>FTJO01012112.1_pt4 | contig 15155 bp, 13 predicted proteins | sample 1658761 | NCBI WGS metagenome assembly FTJO01 (sample SAMEA3914852, study PRJEB12502) | metagenome | biome: forest; material: soil | place: USA | collected 2011-06-22 | depth 0.3 m | reverse complement strand
GAAGCGATCCACGATGAGCACGCGACCGTCCGCCGACATTCGCGTCTTCGCGACGGCGGCGACGTTGAGTCGCTCGAGCACGCGCATCGAATAGAACTCGTTGAAGCCGAGGAACGGCGTTTGATCGTCCGAGCCCTTCACGATATAGCGGCCGGTGCGGAAGGTCGACTTCCCGAGCTGCCCGTCCGACGCAGCCGATGCACCCGGCGCTATGAACTTCGGCACGGCGCCCGAGATCGCCGCCCGCGCGTACTGGCGCACAAGCGTCGCGAATCGTGCGGGCGTGGTCTCGGTGCTAACGAGCTGTTCGATCTGGAGCGGATCGAGGTCGGCGCCAGGCGCGACGCCTTCCGGCGTTACGGTGACACGACCGATGCCCATGCCGCCGACGACCGCGAGAAGTGACAAATCCGTGCCGTCGAGGAAGCGCCCGAAATCCTCGCGGATGATATTGAGCAGATACCCTTCCGGAAGGTTCTGCCGGAAGAATGGGTGTAGATCGCGCGGCCACCTCCATGGCTCATCGCGCACCGGCATCGCAAGGCTGACGAAATCAGTCTCCGCGGACCCAGGCAGATACTTCATCACGTAGTCATCGCGCTCGCGGTAGAGCTGCGCCACAACCTTGCCACGGACTTGGACGTCAAGTTTCACGGCGTGTTCTCACCCGAACGCTGTTCGGCGAGGATGTCCTCGAGAGTTCGGATGTGCCCGGCCTTCACGACCTTCAGGTTATAGCCGGCCGCCTCCAGGAGGCGCACGAGGACGGATACGCTCATGTCCCCGCGGCCAAGGGTCTCCATGCGCGCCAGGGTCGTGCGTGCGACACCCGCCCGAGCGGCAAGTTCGGTCTGAGTGAGTTTAGCCTCAGCCCGGGCCGCCTTCAGTTGCTCAGCGACGTCCGAGAGGGTGGTCATTTGTAGCCCCTAGGCATCAAAGTGATGGCCTATGCCTATACGGTAGCCCAAGAGGTACAATTTCGCAATTCAATTTGTAGCCGTAGGGCATCAATAACGAGGAGTTGGCTCGATTCTGTAGCCCAAGAGGTACACGTCTTGTTTGCGCTCGCTGCCATGACGCGGGCGGCGAACGCGAGCGGCACAACGCGCGCTTGGTCAATTCCGCCCCACCCGATCAGCTTCCCTTGCTCACCCTAATGTCCGGCGCCCTGCCGAATCAGCCGCGCGGGCTCCCCGGCTGCGATCTCGGCATTGAGCCACTCGTTCACGGCGGCGATGAAGGGTGGATCCTTCGGCATGAGAATCGCCTTGTCGGCATGGGTGAGCGTGCCCGAGTACGCCCGGCAGAGATCCGGGTGACGTTGAGTCTGCAGCTCGACCTCGGCGTCGTCCGTAATCATGACGTCCGCCCGCCCGGCACGAATCTCTTCGAAGATCGTGCGGTTGTCGGGATAGACACGCACTTGCGCCTTGTGCAGGTTGGCGCGCACGAACTGCTCGTTGGTGCCGCCGGGGTTGACGATTACGCGCACCCGCGCGCGGTCGACCGCGGCGAGATCGGCGTAGCGCGCGGAATCGCGGCAACGCGCAATGATGGTCTTGCCCCCCGAGGCATAGGGCACCGAGAACGCAGCCTGCTCCTGTCGTTGCGGCGTCACCGAAACCCCACCCATGGCGATATCGAAGTCGTCCACGTGCAGATCCTCGAGCAATGAGCTCCAGGCCGTGCGAACGAATACCGGTTGCGCATGCAGATGGGCGGCGAGTTTGCGAGCCAGCTCGATGTCGGCTCCGGCCACGGCGCCCTCCGACTCCAAGCTGAAGGGAGCGTAGTCACCCGTCACGCCCACCCGCAACACTCGTGCGGCGGCGATTCTCTGCAGACCTGGCGACCGTGTTGAAGTGATGGCCGCCAAGGCGGCGAGCAGCTCATGCCGGCTCTCGCCGGACCAGCCCTCGACCCGCAGCCGCTGCTCGGCGAGGGCCGTGTACCGATCGACGAACCCCGGCTTGCGCACGGCCGGGGCGGCGAGATAGAGCGCCTGCAGCATCTGGCTCGTCACCTCATCGAGCCGCGGCCTGATCTGGGTCGCCAGGTCCGGAATGGCCCCCGCGAACTGAAACCCGTGCGCCTCCCATTGCTGCGTCAGCTGGATCTCCAGCTCGCGCGCCCGGCGTACCTGGACCTCGAAGACACTCTTGATCGACTCCGCGGACAGGCCCAGGGGCGCCGCGAGCTCGCCCGCATGCTCGATCACGACCTGCTCACGCCCCGGATCGGAAATCGGCGCGTGGCTGCGCCACTTCGTCGCCGCAACTCCCGGCATCAGCGCCAGCCGTTGGTCGGCGAGCTCGAGGACACGTCCTACGGCGGCCTCATCCGTGAGCAACCGGTCCTGTGCGCACGCCCCGCCGGGCGCGCAGCCCCCGAGCACCGCCCACAGCGCGCCGATCGGAACGGGCCAGCGCCGCAGCCCTGTCGGACGGCTCCTACGCCAAGTGCGCGCAGGTGCTGATGCCAGGGTCAAGCTGGCAGGCGCATTGTGCCTGCCACGATCGGGAGAGATGACATGAGAAGAACTGCCCAAACCGCGCTGGCCGCCCTGGCCTGCTCGCTGCCGCTGCTGTTCGCGGGATGCGAGAAGGGGCCTGCCGAAAAGGCCGGTCACAAGATCGATGAGACCGTGGACACCCTGAAGCACGGCGGACATGAGTCAGTTGAGAACAAGGTCGAGGACAAGGTCGACGACGCCAAAGACAAGGTCAAGGACGCCGCCGACAAGTAGGCGGCCACTCACAGGTCTCGCGCGGCCATCTGCCTGGCGATGAACTCGGCCTGCCGGAGCGCCAGGGCGACGATGGTCAGGGTCGGGTTTGCCGAGCCGGGCGAAGTGAACGCACTACCATCCGACACGAACAGGTTCGCGATGTCATGCGTCTGGCCGTGCGCGTTGGTCACCCCATCGCGAGGATTCGCGCTCATTCGCGCCGTGCACATGTTGTGAGTCGCGGGTGGCGTGGCGCTGCGAACGACTCGCCTCGCGCCCACCGCGTCATACATCTTCGCCATCTGGTCCTGAGCGTGCTTGCGCATCGCTGCGTCGTTCGCGTGCTCATCGACGTGTACGTGCGCAACGGGCACGCCGTACGCATCCTTCACCTTCGGATCCAGCGTGACGCCATTGCCCGCCTGCCCCAGATCCTCCCCGCAGATGAACATGCCGGCCATGTTCTGGTACTGGTCGATGATCGAGGAGAAATCGCGCCCCCAGCCATACGGCAATCCGACCGACGGCAGCGTCGGCAGATCGAGTGCGATCAGCTCCATGTGATAGCCGCCAACGAAACCGCGTTTAGGTTCGTTGATCGTCTCGTCCTCGACGATGCCAGCAAGGGTGGTCCCGCGGTAGAAATGCACGGGCTGATCGAAGATGGCCCAGACGAAGCCGCTGATGTGGTGGCAATAGTTGCGGCCCACCTGTCCGGCCGAGTTGGCCAGTCCATGTGGATATTTGGATGAGTCAGACAGGAGCAGGAGGCGCGGAGTCTCGATGGAGTTTCCCGCGACACACACCAGGCGCGCCTTCTGCCTTTGTTCCGTGCCGCCGCTGTCGCGATAGACGACGCCGGTGACCCGGCCGTGGGCGCCGTGCTCGATCCGCGTGGCCTGGGACTGCACGCGCAGGTCCAGGTTGCCCGTGGCCTCCGCGCGTGGAATCTCCGTGTAGAGCGTGCTCCACTTGGCTCCGGTCTTGCAGCCCTGTACGCAAAAGCCTTGTTGGATGCAGACTCCGCGCTCGTCCGCCGGGCGCGTGTTGATCGCCATGTGGTTCGTGTGTACCTGCTTGTACCCCACCTTCCTCGCAGCCGCGTACATCACCTTGAAGTTGTTGGACGCCGGCAGCCCGGGATTGCCGTTGCGGCGGGTGACGACCAGGCGCCGCTCGGCAAGCTGGTAATAGCGCTTCAGCTCCGCGTATTCGATCGGCCAATCGACCAGCGAGGTGCCCTGTACGTCGCCGTACGTGGTGCGACTCTTGATTTCCCATGGGCGCAGCCGAGGCGTGGCTCCGGTCCAATGCACCGTGGTGCCGCCCACGGTCTTGCAGATCCAGGCCGGGAGAGTCGGATAATCCTTAGCGACTCCCCAGGTGCCGGAGGTCGTCCGGGGATCCAGCCAGGTCAGCTGCCCGAAGGCCTCACCGGGGCTCTGCGAGAACGAAGCGAGCGATTGGCGCGCGCCCGCCTCCAGCAGCACGACCTTGATGCCACGGCGGGTCAGTTCATGGGCCAGCGTGCCGCCGCCGGCTCCGGATCCGATGATGACGACCGCGCCCTCGTCAGCGAGCTCTATTTTTCTCATGCGCCCGGCACCGGCCCGCTGTCAGCCAGTGGAACCTCGGGGAGCCAGCGCAGGTCGTTGAATCCCCGCGTGAGGTAACCGCCTTTCGAGAAAGCCTCGCCCTCATAGCCGAACAGCTTGGCCGCCATGGGAGTCGCATACAGGACCTGCAGCGTCTGGGCGCGCAGATTCTGGAAGAACGGCGTCGGCTCGAGACGCTTCAGGGCGGCGACCCGATCGGCTTCCGGGGCGGCTGCAAAACTCGCGCCGAGGCTGGCAATGCCCTCCTTGAGCTGCTTGCGCAGGGCCGCATCTTTCGCAGCAGCCTCATCGACCGCATGCACCACGAGGGCGTAAGCAGCGTCCTCGAGCTTGTCGTGGGGGGCTATGGTCCGGGCAGCCGCCATGAGGGTCGCGCCCTCCGAGCTGGTGAGTGCGGCGAGATCGACGGCCCAGGCGCGCGAGGGCGCGAGTAGCGCCCAGGGACTTCCTGCGGCGAGGATTCCGGTCAAAATGCCTGTGGCCTGCAGGAACTCCCGCCGCCCCGTATCAATGGATTGCCTCATTTCCTGTTCCCCTCGCAGCCAGACCGGAGCAATGTGCGCCAGTTGCCGCGCTCTTGGCAATCTGGCCTCGCCCCTGAGGGAATTCGCAATGTGCCGACAGTGCAGCCACTACCCGCATGGCCGGCAGCAGGCTAGTCTCCGCCGGCTATGGGAGTGTTGATCGACGGCGAATGGCGCGACGAGCCGCCCGCAGGCGGCGGATCGGGAGAGTTCATCCGCCAGGCAAGCCGGTTCCGGCACCGGATCACCGCGGACGGCAGCTCGGGCTTCAGGGCGGAGGCCGGCCGCTACCATCTGTTCGTGTCTCGCGCCTGTCCGTGGTGCCAGCGCACCATGATCATGCGGGTCCTCAAGCGATTGGAGAACGTGATCTCGATCAGCTTCGTCGCGCCTGCGATGCTCGAGCATGGCTGGACGTTTCCGCAGCCCGATCCGCTCACCGGCTCTCGCTACGTCTATGAGCTGTACCAGCAGGCTGACCCACTGTTCACGGGACGGGCGACGGTGCCGGTACTGTGGGACAAGGAGTCGAACGCCATCGTCAACAACGAGTCGGCTGACATCATCCGCATGTTGAACTCGGAGTTCGAGGACATCACGCACGAGCTCACAGATTACTATCCTGGCGCGCTCGCGGCGGAAATCGACGAGGTGAACACGCGGATATACGACACGTTGAACAATGGCGTCTACCGAGCCGGATTCGCGACGACGCAGGCCGCCTACGCAAGCGCGGTGAACGAGGTGTTCTCCACGCTGGACTGGATCGAGGAGCGGCTGCAGCAGCAACGCTATCTGGTCGGCGAGCTCATGACGGAAGCCGACTGGCGCCTGTTTCCGACTCTGGTGCGCTTCGACGCCGTCTACTACGGCCACTTCAAGTGCAACCTGCGCCATGTCTATGAATATCCGGCGCTCTGGGGCTATACGCGCGAGCTGTATCAGGTGCCGGGTATCGCGCGGACCGTTTCCCTGGAGGAGTACAAGGCGCACTACTACGGCAGCCACCGCAGGCTGAATCCCACCGGAATCGTCCCCTTGGGGCCTGTGCTGGACTTCGACACGCCCCACGGCCGCGCGACACCGCAACCCATGCCTGCGGACGTGTATAAGAGCCCTTCGGAACCGCACGACGACGACTCGCCCACCGGACAGGTACCGATTCTGACGGAACGCCAGGAACACCCGGGTTGACGCCGGACGGGCGCCGACCCATATCCCAGCCTCAGCGGGCGCAGCGTGGTCATCTCCCGCGGACACCTTGACCGTCGATGCCGAAACGCCGTTAATGCGCCAGCCGTCGCACGACACGCGAGAACAACACATGAAGCGCAGCGGATCCTACGAAACGGGGATGATCTTCCTCCTCAGCGTCGCCTTCGGCGTGGTCTTCTTCGACCGCAACGCGACCAACTACCTCGGCACCTATCTCGTCAAGGATCTGGGCCTGAGCAACACGCAGCTGGGCGTGATCTCATCGGGCTTCTCGGCGGCCTGGGCCGTTGCGGGACTCCTGGGAGGGCGGCTGTCCGATGCATGGGGCAAGCGCAAGCCGCTGCTCCTGGTGATGTTCGTCGTGTTCTCCCTGAGCTCGTTCATGACCGGATTCGCGGGATCCTTCGCGGTCCTGCTGTTCTCGCGCATCCTGATGGGACTGTCGGAAGGACCCATCCTGCCGATCTCCCAGTCGCTGGTGGCCCTGGAATCCAGTGCATCCCGCCGCGGCGCCAACATGGGCTTCATGCAGAACTTCGGCAGCAACCTGCTGGGCTCATTCGTCGCGCCGATCGTGCTCGTGTGGCTCGCGGAAGCGTACGGCTGGCGCAACGCGTTCTACATCGCCGGCGTGCCGGGACTCGTGCTCGCCCTGCTGATCTGGAAATACATCCGCGAGCCGAAAACGCATGAAGTGAAGACGCTGGCCGCGGCGCCCGCGGAGGCTCGGATGAGCCTCGGCGAGATGTTCAAGTACCGCAACCTGTGGCTGTGCGTGCTCATGTGTATCTGCATGGTCCCCTGGATGATCCTCGCCTGGGTGTTTCTCCCGCAGTACTACGCCAGCGTCCGCCACATCCCCGCGACCGAAGCCAGCTACCTGATGGGAGTGTTGGGCATCTCCGCCGCCACGTTCAGCTTCATCGTGCCGGGACTGTCCGACAAGGTGGGGCGCAAACCCGTGATGATCGCGTTCTCGGTGATCGGCGTGCTGGTGCCGCTTGCGGTGCTCTACTACTCCGGATCGCTGGTGATGCTCGGCGTGCTCATCTTCCTTGGCTGGTCGGCGAGCGGGGTGATGCCGCTGATCATGGGAACCGTCCCGTCGGAGACGCTGCCGGTGAGGTACATCGCCACGACGCTCGGCCTGGTCATGGGGCTCGGAGAGCTGATTGGCGGCGTGGTCACTCCGACTGTCGCCGGCATGGCGGCCGATGCCTACGGGCTGGGCGCTACCCTGTATATCGAGGCCGCCCTCGCTCTCGCCTGCGGAATCCTCGCCCTCTTCCTGACAGAGACCGCGCCGGTGAAGCTCGGACAGCGCACTGCGGCGGCGGCGGCCCAGCCCGCCTCCTAGCACAGCGCGACTTTCCGGCCGCCCGATAAAGAAAAGGCCCACCCCCCGCATTGCGCGAGAGGTGGGCCGTTGAGGTGGTCACCGCAGCGGTCAGATTGCCGCGGTCTCTTCTCTTTGTTGCCTTACTTGAAGTTGCGCGTCACCGAGAGGTACCACTCGCGCGGCGGAGCGACCTGGGCCTCGATGGTCGGCTCACCGAACGGCGTCAGGTCGAAGATGTTGTAGTAGTACACCTTGTTCATGACGTTTTCGATGCCGGCCGCAACGGTCCACTCACGATCCGCCTGAGCATACTCGAGCCGCGCGTTATGCAGCACATAACCTGAGGTGCAGGAGCTCTGGGTCTGGCCGGAGCAGATCTCCGTCTGCAGGTACGCATCCCACCGCGGCGTCAGGGTCGCGCCATTGGGAAGTGGGATCGTGTACTGCGCGCTAACCGAAGCATTCCACTCGGGCACATAGGCCACCTCGCCATTCGGCGTCGTGCCACTGAACGGCGCACCTTGGAAAGTGGTGGTGCTGGAGTCGAACTTCGTGTAACCCGCCTGCGCGGTGAACAACAGCGCATCCACAGGGCGGAACTGCAACTCGAGCTCGCCACCCTTGATCTTGGCCGGCGCATTGACGTAAGCAGTCAGCGGAACGACCACGGGTCCAACGCAAGCGCCCGTCGAATTCTTGACGCACTCGAGGCCGGCCGCTGGAATGATGCGCTGCTTGTAGTCGCTGTAGAACGCCGCGAGATTCACCCGCAGCTTGCGATCGAACCAGTCGCTCTTCAGGCCCAGCTCAAACGCCGTCATGCTCTCACCCTGGACGGGCACGAACTGCGTCGGCTGGAACGGTCGAGGATTGAAGGCAGGCGGCCGATAGCCGGTCGACGCCGACGTATACAGCAGGATATCGGGAGTGACCTGGAAGTCGAGCCCGGCGCGCCAGTCGAAGTGGTTCTGGTCGCTCTCGACCGGCAGCACCACGATCGTGTTGTCGTTCAGATCGTGCTTCTTGTCCTTGGAGTAGCGAGCCCCAAGCTCCAGGTGCCACAGGTCGCTCAGCGCATACACCGCATGCGCAAAGGCGGACTTGTTCTCGAAGTGGCCCGTGTCCTTGCCGTTGACGAGCAGCGCGTTGGGGAGCGAGCCGGTGACCCCGGTTGGATCCACGTAGTAGGAGCCGTTGCCGAGCGAGGGCAGCGGCACGGACTGTGCGCTGCTGCTGTTGCCACCATAGAAGAACGCCCCCACCGTCCAGTCGAGCTTCTTGTCGAAGGCCAGGCCGTTCAGGCGCCACTCAGCCGTGCGATAGGTGAAATGCTGGATGCCATCGGCGCCCGCGAACTCCAGGGGCGATCCGTCCTGATCCGTGCCGAACAGGCTGTTCCAGTTGCGCCAGGCGAGGATCAGCTTGCTGTTGATCGTATCGGTCAGCTTCCAATCCAGCGTTGCCGCCACGCCCTTCTGATCCAGCGCCTCCTTCTGCGGCAGCTGCAGGCCCGAATAGGGATCCGAGAAGGTCTCATAGGTGACGTACGGGTTCTTCGGGATGAACCGGCTGTCGTAATGCACACCGTATCCGCCGAAATTTGGATTCGGCCGGTCGGCGGGGAGCCCGCTGCCGTTCAAGGTGCCGTTGAATATGAAGTTGTCCCATGCCTGAACTGGCGGGATGAACGCACCGATGCCCGTGATCGAGTCGGCGCGCGACTCGGAATTATCGCGCTGGTAGTCGAAGGCCACGCCCAGCTCGACGCTGTCGCTGGCGACGAGGCGGAATTGCGCGCGCGCGCCCTGCACGTCTGTGCCGCCGAGCGTACCAATATCGCAGCCCGAGTTGCGATTGCGGGTGATCGCCGGCAGCGACCCGGAAAGCGCAGGGAACGCACAGACGAAATCGACCATCCTCTGGTAGCCGTCCTGCTTCTTCGACATCGCCGTGACGCGTACGAACAGTTTGTCGGGAATCAGCGAGAGATCGAACCCCGCGCGAGCGTCGACACGGTGATAGTCACCGACTGTCACAGTCGCGAAGCCGGTCCCGTCTCCAGTGGGCTGCTTCGACACGTAACGCACGGCGCCGCCGATGGCGCCGCGGCCGAAGAGCGTGCCCTGAGGACCGCGCAGAACTTCCACGCGCGCCAGATCCATCAGGTCAAACTGCGAGGACATCGTGGTCGGGTAGTAGACGTCGTCGACGTAGATCGCGACGCCCGGCTCGAAAGCGAAATTGAAGTCGTTCTGGCCGACGCCCCGGATGTATGCGGTCTCGGTATTACCGAATGCCGCTTGCGCCGGCCGGAAGCTCGCGTTCGGGACGCTCAACGCAACGTCGCTCGCGTTGGTGAAGCCGCGCTGCTCGATGTCCTCAGCCGTGATGGCGCTGATCGCGATTGGCGTCTGCTGCAGGTTCTCCGTCCGGTAGCGGGCCGTGACGACAACCTCCTCGAGACCGCCGGTCGTGGCGGGAGCGTTGGCTGCCTGGTTCTGCGCGGTCGGCGCGGTCTGGGCAAACGCAGTCGATGTACCCAGCACCAGTGCACTGACAGCCAGGCTGATCAGTGCGCGCGGCGCGGTTGGCTTAGTCATACTTTCCCCCTAACGATGGTTGCACGGAAGCAAATCTGCGCCGGTCGGCCGAAGCCCTTGAGGGCCCCCATGGCCGGCCTGCGGGAAGGCAAAGATACCTCTTCCAATCTCAGAGCGAGTGTAAGTGTAAGCGGGGCAGGAGTTTAAGAGCGGGATCGACTCACACTGAACGACGAGTCAACTGCCAGGGAAGTACGCTGCAGCGCGAGCACAGGGCGGAATGAACTGTATCGAAAACGCAACATCGCAGCCCGGACGGGCCCGAAACAGCTCCCGAATCCCCTGCTGAAAACGCTCGAGCGCGGGCGGCAATCGCCGCCGGCCGCGCTCAAGTGGCCGCTGCTTCCGTCGGGACGTAGAGGGTGTCGAGGTCCTGCCGCACCCTGCGGGCAGCCAGGAGGTAGTGCATCGCGCCCCAGATCGCAACGAGCGCCGTGGTCATCAGCGCGTTGCGAATTCCGGTTGCGGAGGCTTCACGACAGGCGGTCGCGAGATCCGCTGCCGCGCCCGGAGCGGGCAGTCCCTTCGGACACAGGACTGCATATTCCCCGAGAGTGAAGCTGTGCGTCGCGTAGGCGTCGCTGAGGAAGCCCACGAGGGTGGGTCCCAGGCCGATTCCGACGAGTCCGATGACCAGGGCGATGAGGAATCCAGAGGAGGCCCGCATGCTGGCGCCAACCATGTTCTGTGCTATCGCCATCGTCGGTGTGTAGTACACGAACATCGCGATATGCGCGGCGATGAGCCAGCAAGCGGCCGCCACGGCGGTCGACTGGTTGAAGCCTATTACGAACAGCGGCGCGGACAGGATGAGCGTCACCGCCGGCCCCCAGGCATACCAGCGCTTGTCGAAGCGACCTGCCCAGTCCACACCGAATCCGCCCAGCGCCAGGCCCGAGGTCATGCCGATGCCCGCGACGAGCGACAGCAGCCGGCCGGCGTCGGCGTAACCCACGTGATAGTTGCGAATCAGGAATTGCCCGAAGAACTGTCCGATACCGTTCATGGCCGTCGCCGCTAGCCCGCAACCGATCAGGAAGTGGCGCATGGAAGGCTTCGAAAACAGGAATCGCAGCACCGCCCACGTCGGCGGCGGCCGGACCACCTTGGCGCCGCCCGGGTCCGACATGCCTCGCGGCGGCTCCCGCAGCGTCAGGAATGCGACGGCCGAGAGCACCAGGCCAAGCGTGCCGATCGCGACGAAGGCCCGCCGCCAGCTGTAGTGCTCCGCCATCCAGCCGCCGAACATCGATCCGAACACGACTCCCAGCGGCGCACCGAGCCAGATGATCGACATCGCCGAGGCGCGGCGGTCCATCTTGTAGTGATCGCCGATGAGCGAGGCCACCGGCGGCCCGAAGCCCGCATCCCCCACGCCCACTCCGATGCGGAAGAACAGCAGCCGCCAGGCGCTGGCCGCGGTGCTGCACAGCGACACCATCACGCCGAACAGGCCGATCGACGAGGCGATGATCCGGGTGCGGCTGAAGTGCTCGGAGAGGCGTGCGATCGGCAGGCCGAAGGCGCTGTAGAAGATCGCGAAGCCGAATCCCTGGATGATGCCCAGCTGCAGGTCGGTGAGCCGGATGTCGACCTTGATCGCCTGGGACACGGCGGCCAGGCATTGGCGGTCGGCCAGATTGATGCCGTTCGTCAACATGAGCACGATCAGGAGCCACGCGCGGTAGCTCTTGGAATACTGCATTCCAACCGTGCTCTCGACCGCGGGCATGACGGCTTGTGCCACGGCGCTCTCCCCCATTTGAACGGCGGGCTACCATGCGGCAAGGGGCCGCCGGAACGCAAGAGCTGCTTGGGCGGCGCACCATTTTTCTCACCCCGGGCCGTTCAGTCTTCCGTGCGCCGCTTGGGCTATCCTCTTCCGCCGGCACCCGCGCCGCTGCAACGCCAGAAGGGGAACAACCATGGGAATGCTCGACAACCTCACGAGCGCGCTCAGCTCACAACCCGCCGGGGGAAGCGCCAGTCCGGCGGCATCCGTGGTCACGCAGGTACTCGCTATCATCGAGAGCCGGCCGGGCGGGGTGACGGGGCTGCTGCAGTCGTTCCAACAGAACGGCCTGGGCCACATCTTCCAGTCCTGGATCGGAACGGGACAGAATCTGCCTGTCTCAGCGGGCCAGATCAGAAGCACCTTGGGGGCCGAGTGCACGGCGAAGATCGCTCAGGCGACCGGCATCTCACAGGCGGAGGTCGAGAGTCACCTGTCCGCGCTGCTGCCGCAGATCATCGACCACATGAGCCCTGACGGTCAGCTGCCCCAGGGGAACCTGGGAAGCACGCTGGCCAGCGTCGCGCAACGCTTCCTGCACGGCTGATCAGAGGATGAACCCATGAACACTCGCAAGTCCGGCTTCCTGGTGCGCGGCGCACTGTTCGCCGCAATCGTGTTGGCGTTTCCCCTCGTCAGCGGCGCCGCTGACACATCGGCCCCCGTTCAGTGCAAGGACGGGACTTCATCGCCACATGGCGGCCGTGGCGCCTGCAGCGGACATGGAGGAATAGACAAATCGGCGACCGCCGGCGGGGCTGCGGCTCCGTCTGCCTCGGGCAATGCGACGGCCCCCGCAGCTCCGGCTGCCGCTGCCGCTCCCCCAGCGACGGCGGCGGGCTCTTCCGGAAGCACTACGACGGTCAATTGCAAAGACGGAACGACCTCGCACGGTGGGCGTGGCGCGTGCAGCGGTCACGGTGGCGTCAACAAGACCGGGAGCGCGAGTTCGAGCACCGCGGCAGGCGCCGCCGCCGCAGCAGGCGCTGCTCCCCCGGCAGCGAAACCACCCATGGCGCCCGCGGCTGCTGCGCCTGCAGCACCGACCTCCAAGGCGTCAACCGGATCGATGTCGGCCAGCACCGCGGCGGCCGCACCCGGAGGCGGACCCGGAATGGTCTGGGTCAACACGGCGTCCAAGGTGTATCACTGCCCCGCCGACCGCTACTACGGCAAGACGAAGCAGGGACAGTACATGTCGGAAGCCAGCGCCAAGGCGGCGGGCAACCGTCCGGATCACAACAAGCCCTGCAGCTAGTCAGGGCCCGTTGCGCGCTCTGTCTCTTGTTTTAGCTACTCCTACGGGGTCGCTTCGACCCCGTGAGAGTCCGGCCGCGAACGCGGCCTGGAGAATCCGCCTTAGTAAGCCATGTAAGGGCCATTGCCCGCGGAGGTGGACTGGCCCTCGATGGCCGTAAACACATGGCGTCCCATGAAGAACGGCAGGCCGAAGTCGAAGCCGCCGCCGGTGGAGTCGGTCCCTGCAAGATTGCTGAACGCCCTGAAGGTTGGATTGCCGTTGAAAAGCGAGTCGGCGTTGGCGACGCTGAACGAAACGCTGTTGGTCACCCCGGTCGAGCTGGTGACGGTCGCGGTCAGCGACTGCGTGCTCGTCGGGCAATAAAATCCGTTGGCAACGGCGCCGCTGCACACTGTCGTGGAGCCATCGGGGAAGAAATACGCGTTCGATCCGGAATCGATGAAGCTGTCGGCCAGCGTCTGCGTGTTGAACGTCACCGAGATGTTGCCGTTACCCGGGTCGACGGCCACGACCGTTGCCGTGCCGAGCGCGTTGTTGCTCTCGGTGTCGATACCGAACAGCAGCGAGCCGCTGAGGGTCGCCGCGCCGCTCGCGCCCACGGCGGGCAACTCGAGAATCGTGCCGTTGTTGTCCGTGGGAAAGAGAAAGACCGGATTCGCGGCCTGGCTGGTGAGCGCAGCCGCAGTCGGCACACATCCGCCGACCGGGCATGCGTAGTACAGAGCCGGCGAGACCACCCCGGCGGCGCATCCGGGACCGCAGTCCTGCTTGAAGACCTCGATCCCCAGAATTCCATTGCCGCCAAACTGCGCGACCGTATCCTCCTGCTGGCCGCCGGTGCTGGAGCAGTCGCTCGGCACGACCGCGAACGACGAATCGCCGATCACCTGGATCGGGACGCTCGAGGCCGTCTCCCCGCCGATCTTCACGTCGACCGACTTGATCGGTCCCCAGCTGTAGCCATCCGCGAACTGCGTGCACTCCACCAGGGGACGGCTTTGCGAGTCCATGACCTGTGTGAGCGCGGCGCTCAGAGTCGGGGAGAGGACGGACGAAATGATCCGCAGGCCGCTCGAGCCGGTATCCACCGTGATGTGGTCGATGGTCTGACAGTTCGTCGTGCCCGGCGCGCAGACCGTTACCGATACGTAAGGCGCGTTCACGACTCCTACCGCTCCCGAAGGGCCGGCATCGACGATGACCGGCACGACGTTGTCGCCCGACGGCGGCCCCGGTGCGGGGCCCGGCGATGAGGTCGCAGTGCTGCTCCCGCCACCACATCCGCCCGCTGCAAGCACGAGTGCGGATGCAGCGAGCATCGCGCGCAGCGTACGGATCCTGGATTGGAGGAAGCTCATTGCAAGCTCTGCCCTTCGAGCTGCTCGATGGAGACACCGGCGGGCATGAGCTGCGGAACATAGGCGGTTCCGAAGAAGGCCCGCAGCCGCCCGCTTGAATGCACTACCAGGTCCGGCTGCTCGAGAACGTCACGTGAGTGTCCGTAGCGCTGCGCGCGCGGCGCCTCCTGGTAGGTCTGGAAATACTTGCCCAGCGCCTGACGCAGATCGGGCTTGAACGGCCCCTTCCATGTCACTGCGAACACGATCCCGGCGGGAGACGCGAATTCGCGGACCGTCGTGCCGCTGGCGGTCTGCATCTCGTGAACGGTGTAGAGCGCGGATTCGGACCTGGTCACCGCCGCCGCTTTCATATGCGCACGATCCGACTCCACGGACGCGACGTCCCCGCCCAGGGACGCCATGACGCCATGCGATGCCATTGCAGCCAGCAGCAGCGCCAGAAACGGAATGAGTTTTTTCATGCGCCGATTATCCAGCAGTTTGCCGTAGCTTGAGTAGACCGGAACGGCAGGCTGAAGGTTCAGTCGCGGGCCGGCGTACAACAATTGGCAACAAGCGTCGCCGAATCCCGACGGACCGGCTATCGAGCGGCCGAGACGCAGGGCTGCGTCCCGGCCTGCAGGCGCCTCAGGTCTTTCAGGGCGACGAAGCAGGCCGCGTCGAAGTAGCGCCTGCCATCGATCTGTTGGAACTGCAGCACGGTCGCCTTGCCGTCGGCG
>FTJO01004690.1_pt2 | contig 15370 bp, 16 predicted proteins | sample 1658761 | NCBI WGS metagenome assembly FTJO01 (sample SAMEA3914852, study PRJEB12502) | metagenome | biome: forest; material: soil | place: USA | collected 2011-06-22 | depth 0.3 m | reverse complement strand
GGATCCGCCGCTATTTCGAGGACTGCAATGCCGCAGACCTCGAGCGCATCGCCGCGCATTTCGAGCCGCAGGCGGTTCACTACTTTCCCCCCGGGATGTATGAAGGCCCCTTTCGCGGAGCGCGTACGATCGCTGCGAAGTGGCGCGCTGCCGTGCAGACCCTCGGATCCCACTGGACGGTCGACCAGCTGATTTGCGATCCACCAAGGCGGCGCGCTGCGATCGAGTGGACGCACTTCAAGCGCGCCTCAGGCGTCGTCCTGCGTGGCGATGAATGGTATGTGTTCAGTTCGCGCGGCTTGATAGAGGAGATTCGCGCGTACTACGCCTCGCCTCAGGATGCGACATTGCGTACGCTCGAGCTCGGCGGTTTCGACTATTCCGGGCGCGGCTATCCGATGAAGGCACCCTGATGCACGAGACCCGACGGATTCTCCTCGATGGCGCTGTGGTGGAAGTCGCTCGCCGGGGCGATGAGCTGGTGGCTGCGGACGGTCGCAGCATGAACGCCGCGGAGGCGATGCATCTGCCGCCGGTCGAGCCCAGCAAGATCCTGTGCGCGCACCTGAACTATCGCAATCGCCTGGAGGAGCTGAAGGCCGTGTGTCCGCCCGCGCCCCACTATTTTGCGAAGCCTCCGTCCTGCCTGCTCGGTCACCGGGGCGCCGTCATTCGCCCGCGGGGATGCCGTTTTCTGAACTATGAGGGCGAAGTCGCGATCGTGATCGGGCGTACCGCGCGCAATATCCGGATGGCCGATGCGCATGATTTTATCGGGGGCTATACGCTTGCCAACGACTACGCGCTGCATGACTTTCGCGATGCCGACCGCGGCTCGATGATCCGTGTGAAGGGGGCTGACACACTCGGACTCGTCGGCCCCGGCCTCGTCAGGGGCTGGCACCCGGCGGGTCAGATCCTGCGAACCTACGTCAACGGCAAAGTGGTGCAGGAGTCCAGCCTCGATGGAATGATCTGGGATGTTGCCTATCTCGTGACCGATCTCGCGCGCATGATGACGCTGTTGCCGGGCGATCTGATTCTCTCGGGCACGCCTGCCAACTCTCGCCCCGTCAATCCGGGCGATGCTGTCGCGGTCGAAGTGGAAGGTCTCGGCCGGCTGGAGAACACGATAGTGGAAGGGGAGCCTCCCGTGTCGAGCGAAGTCGGATGGCCGCCCGCCGCGTCGGAGAAGGTGCTCGGGGTTGCGCTGGGTGAGCAACTGCGGGAGTAGCCGCAGCAGTTACTCCCGAAAACCCTCGTCGGTGAGATGCACCTTCGCCGCGTCGATTCCCTGCTCTCGCAGCATGGTTGCGGATGACTCCTTCAACTGAGCGCGCTGATCGCGGTCGCCGTTGCGTAAGAACTCCTCGCGAGCGGAGGAGCTGAGGATGACCCGATAGGCAATCCGCTCCGCCATCAGTTGACGGTCGGCGGGTGTCAGCGTCCGAAGCGCCGCATTGTTCACGAAGGCGGACTGTGTCTGCGCGTGTACCCCCCGAGCCTGCGAATCCGTTGCCTTTCCGTCAGTGGCGATTTGCCAGGAGACGAGCAGCATCTCGGCCATGTCGTCGGCGACATTGTGGCTCGAATAGCCGCGGTGGCTCATGTAGCTGTCGAAGTCCTCGAGCACAGCGTTGCCGGCGAACGATTCCTGGAGCCTCGCGCGTACTTCTGAGTTGCCCTGACTCAGGGTCTCGATCATGGAGAGGCGGGTCCAATCGGTCAAGCGTGCATCAGGTTCGTAGGTCAGCGCGACTGGAGGGGCGGCAGCCGCTGGCGCCGCCGCGTGACCCGATCTTGCCATGGCGGCCTCGAGTGCCGCAGAAACCTGAGCATCGAGCGCGTTCCGGGCGCCATTGAGGATGGCTATATTCAGCGCGACATTGCCTGGCCCACGCCCCAGGAATAGCGGGGGTTGGGCGTGACCGGGGGCTGCGTACACCGATGCCAGAAGGACGATGGTCGTGGCGACGATGTTTGCCGCGCGGGTCCTGGGTGGGGGCGTCCACATGGTGATGCCCTCATGCCACGATCGAATCCAGCAACGCCAGCAGCGCATCCGGTGCGGTAATGTGCGGCGAATGACTGCAATCCAGCTCGTGATAGTCCCAACGCTCGAGCTTCGCGCGTTCGGCAAAGGCGCGGAAGGGATCGCCGGCGCTGGTCTTCCTGCAGTAGACGTACGAGCGTGGGACTTTCGTGTCGCCGTGGCGAAGCCGAAGGGGCGTCTCGAAAGTCCTCGCGGGTTGGGGGATTCGCAGACTCTGAACCCACTTGGCATCCTCCGCGGAGGTGTCCGGGGGCACGGGGTTGGGAGGCAAGCGCCAGCCGTCCGCGTTCTTGACGGCCGTGCGCAGGCGCTCCGGACCGTCGCCTGAGAGCAGATCGACCATGGCCTGACCGTCCTTGGGCACGAAGGCATCCAGGTAGATCAATCGGGCGATGCGCTCGGGTGCGCGATCCGCCACTCCGGTGGCGACCATGCCGCCGTAGCTGTGGCCGATCAGCACGAAATCCTGGAGCTGCTCGAATTTGATGACTTCCAGCAGGTCCTGGATGTGGGTATCCAGGTCGACCGAGGGGGTGGCCAGATGCTCCCGTTCCCCCAGGCCGGTATAGGTCGGCGTGATCAGGCGGTGGCCGGCGGCCGCCATCAGGGGATGCATCTTCTTCCAGGCCCATCCTGCGGACCACGCTCCGTGCGCGACCAGAAAGGTGGCTCTGCGCCGCTCGGCCGCGCGGCTCGAGCCGCCCAGCCCGGAGGCTGCGACCCCCGTCCCCGCTGCCGCGAGAAAAGACCGCCGGTTCATATCGCTTCCTCCGAGGCTCACCGGCTCGATTCTACGAGGTCCCCGGAATGAACGCTGAAATGAACGCCCGCTGAACGCTCCGGCAGCGAAACCTTTGGCCTGTGCGCGCGTTTATTGCCCAGTTTCTCCATGAGGAAGGGCTCGATATGAACAAACTCGCGATGTGCATGGCAGTGGTTCTGGTGTCAGGGAGCGCCTTTGCCCAAGTGGGCACGGCGGTGAAGGAGGGCGCGAAGGCGACCGGCGAGACGGCCAAGCAGGTCGGTGATGACGTGAAAGGCGCCGTGTCCTCGGAGCCTGACAAGACCATCGACAAGACGAAGGCCAAAGTGCACAAGGCCAAGGCGCATCATCACGCGCACGAGGCGAAGGAAGCCGCCAAGGAAGTCGGTAAGTAATCGCCGGAGGGTGCCGACGAGCGCGCCCACCAGCGCGCCAACACTGCCCCGGTGCCGAGGCGGGGGCCAGATTCGAACGCGGTACTGGCCCCCGCCGGGCCCTGTTCCCCTTCCGTGTTAGTCTTGCAGGCGTCCGACAGGGTCGCGGAGGCGACCGACGGAAGGGGGCACACGTGAATGACGACGGCATAGTCGAGACGGTCGACCGCGCGGCCGAGCTCGGCCGGGGTGAGTTTTACGAGCGCGCCTCGGAGCACAACCTGGCTCCCTTGTGGCGCGTGCTGCATGGGCTGGTGACTGAAACGCCCAGGACTCCGTGCCTACCGGCGCACTGGAGCTACGAGCGCGTTCGACCGTATCTCCTGGAAGCCTGCAGCCTGATCTCCACGGAGGAAGCGCAGCGTCGGGTGCTCGTTCTGGAGAATCCGGGGATGCCGGGTCAGTCCCGCATCACCCGCAGCCTGTTCGCCGGCCTGCAGATCATCCGACCCGGGGAGATTGCGCCGGCGCATCGGCACGTGGCCGCGGCTCTTCGCTTCATCATCGAGGGTAAGAACGCCTACACGGCTGTCGATGGCGAGCGCACGATGATGGAGCCGGGAGACTTCGTCATCACTCCGTCATGGACGTGGCACGATCACGGCAATGAGTCGGACGCGCCGATGGTGTGGCTCGACGGTCTCGACATGCATATCGTCAACCTCCTCGATGCCAGCTTTCGCGAGGATTATCCGGACCGCTCCTACCCCGTCACCCGTCCGGAGGGCAGCTCTCAGGCGCAAGCCGGTTGCAATCTGCTGCCGATCGACTTCCGCGCCGCGGGACCGGCCTCGCCGCTGTTCAACTACCCTTATCGCGCAACGCGCGCGGCGCTCGAGAAGCTCAGGAGCTTTCGTGAGCCCGATGCCTGCCATTCTTTCAAGATGGAGTACATCAATCCCCTGAACGGCGGGCCCGCCATGCCGACGCTATCGACGGCGATGCAACTGCTGCCGAAGGGCTTCACCACCGACACTTATCGCTGCACCTCCGGGACCGTGTTCGTGATCGTCGAGGGCAAGGGCGCGGTACGTGTCGGCGAGCGCCGCTTTTCATGGAGCCCTCATGATGTGTTCGTGGTGCCGAGCTGGCATCCGTTCGTGATGGACGCAGCCAGTGACGCGGTGATTTTCAGCTTCTCCGATCGCGTCGTGCAGGAGAAGCTCGGGATATTCCGCGAGCAGCGCGGCGCTTCCGCAGACTGAAGGCTCGAGGCTACGGCAGCGCGGCGGCGTGATCTGCTTGACAAATACATGTATCTGCATGTATAACAGCGGCAATGAAACTCCTGTCGCTCCCCTGCTATTGCGCGACGCTACGCCAGGCGGCCCGGGCGGTCTCCGTGCTGTACGAGGAGGTGCTGGGTGACAGCGGCCTGCACGCCACGCAGTACACGGTGCTGCAACTGCTTGGCGAGGCGCCAAATCTGGCGACGACGGAAGTGGCGCAGGCGATCGGCGTCGACCAGACTACGGCGACTCGCACACTGGCGCTCATCAAGAAGGCCGGACTCGCCATCGACGCCGTCGGAAGTAGTGACCGGCGCGAGCGCCGCTGGGTACTCACCTCGAAAGGGGACGCTCTGTTGCGAAAGCTCAGGCCCCGATGGGAAACGGCGCAGGAGGCCTTCGAGAAACGTCTGGGCCGCTCAGAGGCGCAGGCGTTGAAGAAGGCCTCGTACCTGGCGGCCCGCAAGCTGACATCCGAGTAGTTTTCTTATCGACAAATACATGTATATACATGTATATAAAGGAGATCTGATCATGACATCCCGCACTCTCAAGGTCCTTGCGTCCTCTTTGGCTCTTTACGCCGGCGCTGCCGCCGCCACGGAATCCGTCGACGGCGTGCTGCGGCAGCAAAGAGCGCTGCTCGCCGGGATAGTGGCGCAACCGAGCGCGCAGTCCCACATCGTCGCCGCGCCTGAGGGCGCGCAGGAGCTGACCCAGCGCGTGCTGCTCGGTGTCACCGCTCGGGCTTCAAATCGGGTGCCGTCCGAGAAGAGGGCGCGCTTGGATCAGCAGATCGTGGCGCAGCGCGTGCTGCTCGGAAGTCGTGAGCGCGGTTGAGATACGCATCAGGAGAATCATCGTGTTGGATCTCATTGGATCGATCGTCGGAATGAGCGCCGTGGGCATCAACCTCGTCGTGTTCATGCAGGCCCTGCCAGTCACAACCCCCCGTCGTCTCCTGCTGACGGCGATTGCGGGAGGATGGGTCGGCCTGGCGACGGGCCTTGGCGCCGCGGGCCTGTTGACCTTCTCTCCGGAGCATCCGGTGCCGCTGGTCGGAGTGCTGTTCGCCGTGCCGTTGCTCGTCGTCGGTGTGCTGGCGTTGAGATCGCAGAGCGTGCGAGGCGCTTTGCTCGCCGTCCCCCTGCCCGTCTTGATCGGCTTGAACTCGTTGCGCGTGCTCGGTGTGATGTTCCTGCTGCTGGCCGCGAGCGGCCGCCTGAGCGGGCCCTTTCCCTATTTCGCCGGCATCGGGGACATCGTCACTGGCGCTCTGGCAATCCCGCTGGCACTGGGCATCGCGCGCACGGGAAGCGTGCCGGCCAGCACCGTTCGGCGGTGGAATCTGTTCGGAACGCTGGATCTGTTCGTCGCGGTGAGCCTGGGCATCGCTTCCGCGAACGGAAGCCCCGTGCAGCTCATCCACGCTGGTGTCGGCTCCGAGGCGATGCAACATCTGCCTTTCTCCCTGGTGCCGACCGTGCTGGTACCGTTCTTCCTGATCACCCATGGGGTCGTTGCAGCCCGACTCGCCGCGACACGGATGGCGGCGGAGTTGGCTCGCGCATGAGGGCGTCGTCGGCGGCTGCGATGCCCGGATGGCTCGCGGCCGTGCGACGGCTGAGATACTCTTCGCTCGCTGCTTGCGAACGGAGAGAACATGAAGCACTTGCGTTGGTACGCGCCGGCCGTCGCCGCGGCGCTGATCGTCATGGTTCCGGCCGTCTTCGGGGCGGATGCGGCGAAGTCACCCCCCAACAACTTCACGGCGGACGAGCAGACACCCGAGTCGCTCCCCAAGCCCAAGCCCGCCTTCGCGGGCCAGACGGAGGCGCCGGCCCGCAAGTCGACGACGCGCTTTGCGGTGGAGACCGTCACGACGGGCCTCGCATCTCCGTGGTCGCTGGCCTTCCTGCCGGACGGCAAGATGCTCGTCACGGAGATGAAGGGCAGTCTGCGCCTCGTGACGAAGGAGGGCGTGCACACGGCTGTCGAGGGTATTCCGCCGGTGAAGACGGTGGCCGCGCAAGGTTTGCACGACATCGTGCTCGATCCGGATTTCGCCCGTAACCGCCTGATCTATTTTTGCTATTTCGCGCCGCCACCGGGGGAGCCCGCGGGCTTCTGGCCCAACACGTTCGCGTACGATCGCGTCTTCAATCTGTCGGTGGCCGAGCGGCGCAGATTGCGCCTCGGCATGGAATCGGTAGCGCGTGCGCGGCTCAGCGATGATGAGACACGGCTGGAGAATGTCGCGGTCATCCTCGAAGGGGTCGAGCGTCGCCTGGCGTTCGCGCCCGATGGAACGCTGTACGCCACCGGCGCGGACCGCTTTCGCTTCTACAACAGCGACTTGAGCGGCGGCAGGAACGGCGTCGAGACCAATCTGACCATCCGCAAGAACTTCGCCGGACGCATCAGTCGAATCAACACCGACGGAACCCTTCCGAAGGACAATCCATTTCTGGAGGATCCGCTCGTGCCGCCCGATGTCTTCGCATTCGGCATCCGGGATCCGGAAGGCGCCGCCATCAATCCCAAGACCGGCGAGTTGTGGGAGGTCGAGCATGGTCCGGCGGGCGGCGATGAGCTCAATGTCATCCGCTCGGGGCGCGACTACGGCTGGCCGGTGATTTCCTACGGCCGGCAATACACGAGCGGCAAGCCGGTGGGCTCGGGGCAGACGGCGAAGCCGGGGATGGAACAGCCGCTGTACTACTGGTTTCCCGATGTCGCCCCGTCGGGGATGTTGTTCTACACGGGCGACCGGTTCCCGGAATGGAAGGGCAGCCTGTTCGTCGGCTCCCTCGCGAGCAAGGCGCTGATTCGTCTGGTGCTCGAGGGTGAGCACGTCGTCGCGGAGGAGCGGCTCTTGACCGACCGCAATCAGCGCATTCGCGACGTGCGCCAGGGACCGGATGGAACGATCTATCTGCTCACCGGCGACGGTGCGCTATTGAGGCTCGTTCCTTCGGCGCGGTAGCGCCATCGCCGCGGCGGTGGCGGTTTCAGCCCCGGGAAGCGGTTCTTCCTCCTGAGTGAGCTCAAGCTCCAGTCAGGAGACCCTTATCCATGTCCGTGACACGCTGCCAGACCGTCATCGTCACGGCTCTGGCGCTCGTGAGCGGGTCGGTCGCGAGCGCCGCCATCGATCGGAATACGACGGGCCTGCCCACTTATCCGCACGTCACCCACGCGATCATGGATCCCGTGCTGCGCGACACAATCGGGCGCAAGTGCATTCACTATGTGGCCGATTCCGAGGACCGCCTGGAGGCGGTGGAGGAGTGGTATCGACACGCCCTGCCCAACGCGGCCGTCAGCGACGTCAACCGGAACTCCCTCTACGGGGAGGTCTTGAAGCTGACCGGCATCCGGCTCACGCTGGGAAACGACTTCATCACCCTCTATCGCACGGAGAACGGCCGGACCACCTCCATAGAGCTGTTCAAGTGCGCCCCGCCGGGGAGCTGACGGATCCGGGCGCCGGCGAGCGAAATTGAACTTGCAGACCGCTTGGGTAATGCTTCCGTCATGTCTGAGCTCTCCGCCGAGCAACGGGCGCGGGTCCACGCGCTGATCGACGAACTGCTGGATCTGCCCGAATCGAGCCGTGCGCAGCGGCTCAGCGACCAGGAGGTCGATGATCCGGCGGTTCGCGCGGAAGTCGAGAGTCTGCTGGAGGCCACTCGCGCGGCCAGCGGTTTCCTGTCAACACCGGCGCGTCCGGCGCTGGCTGCCTGCGATCCGGGCGTTGCCGCCGGAACCCATGTGGGCGCGTGGAGTATCGGTCGCCGGATTGGCCGTGGCGGCATGGGAGAGGTTTACGAAGCGACGCGTACCCAGGGCGGCTTCCAGCAGCGGGTCGCCATCAAGCTGTTGCAAGGAGAGGCCGGCTCCCAGGCGGAGCGTTTCCTCGCCGAGCGGCAGATTCTGGCTCGACTGGAGCATCCCGGGATCGCGCGACTGCACGATGGGGGCCTGACCGACGACGAGCGTCCCTTCATGGCGATGGAGTTCGTCGAAGGACGGCCGATCACCGCGTATTGCGAGCAGACGCGGGCATCCCTGCACCAACGCCTGCAGCTCTTCCTGCAGGTGTGTGAAGCCGTGGCCTACGCTCACCGCAACCTGGTCATCCACCGCGACCTGAAGCCCTCGAACATTCTGGTCACCCGCGACGGTCAGGTAAAGCTGCTCGATTTTGGCATTGCCAAGCTGATCGACGCCGAGCGCGCGCAGTTGACAGTGTCTTCCGCCGCGCCATTGACGCCGGTGTGCGCATCGCCGGAGCAGCTGACCGGCAAACCGGTGACGACGGCGACCGATGTCTACGCTCTCGGAGTGTTGCTGTTCGAGCTGTTGACGGGCGTACATCCCTGGTTCGGAACGGACGCAGCGGTCCTGCAGGCGCTGCGCACGGTGTTGACCAAGCCGGCTCCGCTGGCAAGCCGCCTCGCCTCGGAGCGCCCTGGGACGCCGGTGCCCGAGCGACTCATTCGGGGTGATCTGGATGCCATCGTCGCGAAGGCTCTGCGGGAAGAGCCCACGCATCGCTATGCAACCGTCGATGCGTTGAAGCTCGACATCATTCGAGTGTTCCGTGGCGAGGCTGTGGAGGCTCGTGAGGGGGCGCGGCTGTATGTGTTCGGCCGGACCCTGCGCCGCTATCGCTGGGCGGTCGCAGCCACACTCGCAGTTTTGGTCTCGTTGGCCGGTGGACTGGGTCTGGCCGCATGGCAGGCGCGCCGAGCGGCGATCGAGCGTGACATCGCGCGCAGGGATGCCGCTCGTGAGGAGGCAGTGCGTTACGACTTGACGCGCATGTTCCGCACGGCGATCGCGGACCAGGGTCCGCAGCTGGCAACCGCCAAGAGCATGATCGACAACAGCGCGCTGCGCGTGCTGCGCGAATACCGGGATCGGCCACAACTGGGCGGGCAGCTCGCGCTGACCCTGGCTGACCTCTACGGAGCTCTGGAGGATGTCGCCGGCGCGGGCGCGTTGCTCGAGGCCTTCGTATCGCAGGCAGGCCCGGATGCCGACCCGCTGGCGCTCGCGGATGCCAGGCAGAAGTTGGCGAACATCGAGCTGCTGCGGGGCCACACCGAGCGCGCGGGTATTTTGCTGGATCAGGCAGAGGCCTTCTGGAAGCAATTCCCGCGGCAGTACGCCGAGGAGCGCCTGGAAGGGTTGGGCATCCGGGCGCGGCAGCAACGCATGAATGGCAATCTCAACGCGGCCATTGCGACGAGCCACGATGCCATTGCCGCACGCATCGCGCTGTCGGGGAGGAATCACCGCGAGACGGCGATTCTCTTCAATTCGCTGGCGATCGCCTTGACCGCCGCCAACAGGGTTGATGATGCGCTGGGCGCCTACGGCGAGACGATAGGGATCTATCGCGCGCTCGGTCTCGGCGATGGACTCGACGCCCAGATCATCCAAGGCAACATGGGTACTCTGGAGCTGCGAGTCGGGCATCTGCAGGAAGCCGAGCGCCTGTTGAAGGCCGCGGTTGACGGCGAGCGCTCGCTGGCGGGAGATTCCGCGGCCGTCGCCGCGGCGATGGGGTACTACGGCAAAGTTTTGTCGATCGAGAATCGTATTCCCGCCGCGCTCGGGCCCTTGCGCGAGTCCGTGGCGCTGGGCGCCCGCTACGCCGGTGAGAAAAGCCCTGTCACCGTACAGAACGAGGTGTTCCTGGGCGAAGCCCAGATTGCCGCGAATGACGAGCCGAGCGCGCGCGCGACGCTGGTTGCCGCTCACGAGGCGGCATTGGCTCAGTACGGCGCATCCCATCCCCTGACTCTGCGTACCTCGCTGGCTTTGGCGCAGCTCGCCGCTTCAGGCAAGAACCCATCGGAGGCGAAGACACAACTCGCGAGCGTCATTGCCGGGTTACGCACGCTCGGTGCACCGGCGGTGCCGTATCTTGCGCAGGCCCTGGTGACCGTCGGCGAAGTCGATCTGTCAGAAGGACGCGCCGAGTCAGCGCTGGCCCCGTTGCAGGAGGCCGTCGGCCTGCACGACAGCTCTCACGATCGCACTTGGGAGACGGCTCGGGCACGCGAGCGGCTGGGTGAAGCCGCAACCGCTTTGGGTCGCCCGGACGCGGGCATTTTATTGCGCACGGCGGAGCGGGATCTCGAGGCACAGCTGGGGCCGGATCATCCGCAGACGTTGCGCGCGGCGCGAGCCTTGAAGCAGTTGCCGCCATGAGTGACGAACCCGGGATGATGCCCCTGACCTCGGGCACGGTGTCGCCGGAGGTGGCGCGTATCGCCCGGAGCCTGCTGCCCGCCTTCTACGATCAGCTGAAACACATTGCACAGCGTGCCCGTGCCCGCGTGGGCGCTGGCAGTACGATACAGACGACGGCATTGGTGCACGAGGCCTACTTGCGGCTACGCGACTCCCGGGAGTTCTCGGACGAGACGCACTTTCTGCGGGCCGCCGCTCTGGCGATGCGGCATGCGCTCATCAATCATGCGCAGGCGCGATTGGCTGACAAGCGCGGCGGCGGCAGCCTCCATCTCACGCTCTCTCACGCAGTGGATCTTTCGATAGAGACGGACGAAGGGATGGTCGCTCTGCACGCGGCTCTGGAGCGGCTGGCCGTGGAGATGCCGCGGCTCGCCGATGTCGTCGAGTGTCGGTTCTTCGGTGGCTACGGCGAAGAGGACACGGCGCGGGCGCTCGGCATCTCGCTGCGTACTGTGCAACGCGATTGGCTCAAGGCGCGAGGCTGGCTCTACCGGGAGCTGACCCGGACCTAGTCCCCGGGTCAGACACACCCCGTGTCGTAGATGTCAGTTCGCGTGCGCCCGATAACCCGCCACGCTGGCCTGCCTCTCGATGCCCGTCTCGCTCGAGCCGCTCGTGGTCTGCGGGAGCGCCTCAGCCAGATCCATCAGGCCGGACACTCCTGAAGGCGTCCGCGGCCGTCACTTCGACCTTTCGATGGCCTTCGGTGTACACCGCTTTGGCCGAGGAGGCCTTGACTCCGAGGGCCTGTTGGTTGCTTCCCTCGGCGGCACCCCGCTTCAGGTCTGACAGCGTCGGTGGGAGCAGATCGGCGAGGGTCTCGTAGTCGACTGGGTCTACGCGATGGCTGCCTCCGAGCGCGCCACCCAGCGCTCCCGCCTGGGTGAGATGCTCGATCGACTCGCTCAGCTGCTCCTTGCCTTGCCGGTCGGTGCCCAGGAAGTTGCCGATGGCGTTGCCTACCTGTGCCGCCTCATCGTGTCGGCGCTCGGCCTGAGTCCGCGGCAAGCCGAGAGCGCCGAATCCGGTGGAACGGCCCAGGCCATTTCCCGTCATCCCGATGACGGCGCCGACCAGCAAGCTCAGTAGGAGGGTGGCGAGGACGATCGTCACCGTGTAGCCGACGGCTCGCTCCTTGGGCGTGCCCATGACAGGGACGACCCCGAGGCACAGGACATACAGGCCGTAGAGGAGCAGGGCGAACCCAAGCAGGCCACCTAGCACCGGGAGCAGCGAGCACACCGCGCCCACGCACGCCGGGGTCACGCAATAGATGGCAACTTTCATCGCTCGCGTCAGGTCGCGCTGCGCGGCGAACAGCGGTGCGAGCAGGTGAATGATGATTCCGAGCACGAACAGTCCGATCAGGCCAAAGACAAACGAAGCCACGGTGGATTCGAGCGCGAGACCGAGCGGCATGCGCAGCGTGCCCGCCAGCGGCACCCAGGTGCCCAGGAGCGTCTGCTTGAGCAACGAGGCGAGGCTCGAGACTCCCAGGAGCGGGATCGCGTGTCCCGCGTACAGCTCGGAGATGCGCGTGCGCTCGTTTGCAATCTGAGCCCATTCGTCCCGCGGGCGAGCGAGCATGTGCCAGATGCGCGTGACCAGGGGGTTCGGGGCGGGGGCGGCGATCGCGTTCATGGTCAGGGGTCTCCTCGTGGCCTTGTGAAGCGCTTCATTACCCGTAACCGCTTCCGGGGTCCGGACCCGCCACCTCCCGATGGCGGGTTTTGCGCGGGGACGCGGTTTTGGAGAGAAAAGGGGTCGGCGGGAGATCAACGTGAGCGAGAGTTTGAAGTGGCTTGCCGCAGCTGCGGCGTCCTGTGTCCTTGCATGGGTGGCCTACGCCACGGCGTCAGCGGCGGGGTCGAAGGCCGAGATCGCGCGCACGATCAAGAGCGACGTCGCCGAAGTGATCGCCGGCCTCAATGCGCACGATCCCGATCGCGCGACGCGCTTCGATGCCCAGGACATGGTGTCCATGGAGAGCGGCCGGCCGCCTACCCTCGGCAAGGCCGCCGACAGGCAGGGAATGACTCAGGCCTTCCAATACGCCCCGAGCTGGCACGTGAGCCTGGTGGAGGAGACCGTAGATGTCTCCGAGAGCGGCGACCTGGCGGTCTACCGCTCGACCTACGACCAGGACAGCACCAACGAGGGGACAGCGATGACCCAGAAGGTCAATTTCCTCGCGGAGTTCGTGCGCCAGGGCGATGGCGCCTGGAAGATCGGATGGCAGGTCGTTTGCGCTCAGGAGCGACCTCACAAAAAGGCCGGGAGCTGAGGTGGGCACGGAGCGCCTATGCGCTGGCCTGGCCACCACCCTCGTGCTCGCTTGCGGCTCGGCCTCGGCCCACCACTCCTACGCGATGTTCGACTTCAGACAGTCCGTCACGCTGCATGGAGTGGTGCGCGAGTTCCAGTGGACGAATCCGCACTGCTTCTTGCAACTGGTGGTGACGGACCCGGGGGCCAACAAGGAATGGAGTGTGGAGATGAGCGCCCCCGCGGACATCTACCGCAAGGGCTGGCGGCCCGGATCGTTGAAGGCGGGCGACAGCGTTTCGGTGACCATTCATCCGGACAGGGACGGCTCCAGCGGCGGCACCTACGTCTCGGCCATCGGGCCGGACGGCAAGCCCCTGTTTCCGGACCCGCCGCCGCCACCATGAGACCCTGGACTCCATGCCTGCCGGCCGTGGCTTTGACTGTGGCGCTGTGCGCATCGGTACACGCCGAGCAGAACACATCAGAACGGGTGCGGCAGTTTGCAGCGTTGCCCACGTGGACCGGCCTCTGGGAGACGGAGCTGTCCGCGCAGCTCAACTCCGGGGAGCTCGACAAAGCGCTGGAGCAGTCGATGAAGGACCCCGGCAGCGTCACCTTCGTCCTGGCGCCCAAAGGCGTGCTGCTGCCCCTCGAGGTGGAGTTTTTCGCACACATGCGGCTGCTGCAGAAGCCGCCGTATAACCCTGAGTGGCTGAAGAAGTACGACAGCGAGGTGCGCGTCGCCCAGGCGACGGACGCATCCGCGGTGAATCCGGGTGACATCAAGGGGTGCACGTGGGGATTTCCGATGTTGATGGAGTCACCCACGGACGGCCTGTTTCAGCCGCTGGTCACACCCGAGGAGACCGTGTTGTTGTTCGCTGACGGGGAAGCGCGGCACATCTACACGGACGGTCGGTCCCATCCTAAGAAGGAGGATCTGTGGCCCACGCCGATGGGTGACTCGGTCGGCCACTGGGAGAAGGGGACCCTGGTGATCGACACCATCGAGCGCAAGGCCGGGCCGCTGATGCCTATCGCTCACTTCGTCAGCCCGGACCTCAGCGAGCAAGCGCACTTCATCGAGCGCGTGCGCAGGGTGGATCCGAATACGCTGGAAAGCGAGATGACCATCGAGGATGCAGGGCGCTTCGTGCATCCCTGGAAGCTCACTCTGCGCTACCGGCGCGTGACCAACATGGACCGCATGATTGCGACCAACTGCACGGAGAACGACCGCAACCCCGTGGTGAACGGGCAGGTCACGATCGCGCCGAAGTGATCGCGTCTTATCCGGGAACGCTGATCCCTACCGGGGAAGCTCCCGGTAGGTGGTCGCCTCGAACTCACGCAGCGTGCGAATGGCGCCATCGTCGTAGAACGGCAGGAATTGCAACATCAGCACGCCCCCCAGGCCGCTGCGGGGATCGATCCAGAACTCCGTGTTGAAGATGCCGGCCCAGCTCAGACTCCCGGGACGCCGGTAGGTGAGGGCATCGGGGGTATCCGCCGTGACCTGAAATCCCAGTCCGAACTTGTCGTGACCGGCGCCCAGCGGGAAGGGCCGGGTGAGCTGCGGCAGGGCGTCCGGCTGTCGCGTCACGAAGATCGCGCCGATCTGATTCCGACCCATCTCCCGGACGGACTTCCCGCTCAGGATCCGCGCCTCGCCCAGGTGTCCGCCGTTGAGCAGCATGCGGATGAAGACACCGTAGTCGCGTGCCGTCGAGTAGAGCCCGCCGTCGCCTCGATAGGGAGGCGTCGGAGTCGATGGGATCGGCCCGTTCTGGCGCGCCGCGAACTGGCCTTTCTCGTGGCTCAGCGGAGTGACGACGCGCGACTGCTTCTCCTTGGGCACGGCGTAGGAGGTATCCACCATGCCGAGCGGACCCAGGATGTGGGCCTGGTACCAGGTCTCCAGATCCTGACCCGTCACTTTCTCGACCACGAGGCCGAGCACTCGCGTGCTGGCGCTGTAGTTCCATTTCTCGCCGGGATCGTTCAGCAACGGCAGCTCCCACTCGAGCTTCTGATTACCCTGCTGCAGCCGGGCCACGATCGGATTGCTGAAGGCGTAGCCGATTCCCGAGGTGTGGGTGAGCAGGTGACGCAGCGTCATGACCGTCTTGGCCGGTCGTGTCTCGTAGGTACCGTCCTTCTCGTTGAAGTGCGTGATGACCTGCAGGTTGTCGAAACCGGGCAGGTACTTCGAGACCGGGTCATCGATCGACAGCTTGCCCTGTTCGGCCAGCATCATGATCGCCACCGAGGTGACCGGCTTGGTCATGGAGGCGATGTTGAAAATCGCATTCGCCGCAAGCGCGCCGCCATCGTTGAGCTTGCCCGCGGCGCC
>FTJO01000157.1_pt1 | contig 15390 bp, 12 predicted proteins | sample 1658761 | NCBI WGS metagenome assembly FTJO01 (sample SAMEA3914852, study PRJEB12502) | metagenome | biome: forest; material: soil | place: USA | collected 2011-06-22 | depth 0.3 m | reverse complement strand
GTGCTGACCGGATGATGGACCGTATAGGCCTCTGCGCGCACGTAGGCGGCAAGATCGGCGTCGCTTGCGGCGGCGCGGCCCGGCGAGGTCTCTTCGGCCTCGTACTTGGCAAAGGCGGGTGATGCGAAGATCCTGCGAGCCAGGCGAATGCCGTTGATCAGCGGCTGCAAGTCCTCCGGCGCGGACAGCAGGTTCGGGTCGATCAGAGGCGCCTGGAATGGGTCGGGGCTCGCAAGGGTCAGTCGTCCGCGGCTGCGTGGGTAGAGGCCGACGGGGCTGACCGCAAAACCGTGCCCCATGGGATACGGGAACGAGGGACCCGGCCGCTTGGCTGGCTGGAAGACGAGTTGTATATCGGGCTTCTCGAGTCCCGGATCCGACTTCACGAACGCCGCGGATTCAAACACGTTGTTGGCCAAGGGGCCGCGCCGGAAGAGCAGATACTCGGCGACACTCCAGAGGTTTCGCGGCATCGCGCGCAGCGAAACGCCGTAGGACACGGGATTGCGCATGCGCATGTGCACTGGGCTTGCCAGGTGATCGTGAAGGTTGCGCCCGACGCCGGGAAGATGATGCCGTGCGGCAATTCCCAGGCTGGCGAGGTGCTCGCTGTCGCCGATTCCGGAGAGCATGAGCAGCTGTGGCGAGTGGATCGCGCCCGCGGCGAGCACGATCTCCCGATGCGCCTTCACGGTGACGCTACCGCCTGCGGAGCGGGCCTCGACGGCCACCGCACGCCGGCCATCCATGACAATGCGGGTGGCCTGTGTGCCCGTGAGGATGGTCAGATTCGCTCGACCGAGTGCCGGTCGGAGCAGTGCGCGTGCCGTAGTCTCACGCGTGCCACGCCGGATCGAGAGCTGTCTTAGCCCCATGCCCTCGCTATCCGCGCCGTTCAGATCCTCGCGGTAGGCGTAACCCAGACTGGCGAGGGCCTCGAAGAAGGAGAAGTTGAGAGGATTTGGGCGGGTGACCGTGCGAACGTTCATCGGTCCGCCACGGCCGTGGTACACGCCCTGACCGAAATTCTCGTTGTGTTCGCTCTTGCGGAAGTACGGCAGGACCTCGCGGTAGCTCCAGCCCGTGGCGCCAGCGGCGGCCCACGCGTCGTAGTCCCGCGGGCTTCCCCTGAAATAGACCATGCCATTGATGAGAGCGGAGCCACCGAGGCCTCGGCCCCGAGGCACGGAGATCCTGCGGCCGTTCAGGTGTGACTGAGACACAGTCTGAAAGCGCCAGTTCATCGAGGCTGACCGCTGCGCCATCACGATGGCGCCCGGGACGGCGGCATACAGGCTCTTGCCGGAGCCGCCCGCCTCGATCAGGCACACGGTGCGACGCGAATCCTCCGACAATCGCGCGGCCAATGCGCAGCCGGCAGTCCCGCCGCCCACCACGACGTGGTCGAACCCCTGTGCGACGTCTGCCATCTGTCTCTGCTGTCCACCGTGAGGCGCCGATGATACCTGCGCCGCCAGGATTTGAGCATCCGAGACACATTCATGCGCTGCAGGCTTTTACGAGGATGGCAGAAAAACGACAGACGGAAGCCTATCCAGCGGTCGCCACTGGCGCTCTTGCGTGCGCGGTGATCGACCAATCCACGTAGTACATCGAGTTTGCGCCGCAACCTCTATTTGAATTCGAGCCCTTTTGCGGGTCCAACGATGTAATGACTTTGCCGCCTGCAGTCTGCGCGGCCAGCTGAGCACCGGTGTAGACATGATCCCCTGCTGCCACCGGCCCGTCGCAGTTAGCAAACAGAATTGCCTCGATCTCTCCGACCGCCCATGAAAACGCCGCGGAGCCTGCAAGGCCCACCAAACTCCCGAGCGGGCCGCCAACGGCGGTCCCGATGGCCGATGCGCCTGCGGCTGCGCCTTTCGACGCCGCCGCGGCCACGAATTTCTGCAGCTCCTGCTCAACGCTGTCCTTGGCATGCCCGGTGTTGACGATGCCGTACGAAAACGCCGCGATTTGTGTCGGTCCTACCGCGATATTGGGTATCGAGAGGTCGACCTGGTAAGTGCCGTTGTTGAGGTCGCCCATCGATTTCGTCGGCAGGCTGACCGGCGGATTGCTTCCCACAACGACCGCAACCGAGACGAAATCCGTGTCGTTGTGCAGCGAGCGGGTGTCGGTGATCTTGAAGTAGTTCAACGAGAACGTATACACCGCTGTGTTCAGATCTACCGAGAGCCCTCCAAGCACGGGACGGACTGAATGTGGAGTGGGCATGTCGATTCCTCCTTGATTTGGTTACAGTCTTGCTCAGCAGTCACTTCGGGATCGAAAGCTGCGTGCGCGTCGATGTGACGGTACTCGTGGCGGCGACGATTGACCATCATCAGAACGGATGAGGGAGTCAGCCGGCGGACTGTGTCAGCGTGTTGCCGCTGTCACCAGTATTGGGGACGCGCTTACCGATGAACCTTTAGTTGTAACGAGTTCGACTCACCGCCAAATGCACCGCAAAGCGCGGTCGCGAGGAGTGAGCATGAACCGGACGATAACTAGGGGTCGCAGCCGCCCGCGCACAGCGACCGCGAGCCTCTGCATCGGTGCTTTCGCTGCTATCGGCGCCGCTCTGTCATGCGCCGCCATGGCGCAGCAGCAATGCCCGACAAATCAGTACGTGTGCAGCACGCAGACTCCGACTGGAATGGTGCGCGTGGTTGGCGTGCCGGGTAACGCCGGTGGGTTGGGAAGCGGCGTGTTCATGCGGCCGGGTTTCGTCTACAGGATGACGGCGGTCGGATCAATTCGCGTCGGAGTGTTCGGTGAGACCGGCACGCCGCCGGACGGGTGGGTGCCGCAAGGCCCCGCCGGCCCCGGCTTCCCGGCGCCCGACTCCTATACGTTCTCCTTGTTATACCGGGTCGGTCCCGTGGGCCAATGGCAACTCCTGGGTAGCGGCCTGTCTGTGGCAAAACTGGGCCCTCACGATCCAGCCGGAACGCAGCTGATATTCGGCATCAATGACAACAAGCTGAGCGACAACAGTGGCGCGTTCCTCGTAACCGTCACAGAGTTCGCGCTGGGCACGAAGTGCTGTCCGAAATTGCCCCCGCCGCCGATGGGGGGCGGCTTCGGTTCGTCGACGTCGGGTGGGTCGCAGCCGAGCCCACAGCCGCATCTCCCCTGCGCGGGCAAGACGCCCGACGGCCGGTACCAGTCGTTTCAGTTTCCGATGTATTGCGGGAGCAGCTTCAGCCGCAATATCCCGGTGGAGGCGTGCACACGCGCCGATGCCTACACTCAGGCGCAGGCACTCGTGAAGTCGGAGGGCATAAACTGCTACCTGACCAGCAACTGACTAGATCGCGGCCGGAAGGGAATAAAACCAGTCCCCGGGAGGTCTCACTGGAGGACGAGTCAGTGCTCGTTCTGCCACCAAGGAGACCTCCCGTGATTCTGGAAAGACCCCGCCGCTATCTTGCAGTCCTGTCCGCCGCAGTGCTGTGCCTGGGCCTCGCAGGCGCGCAGCGAGTCGTCGCTGCGGCCCCTGCGCAATTCGTGATCAGGGATTTCATGTTCGCCCCCCTGTCGCTGACGGTCAAAGCCGGAACCAGCGTGACCTGGACCAACAAGGACGACGAGCCGCACACCGTGGTCAGCGATACCGGCCTGTTCCGCTCAGCGGCCGTGGATACCGATGAGACCTTCTCGTTCAAGTTCGACAAGCCCGGAACGTACCACTTCACGTGCTCGATTCATCCGCGCATGGTCGGAACCATCGTCGTCGAGTAGGTCTCCCTACCGCCAGCTCACTGGGAACCGCCCACAATAATGTGCAAGGATGAGCGGCATGAACCGCCGTATCCGCGTCATCGCGCTGCTCGTTGCGTGCGTTTTGCCGGCGCCTTTGATGGCGCAATCGCCGCCGCAATCGGAGGCACAAGCGCAACCGCCGCCGCATCCGCGCGACGCAGAGATCCACGATGCTGACACCCGTGCCTGGTGGCATACCACCGAGGCGCTCTCCGGTGACAGCATGGAGGGTCGCGATACCGGCTCACCCGCCTATCAACGTGCTGCCGAATACGTCGCTGCTCGCTTCAAGGCCGCTGGACTTCAACCCACAGGAGATCACGGCAGCTTCTTTCAGGCCGTGCCCATGCACGAAATCGCGGTGACCGCCGAAGGTACGAGCTTCACGATCGTTCGCCCGGGTGGCTCCGAAACCGCGCTCGCGTTCCTGGGGCAGATCACTGTCGCACCGGCCGAAGATCTGCCCGCGCGCATGGAAGCCTCCATGACGTTTCGCGGCTACTGCGGCAAGGATGCGATGACGGACATTGCCGGACGATTCGTCGTCTGCTTCGGCACCCAGCGAGATGGACTTCCCGGTGGTGCGGAGCGCGCTGCCAACGCACGCGCCGGTCATGCGATCGGCCTGATCAACATCGATGACCCGTACTTTACTATCGAGCCGCCGCGCTGGCCTTTCGCCTATGCCCGCGCGGTCAGACTGCGAACACCGCGCGCGCCCGTCGACAGCTCGGCGGCTCCGCTTGCGACGCTGCGCATCAGCGCCGCGTCGGCCGCCGCTCTGCTTGTCGGCACGGGCCAGGACGTCGCCGCGCTCCTCAAGCTGGGGGGCGCGAAGCAGCCACTGCCGGACTTCGATATCCCCGCCTCACTGCGGGTGCGACTCTCGCTCCGGCAACGCGACATTTCCTCGCCCAATGTGCTCGCGACCCTTCCTGGCGCAGACCCGAAGCTCGCTCGTGAGCACGTGGTTGCTGCCGCACACCTGGACGGCTACGGCTTTGGCACGCCCGTCAGGGGCGACGCGTTGTATAACGGGACTCTCGACGACGCAGCTTATGTCGCGCTGCTGATCCAGATGGCGGACGATATCCAGGCCCACAAACTCCCGGTGCCGAAACGCAGTATCCTGTTTGCGGCCTTTACCGGCGAAGAGAAGGGGCTGCTCGGCTCATCGTGGTTCGTCGCTCATCCCACTGTGCCGATCGAACAGCTCGCCGCTGACATCAATCTCGACCAGCTGCGGCCGCTATTCCCGCTGCGAATCCTCACAGCCGAAGCGCTCGCCGACACGACTCTCGGCGAAACGGCACGCACCATCGCCGCGCCTCTGCACATCGAAATCCGGGCGGATGCTGAGCCCGAGCGCAATCTGCTGCGTCGCGCCGACCAGTACCCGTTCCTGGCGGCTCACGTTCCGGCCATCAGTTTCATATTCGGCTACGACCGCAATACCGATGCGGAAACGCGCTACCGCGAGTGGTATCAGGTTCGGTATCACCGTCCACAGGACGATCTGACGCAGCCAGTGGATTTCGATGCCGCCGCCCAATTCGACACTTTTTTCTACCAACTCGTCGAAGCCATCGCGAATGCGCCCGCACGCCCGGCGATCTATCCGTCCAGTCCCTTCATGGCTTCAGCCGCCAACCGGTGAGCACATTGCCTGCCGGGACCACGAGGTAACCCTCGCCTGCCCCGAGCCCGGTCAAGGGCATGATGGATGCCCCCTCATTGTGGATGCTGATCGATCCGCCAGCCGACCCGCTCCACAGCACATGACCATTCGACGCATCGAGGGCGTAGACGGTCCCGGAGGACGATCCGACCACCACGGCGGAGTCGATTGCGATGGGAGCCGAGACCAGCCCCCCGTCCCCCATGAACGTCCACAGAGTGTTGTGAGTCGTCTGATCGATGGCGGTCAACGTGCCGCTGTCAGACAGAAACAGCGCGGTTTGACCGGAGAAGGCAGGGATGGCCGATGAAGTGAACGTGCCGAGCTGGGTGCCCGTCCCGGCATCGAACACTTGATCCGGTGGATTGCTTGCGTAGTCGCGAACGAAGAGTTGGTTGTTCGCATACGCAGCCGTGGAACCACCGCCTCCCTCACAGGGGCCCGCATAGTGCCACAGTGTCGTACCCGTTAATGGATCTAACTTGTACACCTGGCACGGATAGGAGACGAATACGCCATCGGCAGAAACGGTCGGTGAGCTGTTGTCGCCGTTCTCCACGCCCGCCGTCCACAGTACGTTTCCAGTCAGCTCATCGACCGCGTATACGGTGCCGCCCGTCCCCGCGCCTCCGAGGTAGACGATCCCGTTGACGGCGGTTGGAGCGGCGCTGAATGCGTATTGATAGGGGAGCTGCTTCGACCATCCCGGAGTGCCGGTCGCCGCGTCGAACGAACGCAACAATCCATCGAAGTTGACGACGAACAGCGTGCCGTGATCGTACGCGTGCGCCGACCAGGAGTACGTACCGGAAAGCGCGATCGGTCCCCAGACCACGTTACCGGTCGCTTCATCGAGGCCGTACAAGGAAGTACCGTAGCCGGGGGGCGGGCTTGCGGTGTCGGTGTTGGTGATGACGAACACCTTGCCGGCGGCAATCAGAGGATAGGATATCTGGCCGTTCAGCGTCGTGGACCAGGTTGCGCTGGGCGGAAAAGTGGGTCCGCTGCCGCCGAAGGTCGCCCGGCCGGAATGGGCATAGTCGATCTGGTAGGTCACTGCCTGACTGAGGGGCGGTACCGGTGACGGATTGGCCTGAAAGACCGTGACGATCGTGTCCGAAGAGTGTCCGGAGTCATCGGCAGTGACATGGGCTGCGCCCGGGGCCACGCCGGTGATCTGCCCGGTGGCGTTCACGGTGACCTTGGACGTATCGGAGGACGACCAGGTGGCCTGTGTGGTGAGGTCCTGAGTGCTGCCGTCGGAAAAGGTACCGGTCGCCGCAAGCTGACTGGATGTGCCAGGCCCCAGGGTGACCGTTGCGGGCGTAGTCGCAATGGATTGCAGGGTCAGGGTCACCCCGGTCACTGTGATCGGGGCGTAGTTGAAGCCGCCAAGCAGGAAGCCGGAACCGGGCGCGGATCCGGGCAGATCCTGCACGTCGACAATGCCGACCAAGACCTGGCGGCTGCCGGCAGTGAGGCTGTTTGCGCCGACGGCATAACTGTTCTGGGTCGTCGGCGCGGTCTGCAGGCTGCCGCCGGACGGCCAGAGGAGATTGCCGTTGGGGTCGACTACGCCCAGGGCGTAAACCGAGGTGGTGTCGGGCGCGGTGCCGGTCCAGCTGATCAGGTTAGGGGCCTGCAATGACCAGTTTGTGTTGGCCGCCGGTGCGGTGATGCTCGGATAGGCGCTGAACTGAGTGCGCGACGCGGTGTAGGTAGCGCCGTTCACGGTCACATTCAAGGTGACCATGGCCCCGGGATTGACGCTCAGCTCTGCTGCGTATTCCTGGGATTGCGTGAAATAGGGGAGGGCAATGCCGTTCACGCTGACCGTGGCGGTCGTGATGGGAGCGCCGCCGGACTGATTGGTGATCTGCACTTCGGCGATCGAGTTGTATCCGGTATCGACGAAACCAGGCGGTGCCGCGCCGGTCGGGAACGCAATGAGCGTGGCAATGATGTAGGGCTGGCCAGCGGTGCCACCGCCGGTCCCGCCGCCGCTGCTACCGCCACCGCTGCTACCGCTACCGCTACCGCCACCGCTGCTACCGCTACCGCTACTACTGCCCGTATCGCCGCCCCCGCCGCACGCGACCAATCCCAGCAGTGCCAGCAGGAAGGCGTGACGCAGGAGCGCAGGCAGCAGATTGGGTCGCAGAGACTGGGGGTCGCGGGACGCGCAGGTCTTCATTATTCTTATTCCCTTGAAATGAAGTCATTCCCGAGGGCGCGGCAGAGCCCCACCAATATAACCTGTATGCGGCGCAATACCAACGTGCCGCCGATGCCAGTCCCCCGGTCAGTTCTGCCTGGAAGCGCGTCGTGCGATATCGGCGACGATCCGTTGCGCCTCGCGTCCGATCTCGCGCAGCATTCCGCTCGCCGAAACTACGAAGCCACAGAAATACAGTCCGGCTTCGCCCGCTGCTTCGCTCGGCGAGCCGATTCCGAGCGCCGGAGACACGGCACTCTGCGGCTCGAAGAACCTTTCAGTCTCGGGGCGAAAGCCGGTCGCGACGATGATGGCGTCAAATTGCCGCGATCTTCGGTCGTCGAATGTCACCCGAGTCTCGCTGATATCTCGGATGTCTCCGAACAACTGGATGTGGCCCTGGCGGATCAGCCTGACCGTGCCTACATCGATCAGCGGGATCCGGCCCTGCGTCCTGATCTGGGCGAGAGGGCCGAGCGGCAGTCTGCGAAAGCCGAGCTTGGTGATGTCGCCCAGGGAGAGCCCGCACAGCCGTGCGGCGAGTGCATCCGTGAGACGCGGCGGGAGCCGGCTCAGCGCAATGCCGAGGGTGAGAATCGGGATGCCGAGAATGTCGCGCGGAACGATGTTCACCGCGCCGCGCACGGCCAGTGCCGCCCGGGCGCCACTCTCGTGAAGATCGATCGCGATCTCACCGCCACTGTTGCCGATGCCTACGACGAGGACGCTCTGGCCGCGAAATGGCTTGCCGTTGCGGTACTCGCTGCTGTGGATGATCGGGCCGGTAAAGCGCTCCTGCCCGGGCCATCGTGGCATGTTGGGCACCGCGTTGTAGCCGGTGGCCACGACCACCTGCTGCGAATCGTAGACCCCGGATGTCGTCGTCGTGATCCAACGGCCGCTGGCGGGCCGGATCGTCTGCGCCTCCTCGTTGAGATGCGGGATCACGTCGAAACGGCGCGCATACTCCTCGAGATACGCAATCACCTGTGCGCGTGACGGATAACGTGGCGTGCCAGCCGGAAACCCCAGGTGCGGCAGGGCCGAGTGGCCGCGATCGGTGTGCAGATGCAGCCGGTCGTAGTGGCGGCGCCAGCTGGAACCGACCTCGCTCCCTCGCTCCACCACGGTAAATGGCAGCTCCCGCATCCTCAGGCATGCCGCCACGGCGAGGCCGGCAGGCCCCGCACCGACTACGAGTGTTTCCGCATGACGTCGCACAGCATCAGTCTATGCCCAGCGCCTTTTGAATGAACGGCAGAATCAGATTCCAAGCCGGTGAGGTCGCGGCGATTTCGTCGAAGTGACTGGCACGCGGAAGGATCACGGTCTCGGCGGCGTCGCCTGCCTTGCGTGCGCGCCTGGCGAAGTCGATTGCAACCTGCGGTGGCACGATGGTGTCGAGCTGGCCGTTGATCAGAACGATGTGGCTGCCGTTGGGCAGGAGCTCGGCGGGACTCGTGTCAAGATAGACGTCCGGGCGGCCGGCACTCGGCCGTCCCGTCAGTTCGCCAACGTCGCGGGCACAGGCGTCCCGAACCAGGCCTCGTTGCCTGCGCAGATCGCCCAATCCGCCCAGGCTGATCACCTCGCGGATGGGCAGCGGGTGCGGCTCGTACAGCGGACTTGATGCCGGCAGGCGCGCGCGTCCCGCCGCCCACTGGACCAGAAATCCGCCTGCAGAATGACCTATTGCGACCAGGCGCTGCGTATCGAGTCGATACGAGGCCGCTTGCACGGTGAGGGTGTCAAGCGCGGCGGACATGTCCAGGTACGTCCCAGGGTAGCCGCCGCCGGTTTCATCGAGGCGCCGGTATTCGACACTCCACACCGCGATTCCCTGTGCGATCAGGGCGGCTGCGGGATTGCGCATTTGCTCGATGCCGCCGTTTCTGAGCACCCAGCAGCCGCCGTGCACGAGCACCGCCACAGGGAACGGCCCGTTTCCCTCCGGCAGAAACAACTCGACGTACTGCGACGGCGCGCTGCCATATGCGATGTGGGCGGTGGGCGCCGGGCCGCTCAGCTCCATGTACGCGCGCAGCGTCATCGGTTCATTGGCGGATGCAACCGTCGACATCCACGCCGCGGTGCAATACAAAAGGAAACTCAGATGCCGCAGGCGGCGCACTTGTCCGGTGATATCCAGGCTATCGGTCACGATGCGGCGTCAGCCGTCTCGCGAGCGGACGAGGTACTCCCCCTTGATGTCCGCGATCGTTGGCGTTCCGGCTTGGCGCATGATCGACAAGAGCTCGCGATTCAGGATGTCGAGGACTGCCTCCACGCCGGGCTGGCCGAAGGCGGCAAGACCCCAGGCATACGGTCTGCCGATGCCAACTCCACTCGCGCCGAGCGCGAGTGCCTTGAACACATCGGTGCCGCGACGGATTCCACCGTCAACGAATACGGGGGCACGTCCACGCACCGCTGCAACGACTTCCTGCAGGCAATCGACGGGTGCGCGCAGCGTCTCTTCGTTGCGGCCGCCGTGGTTCGACACCACGATACCGTTCGCGCCGTGCTCAACAGCGATTCCCGCGTCTTCCCCCGTGACAATCCCTTTGACCAATAGCCGACCCTTCACCACTGCGCGCAGCCGATCAAGGAACTCCACCGTCAGGTCCGGCGGTGCAAGGCCGGTGATGTGCGATACGTCGAGGCCGGTGAACATCGGGCCCCGGCGCCACATGTCATGCGAGTTGCCTACATGGCAGGCAACACAAGGCCGGTTATCGACTTGCATGGCGCGACGCAGCGTTTCGTTGTTGCGCCACCCAGGAGAGTCGACCGTGAGTACGATCGCGCTGCAGCCCGCGTTCTCGGCCCGCCGCACGATGCCCGTCGTAACGTTCCAGTCATTGGTCGGGTAAAGCTGCTGCCATACGGGCTCGCCGCGTGCTTTCGTAATCGTCTCTATGTCGGTCGATGTGCCCGTGGACACCATGAACTGGGTTGACCGAGTCGCGGCGGCGCGGGCGACTGCGGTTTCGCCCTCAGGATGAAACGCGCGCATGGCCGATACTGCGGACAGATACAAAGGGCTTTGCCACGAGGTGCCGAAGACGGAAGTCCCGGTATTGAGCCGCGTAAGATCGATGAAGCGGCGCGCGCGGATTTCGTAGTGTGAGAACGCTTCGTGATTTCGAGCGACGGTGCGATCGTCGTCGGCGCCGGTTGCGAGGTAGCCGAAATGCGCGGGCGGTAGCGCATCGCGCGCCAGGGACTCGAAGCCCATGACGTCGAGGACCTGGTCCGCGGAGGTCACCGGCGGCGGCGACCGCCGATACAGGCGTGAGGGGGGTACCGCTTCGGCTGCCTTCTGCGGGTCAGCCATCGCCGGCGACAGCAATCCCGGCAGCGCGGCGAGACCGCCAATAAACGTACGCCGCGTCACCGCAGGCCGCCGACTTCTCCGCATCGCCTTCCCCCGCTAGCGCAATGCCCGGGAGTCTAGCGCAAGTACCCAGACACGGCGCCGGGCCCCGTCATGGGGCCCGGCATGCGGTTACTCCGGCAATGTGACTCCCGAGCCCCCCATCTCCGCGGGCATGTCCTTGAACTTCGGCTTGCCGTCGCGAATGGGCAGCACGGTCTCCTGGTAGTTCACATGCACCCCGGCCTCGAAACGCAATGTGGGCAGCATCGCGGCATAGACGTCCACGAGACCCAGGGGAGGGTGAGCCGTGAACACGTGTCCGCCACACTTCCTGCACCACTTGCGGTAGCTGTTGGGCGTCTTGTTGTACGTGCCGACGTTGTCCGAACCGTGCGTTACCGTCACGGCTTCCGGCTTCCACAGGGTGAATGCGTTGACCGGCGCTGCCGACCAGTGCCGGCACGAATCGCAGTGGCAGTAGCCCATGCCTGCGGGTTGGCCCGCGACCTTGAATTGCACCTCGCCGCAGAAGCAGCGTCCCTCGTGGGAGTTTTCAGTACTCATGGCCTTGTGTCCTAGTAATATGTCGGGTTATCAATGGGCCCGCAGTCTAGCGACGGGCAGCGCGGACACGAATGATCACCCGTCCGGCGCTCGTGCTCGATCGTCCACGGAGAGATCGATGGATGCCCTGTCGGATGTGCTGCGTGCGGTGCGCCTCACAGGCGCCATCTTCTTCGACATTCGCGCTTCCGAGCCCTGGGTCGCCGAAACGCCGCCGGGAGAGGCGATCGTCGGTACGATGTTCCCGGGCTCCGAGCACCTCATCTCGTACCACGTCATCACCCAGGGCCACTGCTGGGCGTGCGTCCCGGGCGAGCCCCCGATGGAGCTGGAGGCAGGCGACATCATCGTCCTGCCGCACGGCGACACGCACGTGTTGTCCAGCACCCCGGGTTTGCGCCGCACGCCGGATATGTCGCTCTATCGAATTCCGAAAGACGGGCAGCTGCCAATCAGCATCTCGATGGGCGACTCGCAGGAAACGCATGCGCACTTCGTCTGCGGTTTCCTGGGCTGCGACGCGCGCCCCTACAACCCGCTGCTGACCGCACTGCCGCGCGTCATCCGCGTCAGCGATCACGTCAGCGGCGCGCTCGCCGCATACGTGCAGTTTGCCCTGGCCGAATCGAACGGGCCGCGATTGGGCGGACAGGCTGTGCTCGGCCGTTTGAGCGAGCTGATGTTCGTAGACGTCGTGCGGCGCTACCTGGAGACGCTGCCGCCAGACCGGACGGATTGGCTTGCGGGCCTGCGCGATCCGTTCGTCGGACGCGCGCTCGGTGCTCTACACCGCAACCCCGCACGCGAGTGGACCATAGAGACGCTGGCGCGCAAAGTGGGACTCTCACGGTCGGCGCTGGCTGAGCGCTTCACGCAGTTCGTAGGCCAGCCGCCCATGCAGTACCTGACGAATTGGCGGATGCAGCTCGCGGCGAATCATCTGCTGAGCGGCACGGAGAGCATCGCCGTGATCGCCAACCGCGTCGGCTACGAATCCGAGGCGGCGTTCAGCCGCGCCTTCAAGAAAGCGGTCGGGAAGCCTCCGAGCCAGTGGCGCAGGGCGTGAGCGCTTCGATTCCCAACTAGTCCGGCGGCTGATATCCCGGCACGCCTGTCTGCCACAGCAGGAAGGCGTAGGTGTCGGCGGCCTCGCGGTCCTGTTGTGCGCGCGTCGATCCCACGCCATGACCGGCGTCATAGTCGACGCGCAGCAGAATCGGCTTGTTGGAGCGGTTCGCCGCCTGTAGCCGCGCCGTCATCTTCGCTACGTGGAAGGGTGCCACTCTGGGGTCGGTCACGCCCGTGGTCAGCAGAACGGCCGGGTACGCGGTCCCATCCTTCACCGCCTGGTAGCTGTCGATGCTCTTCAGAGCGCGATAGCCCGACTCAGTGGAAATCGCGCCCCACTCGGGCTCTTCGCCATAGCCGTCCTGCTCAGCGACATAGCGCAGAGGATTCGACCAGCCGACGCCGTCGATGACCGCAGCGAAGAGGTCCGGGCGCTCGGTCATCGCGCGTCCCACGGCGATGCCGCCGGCCGACCTGCCGCCGATCGCCAGGCGCGTTGGCGACGTGTACTTCCTTGAGCACATGTCCTCGCATACGGCGATCAGGTCGCGCCACGTATTGGGCTTGTTGGCCAGCTGCCCGGCCTTGTGCCATTCCCGCCCGTATTCGCCTCCGCCGCGCACGTTGGCGTAGCCGACGATGAAGCCCGCGTCGATCAACGCGAGCGTGCGTCCTGCGAAGGTCGGGGTATAGGCCGCGATTCCGTAGGATCCGTAGGCGCTGATCCACGCCGGCGTGCGGCCGTCGAGGCTCAGTCCCTTCCTGTGGATCAGGGAGTAGGGGATCTTCGTTCCGTCCTTCGCCGTCGCGAACAGACGCGTCGCCTGGTATGCGCCCACATCGATGGGCGGCTTGGGCGTCAGCCCCGTCGGGCTCACGTGTCCCTGCGCGTCGACCGACCAGATGTCCGGCGGGGTGAGCCAACCCTGCAGCGAGAACAGGGCGCCCGCCTCCCCGGCATTGGCGGCGAACGCGCCGATCGTGCCGTCGAAGGGCAGGCGGATCTCAATGACCTGACCGTCCTTGCCCAGGCGCCGCAGACGGCTCACGCCCCCGTCCATGATCGACAGGTACAGTCCGTCCTTTGCTCGCGCGAAGGTCTCAATGACCAGGGAATCCTGCGAGACGATTTCCGTGGCGTCGGACAGGGCCGGCGCGGCAGCCCGCAGCTTCAACACGCGCCCGCGAGGCGCGCCCTTGTTCGCAAGCAGATAGACGGTGTCGCCATCCAGCTCCACTGCAGTGATCTCATCGTCGAAGTCCGCGATCGCGGTCCAGCGCGCCTTGTTCGCGGCGGCGTCCACCGCAGGCGCGATGAACAGGCGCGACTCCGGGCGCACGTCGGACAGGGCGAGGATGGCGTAGGCAGATCCCTCAAACGTGTAGATGAGCGGTGCCTGGATGCGCTCGTAAGACACGTGGGCGTCCAGTCCGCGCCGCATCAGAATCGGATCGGAGGCGGGGTCGGTGCCGAGCCGGTGGAAGCGTGCCTGGCTGTCGAGGTAGCGCTCCGGCGTGGCGACCGCGCCGGTGAGCTGGTTGTAGAAGAAGCCGCTGCCGTCGTTCAGCCATTGCGGATTGGCCGTTTCCGTGCCGGGGATGCGGTCGGGCAGGTCGCGCCCCGAGGCGGTCTCGAGAACGTGCAGAAGCGAGTCCTCGCTGCCGTCCCGGGACAGACCGTAGACCACGTGGGATCCATTGGGCGAGGCGATCCACCAGTCGAGCGACACATGGCCGGCCGCCGCCGCCGCCGGGGCGGTTGCGGCTGTTGCGGCGGCAGCGGCGGTTGCAGCCGTTGGGCCCGTTGGGGCCGTTGCGGCCGGGTCCACCGGGGCTGTTGCGGCCGTTGGATCGATGAGCACGCGCTGCCGGCCCGCCTCGCGCACGAACAACTTGAAGTTGTCCGCGCTCACGGGCCGCTGCTCAAAGAACAGCTTGCCACCCGCGCGCTGCACACGCCGTGTCATGACGGCGTCGCCGGAGAGCTGCTCGATGCGCTTCAGCAGGGCGTCGCGCCGTGGAACAGTGCCGAGCACGGCGCGTGTGTGATCGTTTTGTCCCTTGAGAAAGGGCAGCCAGCCGGAGTCCCTGGCGTTCTCCATCCAGCGGTACGGGTCGCTGAGGGTTTCCCCGAAGTATGTGTCCTTGACGATGGCCACACGCGCAACCGGAGCCGGCGGGATGGCGGACACTTTGGCGAGAGCGCTGCGTGCAGCGGAGGATGCGACAGATCCGGCGAGGGCGGTCCCGGCGCCGAGCAGCAGCTCGCGGCGATTGATCTTGCTCATGGAAGAGGCCGTCTCCTTGCGGAAAACCTGCCCTCCATTCTGAGGCTTTCAGGGGCGCCAGGCGACTTTCGCGAACACGCTGCGCTCGATCTGCACCTGCGCCGGTCCGGGAACGCTGTACTCGGGATGATGGGCGTGCAGCAGGTTCTCGCCCTGCAGGGACAGCTCGAGCGAGCGGCTGAAATGCCAGCCGATCCGGGCGTTCATTTCGAAGTAGCTGGGGATGAGCGCGGTGACGCCCGAGTTGTTGATCCGCCGCGTGTCCACCCAGCGGAAGCCGGTATCGACCTCGCCGTGCTCGAGGAAATCCACGGATGAGTGCACGGAGAATTCCTGTTCGGGATCGGCCGTCTCGTTCAGCGCGTTGTTGAAATCCGTCTTGCCCGGCGCTATGCGGATGTCTTCCTTCAGCAGCCGGTAGCCGCCG
>FTJO01372204.1_pt1 | contig 15398 bp, 16 predicted proteins | sample 1658761 | NCBI WGS metagenome assembly FTJO01 (sample SAMEA3914852, study PRJEB12502) | metagenome | biome: forest; material: soil | place: USA | collected 2011-06-22 | depth 0.3 m | reverse complement strand
ATCAGCGTGAAGTGCTCGCCCTTGCGATGGGCCTCGAGATTCTTCGCGACGGTCGCCTCGCCCTGCTTGGAACGCAGCTCGGCATACTTCACGCGAGCGTTCTCATAGTCGCGGGTGAGCTCGCGGTATTCCTTCTCGATCTGCGGACCCACCGTGATCTTGTGCTGGTAGTCCTTCAGCTGCTCCCGCAAGCGCTGCTGCTGCTGTGCCAGGGCCTCGAGATCGCCGCGTGTCGCGGCCAGCTGCGACTCGATCTGGATGTAGGCGGGATTGTCGGCGTTGCGGAAATCGGCGGACGCCGCGGCCGGCTGGGATTTCTGCCTGGCGAGCGCCGCGTCCAGGTCCTTCTGCAGCGAGTCCACCGAGCGTTGCAGTCGAGCCCGGTCGGGATGATCCGGACCGTAGTGCTCGCTTGCCTGGGCGAGCTGCCCCTGGGAATCCTGCAGCTGACGGCGCAGGTCGTTGACATCGACGAGCGCCGGCTCATCCTTCTCCAGCCCCGCGATCTCGCGCTGCAGGCGCGCGATGTCAGGATGGTCCGGGGCGTACAAGGCCTTGGCACTGGCCAGTTGCGATCGCAGCGTCTTCAGGCGGTCGGACGTCGACAGGATGCGCTCGCCGGAGTCGGAGAACATCGCCGAGTTGGGCTTCAGCTGCGCCAGTTGCGCCTGCAGATAGACCTGCTGCTGCTCGAGGGCGCTCTTGCGCACTTCCGTCTGATCCAGATCCTGGGAAGTGCGATCCATCAGCGTCATGTTGAGCTGCTCGAGCTCCGGAAGCTCCTCGGTGTGCTTCGCCTTGAACTGGGCCAGCTGTGCTTCGAGCCCGGCGATGTGCTGGCTCACCCGATCCCCCTCGCCCTCCAGGAAGGTCGCCGCATCATCGGCGAGCTTGGCGCGCGTCGCGAGATTCTCGTTCAGGAAGAGCGTCGTCAGCTCGTTGGCGACCCGCGCCGCCTGATCGGCGGAGCCGTTGGAATAGGCGACGGTGAAGGCGATCGTCGCGGACGTCGGCCGGCCGCTGCGCGGGTCGATGACGTCGGCGCTGATCATCTTCACTGCGATGTCATCGCGCATGCGGGTGATCAGCGCCTCGCGCGAGTCACGGTTGCGCTGGCGCGGATACAGGTCATAGCGGCGAATGATGTCGAGGAGCGTCTGTGTCGTCATGACGCGCTGGCTGATCACCTGCACGCGCTGATCCGCATACGAGGTCACTGTCGAGCGAACCAGCTCCACCGGAAGCTCCTGCTGCTCGATCAGGATCGTCGCCGACGACTGATAGCGCGGCGGCCAGAAGAGGGCCAGCAGCACAGTCACCGCCAGCCCCGCGGCGAATGCGATCAGCGCGGGGCGCAGGCGGCGCCGCGCGACTGTCAGCAGCTCGGCGAGGCTCAGGCGCTCTTCCGGCTCCAGCTCTGCGATGACGGAGGCCATGATCGAGCTACCTCGAGAGGCTGTGTTTGAGCGGCTGCCAGAGGGCCAGCAGTGCGACTCGCCAGCCGCGGCCGACCTGGTCCGAGAGCAACTGGTCCTGATCGGACCCCGCCAGCTGGCAGCCGATCGACCAGTCTTCGTTCGCCTGCCAGGTCAAGCCGATCTGCGCGTGCGAGTAGCTGTGCTTCTCGAACAGGAACGACTCGAAGGCGCTGGTGGTGCGGTACCAGGACAGCCCGGCGCCGACCGTCAGCCGCTCGGTCAGTCCGCGGCTCACGCTGATCTGCGCCTGGTCGGTCTGGCTGAACACGCCGAAGCCCGACGGCACGACCTCGCGCCCGGCGCTGAGGCTGAGCGTACCAGCCCCCTCCCAGCTGCGCGTAAAGGAGATCTGGCCGACGAACCCGCTGGAGCGGCTCGAGCGGTCGGTGCGCCGGTTCCAGCCGAAGTCGCCGCTGATCTTGTTGCGCTCGCTGGAGCTCCAGAGAAATCCGACGCTGGCGCTGTCCGAGCGCGTATCGAAGAACGACTGCTGCGTCGTGTAGTGTCCCGTCGAGAGGCTGGTAGTGAAGGCCAGCCGTTCCGACGCAATGTACTTTTCGCTCAGGCCGAACGACGTCAGCGTGTTGTCCTGCAGCGTCGTGTTGGCGTTGCCGTGATAGTCCTCGCTCACGTAGCTGGCGAACAACGACGCCACCCAGCTAGGGGAGTAAGCGTAGGACCACGTGCCCGCGAGCTGCTCATCGCGACGCCGAGTGTGCACATCGAAAATCCCCGTGGACAGCAGCTCCGAGGTCAGGGTGCTGCGGTCGCGCAGCAGGGCGCTGAGGTCGAAGCTGGAAAGCTCTCCGTTCCAGGTCCCCTCCGTGGTGAGCCCGGCGCCGTCGGACCGATCGAAGCGGCGATCGCTGAAGCGCTCCAGCGCGAAGTCCGGCAGCAACAGCAGCTGCAGTCGTTCGGTGGCGTGCACCAGGCGCATGTTGCCGGACATCGAAACCCCTTCGCTGCCTATCGCGTCAGGCGCGAGAGTGCGATTGCTGTCGTAGTCTGTGGAGACCGAGAGGACCGGCTGCGCCGACCATTCGGCCGCGCAGGCCGCCCGCGCCGACCCGAACGCGATCACCACCACCCACCTGAGCGCTCGACTGGAGACGATGTCCATGTCTGCGGCTCGTCAAGGGACGACCACCGTGTCGCCGCTCTCCAGGATCACGTTCTGTCCGAGATTCCGCCCCCGCGCGATGTCGGCGTATCGGAACGGCAGGGCACGTTGTGCGCCATTATCCCGGCGCAAGATGACGATATCGTTGAGCGCCGCGTACGCAGTCGCGCCGCCGGCGAGACTCAGCGCCTGCATCACATCGAGGGGCCGGCTGAACGGGAATTCCCCGGGGCGCGAGACCTTGCCGATGACATAGATGTGGTTGCCGCCGATCGCCTTGACGGCGACCGTCACCACCGGATCGGGGATGTAGCGCTTGAGACGCTCGACGAGCGTCTGGCGAATCGTCGCGACCGTCTGGCCCTGTGCCCGGATTTCTCCGGCGAGCGGGAAGCTGAGCCCGCCGTCGGGCCGCACCAGCACCTCGGCCTCCAGGTCCTTCTCCTTCCAGACACTGATCGTGAGCACGTCCCCCGGCTGCAGCCGGTAGTCGCTCGAGACGGCGGGCGCCACGGCGGTGGCTGGCACGGAGACGGCGTCGGCCGCGTCCGCCCAGGCCGTGCCGAGATGAGCGACCAGGCCGAATAAAACAGACATGCCGATGGCGCGAAGTCCTCGCCGCATGGAAGTGCCCTGCTGTCGTGCTGCGGATCGTCCGAACGTCAGGCGGCGCGCGCTCACACGCGTCCGCCTGGTTGGACAATTGTCATACTAAGTGCGGCACATCCTAGGCAGCGGACATTACGCTTTCATTGCGCCCGCTTGCGGCGCGGGCACGGACCAGCCCGCCTGCGGCCGATTCCACAATAATCGCACGGTGCCGATGAGTGCGAGTCCCACGAGCAACAGTCGCAAAGCCTCCGGAAGCGGCACCGGCTCGCCGGCGGGAGTGAACCCGACGTGGAAGGAATACATCCCGACATTCAGGCCGAGCGTGTTGCCCGCGATGCCGGCGATGGCGGCGTACAGCATCCCGGCCTGGCTCACCGTCACATCGAACAGGGCGGGCCCCTGGATCTGCTGCAGCGTGTCGTGGCTGGAGAGGATCGAGGTGGTCAGGCTCTGGAACTGCTCCGGCCACTTCACATCGCTCAAGCTCACCCAGAGGGTTCCCGGCCCGGGCGCCTGGAACGAGTAGGTGTTCGTGGCACTGCCGAACACCGTCGCGCTCACATCGACCAGCTGGACGGAGTCGGCGCGAGCATTGGGCGCAACCACGGCGAGTCCCAAGGCCAACCCGACGGACGCCAGCAGTCCCAGCGGACGGCGTCTCAACAAGTTACGCATGACGGCCTCCGAGACCGGCCTGCATTGCGAACAGCGCCACGCCCACCACGCACACTGCAGCCGCAAGGACCGCGGCGCCCGCGTAGAACGGCACGCGCGCCGCGAGAAACACCACGCCGGAGAGAATCCCGCGCAGGCGGCTACCTCGAGCGGCGCGGCTCTCACTCATCGCTTCGAATTCAACAGCGGGCGCAAACGTCATCGGGCTCATGGTTGGACTCCTCCTGCGACGGCAAACCGAAGCGGCGTCGGACTCTCGACCGCGTTCGGGCGGTAGACGTATTTCTCGTACAGGTACTGGCGGAGAGAGGAAGACACGTCCGTGGAGCGCAGCAGCCGCTCGTCGAGCTGACTCAACTCGCTCAGCTTCAGGGCAGCGTAGGGCTCCTGGACCCCTGCCATGGCGAGCAACGCGAGGTCCTCACGCGAGACCCGCTTTTCAGCATCGACGTCACCGTTGACGATGCTGTCGAGGCGGCCGGCGTCGAGGTCGAAGAAGCGCAGGAACTCAGCTCCCGCCTCCACGAGCACCGGCACCAGCGCGCGGCCGCGCGACTCCGGCTCATACAGCGGCCCGAGGCGCGCCAGCATCCCCCGGACTGCATATCGAATGACATCCGAATCCCGAACTCCCAACCTCTGCGCGAGCTTTTTTACCCGCCGTACATCCGCGGAGCTCATCCGGATGCTGACGGCTCTTTTGCGCCCTTCAACCACTTTCGTACTCCCCATGTCGCGTCGATGGCAGCGACGTTCCAGCTGAAAGTAGTCATCCAGTATTTCAGTTCTTGTTTATTTCGATGACAAACGCCATGCCTTTCACCCTCAGATTCGAGCGATTTGAAGTGCACTACGAATGTCAGGCGCCGCGAGCGCGGGGCAACGGCGCCTCGGGCTCGCGGGAGCGGAGGAGACGAGTTATAACGGGATGGGGGCGGGCTTGCCGGGCTCGACGCCGAAGGAGTGCAGGACGCGGGCGGCGGCGTTGGATTTCTTCACTGTATCCAGGGCGATGAGATCGGCTCGTAACTGCTCGTGCCGGATGTCCAGACGGAGGTAGCCGCGATGCAGGCCCGTGGCGACCTGAAGATTGGGATTGAGGGCGCGCGCGTCATCGAAATACCTCTCCGCCAGGGCATCCGAGCTGACGGACGTGGTGACGAATTCAGGCGCGACGATCGGAGACTCCAGATCGGCGGCGTGCCGGTGCAGTCCGCTCACCACGAAGGCGTGAATGTCCCCTGACAGTACGACGGGATTCGTCACCCGGTGGTCGGCGAGGAACCCGACCAGACGGTCACGCGCCGCCGGATAGCCGTTCCAGGCATCTGTCCAGTAGCGGTGCTCGGGCAGGGGCATCTCGTTGAGGTAGCCCATCAGCGTGCCCTGGGCCAGAAGATTCCAGCGGACTCGACTCTCATCGAGCGCCGCGAACGCCCACTGCTCCTGACGCGTGCCGAGCATCGTCCTGTCGGGCAGGTCGAGCTCCGGGCACTCACGCTCGTTGACCCTGTGACCTCCGGCCCTGCCCGGCGGCGGACAGGCTTGTGGAGAGCGATACTGCCGCTGATCCAACAGCACGATGGAGGCAAGATCGCCGTACGAGCGCTCGCCGTACATGCGCATGTCCGGGCCGGCGGGGACCGCCCATCGTGGCATCGGCATGTGCTCGTAGTACGCGCGGTAGGCTGCGGCACGACGTGCCAGGAAGACTCTCGGGTCGTCGTTCTCCTCCGAGACGTCCCCTGCGTAGTCGTTTGCGACATCGTGATCGTCCCAGACCAGCAGCCACGGATGTGCAGCGTGTGCCGCCGCCAGATCGGGGTCAGATCTGTACAGCGCGTGGCGTGCACGGTAGTCGTCCAGGGTGAAGGCTACCGGCAGATCATGCCTCCGCACCCGAGAGTGCGAGTTGGTCTCGTAGATGTAGTCGCCGACATGGAGGATGAGGTCCGGCGAATCGGCGACGATGTGCCGATAGGCCGTGTAATAGCCCTGCTCGTAGTGCTGGCAGCACACGAGCGCAATCCGAAGGCGGCTCAAGGGCGAGCCATACTGCGGAGCGGTGTGCGTCCGACCGATGGGACTGCGAGCGCCGCCGGCAGTAAAGCGGTACCAGTACTCCCGGCCTGGCTCGAGCCCTTCCGGCTCAACGTGGACCGAGTGGCCCCATTCGGGGGTGGCGTACTCGGTTCCCCGTCTGACAATCGACTTCATCCGCTCATCCAGGGCCAGCTCCCACTGGACCGGCACGACGGCCGGAGGCATCCCGCCTCCCGGCTCGAGCGGCGACGGAGCCAGGCGCGTCCACAACACGACCGACTCGGGGCTCGGGTACCCGGAGGCGACCCCGAGAGTGAACGGATCGGAGGCAAATCGCGCCGGCGCCATTGCCGCCGCGGAGCTGCGCGCGAACGTGCCTGCGAGGGCCAGCGTTGACAGCAGAAAATCACGACGATTGCGCATGAGCTGTCACATAGCAGCGGATTGTGACGCAACGATAACAGGCACGGCCGACGGTCGGCCGTTGGCCGGGCATTGCTTCTGCGGCGGTGCCGCGGGATATTTCGCGGATGTGTGAGAGATCCCGATGACCGCCGAGCTGGAGTGCTCAGAGCCCGGCACACACGGTGTGCGACGAATTACACGAGCGCAGATCGAGAAAGCGATCGACGCTCTCGGCGGCCGCAAGCTATCCGACGAGCGAGTCCACGTAGCGCGCAAGGAGCTGAAGAAGGCACGTGCAACGTTGCGATTACTCCGGCCGGTACTCGGAGACTCGATCTACGGACGCGAGAACACGGCGTTGCGCGATGCGGCCCGCCCCCTGTCCAGGATTCGCGACGGCAAGGTACTTCTCGACACCCTGGACATGCTGATGGACCGTTTCGGCGCCCCTGCGCGAGCGATTCCCACTGACGGACTAAGGCGAGCCTTGCATCGTGAGCGCACGCGAGTACGTCGTGAGGCGACCAAGGGAGTCGCGGTGCTCAAGGCGCAACGCGAGGTACTCCAGAAGGCTCACGAGCGCGCGGCTCGTTGGCCTGTCGGAGATCACGGATGGTCCGTAGTGGGCGCCGGACTGGGACGCGTCTACAGCAAGGGCCGCAAAGCCCTCGCGGCATCGGAAGAGGACCGCACGCCCGCCAACCTGCACGAGTGGCGCAAGCAGGTGAAGTATCTGTGGCATCAGTTGCAGGCGCTGCAGCCCCTGTGGCCCGGGCCTATCGGCGAGCTCGCCGATCAGGCTCACCAGCTGGCGGACTACCTCGGAGATGACCATGACCTGTCCGTGCTCCGGGCAAAGGTGCTCTACAACAAAGCCGAGTTCCCGGGAGCCTCGCCCCGGGGGGTGCTTCTGGCCCTGATCGATCGCCTGCGCACCGAGCTGCGGGACAAGGCAATGGTGCTCGGGCGGCGGCTGTACGAGGAGAAGCCCTCGGCTTTCGAGGCGCGTTTCGGCCAGTACTGGCGTGATTGGCAGCGCAGACGCTGACCTGCGGTCTCCTGTATTCTCGGCCGATGCTGACCCAACGGCTGATCCCTTGTCTGACCACCGCGGCCACCGCGCTCATGGCGGGCATCGCGATGCCCCTGTTGGCCGCCACCGCGCCTGCGGTCTCTGGCGCAACACCGCCGCCGGCCTCGGCCGCGGCTCAGCCGGCCGCCCCCGTGGCCCCGAACCCCGGCACCCTGGGCGCCGCGATCGTGGCCATCAAGAAGACCATCGAGTCCCGCTTCGCAGGCGTGAAAGTGCTCGACGTGAAGCCGAGCCCCATCAGCGGGTTGTACGAGGTGTATCTGGGGGACCGGATCGTCTATTCCGACGCCATGGGTGACCACGTGATCGTCGGCTCGCTGATCGACAGCCGCACGCAGACGGACATCACCCAGGCTGACCTGGACGAGCGCGGCGCGATCGACTTCAAGTCCCTGCCTTTCGATAAGGCCATCAAGATCACCAAGGGGAGCGGTGCGTACAAGCTGGCGGTATTCGAGGATCCGGACTGCCCGTTCTGTCAGAAGCTCGAAAAAGAGCTCGCCGCCATCAACGACACGACGGTCTACGTGTTCCTCTTCCCGATCGACACCCTGCACCCCCAGGCGACACTGCACTCCCGCGAGATCTGGTGCGCGCCGGACCGGGTGCTGGCCTGGACCCAGTGGCTCACGCAGCGCAAGTCGCCGGGCAACTCCAGCTGCAAGGGCGATCCCGTCGAGGCGCTCGCCAAGCTCGGCGATCAGCTGCACATCAACGGCACGCCCACGATGTTCTTCGCCAGCGGCAAGCGCATCCCCGGCGCCATCTCGACGGACGAGATCAAGAAGCTGCTCGTCACACAGACGCCCAAGTCCTGAAAAGCGCTCGCCTTCTCAGGGAACAGCACTGCCCGAGCTTCACACGACTTTAGCCTGACTGTCATGTGCGGGATGCAATTTGGCACCCGTCGCGGCGCTCGCGCGCGCCCATCGAAGGCAAAGCGAAAATGACGAAGCCACAGAAAGCGGTCCTTGCCGTCTCCCTGCTGACGCTCATGGGCGCCTCGGGCGCCGCCTCGGCGGCGCAGTTGACGCTCGGCTACGAGACCACCGCCGGCGGGACGGCCATCACGAGCCTGACGCCCAGCTCCCCGGACGCGGCCAATTTCTTCGGTCACAGCTTCAATGGTCAGACCCTTCCGGTACCGGGATCGGGCTCGCCGGGAGATGGCTTTTACGACGCCTTCCTGTTTGTCGTGCCGAACTCCGACATCGACTCCATCACCACCTCGATCGATCTGTCGAACGTGTCCCAGATCAGCCAGCTGCAAGTGCGGCTGTTCGACTTCAGCTTGAATCCGGTCCCCAACGAGCCGAACGCGCTCGTCGGCCCCGTGTACGACGCCACCTGGAACCACATCCCGATCCCGGGTGGCATGGAGACCATCGACGTGCTTCCGGCGACGGCGCTGACCGCCGGCACCTATGTGCTGGAGGTGCGGGGTAATGTGACTGGCACCAACGGCGGTAGCTACAGCGGCACTCTGAACGTCAACCCCGTGCCCCTGCCGGCGGGCCTGCCGCTGCTACTCTCGGGCCTCGGCGCGCTGGGTGGCGCGATCCGCGGGGCGGCCGTCGGCGGAGCGGCCCTCCGCCGCCGCTCGGCGACTTGAAGCGACCCGTCTACCTCGACCCACGAGTTGCGTGACGGACAGGTTGCAGTGCGGCGGACGCACTGTGCTTTCGATACCAGTCATAGGTAATCGTCACTCCCATCTCCAACGGAACCCGGGGTTTCCAGCCCAGCGCCGTCAGCCGTGACACATCCAGGACCTTGCGCGGTGTGCCGTCCGGCTTGCTGGCATCGAACTCGAATCTCTCCTCGAAGCCGATCGCGCGCGCGAGGGTTTCCGCTAGCTCCCGGATCGTGATGTCGGTTCCGCAACCGACATTGATGGGCAGCTCGTCGTTGTAACGCTGCATCAGGAAGACGCATGCCTCTGCCAGATCCTCGACGTACAGAAACTCTCGCCGTGGAGTGCCGGATCCCCAGATCGTCACGTGATCGGCGCCGCTGACGTGCGCGGCGTGAATCTTGTTCATCAGCGCCGGCAACACATGTGAGGTCTGCAGGTCGAAGTGGTCACCCGGCCCATAAAGATTGGTGGGCAGGAGCGTGATGGCGTTGAACCCATACTGTCGGCGGTAGGCCTGGCACATCTTCAGACCCGCCAGCTTCGCGATCGCATACCATTCGTTGGTGGGCTCGAGCGCGCCGGTCAGCAGGGACTCCTCCCGCAGGGGCTGCGGAGCGAGCTTCGGATAGATACAGCTCGAGCCGAGAAACAGCAGCTTGCGCGCGCCATGCCGCCAGGCCGCGTCGATGACGTTCGTCTGGACGACCAGGTTGTCGCGAATGAAATCCGCCGGCTGCGAGTGGTTGGCATGGATCCCGCCGACCCGCGCCGCCGAGAGGAAAACGTACTCCGGCCGCTCAGTCGCGAAGAAGCGCTCGACGGCTGCCTGATCACGCAGATCCAGCTGCGCGCGCTCGCGCACCAACAGATTGTTGAAGCCCTCGACCTGGCAGCGGCGCAGGATCGCGGATCCGACCAGCCCGCGATGGCCGGCCACGTAGATGAGGCTGTCCGGTTTCATCACGTCACTCGAAAGGCTGTGCCGCACGGAACCCCTCCCGCAAGACCAGTGAGTCGCGGCGCGCAAGCGTCAGATCCGCGGCGACCATCTCACGCACCAGATCGTCAAAATCCGTCGTAGGAGACCATCCGAGCTCGCGTTTGGCCTTGGAGGCGTCTCCCAGGAGCGTCTCGACCTCCGCGGGCCGAAAGTACCGCGGATCGATCCGGACCACCGTTCGCCCGCTCTTGCGGTCGATCCCGACCTCATCGAGGCCTCGCCCGGACCACTCCAGGCGCATGCCCAGCAGGCTGGCCGTCTTTTCGGCGAAATCGCGCACCGAATGCTGGCGACCGGTCGCAATGACAAAGTCCTGAGGCTTCTCCTGTTGCAGCATCAGCCACTGCGCCTCGACGTAGTCGCGCGCGTGCCCCCAATCCCGACGGGCATCCAGATTGCCCAGGTAGACGCAGCTCTGAAGCCCTTCGGTGACGCGCGCCAGGCCGCGGGTAATTTTCCGCGACACGAATGTCTCGCCCCGCAGGGGCGACTCGTGATTGAACAGAATGCCGCTGCACGCGAACATTCCGTACGACTCCCGGTAGTTGATCGTGATCCAGTGGGCGTACAGCTTGGCGACGCCGTAGGGCGAACGGGGATAGAAGGGGGTGCTCTCATTCTGCGGCGTCTCCGCGACTTTGCCGAACATCTCGGAGGTCGAGGCCTGGTAGAAGCGGGTGCGTTGCTCCAATCGCAGGATCCGGATCGCCTCCAGCAGCCGCAGCGTGCCCAGCGCGTCCGCGTTGGCCGTGTACTCAGCGGTCTCGAACGACACCTGCACGTGGCTCTGCGCGGCCAGGTTGTAGAGCTCATCCGGCTGCACCGACTGGACGACGCGCAGGACGTTGGTCGCGTCCGTCAGATCTCCGTAGTGCAGCTTCAAACGGGGAGCGGGCGTGTGCGGATCCTGGTACAGATGATCGATGCGGTCGGTATTGAAGAGGGAGGCACGGCGCTTGATGCCATGCACCTCGTATCCCTTGCGCAGCAACAGCTCGGCGAGGAAGGCCCCGTCCTGACCGGTGATGCCGGTGATCAATGCCCGTCGGGTCATGGAGCGCTCCACGCTCTGGAGGTGTCCTCGCGATGCTCGAGGCAGAACCGAGCGAGGCGATGCACGGCCATGCGGTATTCCTGATCCACCCAGGAGAATTCCAGCCAGAACTCCCGCTGGGCGATGAAGGTCGTGGACTCACGGCTGGTGATGAACAGGCGCAGCGCCGCGTTCCGGTCCCTGGCAAGCTCCTGCATGCTGGCCTGCAAAGCGGAAAGCTCCTCGAGCGCCCGGCGCGACAATAGTTTCATGGCTGCGCCCGCGGTTTCATGGCTGTGCCCGCGGCCTCATTCGGCCCGGCTACGCAGCACTTCGAGCTCCGCCGTCGTCTGATCCAGCTCCGCGATCACCTCGCAATAGCGCCGCCAGGCCGCCCGCAGGGCAGCCGCTTCCTGGTGGGTCACCCGCTCCAGCCCCCGACGCACGGCCTCGTGCTCGGTCTGGATGCGTTGATGACGGCCTTCCAGATTGTCCAGACGCTCGAGAAAACGCGGATCGAGCCAGTCGGCCCGCTGCTCTTCCGACGCACTCATTGATCCTCACCTTCGCGCGTTCTTATCGGAGTGCGCGCCAAGGTAGCGGAGGAGTGCTACAAATCCGTTGCAGCGGCGGGTGAGTGGTTATTTCTTGGTTTTGATCGGCCGTCGCCAGTCTTCGAGGGTCGTCTGCCGAGCGCGAGCGATCGTCAGTTTGCCCGGCGGGACCTCGTGGATCACTGTCGAACCGGCCGCGATGGTGGCGCCGGGCCCCACGGTGATCGGCGCGACCAGCACGCTGTTCGAGCCCGTGTGCACGTCGTCCCCGATGCGGGTGCGATGCTTGGTGGCGCCATCATAGTTGGCGACGATGGTCCCGGCGCCGATGTTCACACGGCTCCCGACCTGCGCATCGCCGACGTAGGAAAGGTGATTGGCCTTCGAGCCCGCCCCCATCTGCGAGTTCTTGACCTCGACGAAGTTGCCGATGTGCACTTCCCGCTCGAGCGTGGAGGAAGGCCGGAAGCGCGCGAACGGCCCGATATTGCATTTGTCCCCGATCACGGCGCTGTCGATCACGCAGTGTGCGAACACCTCCGTATCGTCGCCGATCTCGCTGTTGCGCACGACGCAATTGGGGCCGATGCGGACACGGTTGCCGAGCTTCACGTTGCCTTCGAACAGCACGTTGGCATCGATGAACACGTCGCTTCCGTGGGTCAGCGCGCCACGTACATCGATACGCGCCGGGTCGGCGATCGTAACGCCAGCCAGCATGAGCTCCCGGGCGATCCGCTGCCGATACACACTCTCCAACTCCGCGAGCTGGGTCTTGTCGTTCACGCCGAGCACTTCCGTGACCGTCGGCGCGACGAGAGGATTTACCGCCACTTTCTCCTTCACGGCGGCGGCGACGACATCCGTCAGGTAGTACTCACCCTGAGCGTTGTTGCTCTTCAGTGCTTTCAGCCATTTCCGTAGCCGCTTCGCCGGCGCCGCCAGCACGCCGGTGTTGCATTCGCGAACTTTCAGATCCTTCTTCGAGGCATCCTTCTGTTCCACGATCCGTTGTACGTGACCACGGGCGTCCCGCACCACTCTTCCGTATCCGGACGGGTCGTCGAGCATCATGGTGAGCAACGCGACCTGCTTGGGACCCGCGAGCGACAACAACTCGACGAGCGTGGAGCGTTGAATGAGCGGCACGTCGCCGTAGAGGACGAGCACGCACTGGTCGTCCGCGATCTCCGGCATGGCCTGTATGACGGCGTGGCCGGTCCCCAAGCGCTCGGGTTGCAGGTCCCACGACACGGACTCGCCCGCGAGTGCCTCACGCACTCGATCGCCGCCGTGCCCATACACCACGTGTATCGCTGACGGCTCGAGCGTCTTTGCCGTATCGATCACGTGCTTCAACAACGGCCGGCCCGCGAGCGGATGCAGCACCTTGGGCAGCCCGGACCTCATCCGCTTGCCCTCGCCCGCGGCGAGAATTACGACGGTCAGCGGCAACATGGCGGGATTGTACCCAATGCGGTTCGGGTTCCGCTGCCCGGCGCGCGCTTCAGCGACGGTGCGACGGAGTCGGACGGCAGCTCGGCGAGCTTGCGCCGCATGAGATCCCCCACGAACAGCTGGGGATTGGAGTGGACCTGGTGCTCCGCGGTCTCGCGCCGCTCGATCAGGGTCGCGGCGTTCTTGAAAGCCGCCTCGAGGGAAGCGGCAGCGGGGAGCGAGTCGCGCAGGAAAGCCTCCCCGAACCAGGTCAGCTCGCGGCTGTCATCGCAACCGAACGAGCTGTGCTCGGCATCGGCCGCGGTGACGATCAGCGTGGTGTCACCCTTGAGCTCATCCAGGAAGACCCCGGAAAAGCACGCGGATACGATGAGAATCCGCCATTTGATGCGGGACTCGTCCAGGATCTCCTGCAGATCGGGTGGCCCGAGCTGCGCGAGCGGCAATGAGCCATTCTTCACCTCGAGACCGTCCTCCGAGCCATGCGAGGTGAGCATCAGGACGAGCACGTCCTGATCGAGGTCCATCCGGTCAGCGATGAGCTTCACCGTCCGGTCGAGCCCCGACACCGTGGCCAGGGGGTAGGTGTCTCGATCCCGGATGTCGTTGATCAGCGCGACCGAGCGATCCCCGGTCCCGTATTTGTCGGCAAACACCTGCTGCGCGTACAGCGCTTCCCGCTTGAAGACCGCCTGCTCGCCCACACCCGCGAAGCCGACGAAGAACAGGTGGGGCTTGCCCGGCACCGCCGGCGCGACGCGTTGCACCGCCGCGGCGATCCTTGCGGGCTGTTCGTAAAGCAGGCTCTCCGCGGTCGCGGCATCGTCGTCCTGGGTCTGATCCTCGGCCAGCCACAGGCGGGTATCGAGGCCGAAAGACCCCAGGACGTAGGGCGCGGCGCCGATCAGGACGGCCGCGAGGATCAGGGCCCGCAGACGAGCTATCGGGTACGCGGCGCGTACCGTGCGTACGCCGACATACACGAGGTAGACGAGCGCGACCAACACGGCCAGCACGGGTCGGTTGCCCACAAAAGGCACGTCGCTGAGGAACCAGAGCACCAGAAACAGGTAGGGCGCGACGGACAGCGCGGGCACCAGCAGGGCTCGAGTGTCGGTTTCGGGGGCCTGCGCCCGCGCGATCAAGCCGGCGCCGAACAGCGCCGTCAGCAGATAGGCGGCCCACCCGAACAGCCCATCGAGCTGCAGCACCGCCCCCGCGGCGGAATGCAGCCAATCCAGTGCCCCCCAGACAGCCAAGTTCAGGATCAGCAGCAGAGCCACCTGATCAAACGTCCGGACGAAGCGGTCGGGGTCGACGCGCCGCCCAACGGGTAGCAGCAGCCGCAGACCGCCGGCCAGATTGCGTGGCAGGGCGCGGAGATCGATTCGAGGGGGTGGCGGTGGCGCCGCGAGCGAGGCAGCCGAGACCGCATACCGTGGCTGCGAGCCGGGGGCCTCGGGAGGCGGCTCGGGCTCGGAATTGACGGGCGGTTCATCCATTGGGACGCAGAAAGTGCTGGTCTCGGTGCCCGCTACACGGGCAAGGGCGCTATGGGCACAAGGGCGCTCTGGGACAAGGGCCTTGGGGGCTCGGTCAGCGAACTCTACGCAAGCGCTCGATCAACTTCAGCTGCGCGGCGGCGCGGGCCAGTTCGGCAAGTGCCTCGGCCTGCGAGATCTTGTCCACCTTCTCCCGCAGCAGCTCCTCGGCCCGTTGCTTAGCCGCCATCGCGGCCTGCTCATCGAGGTCCTTCGCACGGATGGCCGTGTCGGCCAGGACAGTGACCTTGTTGGGCTGAACCTCCAACGCACCGCCACCAACAAAGAAATGCTGCTCGGGCCCCTCAGCCGTCTGCACGCGCACCTCTCCGGGTTTGAGCAGTGTCAGCAGCGGCGCGTGTCGTGGCGCGATGCCCAGGTCGCCCAGGATACCCGGAGCGAACACCATCGTGGCCGCACCCGAGAAGATTTCTCCCTCGGCGCTCACGATATCCACGTGAATCGTGTGTTGCTGCTGTTCCGCCATGTGTGCCGCCGTTACTGCAGTGTCTTCGCTTTCGCGACCGCTTCGTCGATCGAGCCGACCATGTAGAAGGCCTGCTCCGGCAACGAGTCGAACTCGCCGTTGAGAATGCCCTGGAAGCCGCGAATCGTATCCTTCAGGGAGACGATCTTGCCGTCCTGACCCGTGAACACCTTCGCGACGTTGAACGGCTGCGAGAGGAAGTTACGGACCTTGCGTGCGCGATAGACCGTCTGCTTGTCGTCTTCCGACAGCTCGTCCATGCC
>FTJO01372235.1_pt1 | contig 15463 bp, 4 predicted proteins | sample 1658761 | NCBI WGS metagenome assembly FTJO01 (sample SAMEA3914852, study PRJEB12502) | metagenome | biome: forest; material: soil | place: USA | collected 2011-06-22 | depth 0.3 m | reverse complement strand
GGCCGGGCGCATCCGCCTCGTCCCCGGCGAGCGACACCGCGCACGTCGTCGCCGCGATATTTGCGGAGGTGCTGGGCCGTCCGTCCTTCGGCACCCGCGACGACTTCTTCGAGCACGGCGGCCACTCGCTGCTGGCGGCGCAGGTGATGGCGCGGGTCCGCGAGCGGCTGCGGACCGACCTGACGCTGCGGACGCTGTTTGAAGCGCCGACACCGCGCGCACTCGCAGCACGCGTCGACGCCGCGGTCGCGTCGGGCCTTCCGCCGCTCGTCGCCGGCGCGCGGTTTGCCGATCGCGCCGTCCTGTCGTCGGCACAGCGGCGGCTGTGGTTCCTCGATCAGCTCGACAGCACACACGCCGCCTACAACATCGTTGCAGCCGCGCGTCTGCGGGGCCGCGTCGACATCGATGCGCTGCGGGCCGCCATTCGCTCGCTCTCCGATCGGCACGAGATCCTGAAGACGTACTACCCGGCGGTCAACGGCGAACCCACTGTCGCACTTGCGAGCTCCGGCGCTGACCTGGCGATCGTCGACGTCAGCGATTGGGACGATGCGCTGAGGCTGGCTGATGAGGAAGGCCGGCGTCCGTTCGACCTGGCGCATGGCCCGCTGTTCCGTCCGACGCTCTACCGGACCGGCAAAGACGAGTGGCTGTTTATCGCGACGATGCATCACATCGTGTCGGACGGCTGGTCGATCGGCGTCCTCGTGCGCGAGGTCGGCACGTTGTATCAGGCCGCGCGCGAGCACGCGCCCACGCCGGCTGCACTCGCGGTGCAGTACGGCGACTACGCGCGCTGGCTCGAGCGCGCGATCGACGGACCGCTGCTCGCGCGGCAACTCGACTTCTGGAAACAGCGCCTCGCCGGCGCGCCCGCGTCGCTCGAGCTGCAGACGGACAACCCACGGCCGGCCATGCAGACGTTCCGCGGCGGAACCGTTCGATTCTCGATCGCGGCCCCGGTCGCGCGAGCACTGCGCTCGGTTGCACGCGATCACGACGCGACGCTCTTCATGACGCTCGCGGCGGCATTCACCGCGTGGCTGCATCGCTACAGCGGCCAGAACGACATCATGATCGGCACGCCTGTGGCCAACCGCCGCGTTCGCGAAGTCGAGCCGCTCGTCGGTCTGTTCGCGAACACGCTGCCGCTGCGCACGAAGGTCGAGGGCGACGAGCCGTTTGGATCGATGCTCCGGCGCGTGCGAAGCGAGACGCTCGACGCCTTCAGCCATCCGGACGCGCCGTTTGACGCGATCGTCGACGCCGTACAGCCCGAGCGTCATCTCTCGCACTCGCCGCTCTTCCAGGTGATGTTCGCGCAGACATCCGGCCTCGTCGGCGCACTCGAGCTCTCGGACCTCGTCATCGAGCCGCTGTCGCTTGAAAGCGGCGCGGCGAAGTTCGACCTGACGCTGTTCGTGGACGAAGGAGAGTCGGACGAACCGCTGACGGCCACCCTCGAATACAACGCCGACCTCTTTCATGCCAAGACCACGCAGCGGATGGCCGCCAATTTCGCAGCGCTTCTCGACGGCATCGCGGCCGCGCCCGCAACAGCCATCGACGATCTCCCGGCGCTCGGCTCAGACGACCGCGCGCTGCTCGCGTCGTGGAACGACACCGCCGTCGCGCATCGGGCGCGGACGTTTCTGGATCTGTTCGACGAGCACGTCCGGCGAAAGCCGGACGCTACGGCGATATCTGCTACGGCTGAACTCAGCTATCGCGAGTTGGACCGGCGCGCGAATCAGCTTGCTCGCCATCTGCGCTCGCTCGGCGTCGAACGCGACACACTGGTCGCGATCTTCCTCGACCGATCCCCGGACCTTCTGGTCTCCTTGCTTGGCGTCCTGAAAGCTGGCGGCGCGTATGTACCGATGGACGTGCAGTATCCGCAGGCGCGGCTGGCGTTCATGCTCGAAGATTCCGGAGCGCCGATCGTCATCACGACATCAGCGCTCGCCTCTCACCTGCCAGCGACGAGCGCGCGCGTCTTGGAACTGGACTGTGAGCGGACGACAATCGCATCACTCGCGAACTCGCCGCTCGATCATCTCGCGCAGCCGGGCGACCTCGCCTACATGATCTACACGTCGGGCTCGACAGGAACGCCGAAAGGCGTGCTGATCGAGCATCGCGGCCTCGCGAACTACATCGAGTGGGCGGCACGCGAGTACCGGATGGCGGAAGGCGCCGGCGCACCCGTCATCGGATCCGTCAGCTTCGACGCGACGATCACAAGTCTCTTCGGCCCGCTCGCAGCTGGCCAGCGTCTCGTCCTGCTGCCAGAAGGCCGCGAGCTCGAGACGCTGTCGAGCGCGGCGCTCGCCGGCGCGGATCACACGTTCTACAAGATCACGCCGTCGCATCTCGACGGCCTCAACGCGCTCACGGATCCGGCGACGCTCGCCGGCCGCGTCCGCGAGCTGGTCATCGGCGGCGAAGCGCTCACCAGCGCGAGCCTTGCGCCGTGGAAAACATCCGCGCCAGACGTCGTCATCACCAACGAGTACGGCCCCACGGAAACGGTCGTCGGCTGCGCGATCTATCGCGTCGCCGCTCGCGACCTGCCGGAGGGCACGATTCCCATCGGCCGGCCGATCGCGAATACGACGATGCACCTGCTGGACGAGCGGCAGAGGCTCGTCCCGGTTGGCGCTGTCGGCGAGATCTACATCGGCGGCGCCGGCGTCGCGCGTGGGTATCACCAGCGGCCGGAGCTGACAGCCGAGCGCTTCGTCGACCTGCTGGTCGGCGACGATCCGGTGGCGCGCTTCTATCGCACCGGCGATCTCGCCAGGTGGACCAACGATGGCCAGCTCGTCTTCCTCGGCCGCCGCGACGGACAGATCAAGCTGCGCGGCCATCGCATCGAGCTGGGAGAAATCGAATCGGCGGCGCGCGCGCATGACGACGTCGCACACGCCGCCGTTGTGCTGCAGCGTCCGTCGGACCGCGATGCACGGTTGGCGCTCTACCTCGTCGCACAGCCGGGTGTCGTGCTGGACGTCGATGCCGTTCACGAGCGGCTGCGGATGGCGCTGCCGGCGATCATGGTGCCGGCGACCGTGCGGCAGCTCGATGCGCTGCCACTGACGCCGAACGGCAAGATCGATCGCGACGCGCTGGCGGCGCTCGAAGAGACAGACATTGCCGCGTCCGCTCCGAGCGCGCGCGACCATGTCCGCGATCTCGTTGCCGGCATCTGGGCGTCGCTCCTTGGCGCGCCGCCCGCATCGCCAGACGCCGACTTCTTCGCGGCCGGCGGCCACTCGCTGCTCGCAGCCAGGCTAACGTCGAAGATCCGCGAAAGCCTCGGCGTCGATCTCCAGCTGCGGACGGTGCTCGAACATCCGACATGGGAAGGCCTGGCCCAGGCCGTTGTGCGCGGACGACGTACGGCTGACGCGCTGCCGCCGATCACGCGCGCGACAGACGCAGATGCCTCGCCGGTGCTTTCGTTCGGCCAGCAGCGCCTGTGGGCGCTCGAGCAGCTCGAGTCGCCTGGCGCGGCGTACCACATCCCCGCCGCGTTTCGCTTGCACGGATCACTCGATGCCGATGCACTCGAACGCGCACTGTATATCGTCTCGACCCGTCACGAGGTCCTGCGCACGCACTTCCCGGTCCGCGACGGACGCGCGGACGTTCGCGTGCTGCCGTCGCTCGGCAGAATGCTGCGGGAACACGTCGACGCGAACACGCTCGACACTCGCTTGCGCGACTTCGTCCTCGCGCCGTTTGACCTCGCAGAGGGCCCGCTCGTGCGGTCGGCGCTTTTCCGTCTCGGCAGCGACGACCACGTGTTCGTGCTGGTGATGCACCATCTCGTCTCCGACGGCTGGTCATCGGCGATTCTCGCGAGCGAGTTGCGTGAGAGCTACGTCGGCGAGCACGAGCTCGCGGCCCTGCCGTTTCAGTACGCGGACTACGCCGCATGGCAGCGCAAAGCGCTCTCGGGCGACGCGCTCGATCGCTTGACGAAGCACTGGACCGATGCGCTGCGCGGTGCTCCGCCCGTGCTCGAGTTGCCGACGTTCGGCGCGCGGCCAGCGACGCAGAGCTACCGAGGCGCGGTGCTCGAGTTTCAGCTCGACGCGGCACATCGCGATCGACTGACGGCACTCGCCCGTCGCGAAGGCGTCACGCTCTACATGCTGCTCCTCGCGGCCTACGCAACCGTTCTCTCGCGCTGGAGCGGCCAGCACGATCTCGTCGTCGGCACACCGATGGCCAACCGATCGGCGGGCACCGAAGCGCTCGTCGGCTTCTTCGTCAACACGCTGCCGCTGCGCTTCCATGTTGCCGGTGGCATGACGTTCCGCGAACTGCTCGCGCATGTTCGCGACACCGCACTCGGCGCGTTCGATCACCAGGAACTGCCGTTCGAGCGGCTCGTCGACATCGTGAACCCGCCGCGCAACCCGTCGGCGTCGCCGATCTTCCAGGTGCTGTTCACGTATCAGGCCGAGTCAGCGAATCTGACACTACCCGGAGTGACCGTCGATCCCATTCACGCACCGCACGACTCCGCCAAGTTCGACGTGACGCTCGCGATTGATGAGGCGGTGACGGGGCTCGAGGGCTACATCGAGTACGGCGCCGACCTGTTCGACGAGAGCGCCATCGCCGGCGTCCGCGATCGCTTCATCGCGGTACTCGATGCGATGACGGCCGATGTGACGACCGCCGTAGACGAAGCGCCGATGCTGACGGCACGCGATGCGCAGCAGCTCGCTTCATGGAACGACACGGCGCACGACTACGGCGAGACGCGGCTCATCCACCAGATGATCGCGGATCAGGCGACGAAGACTCCTGATGCCGTCGCGCTCGTCTTCGAAGGCGAGACGCTCAGCTACGCGCAGCTCGAGGCGAAGGCCGAGAGAGTTGCGCGCGCGCTGCGCCAGGCCGGCGTCGGGCCTGACGTTGCGGTCGGCATCTCCATCGAGCGCTCGTTCGAATTGCTCATCGCCGTCCTCGGCATCCTGAAAGCCGGCGGCGCGTATGTGCCGCTCGATCCCGAATATCCCGCCGAACGTCTCGCCGGAATGAGGGAGGACGCCAAGCTGCAGCTCGTGATCACGCGTGACTCAGAGATCTGGCGGGAGGTTACCTCTGCGTCCTCTGCGTCCTCAGCGGTGGCGAGTTCTTCCGGTGACCTCGCGTACATCATCTTCACCTCCGGCTCCACGGGACGGCCGAAGGGCGCGATGATCGAGCACGCCGCCATTCGCAATCGCCTGCTCTGGATGCAGGACGCGTATCAGCTCACGCCGTCCGATGTCGCGATGCAGAAGACGCCGGTCAGCTTCGACGTCTCGGTCTGGGAACTCTTCTGGCCGCTGATGTACGGCGCACAGCTCGTCATCGCGAAGCCCGGCGGCCATCGCGACGGCGCGTACCTGGCGAAACTCATCGCGGACCACAACGTGACGACGATGCATTTTGTGCCGTCGATGTTGCAGGCATTCCTGGAAGAGCCGGCGATCGAGCGGCTGGGATCGCTGCGACGCGTGTTCTGCAGCGGCGAAGCGCTGCCATGGGAAGTCGTGCGGCGATTCGAGCAGCGGATCGGCTGCCCGCTGCACAACCTCTATGGCCCAACCGAAGCGGCGGTCGACGTCACGTTCTGGCCGTGCCGCACCGACATGCCAGGCCGCGTCGTCCCCATCGGCAAGCCGATCGCGAACACACAGATTCACATTCTCGACGAGCGGATGCGGCAGACACCGGTCGGCGTCGCCGGCGAGCTCTACATCGGCGGCGTGAATCTCGCGCGCGGCTACATCAATCGTCCGGATCTCACGGCCGAGCGCTTCGTCGTCCATGACGGCCAGCGCCTCTACCGCACCGGCGACCTCGCGCGCTGGCGGCCGGACGGACAGATCGAATATCTCGGACGCCTCGACGCGCAGGTGAAGCTGCGGGGCTTCCGCATCGAGCTCGGCGAGATCGAAACCGCGCTGATGCAGCACCCCGGCGTCGGCGAAGCCGCAGCCGCACTCATCGACGAAGGCCACCCGCGCATCGTCGGCTACGTGGTCCCGCGCGGCGCGATGCCGGAGGCCGCGGCCCTTCGCCGTCATCTCGGCGAGCGGCTGCCCGAGTACATGGTGCCGTCGGCGTTTGTCGAACTGGCGTCTCTGCCGCTCGGCGCGACCGGAAAACTCGATCGCAAGGCGCTGCCGAAGCCGGCACTCGACACGACGAAGTCAGTCGAGGCGCCGCAGACGGATTCCGAGCGCGTGCTCGCGCCCATCTGGGAAGACGTGCTCGGCGTGGCGAACATCGGCCGCGATCAGAACTTCTTCGAGCTCGGCGGCGACTCGATTCTCGCGATTCAGATGGCCGCGCGCGCCCGTCGCGCGGGGCTCGAGGTCAGCCCGCGCCTGCTCCTCGAGCATCAGACGCTCGCGGCGCTCTGCGACGCCGCGGCTGCGGCACGGCCGATCTCCGCCGAGGAGGGGCTCCTCGAGGGCGACGTTCCCGCCCTGCCGATCGTGCAGTGGTTCAACTCGCTCGGCTTCGCGAATCCGCGGCATTTCAATCAGAGCGTCGTGCTCTCGGTGCAGCCGGGCCTCGATGCGCGCGTCCTCGAGCGCGCCGTGCGTCTGCTCGTCGAGCACCACGATGCGCTGCGCCTGCGGTGGGACGGAGCGCTGGGTCTGCACTACGGTCCCGTCGAGGGCGCGTACGTGTTCGAGACGATCGAAGGCGCCTCCGTCGAAGCGACAGCGGCGCGCATGCAGGCCTCGCTTGATCCAATCCACGGACCGATGTCGCGGATCGCGTACTTCCCCGATCGCCACCGTTTCGTCTGGGTCGCACACCATCTCGCAGTGGACGCCGCATCATGGGGCATCCTGCTCGACGACCTCGATCGCCTGTGCCGTCTGCTCGCCGCCGGCCGCGAGCCCGCGTTGCCGCCGAAGACGACCTCGCTGCGCGAGTGGGCGCGCGCGTCGAAGGAATCGGCCCAGGAGATCACCGCCGGACTCGCCGCCACGCAACAGCCGCTGCTGGCCGCACTTCGATCCGCATGGTCGCGCGTCATTGGCGCCGCAGACGTCCGCATCGACGTCGAAGGCCACGGCCGCACGTCCCGGTCTGCCGCGATCGATGTCTCTCGCACCGTCGGCTGGTTCACGTCGATCGAGCGGAACGGCCCTGCGTCTGGTCAGGCGGAGATTCTCTTCAACTACCTTGGTCGCACTGTCGATCACGGAGACCCGAGCGCGCTGTTCAGCCCTGCAGACGACGACCTCGGACCGTCGAGCGATTCACGAAACACGATGCCGTATGCGGCGGAGCTCGTAATCGCGGCCGGCGCAACAGGGCTGGTGATGCGGTGGACATCGCCGGATCGGAGTCTCGGCCGGGACGTCCTTGATCGGCTCGAGGAAGAGATGCGATCGGCGCTGGCGTCGCAGACGATGGACGTGCCTGCGCACTCGCCTGTTCTGCTTGCGCCGCGCGAAGGCTACTCGCCGCTCGTCCGCATTCGCGATGTCGTCAACGGATCGGCTCCGCTGTTCCTCGTCCATCCCGGCGGCGGCACGGTGCTCTGCTATCGCGACCTCGCGCAGCGGCTCGACGTGCCCGTTTATGGGCTGCAGGCGCCGGCCTTGGCCGATGGCGAGTCGGCGATCGAATCGGTCGAGACGCTCGCGTCGGTCTACGTCGACGCGCTCGTCACGAAACAGCCGGCCGGCGCATTTCGCCTCGGCGGCTGGTCGTTTGGCGGCGTCGTCGCGTTCGAGATGGCGCGACAGCTGCGCGCCAACAATCGCGACGTGGAATTGCTCGCCGTCCTCGACGTCCATGCGCCTGGCGCCATTGCACCTGAACGGTGGGACCGCGACAGCGCGCACCTGCTCGTGGACATCTTCGCGGAAGACATCGGCGTCCGTCACGACGACCTGCGCGGCCGCACGCTCGACGCGCAGCTGGATCTCATCACCAGCCGCGCCATCGCCTCCGGGCTGTTTCCGCAGGGCTTTACGTCCGCCATGGCCCGCCGCGCCTGGGACGTCTTCCAGACGCACCGCCGCGCCGAGCGGCGCTACGCCGGCGGACCGCTGGCCGGCGAGCTGCTGCTCGTCACGTCAGACTCGAGGCGGCACGAGACAGATCCGACGCTGGGATGGAGCCGATTCGCGGATCGTGTGGTCCAGCACTCCGTACCTGGAAATCACCAGCAGATCCTGCGTGTGCCGGCCGTCGATCTGCTGTCGCAGGCGCTGGGTAGGAAGCTTCTTACTCTTGGTAAGTCGTGACCTTCCACTTGATTGCCGCTCTCGATCCAGTTCACTAGCCTCTTCATCGCTCGCGTCCGGCCGCGATCGGCAGACCTCTTGCACAGCCGGGCTGCATCGCCTCTGAACCGCTCCCGTTGATCGAAGAGATTTTCCCTGGCCACACCGAGATGGCGCGCCGGATGCGCGAGCTCGATTGGTCGACGACTGCCCTCGGCCCGATCGAGCACTGGCCGCAGTCGCTGCGAACCTCGGTCAGCACCTGCCTCGATTGCGCGTTTCCGATCATTCTCTGGTGGGGGCCCGAGCTCGCCATCCTCTACAACGACGAATACGGCCCCTGTCTTGGGCCGGCGAAGCATCCGTCGGCGCTCGGCCAACCCGGCAGGAAAGTGTGGGCGGAAATCTGGGACGTCATCGAGCCCATGCTGTCGCAGGTGATGGACCGCGGCGAACCCACGCGCTCGCGCGACCTGCTGCTCCACATCAATCGCGGCTATCCGGAAGAAGCGTATTTTTCGTTCTCGTACAGCCCCATTCGGGCGGAGAACGGTAAGGTCGGCGGGATCTTCTGCCCGGTGATCGAGACGACCGACAAGGTCATCGGCGAGCGCCGCCTGCGGACGCTGCGCGACCTCGCCGAAAAGAGCAAGGGCGCCGACAGCGAAGAAGCGGCGTACGAGGCCGCGGCAGCCATCCTCGCCGCGAATCCGCACGACGTGCCGTTCGCGATGATCTATCGCATTGACGAGCGCATTGACGAGCGCATCGATGCGCGCGTCGACGAGCGCGCTGCCACCGCCGAGCTGATGGCCACTGCGGGCATCGCTGCCGGCACGTTCGCGGCGCCGATGCGTGTCGCGCTGACCGACGCGGACGCCAACACCTGGTCGCTGAACACCGTGGCCGCCTCCGGCCACAGCACGGTCGCCGAAAATCTGCCAGCGCAGTTCGACACTCTGCCAACGGGCGCCTGGAAGACCGCGCCCCACAGCGCCATGATCCTGCCGGTGCTGCTGCCCGGCCAGGCGCAGCCCCGCGCGATTCTCGTCGCGGCCATCAGCCCGATGCGGGCGCTCGACGAGGACTACCGGACGTTTTTCGGGCTCGTGGCGACGCAGATCGCCTCCAGCCTGGCCGACGCGCAGGCGCGCGAAGAGGAACGCCGGCGCGCCGAGGCCCTTGCGGAGCTCGATCGCGCCAAGACGGCGTTCTTCTCGAATGTCTCACACGAGTTCCGCACGCCGCTGACGCTGATGGTCGGCCCGCTCGAAGATCTGCTGGCGACCGCGGACGGCACGCTGCCGCCAGCGGCCATCGCCACGCTCGACGTCGCGCATCGCAACAGCCTGCGGCTGCTGAAGCTCGTGAACACGCTGCTCGATTTCTCGCGCATCGAAGCCGGGCGCATCGACGCGAGCTACGTGCCCGTCGGCCTCGCCGCCTCGACGGCCGAACTCGCCAGCGTGTTCCGCTCGGCGATCGAGAAAGCCGGCCTGCAGCTCATCGTCGACTGCAATCCGTTGCCAGAGCCCGTCTACGTGGATCTCGACATGTGGGAGAAGATCGTCCTCAACCTTCTCTCCAACGCGTTCAAGTTCACGTTCGAAGGCAGCATCACGGTCGCCCTTCGCTGGCACGGCGATCACGTCGAGCTCTCGGTCAGCGACACCGGCAACGGCATCGCGGCGTCGGAGCTGCCGCTCATCTTCCAGCGGTTCCATCGCGTGAAGCACGAGCGCGCGCGGACGCACGAGGGCACCGGCATCGGCCTCGCGCTGGTGCAGGAGCTCGCCCGCCTGCACGGCGGCACGGTGACCGTCACCAGCCGCGAAGGCCACGGCTCGACGTTCGGCGTCAGCCTCCGCACCGGCACGGCGCATCTGGCGCCCGAGAAAATTGCGGCCCCGCGCCAGCTCGCGTCGACGGGCATGGGCTCAACGCCGTACGTCGAAGAAGCCTTGCGGTGGATGCCGGGGACGACGGACACGAGCCCGGCGGGCGCGGTGGCCGAGATTCCTGACGCAGGCGCCGCCAGCCCGATCGCACTCCGGGCGCGTGTCCTGATCGCCGACGACAACGCGGACATGCGCGACTACCTCAGCCGCATGCTCGGGTCGCGCTATGCGATCTCGGCCGTCGCCGATGGCCAGGCGGCGCTCGCCGCCATCGCCGCGGATCCTCCGGACATCATCCTGGCCGACGTGATGATGCCGGCACTCGATGGCTTCGGCCTGCTGGCGGCGGTCCGCGCCGACGAGCGCACGCGTGCGCTTCCGGTGATCCTGTTGTCGGCACGCGCGGGAGAAGAAGCACGCATCGAGGGGCTGCGCGCCGGCGCCGACGAATATCTCGTGAAGCCCTTCAGCGCGCGCGAGCTGCTGGCGCGCGTCGCGTCACAACTCGAGCTGGCGCGGTTGCGGCGCGAAACCGAAGAGGCGCTGCGCTACCGCAGCGAAGAGCACGAGACGCTGATCAACCAGGCGCCGGTCGGCGTGTACCTCGTCGATGCCGACTTCCGCATTCGCGAGGTCAATCCCGTTGCGCTGCCGGTCTTCGGCGACATTCCCGGCGGCGTGATCGGCCGCAATCTCGACGAGATCATTCACGTCCTGTGGGCCCCGGAGTACGCCGACGAGATCGTCGCCATCTTCCGCTCGACGCTCGACACCGGCGTGCCGTACGTGGCGCCGGAACGCGCCGAGTTCCGGATCGATCGCCAGCTCATGGAGTACTACGAGTGGCGTCTCGATCGCATCACGCTGCCGGACGGCCGCTATGGCCTCGTCTGCTACTTCCGCGACATCTCGACGCAGGTCACGGCGCGTCTGACGATTGCGGAGTCGGAGCACCGTCTGCGCGAGGCCGACCAGCGCAAGGACGAGTTCCTGGCCCTGCTCGCTCACGAGCTGCGCAATCCGCTCGCCCCCATTCGCACGGGCCTCGAGCTGATCCGCCTGTCGGGCGATCAGCCCGCCACCGTGCGGCGCGTGCGCTCGATGATGGAGCGGCAGGTCGCGCACATGGTGCGCCTCATCGACGATCTGCTCGACGTCTCGAGAATCACGTCCGGCAAAATCGTGCTCCGCCGCGTGCCGACGCCGCTCGCCGAGCTCATGCAGAGCGCGATCGACTCGCAGCGCGCCGCCATCGATGCCGCCGACGTCACCTTCACCGTGCAGCTGCCGGATCAGCCGTGCGTCATCGACGTCGATCCCACGCGGTTCGTCCAGATCCTGTCGAACATCGTTCACAACGCACTGAAGTTCACACCCGGCCCCGGACACATTCGCGTGGCCGCAGAGATTCTGCCTGCGGCCGGTTCGGACTACGGCGAGCTGGTCGTGACCGTCTCGGACACCGGCATCGGGATCGCCGACGATCTGCTGCCACGCGTGTTCGAGCTGTTTGCGCAAGGCGAGTCCACGACAGAGCGCCAGCACGGCGGCCTGGGCATTGGGCTCGCGCTGGCACGGCGACTCATCGACATGCACGGCGGCCACATCGACGCCCGCAGCAGCGGACCCGGCTGCGGCAGCACATTCGTCATCACGCTGCCGTTGTCGCACGCCGTCGCGGAGGCCCCGGCGCCGGCACGCGCGGATATCCGCCAGATCAGCAGCCGGGTCGTCATCATCGACGACAACGAGGACGCGGCAAAGACGATGGCGATGCTCGTCGAGCAACTGGGGGGAACCGCGCGAACCGCGGGCGACGCGATGGCAGGCCTCCGCGCGATCGCGGCCTTCCATCCCGACATCGTCTTTCTCGACATCGGCATGCCCGGCATCGACGGCTACGAAGCGTGCCGCCGGCTCAGGCGCGAATTTTCCGATCGCCACCTCGTCGTCGTCGCGCTGACCGGCTGGGGGCACCCGCAGGACAAGCAGCGCGCGCTCGACGTCGGGTTCGACGCGCACCTGACGAAGCCGGTCGATCCGCGCGCGTTCGAGGAACTGCTCGCCGTCAGCCGGCCTGGCGCCAGACAAAGCGCGTGACTCCCCATCCCGCCTGACGCCGTGCTACCGTGGACGAAGCCATATGCCACGGTCCTTTCTGTTGTCTTATACGGCGCTGCTGACGACGCTCGCTTCGCTGGCCGCCAGTCCGGCTTCCGCGCAAACGCCCTCGCCGCTCTCGGGCGTGTGGACGATCAATCGTCAGGCGAGCGAGTTTCCCAAGGAAATCGGTTTCAACATCGACCTGCCCGTGCCCAACGGCGACGGACAGACCGGCGCGAGCGGCGCAAGCGGCGGCGGACGCGGAGGACGCCGCGGGTCGTCGGGGGGCGGCAACACGCGCACGACCGGCGGCAGCCCGTTCACGGCCCGCCGCGAAAGCTACGAAGACTCGCAGCGGCTGCGCATCCTGACTGCTGAAGCGCGCACGCCCGCGATGCGGCTCGTTCTCGTCGACAACCTCGCCGCCGTCATCATCACGAACGAGCTCGGGCAGGCGCGGACGCTTCATCCGAACGGCAAGGAAGAATCGGTGGACATCGAAGGCATCCCGATGCCGGTGACGTCAGTGCGCGACGGCGATCGCCTGATCGCGGTCTATCACGCGGCGCAGGATCGCGACGTCCGCTACACCTACTCCGCCTCCGGCGGCCGTCTCGTCGTCGAACTCCAGCTGCTCGATCACGGCGCCGGCGACAAAGCCATGCGCATCTACGACAACGGCACCGGCAACAACAACGCCGATGCGCCCGCGTCCGCGTCGTCTTCATCAGGGTCGTCAGGTGGGTCGAGAGCCGCGACCGCGTCAGACCCGTTCGATCAGCGGCCGGGCGCCGAGTTCAAAGGTCTCAAGACACTTGGGCTGCTCGTCGAAGACCTCGGCCCAGAAGCCGCGACGTGCGGGTTGAAGCACGACACGATCGAAGACGCGCTCTCGAAGCGTCTCACCGCCGGCGGACTCACCGTTCGCAAGAACTCAGACGATGACACGTACGTGTATGTGAACATCATCACGACGGCCGAGCCGAACGGTAACTGCGTGTCGCGCTACGACGCATTCCTCTACTCACACGCCACGGCCAAGCTGTCGTTCCACGATCAGCCCGTGCTCGTGCAGGTGTCGCTGCTGCACCGCGGCGGCATCGGCAGCAGCATCAGCGGCGCGCACGCCACCGCCGTCGCGCGCGGCCTCGAAGGCTACATCGATCTCTTCGTCACGCAGATCCGCGACTCGAACAAGTGAAGTCGACCGTCGAGGAAATCCGCGCGCGCTTCGACAGGGACGTCGAGCGCTTCTCGAACCTCGACACCGGACAGACCGCCACCATCGACGCGCCACTCGCCCTCGAGCTGATTGCGGAAGCCGCAGCGGTCACCACGCCGCATGCCACGCGGCTGCTCGACGTCGGCTGCGGCGCCGGCAACTACTCGCTGAAGCTCCTCGGCCGGCTGCTCCGCCTCGACGTCACGCTCATCGATCTCAGCCGGCCAATGCTGGAACGGGCCGAGCAGCGCACGACGGCGGCAGGCGCCGGATCCGTCCGCGTCCTGCAGGATGACATTCGTGTCGCGGAACTTGGCCACGGCGCCTTCGACATCATCGTCGCGGCTGCCGTCCTGCACCATCTGCGCAGCGATGACGAATGGCGGTCGGTGTTCCAAAAGCTATTCGACGCCCTCGCGCCAGGCGGCTCGCTCTGGATTTTCGATCTCGTCGACGGCGAGATTCCCGCGGTGCACGCCGCGGCGTGGCAACGTTATGGCGCGTACCTCGAGTCGTTCAAAGGCGCGGAGTATCGCGAACAAGTGCTGGCTTACGTCGAGAAGGAAGACACGCCACGACCGCTGACGTATCAACTCGATCTTCTGCGCTCTTCCGGGTTCTCTGCGATCGACGTCCTCCACAAGCACGGCTGCTTCGCCGCATTTGGCGGCGTGCGGTCCTGACAGTCCGTACAACACCACAAACTCGTCGACCACTCTCGTCGCAATCGCATGATCACGATGCATTTGTGTCGCACGAGATCGCGCGCGATCGCCTGAACCCATCCACGAGCGATGCAGCAAACATCGTACGGACGCCGCGTTGCGACGTACTGACGAACGCGTTGCGGCGACATGGTTCGCGTCTTGCTCTATAGAGGTCCATCAGCCGGCAATCACGCTCGCTGAAATCGAAGGACACGCACACCATGTTTACGAAACTCCGCCTCACCGCACTCGCGGCGATTGCCCTCGGGCTCGCCACCGCGACGCCGATGCATGCCGACATCGAATCGTCGCGCATGCAGTACCTGACGTTCAGCAAACCGGTCGCGCTGCCCGGCGTGACGCTCCACTCGGGCACGTATATCTTCGAGATGCCCGCGCCCGATTCCTCGCACGACATCGTCCGCGTCATGAGCCGCGATCGCAAGATCGTCTACCTGACGGCGTACACGCGTCAGATCGATCGGCCCTCCACGATGCCGCTGACGCAGTTCGTCTCACTGCGCGAGGTCGCGCCGACGGAACCGATGCCGATTGCTGTGTGGTGGTCGGACGCCCGGACGGGCCGTCAGTTCATCTACGCGCAGTAGGACATGCCGTGCGCGCTTACACGCCGGAGTACGGCACCAGCTCGCCGTACTCCATCTTCACAACGCGATCGGCGAGACCGAAGAAGCGATCGTCGTGGGTCGCCGCGATGATCGTCTTCCCCTGCTTCTTCAAGTCCGCGAGGATCGTCTCGTAGAAGAACTTACGGAAATGCTGGTCCTGGTCGGCGGCCCACTCGTCGAGCACGAGGATCGGCCGGTCTTCGATGAGGGCGACGACAAGCGCCAGCCGCTTGCGCTGGCCGGTCGACAAGTCGAGCGTCGTGAAGCGCCCATTCTCGAACAGCGTCTTGTCTTGAATCTGCATCATCGTCAACAGCTCGTTCACGCGCTGCGGCGACACGTCCGGCACGCCGTAGAGGCGATCGAACAGGTGGTAGTCGCCGAAGATCGGCGTGAAGTGGCTGCGGTACCACGACACGGTCTCTGGCGTGATGAGCGTGTCGTCCATCACCACCGATCCCGATTGCGGATGGTAGAGCCCCGTCAGCGTCTTCAGCAGCGTCGACTTGCCGCTGCCGTTTCCGCCGACGATGAAGACGGTTTCGCCGCTCTTGACCGTGAGGTCGATCGGCCCGAGGCGGAAGGCGCTGCCCGTGCCGCGATCGGCGTACTGGAACATCGTCCGCTTGAATTCGATCTT
>FTJO01010733.1_pt1 | contig 15639 bp, 13 predicted proteins | sample 1658761 | NCBI WGS metagenome assembly FTJO01 (sample SAMEA3914852, study PRJEB12502) | metagenome | biome: forest; material: soil | place: USA | collected 2011-06-22 | depth 0.3 m | reverse complement strand
CACTTCCAGCCGTTCGAGCTCAATCCGCAGATGGCACCGGAAGGGCAGGACATCGTCGAGCACATCGCGCAGAAATACGGCTCGTCCGCGGTCGACATCGACCGCAGCCAGGAGGCGCTCAAGGCGCGCGGCGATGCGCTGGGATTTCATTTCGACTTTCAGCGGCGCAGCCGCGTCTACAACACCTTCGATGCGCATCGCCTCCTGCATTGGGCTGAAGGCGAAGGGAAGCAGCACGAGCTCAAGAACGCGTTGTTCAGCGCTTACTTCAGCGAAGGCAAGGATCCCAGCAATCACGAGGTGCTCGCGAGCGTAGCGGCGAGTGTCGGCCTCGACGGGCAGCGTGCACGCCAGATTCTCGAATCGAACGAATTCGCATCGGAGGTACGGGAGCGCGAGCGTTTCTATACCGGGCTCGGCATACACGCCGTGCCGTCGGTCATCGTCGACGACCGCCACCTCATCCAAGGCGGGCAGCCGCCGGAAGTGTTCGAGCAGACGCTGCGGCAACTGGCGCAGGGGGAGCCCGCGTCTCGCCGGGCGGGCTAGATCCGATCGCCCGACTGGACGCTCCACGGCGCCGCGGCGAGCTCATTCCAGTCCGCGCTCGAGCACCCGGTCGGCTGAAGCATCAGGTAACCTGTGCGAAAGCGTAAGCCGGCGCGGCGCGCCGCGGCAGCTACACAGCCGTCGAGCGTGTACATGAAGAAATGCCTCCCCGCGGATGCGCTTCGGGCTGTCAGCGCGGCAATGCTGCGTACCGCTTTCTCCTTCGGGCACGCCAACCACTGCAGTCGATCTGTCGATCCCACCGTCTCCACCAGCGCGAGCGAGTCGTGTCCCCAGCGAATCGCACGCACCGTGTGCGGCCGCTGAATGAGCTGTTTCTCCCGGTCGTCGGGGTGCGCGTAGTGGAAGTGGGCCTGCCTCGCGCGGCCCAATCGTGCCCACTGAGCGGCCATCCGCTCCCGCACCCACGCGATGCGTTCGGCGCACAGGGGGCTCGTCGGCTGGCGAGCTGCGGACCGACGTCCTGAGTGCACATAGAAGCTGGGAATTGCGCGCGAGCCCAATCTCATCAAGGCTCTCCCGCTTCCGTTGCCCTGCGTCACAAATCCCACCAGCGCCGCGTAGTGTCGGTCGCGAGCGTACTCGAGCGCCGTCCTGAGAAGCTCCGCATAGTGCCCCTGACTCCGTTCTTCAGGTAACGTTGCACCCGCGCTGAGCACGCAAACATCGATGATCCTATCCGCGATCCTGATCTGGCGATGACCGATTCCCAGACCGGCGAGGAGCCGCTCGCCCTGCGCGCGCACCAGGAGGTCGGCCCGCACTCCGTTGAAGCTGCGCCCCAGATACCAGTCGAAGGCGCTCCGATCCCACTGCCCCGGAAAGACGCGGTTCAGGAACGCGATGTAGGTTGCCGGATCGAGCCAACCAGGATTCATCAGCGTGGCTGTCATGATGTTTGTCGCACACGCTGCGCCACTTCGGAAAGGTGTGCCCACCACAGCTGCTTCCCGCAGCGTCGCTCCAGGTCACTGAACAGCAAGTCCAGATAGTTGCAGTACAGGTCATCCAATCCGTCCGCCATCACGTGGCGGCCGTCGGACTTGAAGATATGCGCCTTGATGTGCAGCAGACCTCCGCACTGCAGGATCTCCACGGCACGCTCGAAGGGCGAGGTTGCCTGGAAGTTGCAGCTGAGGTGCACGAGGCCGTGGTCGCCGACGAGCTGGGGATAGATCAGTGAGACTCCCCTCAGGCCGCTCATGGCAGTGACTGCCTCGGGTGAGATGGGAGTCTGCAGATCGCGCGCGGAGCTGAGGAACTCGAAACCCAGGCGGCCCAGAGCGTTGATGAGCCCCGGTGGAGCGTTCCAGGCCGGTGGAACATACCCGTGGACAAAACGCAGTTTGGCCGCGCGGAAGATGGCCAGCCCCTGCGCAACCACGCAGGCGCAGTGGTCCTCCGACTCATCCTGGAATTCCGTGGCCAGACGCGGGCCCGTGTGAGAGTGGTGCAGGCCGTGAGGCACGACCTCGCAGCGTTCCAGCCCGTTCAGAAAGCTGACCATCGACGGGTGCCGGTCGATCCGGAAGCGCCCCTCGGGCTGCAATCTCGTCCACTGCAAGTGCCGGTTGATCCAGGGAAGGCGATTCCAGAACCCGGTGTTGGGAACGAGCGAGTCCAGGCGCCAGTCAGGCGTCACGCACAGCGTCGCCTTCAGTTGCGGGTGCCGCCTCAGCAGCCGCACCAACTTGCCCAGGTGTCCCGCTTCCAGGTCGCCCCCTGCCTCATATCGATCGCGCGAGGTCCCTGGATGAATGTCATCGATGCTGAAGCACACCGCCGCCGTCTTGCCGGCCGGCAGCCAGCGCGGGGCGCTCCAGTGCGCCAGCGCGTGCTCGCTCTGTACGACGGCGTGACGCATGATCAGCCGCTGCGCCTCCGCAGCCCGTCATTCTGCGAGGGGGGGTCGTGAAGTGAGGCGCCGTTGGATGTCCCGGCGCGCGCCTGCATCCAGTCAACGGCATCTCTCGCCGACATGCTGCGGGCGAAGTAGTAGCCCTGGTAGAGGTCGCACGCCGTGAGGCTCAGCAACTCGTAGTGCGACGTGGTCTCGACGCCCTCGACGATCGATTGCATCCCGAGATAGCTGATGAGGTCGATCAGCGCTTTCAGGAATCCGAAGTCGCGCGAGTCGAGGTCGATGCGCTCGATGAACGAGCGGTCGATCTTGACGCCCTTCAGAGGCAAGGCCCGCAGGTGGTTGAGCGAGGAGTAACCGGTGCCAAAGTCATCCAGCCAGGCTCCGACCCCCAGGTCGCTGAGACGCTCCAACGTGCGGGCGGCGCCGCGGAGGTCCTGCACGAGAGTGGACTCCGTCAGCTCGACGATCAGCCGCTCTCCCGGCAGGTCGAATTCCCTCAGCACCGCCTCGATCTCCTCCACCAGGTGCGGCCGCAGGAAGGCTTCCGCCGACAGATTGAAGTTGACGAACAGATCGGTATGGCCCGCGCGGCGCCAGGCCGCCGCCTGCCGGGCCGCTTCTCGCAGCACCCACTGGTTCAGCCGATGCGACATTCCCGCCTGCAGGGCGATTGGCACGAATCGGCCGGGCGGGAGGCGTCCTTCGGTAGGATGATCCCAGCGGATCAGCGCTTCGAAACCCGCCACGCCGTGTCCGACAGGGATGACGAACGGCTCGTACTCCATCACGAACTGTCCCTCCTCGAAGGCTCGGTCCAGGTCGACTTCCAGCTGCAGCCGGCTGACCGATTCTCGCGCCGCCGCCGAGTCGAACAGGCAGTATCGCTGCGGCGCGTCTCGAGTGACGGCGCGCAGGGCCGCGTTCGCGTGATCCAGCAGCGTCTCGGCCTGCTCGTACCCGGAGCGGGTTGCCGCGATGCCGATGCTCGGGCGCAGCATGATCGTATGGCTGTCGAGTGTGATCGGTGACTCGATGAGCCCGATCACCCGCGCCGCGAGACTCTCGCCGCGCTCGGATTCCGTGTCGGGCAATGCCACCGCAAGGTGATCGCCGGTTCGAAACAACAGGTCTTTGGACGGCAACGCCGATTGAGCTCGCTCTGCCGCAATCACGAGCAACCGCGAGGCGAAACCGGAACCGAAGGAGCTGGTGATGTGATGATCGTGATCGAACCCGATGGCCATGACACAAAGCGCGCCCTGGCGCGACTCGCGCATCGCGGCCAGGCTCGCCTCGATACGCCGCACCAGCGAGCTGCGGTTGCCCAGTCCGGTTGCGCTGTCATAGGAGCTCACCAGCTGCAGCCGCGATTCCATGTCGGCGAGACTCTGCAAGGCCTTGCCGTACAGCAGATTGATCTCCTTGCGCCGCGTTTCCGCTTCCGCCAGATCCTGGGTGGCGCTGCGCAGGGCCTGCCCGCGACGCAGCTCCCACGACAGCCACAGGACGACCGCGAGACACACCACGAGCGATGGGCTCAGCACTCGCAGCGGGACGCTCCAGCCGCTCCGAGGCGCGGCGCGCAACTCCAGCCGTGACGTCGCGAATCTCAGCGGCACGCTCACCGACGCATCGAGGTGACCGCTGTCGGATTGATAGACCGCCGCTGCCTCTGCGGTGTCATAGAGCTGCAGCCGGTAGTCTTCCCGCACCAACGCCGTCACGGCCGGTTGGGACATGACTTCATCGACGGGAGCCCACACTCCACGCCATCTGTGGATGCCCGGCGCGGGGGACTCGCCGATCGCCAGCACGAGCCCGCTGCCACCTTGCTCCGTGGCCAGGGGGCCCAGCAGGACTTCGCCCGAGACTGCACGGGACCCGAGAGCTCGGCGCAGCGTTCGTTCGGTGAATGGAGCAGTCCGACTCTCGAGAACCTGGGTCCCTGCAACACTCAGGTGCCAGGCATGCCAGTGACCTGCCGAAGTCGTGGGCGCACGCTCCGCGCGCTCCAGATCTGCCGTGACCTCACTGGCTGCGATTTCCAGCGACGATCGTAGCCGTTCAGCTGCGCGGGAGACCTCCAGCTCGTAGCGAACCCTGACGAGGAGTATCGCGAGGGTCACCGCGATCGAGGCGCCCAGAATGAATGGCAGGAAGCGTTGCAAGCGCAGGTTCATGGCAGCTCACGCCGGCGGCGTCACGGACTCACGCTCGCGTAGATGAACGATCGACAGTTCGCCGATGCTCTCGGCGACCCGCTCGCGGCGCACGGAAGCAAGGTAACGGTGCTCGCCGCGATCGAGGAGCCGCCGCGCGGACTCGAGGGGGGCGATGTCCCACCAAGCGCCCCCAGTCTCGAACAGCTCGGCCGCGGTGATCCCCGCCGCCGTGGCGCCAAAGATCTGTGCGGCCGAGCGGTTCAGGAAGACCACGGCCCCTCGGGAATTCACCACGAACACGGCCTCATCCAAGGCGTCCAGCGCGCCTCGCCAGCAGATCTCATCGCACGGCTCGATGCTCAAAGCAGTCGTTTGCGAGGCCCCGGAGCCCACGATTTCGGCGCGCACGCGCAACACGAGCTCACGCCCGTGCAGCGTGGCGCCCTGGATCTCCTCCCCGCCTGTCGTCATTAGCCGCCTGATCACGGCCGGGTATGCGAACGCAACGGTGTCCAGGAGGAAGCGCCCGGCGGCGTCTGTCACGTCGAAGGCGCGTACGAAACGATCGCTCGCGGCCACGATGCTGCCTGTCGCCGATGAGACCAACACCTCGGCTGTGGGCGCCCGCGTCACGAGTTGGGTATTTTGCTGCAGCAACTGCGCCAGGTTCCCCTCCAACGCACTGACGCGTCCGCTCGCTCTGCGACACAGGGCAACCAGGGCACGCGCTGTGGTGCTCACGGCGATCCCGACAATCCCAACGGTGACGATCAGCACGAGATCGTACGCTGGGGAGGTGCTGACGTCCGAGAATGCGATGTGACTCTTCGGCATCCACCCGGGCAGAGTGTAGTGAGAGACGATGCTGACACCGTACCGCTCCTCGATGAAGGAGTTGGTATCCGGAGACAGCACCACGCCTGAAGACAGCAGCACCAGAAGGCCGAGCAGGGCCAGCTGCTCCTGCCAGAAACCGAGCACCAGCGCGGCGGGCACCAGCGGAAGAATGGCGAACAGCGGGAAGAGGGGCTGCTGCAAGCCGCCGAACAAATGCCAGGCGACACCCAGCAACAGCGTGCCGGCGAGCTGTGACGCCAGCGCGAGCCGCTGCAGTGACTTCTTCGAGGTGACACGGCTGGTGTAGGAATTGATGCCGAGCTGTGCGAGAGCAAGACCCGCCAGCGAGCAGATCACGTTCCCGATGTTCACCTGCGTCAGCCTGAAGTACCAGCACAGCACCGCCAGAGCCGTGGCCAGCACGGTAGCCAGGGTCCAGGTGTTGTCGAACATCACCTTATGTTGACGGATGTCATCGAGCTCGAGAGGGCTCGTGGCCGTGGGCGGCTCACTCATAGCGACCCCGCCAGCGTGTAGACGCCGGTTACCGGAGTGTTCACTCGGTTGCCCTCGAGTACGTTGGCCTCGAGACGAGGTGAGACCTTGAGTGCGCCGCCGTCGTGAGCCAGGTCCAGCGCGCGCAAGCCGGCGCCATGATTGCGAACGATCTGGTTGCGGCGCAGCACAGGAGCACCGCCGATCAGGGTGACGGCGTCGGCGGTCGTTCTCGTGATGAGGTTGTCTTCGATCATCATCGAGGAGCGGTCACGGCTGATGACGGAGACGATTCCGAGGCCGTTGTGGTCGAGCGTATTGCGCTCGATTTCCACTTCACCGTCTCGCGCCGAGATCGCTGTCGCGGCATTGTCGATCAGCGTGTTGTGGACGAGGGTGACGGGCGTACCGGAGGTCACCGATACGGCCGTGCCACCGGAGTCGCGGATCTCGCTGTCCTCGAGTCGGGTTGCGCCGCCGAGTATGACTATCGCGGATTCGCGATTGCCGAGGAACCGGCCCTTGTGCACCAGGGTAGGCTGGTTGGTCACGACTCCGCTGGCATTCTTCTCGAACACGCTGTCCGCCACGCGTATTCCGGGTTGATCGTCGCGATCGGCATGGGTGTCCTCGCGGCCGACGAACCAGATTCCGGCGCGTGCATTGCCGCGGAAGATGCTGCTGAGGATGGCGGCGCGCCGAACGCCGGCCTCGGCCATCACCGCGGTCTCGTTCCGTTCGAACGTCGAGGTGCGTACGGTGCAGCTCTTGGCGGCAGCGTTCATGAGCAGGCCCACCTTCGAGTCGGACACCGTGATGGAGTCGAATTGCACGCCCGGCGCATTCACGATGATTCCGGATACGCGCGCGTGGGTGATGTGGAGGCCCTTCAAGGTCGCAGTCGGGCTGTCGATCTGCAGCGCCGCCCCGGTCTCCTGGTGTGAGGCGTCGAGGCTCCCGGCTCCCGGGCCGGCCTCTATGTCGATGCCGCGGGGATTGACCAGTGCCGGCAGGGCCGATTCGATCAGGATGCGCTTGGCGGTAATGACGATGCGCGCCCGAGTCGACAGCCGGTCCGCCGCCAGGATCGCATCGCGCAGGGTGTCCGGCCCCGCGTCCCTCGAGCTCGAGACGATGAGCTCTGTCGTCCCCGCCTCCAGAGGAGCGCCGCTGGCGCTGAATTTGTGCTGCAGGATCGCCGCCGCGAGGATACCCAGGCACAGCGCGATCGGCGCTCCGAGCGCGATCGCTCGGCGGCGTTGCGGTTTGCGGGCCGTGTTGCTCATATCAGCTTCGGGCCGCTCTTGTGGGGTTGTCGTAGTGATCGGCATAGATCCGGCGTCCCAACGTCCTCAGCGTCAGCAGGTTCAGATAGCCCACGGTCGTTGGCAGGTACTGCAGCAGCGCATAGATGCCATAGAAGGGCAGCGCAAAGAGATGGCGCAGCCGCTCGCCCCGGGGGAGCGCGGCGCTGCAGGCCACCAGCAGGATCGCAGTGGACTTGCAGTACCAGAGCGTGAACAGGAGCGGCTCGTTCCACGCGTAGATGGGGAAGAGACCGGTCATCAGCAGATCGTCGATGCCTTTCAGCAAGCTCAGCATCAACACCGCGATCGAGGCCAATTTCAGCGGCAGCAGCACGATGCCATTGAGACCGAGATAGAACAGATACTGGTACGCGCCCAGCGGGCTGCGACGCGCGACGGCGACGAACAGGGACAGTCGCTGCAGGAACACCCGGGCACATCCGAAGGCCCACCCGACCCGTTGCGAGAACAGGCCCCGCCAGGTCGCTTTGGCCCAGGTTTCTATGATGAGCCGGTCGTCGTAGTAGATTCGCTCTCCCGCCGCGAGCAGCAGTATGGAGTTCTCGAAGTCTTCCGCGTAGATCGAGAGGCTGTGGCGGGCCAGCGCGCTCTGCAGCGAGGCACGGCGATAGATGGATACTCCGGAGTTGCAGGTCAGATCCGCCAGGCTCTTGCGGCCGAGGCCGCAGGCCAGCTCGTACTCGAGCGCCTGACATTCCACCAGCCATCCCCCGGGACGTGCCTGGATGCGCGGAGTGAGCGCTGCGGCTCCGCTGCGCTGCAGATCACTGATCACTGCCTCGAGCGTCGAGCGCTCGAGCTGCGCAGGGGTGATCCAGCGCACATCGGGATCCATGACGACGACCGTGTCGATCTCGGCCGGCAACAGCGGCAGCAGATGATGGAGCGCGCCGGGCTTGTTGCGGTTGATGTTTCCGGCCACGCACTGCCAGCCCTCACGCCGCAGCCGAACCAGCGTGTCGTCATCGGAGGCGTCGTCGATCAACCAGGCGACATCCTTGAAAGGCGCGAGCGTGTGGAGGAAACGATCCAGATCGTCGGCTTCATTGTGCACGGCTGCGATCAGGGCGTATGGCCTCAGCCCCAGGGCGCGCTCGACATTGGAGATCTGCTGCAGTCCGAGGTCGACGGAGGGACCGCAAGCCGCGGCTCCGTGCAGCCGCATGAGCCATAGGCGTATGGCCAGATCGATCACGTCGAAGACCAGAATGAGATTCGCGAGCACATAGACCGCGATCCGCAGGCTGCTCGAGAGCAGCCCGCCGGCCTCGGCGGCGAGCACGCCTGCGACGATGATCAACACCACCGCCGCGAGCTTTGCGGCCGGCGCTCCCTCGCCGTTGTCCGCGTGTCGGCTCATGAGGCGGCGGCAACCAGCTCCGGCACTTCGTCGGTCGAATCGCGCGCCGGGCCGCTCTGCAGCACCGCGATGGTCGGTTTTGCCAGCTGCTTGGTGAAGTGCGCGATGTGCTCGATGAAACTGAGAGTGACCTCGCAGCCGCGCGGGGCTATCAGGATGTCGCGCTCGGTCGTGACGTCTTCATCCAGGACCATGCCGATCAAAAGACCTCCCACCGGAACCTCGACGCGTGCCAGCGTGCGTTGCTCGACCTTCAACGCCGTACGCAACGCGGCGAGTAACGTGGCGGGGTAGTCGCCCGACGCCTGCACCGTCTCCAGGATTGCCTGATTGCGCAGACCTTGGGCTTCGAGGCGCTCGGCTTCCATGGCGAGCCTCAGGACCTGCACGTGCACCCGGTCTGGGTTGCCCCCGTGGGGCAAGTCGTCGTCGGCAGCCGGTTCGCTCAAGGCGCTCAGGATCTCGCTCACCGGCTCCAGACGCGGCACGTGCGCGATGAGTCGATTCGCGGCTCGCGTCGCGTTGTCCACCCGCATGCTCTCCTCTGGATCGAGCTCCCGTCCCCTGGAGAGCTTGTGAGTGAGGAAGTCCGGAAGGGATACCTGTCCGAGGTACGAGAGGAGCGCCGCCACCTCGACCTGCCAGCGATCATCGAGATTCAGCTCGTTGGCCAGCGCCGAGACCCGGCGCTTGAGTCGCTGCGCGCGCCCGACGACGGCGGGGCTCACCAGGGTCATGATGTCCGTGAGCGCCTTGATCGCGCCTACGAGGGTTCGCTGCAGCAACACACGTTCTGCGACGATGAGCTCGTGCTGGCGGATCGCCTCGTCCATCACGCTCAGGAACTGCTCGGGTGCGCAGGGTTTTGTCAGGAAGCGAAAGATCTGCCCTTCGTTGATCGCCTTGATCGCCGCCGCCATGTCGGCTTGACCCGTCAACAGGATGCGCACCGCGGAGGGGCGGATCGCTCGGGTATGCCGCAGCAACGTCGCCCCGTCCATCTCAGGCATCCGCATGTCGGAGACCACCACGGCAAGATCCTTGTGCGCGCCCAGGATCTGGAGTGCTTCGGCTCCACCGGTTGCCGTCAGTACCGTGAAGCGCTCACGCAGGTGTCGTCGCAGGGCATCCAGGACGCGCTGCTCGTCATCGACACAGAGTACTTTGTACGCGGGCTCCGAGGTGGATTGGGCGATGGTCATGTCTTGGTCTCCTCAAACGTCATCCAATGGATGCTTCCAGGTCAGCGACGTTCGTCGACGCGCGCACCGGTCCGACGACACCGCTATCACGTCCGCAGGGAAGCATGATCGTGAAGGTCGTGCCATGGCCGACCTTGCTCTGCACCGTCAAATCTCCGCCGTGGCCTGTTACCACCGAGCGCGCGATCGCGAGCCCTTGGCCGGATCCTTTGCCCACGGCTTTGGTCGTGAAGAATGGATCGAAGATCCGTGGCAGCACAGCCGGAGGGATGCCAGATCCGGTGTCGGCGATGTCTATCCACACTCGTGAGCCGTCGCTGCTGGTTCGGATCGTGAGCGTTCCGCGACTCCCGGGTCCCTTCGCCTCGATGGCGTGAGCCGCGTTCACGATCAGATTCAGGAATACCTTGTTGATCTCGGCGCGCCGGCAGTCCACCGGTGGAATGTCTCCCAGCTCGAGCTTCACATCGGCGACGTGCCTGTATTCGTTGCGGGCCACGACCAGCGTCGTGCCGAGGGCTTGATTCAGGTCGGTGGAGCCGATCTCGAGGTCCCCGGGATGGGAAAATTCCTTCATCGCCCGCACCGTCTCGCTGACTCTCTTGACTCCTTCCAGGCTGCCGTCGAAGGCGTCCGTGATGTCTGCGAGCAGCTCGGTGAACTCGGGGTTACCCGTCAGTTTGGCGGACAGCCGTCCAAAGGCGCGCTGCAGGAAGTTGATGTTGTCGCCGACGAACTGCATCGGCGTGTTGATCTCGTGCGCGATGCCAGCGGAGAGCTTGCCAACCAGCTCCAGCTTGCGCGCCAGATGCAACTGGCTCTCGAGCCGCTGCCGCTCTTCGACCGCGGCTCGGAGTTGAGTGATGTCGGTGAGAACGCCTTCGTAGTAGGTACTGCCATCGGTCGTGGCGACCACACGCACCGTGGTCAGAACCGCGATCTCACTGCCATCCTGGTGCTTCATCCGAAATTCACTGCTGCGCAGACGGCCGCGATCGCGCAGCACCTCGCTGAGCTGGCGCGAACGATCGATGGGATTGACGTAGAGCCTGTCCATCGGGACACTTTTCAGCTCCGCTTCGCTCCCATAGCCGAACAGCTCCACGGCTCCAACGGATGCGCCGAGGATCTCACCCTCCGGTGAGGTGACGAGAACCGGTGCGGCGGACTCGCGAACCTGATTCCGGTAACGTTCCGCCGCGGATACCTGTCCGGCGCGACGCAGGCGCGCGATTGCAACGCGATACCGAGCGGTACGTCTTACGTATCTCTTCAGTCGCGAGCAGTGACGCGCCAGTGCTAAGGTTGCCGTGGAGCTGGCGAGCGCCATGGCCGTGCTCGCTGTGGCCCATATGAGCACATACTGTGTCGCGAGGCTCACGGCGCAAGCCCTCCCGCATGCTGCGCAACCATCACCTGATGCCACGACCAACGGGTCAGCCACGCTCCCAGGGCCCAGTCGAGCGGCAATGTGACGGCAGTGGTCAGTCCGAGGGCCAGGTGGCCAACTACCCGGGGGAACCGCCGATAGTGCGGCAACAACCAGGTCTTGAAGGGCATGGGGTCGACGCCCGTGCGCGCGACCACTCTCAAGCCCGCTGTTTGCAACGCTTCGAGATACCAGTCGAGCGGCCGAGCACGGAAGACGGCAGTGTCACACCGTGCCGTGCTTTGAGCAGGTGCCGCTTCCAACAGGATCAGCTTGCCGCGCGGCGATAGATGAGTCGCGAGGCGTTTGATAGCTTCGCGCGCCAACGTGGGATCCAGTATGTGCTGCAGGACCGTCACACACACGATCACGTCGAACGTTCGCGCCAGTTGCAGCGACGCCACGTCACTGACCGCAAACGAGCATGGCGCATCGGCGGCGGTCGAACGGGCGCGCGCCACCTCGACCATGTAGGGGCTGAGGTCAACGCCAGTGACTCGGTGACCTCGCGACGCCAACTCGAGACTCCAGCGACCTACACCGCAACCCACGTCCAGCGCAGTGCGGCTGGCTGGAGCCACACGTGGCAACCACGGGAGCAGGGCTCGACGCTGACAGATCTCGATGTAGCGATTGTAGAAGCCCGGCATCCCATACGAGCACACGGCGGCCAGCCCCCGGTCGCGCGCGGCAAACTCGCGGGCGCGCCGCTCCCAATAAGCCGCCGCCACAACCGGGCTCTCCGAAGTCATTCAGTGCTCCCTCAAGCGATGGCGATCTCGCCGGTCGTCGCGGCGGTGCCGCGGGACTTGTGCGCGCGTTGCTTCGCGGGGAGAGGCCGGGGCGAGCAGCTGCGTTGGTGAGGGGGGCGTCTCGCCGGCATCCGTGAGGACTTCGTGAGCCGCCTCCAGCCAGAGAATCGCGCGGGTGCGTGAAGGAATGTGCGGAATCTGCCCGGCTACTCTGCGCTGCGCGGCTTCGAAACGCGCTTCGATCTCGAGGATTGCATCCCGGGTCTGAGGGTCTGCCGGAAGGATCTTCGTGGCCTGACGCCAGCTCAACGCGGTCCCCGGAATGGTCCGCGTCTCGTGGATCGTGTGCGCCTGCAGCTCCGGATCCCGCGCGATCGAAGCGCCGGAGAAAGGGATCACGTACGGGTAGATTCCCACTTCGCACCCCGCGGCGATCCAGTGCATGGCTTGACTCACGTTCTGCGTGAGGTCGAGCAGCGTGCTGCGCGGCGAGGTCAGGATCAGATCGAGGAACGGGGTGATTCCGAGGCGCAAGGCCAGCGACAGCATCGGGTCGATGTGCCGATGGATCTGGCGCTTGTTGAACTCCTTCAGCACCGACGCCGAGAAGTTCTCGATCCCGAACCCCAGCACTCGAAAGCCCGCTCGCCGCATCGCCGTCAGCCTCTGTGCGTTCATCGCATCGATGCGGTTGGTGCTGATGAACTGGAGCTCGCGCGGCAGCTCGCCTCGCTCCTTGGCTGCGACGATCTGCGTGCACAGCGGCAGCAGGCGCTGGTCCTTCGTGAAGACGAAGATGTCATCCTGAAAGAAGACCGTGCGCACTTTGGGGTGCGTCGCCACGACACGCTGCAGCATCTCCAGGCATTCCGCGGCGCTGAGGCGGGCGACTCGTGCAATCCCTCCTTGCGCCTCGTGCAGGAAGTTGGTCGACGAGCAGAACGAGCAGCCCATCGGACAGTAGTTCAAGGTGATCAGCCGCACCGAGCGCACCTCTGCCAGGCGGGCTTCCCTCTCCGCCTTGAAGGGCAGGGCGCCGACTCCGTAGGCCTGCTCGAGCCGCTCCCAGTAGCGCTCGTATGGCATCTGCTCGTAAGGCGTCGCTGCTATTGCTTCCGAGAGCTCCTCTCTCGTCATCGCCGCCTGCTGAAAGCGCGCAACTTCTCCAGTGCCGGTCCGTAGCGCGGTGCCTGGAATTCCCGCCAGGTCACCTCCCTGTCGGAGGCGGCGTGCGATTTCCAGCAGCGCTTTTTCGCCTTCTCCCAGGCCCACCAGGTCGAAGGGCGGTCCCAGCTCGAAGATCCTCTCCGGTTTGAATGTGGCTTCCATTCCCCCAGCGATGAGGATCGCACCGGGTACCGCTCGGCGTGCCTGATGTGACAGCGCCAGGTCGTAGCGCAGCGTCATCCCCGTCGTCGAGATGCCGATCACATCCCACGGCCGCGACCGGAGGGTGAGCTCAAAAGCCTCCTCGACGTTGGCGCCGCAGCAATTGGGGTCGAAGACCTCTGCCTCGACGCCTCCAGACTGCAGCATCCCCGCCAGCCGCCACACACCCAGTGGAGGGGCGAGAAAGGTGTATTCCCCACAGTGCGGATCCCACGGACCCACTAACAGAAAACTGAGCGGACGTTCCTTAGTCTTGCCGATATCCACACACTCACTCCATTTCGAGTCACTGTCGTGATTCGAGCGTGGTCACTCCCGAACTCATTCGAACCGTTAGGCCTTTCGGGAATACTTACCCGCCGAGGTGGGCGTGAGATGTGCAGCGTGTCGCACTCCATCTGCGGTTTGTGCGACTAAGGTCGTAATACGTGAACTGCCGCGCGCGTTCGCAGTACAAGTACGACTGTTGGTGTTTGATCAAGTCCGGTAGCGCCCGCACGGCGCGGCACCGGTTTCCACTGTTTGTTTCCTCAGGCTCGTGGATCGTGTTGCGAAGCAACACACGACATGTTGCGGCGCCCGCGGGCATCGTATTGCAGTGCGTCGAAGTCTGTGTGCGCAGCATCAATCGTGTCAGGCGACCGGCCGAATTCGCCGGCGCGAAGCCGGCGCGCGCGCCGCCAGCTGTTTCGAGTAACTCAGTGTGATGTGCTTGTCGATGTAGAGGTCCTCTGGGCAAACGCCCGCGGCCACTACCACCTCGTCGCCGTCCGCGGCTGCGTCTACCGCCGCTCGAATGGTGGCAAACGTGGCCTTCTGATGACCCCAGCCGTCGAGCAACCACACGGATTCGCGCAGATCGAAGCCTCGAGTCTCCACATGCTCCAGGATCGTCTCTGCGTTGACCGTCGAGATCGATGCGAATCCCAGTCGCGGGCTGGTTCGCCGGAATACCCATGCCTGGTGGCGCCCGTCGATGATCAGGTGCCGCATCGTGACGTGAGCGTCGTTCTGCACACGTACTACGGCGGACTGCGCCGCGAGCTGCTGACCCTCCTCTACCGGCTCCACGTCCAACTCTTCCGCGTCGGGAGATTCCAGCGTCACGAGGGAAGATCCGTCCTCGCCCGTGGCTCCCATCAGGTCCAGCTGCTTTCCGCGAATAGTCAGCTGCTCGCGATACGTGCCCCCGGCGATGTAGATCGAGTCGCCGTCGGCCGCGGCATCGATCGCGCACTGGATCGACGAGTAGACGCCCGGCACCAGCGTGACACCACCGCTACCGTCGGCGGCGGCATACAGTTTCACGTGCCCGGCGCGATCGATCAGCGCCGCACCGATGCCTGGATTCGTCGCCAGCAGGGCGGCCACCAGATCGTCCAGATCCCGTTGCGCGGCAAAGTGTGTATCCATTCAGTCGCCTCCGCCAAAACAAGCGGGCACCACTCTAGTGCGATCTTCCCGCCCAACCATGACGCCGCGCACGGAAATACCCGCCAGCGCGGAGGCAACCGCCGAGATTCGCCGCCAATTTGAACGCGTTTGTCCGGGATGCGCGACAGAGAGGGTGAGCGCAATGACGATCTGCCCGCCGAACTCTGGCGTCAGCAGTGCGCCAGCGCCTCAGCGCACGAGCGACTCTGGAATATCTCGATCGATGCTGAGGCGGCAATGGGGGCAGTGCGGCGCGTCGCCGGCGTCCCGGTGACGCATCACCCACCACAGAGCACCGATGCCGAGCGCCTTGCGGCATTTGAGACACGGTGTGCGTGCCTGATTCCACAGCAGGCAGACGAAGGCTAGCAGCACCGTGGCCCGGAGGAAGTAATCAGACGTCTGCTCGTCGACCAGGAAGTGCTCGAGAATGCCCTCGGCGGCGAACAGAGCGATGGCACTGATGACGGTTCGGGTCCAGCGGCCGCGCAGGTACTGGCGGGTCGTCATGAGCGGGGGCGCGGTCGTCGGCGTTCCATCCCAGGAATCATAAGGAAAAGCCCCGCCGGTTTCCCGAAGGGGATGGCCCCCGACCATCGGTTCAATCTGCGAGCTCGTTGAACCCTCGGCCGCTCAAGATCATTGGGACACACCTCTGCGCCCGCGCTGCCCGCGTCTTCACCTGCTTCGCACCCGAGACATGAAAGATGTAGGACTTCCTTCGGCCCGGCGTGAGCGCTTCGAATGCCGTCCGCAGCTCCGGAGCGGCATCCAGCCTGGCCTGCAACTCCTCCGGAACCGCATACTCTGAAGCCTT
>FTJO01001665.1_pt4 | contig 15769 bp, 16 predicted proteins | sample 1658761 | NCBI WGS metagenome assembly FTJO01 (sample SAMEA3914852, study PRJEB12502) | metagenome | biome: forest; material: soil | place: USA | collected 2011-06-22 | depth 0.3 m | reverse complement strand
TTCATCGACTACAACATGAACGTCCGGGGTAAGACCCTCAATGTCGCCTATTCCCCGCGCTCCGTCCCGGGAGCCCCGGTTTCCATGCCCCTGACCTGGGAGCAGCTCGAGGCGGCCGAGCCGATGGACTTCACAATCCGCAACGTACTGACGCGATTGGAAAAATCGGGTGACCGGTGGCATGATGCGCTGTCGGCCAAGCACGATCTTTCTCAAGCTTTGGGCCGTAAGAGCGATACAGAAGGCTGAAGCTCACTAAAGGTGCAGACATGGCGGCGCGATCTGTCGGGTCCCTCACAATTTCCTTCGGGATGGTCGCCATCCCGGTGAAGCTCTATACCGCGACCCAGTCCGGGAACGCGATCTCCTTCAATCTGCTGCACAAGGACTGCGGCTCGCGCCTCAAGCAGCAGTACATCTGCCTGAAGGACGGCTCGGTGGTCGAGCGCGATGACATGGTCAAGGGCTACGAATTCGCCAAAGACCAGTACGTGTCGTTCACCCCGCAGGAGATCAAGGCGCTCGAGGAGGCCGGCACCCACTCGGTCGACATCACGGAATTCGTGCCCGTCGAATCGATCGACCCCGTTTATTTCGACAAGACCTATTACCTGGCGCCCGATAAGGGCGCTGCCAAGCCCTACGGGCTGCTCACGGAAGCGCTCAAGAGTGCGAAGCGCTGCGCCGTGGGGCGCTGGGCCGCCAGAGGCAAAGCGTACCTTGTGATCCTGCGCCCGATCGGCGATGTGCTCGCGATGCAACAGTTGCATTTCGCGGCCGACGTCCGCCCGGCGACCGAGGTCGAGGTTCCCAAGCCGGAGGTGAAACCGGCGGAGCTCAAACTCGCGCAGCAGCTCATCGACCACCAGACTTCGAAGACCTTCGATGCGGCCTCCTACACCGACGAGTTGCGGGCGCGGCTCGAAGCGCAGATCCAGAAGAAGGTCGAGGGCAAGGAGATCTCTGTTTCCGAAACCGCACCGGAAGGCAGCGGCAAGATCATCGACCTGATGGAAGCCCTGCGCGCCAGTCTCGAGAAGACCGAGACCGCACGCGCTTCGACCGCCAGGCTCGGCGACCGCAAAGCTCCGAAGCGCGTTGAACAGCCGTCGAAGCCCGCCGCCCGCAAGGCGACGAAGAAGGCGACCTGAGAGAGGACTGAATGCGTTCCTACAGTGTAGGGGACGTGGAACGGGTGCTGGGTCTGTCGCGCAGCACGATTCGTAGCCTGATCGATGGCGGATTCGTCAAGCCCGGCCGGGGCAAGCGGCGCGAGTACCGCTTCTCATTTCAGGATCTCATCGTCCTGCGCACGGCGCGGGCGCTCATCCAGGCCAAGATTTCGCGCCGGCGCATTCGCCGCTCGCTGCAGGTTCTGCGTCAGGATCTTCCGGATACAGCACCGCTGTCGGGCTTGAGCATCTCCGCCGTGGGCGACCGTGTCGTCGTGCGCGATGGCAAGAGTCGTCGCCATGTTGACAGCGGACAGTATGTGCTCGGACTCGATGTCAGTGTTGAAGACGGCATTCTGCATGTCGTCGAGCGCAAAGAGGCGCCCGACACTGCACAATTGCCAAACGCCGTGGAATCCGCCATCGCCACTGATTTGAAAAATGCGGCGGATTCCAAAGATGGTGACGAATGGTTCGGCGCTGCGCTCGAGCTCGAAAGCACCGACCCCCGCGCCGCCATGCGGGCGTACGAGCGCGCAGTCAACATCGACGGACAGAACACCGCCGCCTGGATCAACTGGGGTCGGCTATTGCATGAACAGGGCAAAACCCGCGAGGCCGACAGCGTCTATCGGCGCGCGCTCGAGCACTGCGGTCCGGATCCGCTGCTGATGTTCAACCTCGGTGTGCTCCTCGAAGATCTGGGGCGCACTGGCGCAGCCCTCGAGGCTTATCAAACTGCCGTCACCGAAGATCCCACTCTCGCCGATTGTCACTACAATCTCGCGCGATTGTATGAGTCGTTGGGGAAGGCTCAGCATGCCATCCGGCATCTGGGCCAGTATCGGCGCTTGGTGACGAGCGAAAACCGTTAGAGTCTCGAGTCTCACATGGCCATCTGGGTAGGCACTTCCGGGTACAACTATCCTGAGTGGAAGGGAAGCTTCTACCCGGAGAAACTGCCGACTGCGAAGATGCTCCCGTACTACGCGGAGCGCTTTTCGACCGTCGAGATCAACTACACCTTCTATCGCACACCGACCGCGAAGATCCTCGAGGGATGGAACCGCGAGACGCCGGATCGGTTCAAGCTCACTTTGAAGGCCCCGAAGCGGATCACACATGATGCCCGCCTCAAAGACTGCGCCGAGAAGATGGACTACTTTCTCAAGACGGCCGCGACTCTGGGACCCAAGCTCGGCGCCCTTCTATTCCAACTTCCACCGAACCTGAAGAAGGATCTCGCGCGGTTCGACGCTTTCCTCGAGACTTTTCCTCCGCAGGTGTGCGCGACGTTCGAATTCCGCCACGAATCCTGGCTGGACGAAGAGATCTACGCACGCCTGAAGGCCAGGAATCTGGCGCTATGCGTGGCGGACAGCGAGAAGCTGTCGACGCCGGTCGTGATTACTGCGGACTACGCGTACTTCAGGCTGCGCGATGAGGGCTACCAAAAGAAAGACATCGTGCGGTGGGCCCAGACCATTCGTGAGAAGACCGCACACTGCAGTGACGTCTTCGTCTACTTCAAGCATGAAGAAGAAGGCAAGGGACCTGAGTTCGCCCGCCTGCTGATCGACTCCCTCGTTTAGTCGTGCTATCTGTTCGCCAATAAATCCAAACGAGGTTGTCATGAGTGAAGCGCCGCCGCCCGCCAAGGTCGTACAGGATCTCGCCGTTGCCTACTGGGCGTCCCGTTGTCTGCACGTAGTGGCCGAGTTGGGTGTCGCGGACCAGCTCGACGATCAACCCCAGACCGCTCAGGCGCTGGCAAGCGCCTGCGGGGTACAGGCGGAGCCATTACTCCGGGTACTTCGCTCACTGACTAATCACGGCATCTTCGAACACGATGGCGAGCGCTTCTCACACAACGCCGCCTCGCGAGTGCTCCGCAGCGACGCGCCCGCGTCAATGCGTTCGCTCGCGCGCATGATGGGCCTGAAGGTCCACTGGGATGCCTACCGGGAGCTCGACGTCGCCGTGCGTACGGGAAAGCCCGCGATTGGGGAAGTCGCCGAGGGCGGACTCTTCGGCTATCTGCGCGCCCATCCCGAGGAGGCTCGTCTCTTTCACGAAGCCATGGCCGGCAAGTCTTTCGCGCAAATCGGGCCGGTCGTCGCCGGCTACGACTTCAGCGGCTTCAAAACAATCGGCGACATCGGCGGCGGCCTCGGGCACCTGCTGTACGGCGTCCTGGATAAGGCGCCCGCGGCGCGCGGCGTACTATTCGATCTGCCGGGTGTCATGGAGCAGGCGCGCAAGCGCGCCGACCCGCGTGTGACCTACGTGGGCGGAGACTTCTTCGCGAACCCGATACCGCCCTGCGATGCCTACATGATGATGACCGTGCTGCACGACTGGTCCGACGACGAATCCGTCGCCATCCTGAAGAACCTGCAGGCGGCAGCCCCGCGTACAGCCAAGGTATTGTTGATCGAAGGCGTCGTTCAGCCCGATGACCACGACAACTTTCTTCTCGATCTCGACATCGAGATGCTGGTGATGACGACCGGACGCGAGCGCACCAAGGCGGAATGGGACTCGGTGTTATCGCGTGCCGGCTTCCGCCTGACACGTGTGCTTCCGGCGGGCCGCTGGTCCTCGATCATCGAGGCGGAAATCGCGTAAGCCGAGAGCTCAGAAGGCGCCGCGGTCGCGCCCGAACACTACGCGAGCCGTCCGCAGCATGATCAGGATGTCCAGACCGATAGACCAGCCGCGCAGGTACTCCAGGTCGTACTCGATGCGCTTGCGCATCGACTCCAGATCGTCCCCGCCGCGGTAGCCGTTCACCTGGGCCCAGCCGGTGATCCCCGGCCGGACCTTGTGCCTGACCATGTAGCTCGGGATCAGCCGCCGGTACTGCTCATTGACCGCGACTGCGTGCGGCCGCGGCCCGACGAGACTCATCTCGCCCTGCAGGACATTGAACAGTTGCGGCAGCTCATCCAGTGATAGTTGACGAAGCCGCGCGCCGAGTTTCGTGACCCGCGGATCGTGCCGGACGACCTGCGTATAGTGTTTGTCTCCGTCCTCGGTGACGGTCATCGTCCGGAACTTGAACACCATGATGGGCCGTCCGTCGAGGCCGTAGCGGCACTGCTTGAAGATGACCGGACCGGGTGAAGAGAGCCTCACGGCGATGGCGATCGCCAGCAGCAACGGCGACAGCAGCACGACCATGGCGCCGGCGGCTACGGCGTCCAACAGCCGCTTTGCCAGACCGCTCACACCGTGAAGCGGCGTATCGCGCACCGCAAAGACGGGCATGCCGCCGACTTCATCCACACGCCCCTGGATGAGGTCGGTGACGAATATGTCGGGCAGAAAGAAAATCGACGCCGTCGTATCCCGCAGGTCCTCCAGTACCTTGATCACCCGCGGCTCGCTGGCCATCGGCAGCGAGAGGTAGATGTGATCGATGTGCGCCGTCTGAACGTAGTTGGGCAGTTGCGCGAAATCACCGAGCCACTGCCGCCTGTCGATCCCCTCCAGGCGCTCGACGCCGCGGTCATCGAAAAATCCGACGCAGCGGATGCCCGCCAGAGGTTGCTTCTCGAGATTGGCGGCCAGCCTCAGTGCGGCCGCGTTGCAGCCTACGATGACCGCCGAGCGCTGCCGCCCCTTGAGCGTCAACAGTTTGGCGAGCGCCCGGGACACCGTCGCGCGTGCCGCGGTCAGCGCGATCGGAGTGATCACGAACCACAGGAAGACGACTTGGAGCGGAAAGTAGCGGATGTACTCGCTGGCGTAGCCGAAGATCAACAGCAGGCCGGCAAACAGTGCCCAATCGACGAAAGTCTGGCTCGGCGGCAGCCGGTCCGGGTGGGTCAGAAAAGGCCGGCCGGGGAAGTTCACCGTGAATGCGATGAATGCCACCAACACATACGGCCTGCCGAGGCCTACATTCCTGAGCTGCGTGGCCAGCACCAGAGATCCGACGATCACCAGCGGATCCAGGATTGCCTCGATCGCACGCGTGCTCGAAAGTCGCGCCCGCAGCACCACCAACCGTCTTTCCAAGGGTGAGGCGATCATGCAGCCGCCGGCTGCAATATCCGTACCGGGCCTGTAACCGCGCAGTGCGCACGCAGTGTTTGCTCTCGAGAGCCTTGAAAACGCCTGCACTTACACGCTGATGTTAGGTTGACGCACAACCGCGACACGCGCGGCGCTGCGCGCTTCCCGATGCACCACAACGCCTCACGCCCTTCGTCATTGCATCAGGGCGAAGCACGGTGCAGGCGCGGTATGACGCGCGTGACGACCCTGTGCGCAAGTTGAATCCAAGCTCCAACTGAGCCGCTCGTCCATGTCAGGATGCAGGAATTTCATCTACGCATTCGATGTTTTCTTCTATGCTGATCCTCACGGTGGAATAGGCTCTCGTGAAGTGTGCGTTGCATTGGAGGGCGCCGGATGGCACGAAACAAAGCGATGCGGAAGCTTGCGGATATCCGCCCCCCTGCACTCCTTCCCCTTGCGCCGGAGGCGAGTCCTCGGCCCCTCGTGCAAGGGACTCCTCCGCGCCGCGCCGGACGCCATACATCCAGCATGCTCGGTCTGCTGCAGGCGCTCCAACCGGCTCTGGCAAAGACTCCGGGGGGCAAGATCATCCTGTTCTGCTCGGCCCGGCCCGGCGAAGGCAAGACGACGGTCGCCGACGAATTTGCGTTGGCGCTGACACAAGGTTCCTCCCCCAACAGGGTGGCTGTGATAGACGCCGGTCTGGAGCATGAGCTGGCCCGGCGCTACGATTCAGGGTACCTCCCGCTTGAGCGGCTGGTTCCCGCGCTGCCGCGAGTTAGTTTGTCCGACGTGTCTCGTGACGGCGACAGAGGCGTTGTCATGGCCACTGTGACTCACACCAATGCGGCGTGCCGTACCCTCCTCGATGATGCGGAAACCTGGACCCGCCTGAGAGCCGCGTTCGACTATGTGTTAGTGGAAATGCCCTCGTTGGCGGATTCGCCGCTCGCCCTGTCGCTCGCTCGTCACTTCGACGGGGTCGTGCTGATCATCGAATCCGGGCGAACCCGGTGGCCGATCGTGCAGCGCGCGCATGAGCAGTTGCAGAGCGCCGGCGCATCCGTTCTGGGTGCGTTTCTGAACAAGCGCGTATTTCACGTCCCCAAGTCTCTGTACAACTGGCTTTGACCCGAATTCTCCATCTGAGCATGCTGTACCCACCGCACATCATGGGCGGTGCGGAGCGCTCGGTCGCGCTGCTGGCCGAGGCACAGGTGGCTGCCGGCCACGCAGTCGCGGCAAGCTGCATCACGCCGCATGGCAAGGTCGAGGAAGTACGCTCCGGCGTCCGCGTTTACCGGATGCCGCACGAGACGGATTTCTGGCCGGAGGAGTGGCCACGGCATTCGACGCTCGAACGCGGAGTGCGGCGCTTCAAGCAGCAGTTCAACTTTCGCCTCGAGCGCCATTTTCTCGAGGTCATCGATGACTTCGCCCCCGACGTCGTTCACACGCACTCGCTGCTGGATGTTTCCACCAGAGTGTGGCTCGCGGCAAAAGTTCGAAAGATCCCCATAGTCCACACCCTTCGCGACTACGACTTGGCGTGCGGTAACGCTGCGATGTTCAAAGACGGCGCCCGCTGCGCGCGGCGCCATTTGAAGTGCCGGGTGTTCACGTTCATGAAGTCGTATCACCAGCGGGCCGTCAACGCCGTCGTCGGTGTCGGGGCCGCAATCCTCGCTACCCACATAGGTTTGGGATATTTCCAGGGGGTGCCGCAGGCGTTCCGGCGTGTCATCTGGAATCCGGCGGTCGTCGAGGGCATCGGGCCCGATTACGTGAAGCCGTCGCTGGAAGGCCTGCCGCTCACCTTCGGCTACTTGGGGCGGATCAATGTTGAGAAGGGAATCGGCACGCTCCTGAGCGCCTGCCGACACCTCCCGGCCGCGGGATGGCAGATGCTCGTGGCCGGAAAAGAGGCCTCCGCGGCGGATGACATGCGGCATCTGGCCGCAACGCTGCCCGTCGAGTTCCTGGGGTTCGTGCCCCCACGCAGCCTGTTGGACCGGATCGACGTCCTGGTGGTCCCGTCGATCTGGGCAGAACCTCTGCCGCGTTCGATCCTCGAGGCCTATGCGGCGGGTGTGCCGGTGATCGGCGCGGACTCCGGCGGCATCCCGGACCTGATCGGCAGCGGGAGCCGGGACTGGCTGTTTCCGCCGGGCGACGCTGCGGCGCTGTCGGCCCTGATGACCGGAGTGATCGAACGCGGACGGGCCGCTTTGCCGGGGCGCAACGATTTCGCGCACGTCATCGAGCAGACCGCTCCATCCACGGTGGCGCAGCGATACGACGACCTCTACGAGGGACTGCGTGACTCGCTGCGGATGACGCCTGTCGCTGTTTGAATCCTCGGGGTCATTCGCGAGTGCGCCCTATCGCTCTCGCCTGAACCGTGGCACGAATCTCGCATCGTCATTTGTCCACTGTCAGTCATCGACAGGCCAGGAGCGAGGTTTCATCGTGACAGCGCACCAATCCAACACCGGGGCGCACGCCGCCGCTCCAAAACCGAGCGCAACGGTAACCGTGAACTCGGCCATTCGGCGCGCACTTGCGGCCGCTGCGTACTGACATGCGCGTCCTTCACTTGGGCTCGCTATATCCGCCCTACGTCCTGGGAGGAGCTGAGCGTGTCGTCGAATTGCTCGCCGAAGGGATGGCGGCACGCGGGATCGACACCGCCGTCGCTCATTTGGCTCCGAGTCCAACACCACACACGCGCCGCAACGGAGTCGCGGTTCACCCGCTTCGCCATCGCAATCCCCTGTGGATCGAGCGTTCCGCGCTGTATTCGAGCCCGGCCCGGCATCTGAATAAACTGGCGACGCTGTTCAACTTCATGACGCGGCGCGACTTCGAGACTGTGCTCGCGGCTTACTCTCCCGATATCGTCCATTCGCATTCGATGGTCGAGCTGACCCCATCGATGTGGGATGCGGCGAAGGCCGCGGGCGCACGGGTCGTACACACGCTGCACGATTACGACCTGTTGTGCATTCGAGGAGCATTGTTCAAAGACGGCCGCCATTGCCGCCCCGCCCACACAGCCTGTTCCGTATTCTCCGCGGTGAAGCGGCGGCATCACCGGCACATCGACCATGTAGTCGGCGTCTCGAAGTCGATACTGGAGACCCACCTGGAACGGGGATTCTTTCAGGACCTGCCGGGCACGAATCGACATGTCGTGTGGAATCCGGTGCGCAGCAGCGCAACACACGCCTGCGAGCCGCGCGCCCGTGCGGATTCGGCCGGCGTGAATGCTGGTGCACTCGAGGGCCCCCTCACTTTCGGTTTCCTGGGGAGGCTGGTTCCGGAAAAAGGCATCGGCTTGCTGTTGGAAGCTTGCCGGACCCTGCCGCGGGCGGGCTGGCGCCTCAGAGTAGCCGGCCGCGCTCCTGCCAGCGATGCCGCGCTCCGTGAGCAGGCAACAGGCCTGTCGGTGGAATTCGAGGGATTCGTGGATCCGCGCGAGTTTCTACGCCGAATCGATGTCTTGATCGTCCCGTCGGTGTGGGATGAGCCGTTCGGCCTGACGGTGATCGAAGCCTACGCCGCGGGAGTTCGGGTGCTGGGCGCCAATTCGGGTGGCATTGCCGAAATCATCGGCGCCGCCGATCCGCAATGGCTGGTGCCTAGGTCAGACGCTGAGGCTTTGTCCGCAAGAATGCGCGAGCTGATCGAGCGAGGACGCCACGGCCTTGGGCCGCCTCCCGACTTCTCCGCGGTATTGCGCAGAACGTTCCCCGATCACGCAGTCGATCAATACCTGCGCATCTACCGGGCAGCACTCTGCCGCCCGCCCGCGCGGGTCCCGGATGAGGTGCCGCTTGCGAGTTAGTACGGGTGCATGCCTGTGGCTCATGCTGCTGTCGGGTTGTCAATCGATCAGCCGGCCGCTGCCGGATATCTCCACGGCTGCCGCCGCCTCGCCGCAGCGCTATCGGATACAACCTGGCGATACGCTGGAGAGTCACTTCAGTCTCGACGCCACCTTCAACGAGCAGGCGCTGGTGAACCCGGACGGCCGGGTCAGCTTTTTCTATGCTCCGGACGTCCCCGCCGGCGGACTCACGATCACCGAGCTGCGCGATCACATCGCCCGCCAGGCAGGCATTACGGACAGCTCCTTTACGGTCGTTCTGCGCAACACCGTCGGCACGCGGGTCTACGTGACAGGCGAGGTCAATGCGCCCGGTGAAATCATCGTGAACGGGCCGATTTCCGCCTTGCAGGCCGTCAGCCGCGCGGGCGGCTACAAGCTCGGCGCACAAAGCGGGCGCAGCATCCTGATCCGCCACGACGCAGCCAACAAACCCGTGCCCTACACCGTCGATCTCGCCTCCGCCGCAAACGGCCGCAATCCGGACGAAGACGCCGCCCTGCAGTCCTACGACATCCTCTACGTGCCGCGCGATCGCATTGGCAACGCCAGCCTCGTGTTGGAACGGGTTCGCAACGCCGTGCCCTTCAGCTTCTATTTCGGGGTGAGCCACGTGAGGTCGGAATTCTGATGATCATCGAGCTGACCCGATCCAACCTGATCCACATCCTCTTCAAGAGACGCCGGCTCATTGGACTGGCCGCTGCGGGTGTGTTTGCGCTCTCGGTCGTGTACTGCATCGTGGCGGCGCCCCAGTTCCTGTCAAAGAGCGCCATGGTCGTCAATTTCACGCCGCTGCCCTCGGGCGTACCGAGCGGTACGCCGCAGTCGGCTGCGCAAGCCATCGCACCGGTAGACCATGAAGAGATCATCAACTCGTACACCCTGGAATTGCGCAGCGCGGAGCTGGCGAGGCAAGTCGTCGAGGAGATCGGTGCGGACCGTCTCTATCCGCCCTACGACGGGCTCAATCCCCTTGCCTACCTCATGGGCGCGCTACGCGGCCCGGCAGGGCCGGAGCCCGACGCTGCCGTTTCGAAGGAGCGCGCCATCGAGGCGGCGGTGGAGCAATTCCTCAAAAAGGACCTGGACGTCCGTAGCGAACGCAACTCGAACGTCATCACCGTGAACCTGCTGAATCGCGATCGGGGTCTGGCGGTCGAAGCGGCCCGGCGGCTGGTGGACCGGTTCATCGAGCGCGAGGGCAGGATCGATCGCGATCCACGCCTGGAATTCATTCGCGACCAGGTCGAGGTCTATCGCAAGCACGTCACCGATGCTCAGAGCGCGATGCAGAAATTCCAGTTGCAGACCGGAATCTCCTCGATGGACGAGGAACGCGCGGCCCTGATTCAACAGCGGTCCAGTCTCGAGGAGTCGATCACGGCGGTGCACAGCCGCGTCGTGGGAGACGAGCAGAGCTATCAATCGCTGCATTCGCAGCTGCGCCAGCTGAGCCCGGTAGTCGCCACCGCACAGGACGACAAGGACCCCCTCGAGTTGACGGCCCGCACCAACCTCGCCGAGTTGGAGAGCCGTGAAGCGGCCCTGCGCCAGGCCTTCAGCGAGGACAGCCAGGCCGTGCGGGATATCCGCACCCGCATCGAGGCCGCCGAAACCGTGCTCGCCGGCGCCAAAACCCGGGCCCCACTGACCCACTCGGAAGCGAATGTCGCGTACCAGCAGATCCAGGTTGCGATGTTCCAGGCCAGGGCGGACCTGGATGCCGCCAGGGAAAGCGAGGCCAGCCAGCGGCAGCAGTTAGGCAGCCTCAACAGGCGCCTGGCCGTGAGGAGCCGGCAGGAAGGGGCCTATCAGGATGCGGTGCGCGACTATCAGCTGGCCGACCAGAACTATCGCCTCTACCTGCAAGGCGTCGAGTCGGCCCGGATCGCTGACGATCTGAACAAGCAGCGCATCTCCAGTATTTCAGTGTTCGATGCGCCGTACGCGGCGACGCGGCCGGCGCGCCCCAACCGCAGACTCGCCTTGTTTTTGGGCGTCCTGGGCGGACTGTTCCTGGGGATGGGCCTCGCCTTCATGGCGGAGGCGTTGGACGAGGCGCTGAGTACTCCAGCACAGGTCTCGGCCATTGTGGGTTTGCCGGTGCTGGGCTCGATGGAACGTGTTTAGCCGCGGCTTCCCGCGCAGCCTGAAGCGCGCGCAGCCGCCGCAGCGGATCGAGTCCGTTCGATGCGGCCGAGACCAGGAACTGGAGAATCAGGAACGCCGCGTACGCCTTGCAGACACTCAGCGACAGCAGGATGTACAGCGTGCCCTGGGACAACAGCTTCACGGTCTGGGTCAGCAGAAAGGCCGGCAGCAGCACCGTAAAAATCGCCCCCTGCGCAATCGCTCGATGCAGATAGCCGAGCAGCCATCCCAGAAATATCCCTGTCAGGATCATCTGCACGAGCAGCCCGACATAACCGAACATCACCAGCCCGTACGCCTCGAAGCCCATGGTCGCGGTGACGAACCCGGCGTTGTGCTGGAAAGAGCGGAACATGGCCGGTGGGGAATAGTGATAAATGAAATGCAGCACGGCCAGATGATGTTCGAAGGCGTAATCCTGCGGATTCGGCGCAACCAGGTTCGCGAGGTTCTGGTAGAGCAGATCGGTGTCCAGGTGAATCCAGCGCGAGGCATGCTCGACGGCCACGAACCATAGCTGTCCCTGACCGCCCACGCGATCCCCGAGGCGGGCGAGCGTCGCCTCCGTGCCGCGGGCGCCGTAATCCGAATAGATCAGGAAGGTCACGGCCGCGACGCACCCGACCGCGACGGCAATCAAAGGCGCCAAGCGGCCCAGCAGCCGGGCGGTGGATTGAGGGTTCCTGATGATGAACGGCACGATGAACGAGCCGACCGAGACCAGAATGATGAAGAACTTCTCGCCGTACAGGAATGACAGGCCCAGCAGGGCGATGAAGGCCGCGAATCCCAGCCGTCGGATCGAGCTTCGGTCCGCGAACGCGGCCAGCGCGCCCAGAACGATCGGCGGCGTGATCTTCAGATCGAGAATGTTCACGGTGAGGATGTCCGCATACAGCCTCCTGTAGACGAACCGATCCATCCCCGACAACAGTGGAAAGCCGGTGCGCAAACCGGCCAGCAGCAGATAACCGACGCTGAGCAAGGCAACGCAAACCATGGCCCACTGGAATAAAACGTGAGCTCCCGCAGCGGGATCCGCCGCCAGCCCACCCTCACGCACCGCGGGGCGCCGCAAACGACGCAACGTGAGCACGCTCGTCAGCAGAAGCACCGTGGAATAGAGGCCGAAACTGGCGGCGGCCGTGGAGGGATGACCCGCTTCACCCATTTCCACCATGTAGCTTCCGGCTTCAATCACATTCAGTGACACCATGACCGAAACCTGGGCGATGACGAACGGCAGCAGCAGCCACATTGCGATCGAGTCGAGGCGGAACAGCAGGATGAGCACGAGCGCAAACAGCCCGGTCGCAACGTACGAGCACACGAGATTGGGCCACAGCAGCACAATGGCGAAATTCAGCAGATGGGCCCCGGCGATGAGCCCCAGCCTGAAAGCGGACAGTCCGGACATGCGCACCTACCCGCGCGACCGGCCACGTGCCGTGGTCCGGACCGCCCCGGCAATCGCAGCGCCGTAGCGATGCGCAACCGCCTGGGCAACATTGACGGACTGCGCGGTATTGCCGCAACACTGGTGCTGTTTCAACATCTGTGCGAGCGAGCCGATTCGCTCGCACCTCCGGGGACACACGCCGCGCACTCCGTCGCCGCGGCCTTTCTGACGTTCATCGACCTGGGTAAGGTCGGCGTGGTGACTTTCTTCGCCATCAGCGGATTCGTCGTGCCCTTCAGCTTCAAGGACGAGACGGGCGGCTCGGGCTTCATCCTGTCCAGATTCTTCCGGCTGTATCCGGCTTACTGGCTGTCCCTGCTGCTGGCCGTGCTGATCCTGCCGACCGTCTCCGCGGCGAAACTGACCGCCCCGCAGATATTCGCCAACGTCACGATGTTGCAGGAAGCTGTGCATTCGGCAGATGTTCTCTCGGTTTACTGGACACTTTTCGTCGAGTTGCTGTTTTACGCACTGTGCCTGGCCATGTATAAAACGCGTTGCCTGCACTCGCCTCGTGCGCTGTTCGTCGCCTTCTGCCTCCTGCTGTGCCTCTCGATCGCCGGTAGCCTGCTGCGCAGTCGGGGCCATGCACAGTTTCCGGTTGCGATCCCGCTGTATCTGGCGACCATGTTGTTCGGCACCGAAGTGCGGCTTGCGCGGTTCGAAGGCAATCCCCTGGCGCACCCCTTCGCACTGACGATGCTGCCGTTGCTGGCAATCGCGATCCCGGCCGTCTGGATGACCGCGTACGGCGAATCCTCCCATCGCGAGACTGCGGCAGCCGACATCTTCGGGTTCTATCTCGCGCTGGCGCTGTTTCTGCTGTGCGTCATGCGCAATAGCTTTGCCGCGCGACCGTTGATCTATCTGGGCTCCATCAGCTATTCGGTTTACCTGTTCCACCCGATCGCCCTGGACGTGGGATCCTTGCTCGCAGCGCGGGCCCGCTGGCCGCTCGCTGGCTGGCTGCTGGCACTCTCGACTCTCGCGCTGACTTTCGCAGTGGCTCATCTCACGTTCGTGACGCTCGAGAGACCCATGATCCGGATCGGGCGCAAGGTAGCGACCTGGCTGGAAGTCATGCGGGCAGCGCCGCCAGGGGCTCGGACTGCCTCAGCAAATGACGACGCAGGTTCCGTACCAGCGGCTTTTCGAGGACCAGATGGGTGATCGCCGCCAGTGCGTACGAAGTCAGCACAACCGCGGCGGCCAGAGGAATGAACCCCAGCGTCTGCCCCACGTGCAGACGTAGCCAGACCTTGCCCAGGACGATGAGGACGAGCGGATGCAGCAGATACAAGGCATACGAGCAGTCGCCGCAGAAGCTCAGCCCGGCGACGAGTCTCCCCGCGAACCTGCGATTCTTCTCCGGGAAGGAGGCCGCGAGCACCAGCGCAGCCGCTGGCAGGCCCCAGGCCAGGACCCGGATCAGGTCGTTCGGTGTTGAGCCGCCCGCGGGCTTGATCGTCAGGTGCAGCGGATCCCAGGCCACATAACCCAGGGCGCAGGCCGCGATGACGGCGCAGACGCGCCCGCTCAATCTGAATCCCTGCAGCCACAGCGCCGCCACCGCCAACCCGAGCCCGAACTCCAGAATGATCGGCTGCGTCCAGAAACGCAGTTCGCTGTGTCGGGGACTCACGACCAGGCCGGCAACCACGAGCGCGCACAGCGTCGCCCCGATTGCGAGTTGCGCGGACCTCAGCGACAGCCACATGAACATGGAAAATATCAAGTAGAACAACATCTCGTAGTTGAGCGTCCAACCCAGCGAGTAGAGCGGGTAGACGTTGCCGGAGCCGTCGACCCCGTAGGTCGGATACGGGACGAAGCTCAGTGACGCCAACAGGGACCGGGGCAGGTCGCCGTGATATCCGTGCGACCCGAGCAGCAGGATCGGCACGTAGGTCAATGTAACCAACCAATACAGCGGTACCAGGCGGATCACCCGGCGCCACAGGAAGATACGGCTGGCGTTGGGCGCCGCGAACAGCCGCTGCGACGACATGATCATGATGAACCCGGAAATCGCGAAGAACAGATCGACCCCGAACCCACTCGGAATGTGCGGGACCGGGCTGGCGCGTGCCCCGCTTTCCGTGGCCATGCGAGCGACTTCAGAGTTGGTATGGCCGACGAGCACGAGTGTCGCGGCGAACGCGCGCAGGACCTGTACGAGCACCAGCGGTCGATTTCCGCTTCCCGGCAGCGCGACAGCCGAGTCTGCCGGGACGCGCGCGGCTGTTCCCACCGTCACGCCTGCCTCCTCTGCGCGAGCGTCGGGTCCTTCCGATCGAGCAGACTCGGCCTGAACACGCTTACGGCAGCTGCCGCCAACACCTTCAACGGCCGCAGCCCGCTGTTGCCGCGAACGAGCGCCTCCAACATCGACCAGGCGGCCCGCCCTCGCCTGCCCATGATCACATCGTTCACTGCAGTGTGTTCGAGCGCGGCCTCACGGGCGCGTTGCAGCGTTTCACGGTCGAAGCGTCCCGCAACATGACTGAAGAACTTCTCGTCCCAGTACCGCTTGCGTGCGACGTAGTCGCTGCGCGAGGAGTGCGAGTAGCTCTCGGCATGGATCACCCTGGAAGACAGGACTTGATCGAGCCGTGCCAGCTTGCCGTGCGCCATCAGATCGATCAGGAAAGCGTGGTCCTCCCTGAATCTCAGCTGCGCATTCATGCCTGCGATTTCGGCGGCAGCCGACTTTCTGCAAGCCAGCGACGAGGTGATCGAGTGCACCTGGTTCCACAGCACCGCGCGGGCGAACTCGCCGGTCGTCTCACCAAGGCGGGAGAAACGGTTCAAGCTGACAGTGTTACCGCGAGCGTCCACCGTCGAGGAGTCGTGGACACACACTGTCAGATCCGGATCACCCTCGAAGGCGCCCACCTGCAGCCCGAGCTTCTGCGGCTCCCACAGATCGTCGGCATCCAGCAGCGCAACGATTTCCCCCCGCGCGGCCCGCAGGCCGGTATTCCTCGCGGCGGCGGGACCCGAGTTGGCCTGGCGCAAGGTCGCGATCGGGAAAGCGGCGGCGAGTCTCGCCAGCTTGCCGGCCTCGAC
>FTJO01012108.1_pt2 | contig 15976 bp, 13 predicted proteins | sample 1658761 | NCBI WGS metagenome assembly FTJO01 (sample SAMEA3914852, study PRJEB12502) | metagenome | biome: forest; material: soil | place: USA | collected 2011-06-22 | depth 0.3 m | reverse complement strand
TACCACGTGCTGATGACGTTGTTGTGAACGCCCTCGATCACGTTGTGCTCGACGATGGGCACGTGCTTGTAGGCAGCAGCGTGATAAACCGTCTGGACGTTGAATGCCCCGAGTACCTCGCGTACGCGGTGGCGGTGATGCGCATTGCCCAGCAGCGGCACGATCTCCACCGACAGGCGCTCGCGCACGGCCAGCTCTTCGAGCTCGCGCTCGATGGTGTAGAGGGCGAGCTCCGACATCTCGAACAGCACCAGCCGGCTGGGCGACAATCTGATGATCTGGCGGCACAGCTCCGAGCCGATCGAACCCCCGGCGCCGGTCACCAGCACACACTTCGCGCGGATGCAGGAACCGAACAGACGCGGGTTCGGCGGTACGGCATCACGACCCAGCAGGTCGCTCACGTCCACATCCCGCAGCTCGTCGATGTGCGCCTTGCCGGCGATGAGGTCGGACAGATGCGGCAAGGACTGAACGTGAACTCCGAGTTGTTCGAGTCCCGTAAGGACCTCGCGTCGGCGGCGGCGGGAGGCGGAGGGCATCGCGAGCAGGACGCGATCGATTTCGAGGCTGCGCACCAGCTCCGACAAGGCTTCCGGCGCATGCACCCTCAGTCCGTTGATGCTGGCGCCCTGGAGGTTTTTCTTGTCGTCCACGAAGGCGACGGGCTCGAAGTCGGGGCCGCCCAGCAGGACCGAAGAAAGACGCGCGCCGGCGTCCCCGGCCCCGTAGATCGCGACGCGCGTGAGGGCCTTGCCGTTTCGGGTGCGCGAAAACATGTACCGCACGATGAAGCGGCTGCCGCTGGCATAAAGCAGCGCCAGGGCCCAGTAAATAGCGAACGCTGACAGAGGAATCGCGGCAGGCGGGGAGAAGATCCGGTCGTAGCCGATCAGCAGCAGCACCGACAGCGTCACTCCCAGAGCAATCGTCATCATGGCCTTCGGACCCATGAACCGGATGACGGCCCGGTACAGCCCGAGCAGCGAGAACATAACGAGGCCCGAAATCAACGCGGCCACGAAGTAGTCGAGCTTGCGGTCGAGCGCGGGATTGAGGTGGTCGGACTTAAGAACCAGCGCTGCCCAGAAAGCCACGGGAATCGCTACGGCGTCCGCCGCCAGCATGATGAGGCGCTTGGTCTGGCGCGGTAGAGCCAGGATGGCCTCAGCAGCCGAGGCACCCAAGGATGTGTGCCTCCTGGCCGCGTCCGTGTCCTTCATTCAGTCTCCCCTAGTCCCCGAGCGCGTGTACTAATCCCGCGACAGCGTTCCTTATGCTCGGGCAGCGATAAAACGCGCGCGGGATTGTAAAGGAAACCTCCCTTTGAATCGATAGCGTATTCAGGAGCTTGGGCTTGCGACCGAATAACGCGTATCGTCCTGCTAACGCACCAGCCCGAGAGGCGGTTGACGTAGCAAGACTCAGACCTTGTCAAGGTGAGCCGTCGCACCGGTCACGCTCATTGTGTGGCGTGCCGCAGCACTTCCTGAATCACAGTGCACGCGCGCTCCATGTCGGCGTCCGTCAGAGAGGGATGCACGAGGAACGCCAGGCTGGTCTCGCCCAGGAGCTGTGCGTGGCGCAAACGGCTGTCGGGACGGAATCCGGTGCCGTCGAAGGCCTTCTCCAGGTACACCTCGGAGCACGACCCCTGATAGCAAGGCACCCCTCGGGTGGAGATTTCGTGGAGGATCCGGTCTCGCGTCCATCCGGAGGCCAGCTGTTCCGGCCTGACAAACGCATAAAACCGATAAAACGCGTGACTGCAGTCCGCGGGCACGGGAGGCACACGCACCGCGGGCGAAGGGCGACACGCTTCCGCAAGGCGCTCGGCATTAGCGGCACGGCACGCACTCCACTCCGGCATCCGCCTGAGTTGTATGCGTCCGATCGCAGCCTGCATTTCTATCATTCGCGCGTTGGTTCCAAACGACTCGTGCAGCCAACGGAACCCCGGCGGATGGACGCGCTCGTGCACCGCGCTCCAGGACTTTCCGTGATCCTTGTAGGCCCACATTCGGAGCCACAGCTCCCGGTCTCGAGTCGTGAGCATTCCACCTTCACCGCCAGTGGTCATGATCTTGTCCTGACAGAACGACCAGGCGCCGATGTGTCCGATACTTCCGACACGCCTGCCCCGATACACTGCGCCATGAGCCTGTGCGCAATCCTCGACGACCTTCAACCCGCGCTCGCGAGCCAACTCCATGATCGGGTCCATGTCGCAAGGCATCCCGCCGAGGTGCACACACAAGATCGCTCGCGTATTGGGCGTCAGCACGCGTGCAATGGTGTCCGCGGTGATGCTCTGAGAGTCCGGATCCACGTCGGCGAACACCGGACGCGCGCCTACCGTGACGACGCAAGCCACTGACGCGAGAAACGTGCGCGGCGTGACGATGACCTCATCACCTGGACCAATGGCCAACGCCTTGAGGGCAAGCTCCAAGGCAAGCGTCCCGTTGGCAAGCGCGATGGCATGCGGTGTTCCCACCCAGGCCGCGAATTCGCGCTCAAATTCGCGGCATTCCGCGCCCGTCCAGTAGTTGACTCTGTTTGAGAGCAGCACGCGCCGCACCGCTTCCCCTTCCTCGGGGGTGAAGCTCGGCCAGGGGGGAAAGGGCGTATCCAGCATTTCGCTACGCCTTGCGCAGCAGGCGCGCCGGATTGCCCACAACGGTCGTTCCCGGTGCGACACTCCTGGTGACCACGGCCCCCATTCCGACGACGGCCCCGCGACCGATCACCAGAGGTTTCCCGGGCTGGCCCTGTCGCACCACGCAGCCGCTTCCCAGATAGGCAAAGTCCTCGATGAGCACGTTCCCGTTGCAGTGCACACGCGGGGCAAATGTAACGAAATCACCAATCACACAGTCGTGCTCGACATAAGAATAGAGGTTGCAGTGGAAGTAACGCCCAATTCGGATATTGGAGGTCAAAGTCACGAACGGAGAGAGGATTGCGCCCTCGCCGATCGCGACCTCGTCCATCATCAGACTATGACCTGACACCACGCTGAACGGCGCAATGCCATCTGCGCGGCAGCGCTCGGCAATCCGCTGGCGCGTCAGAGGATCGGCGATGGCAATGCTCACGGCCTTCGAGCTCGCCTCGTGCGCCAGGAACTCAGCATAGCTCATGACCCGGCGCCCGTTGACGATCGCCGCCTCGGGCGCATCGTCGACGAAAACCAGCTCGAACGTGCCGGCCGCGTGGCGGGAGCTCAGCATCTCGCTCGCGACGGGCATGGCCCCACGGCCGCAGCCGCTCGCGCCGTAAACCGCGAACAGGGAGCGCATTCCCTCACTCATGAGGGTCGGTTCCCGCCCGGGCGACCGGTGTACCTGGGCATCGTCGCTTCACCCGCATGTGAGATCCCCTTGCGTCCGAGAACGTTGCCGACCGTGCGGCAGAGTATCCACAGGTCCAGTCTCAGGGAGCGGTGATCCACGTACCAGACATCCAGCACGAAGCGCTCCTCCCAGGAAGACTCGTTGCGCCCGTTGACCTGCGCCCAGCCGGTGATTCCGGGGCGCACGTCGTGTCGTCGCGCCTGCTCGGGCGTGTAGAGAGGCAGGTATTCCGTCAGCAGCGGACGCGGACCTACCAGACTCATGTCACCCGCGAGCACGTTCCACAATTCAGGCAGCTCATCGAGGCTGGTGGAGCGCAGGAACCGCCCGAAGGGCACCATCCGCTGTGCATCCGGGAGGGACGCGCCATCCGGCCCGCACGCATCAAGCATCGTCCGGAACTTGTATATGCGAAAGGGTCGGCTGCACAACCCGGGCCGTACCTGAGTAAACAGCACCGGGGAGCCGATAAGAAAACGCACGCCGATGGCGACGAGCAGCAACACGGGGCTGAGGAGAACGAGGCCCGCCGCAGCTACGGAAACGTCCAGGCATCGCTTTACATTGAAAAGCATTGCGACAGAGACAACCGTTCGGCGCTAGCGCGCTGTGAAAGTCGCAGCGGATTCCACTCGGATCATCGTCTCGATGCAAGCGCCACGTCGTGCCATCTCGGTTCGCAGAGCGCGGGAGCGCACGCGAACCCCGTAGCTCGGGGAGAACCAGCCGGTGACGTCACCCTCGCGCGCCTCGAGCCGCTGGACGTCCGCAGAGCAGACCACCCACGCCGGATCGGCGCCCGGGTGCAGCAGCCAGGTCACCCGAATCGAGCTAGCAGCTGGATCGAGCACCCTGTCGAGCACGTGCACGCCGTCCTCGGTGATGCGCACCTCGCGCCTGACTGACTCGGGTTGCTCGGCGACCAGGAACGCCGACCCCGCGATGAACTCTGCGCTCACCAGCCGTGCCTGCGGCCATGAGAGCCACAGGAAGCGCGGTCCGCGCCGCGCGGCCTCGAGCCCATCGACAATGGGGCCGTTGTGAACCTGCGCCCCGACCAGGCCGTTTTTCCAGGGGGGAGGCGCGTTGTACGCAAACGTGCCGGCGTCTGCGATCACTTCCGTCCCGTGAATGCGGACATCGATATTCAGGGCATCCAGGTGCGAGGGCCGATGTCGATACCGGCCGGCACGCAGAAACACGCTGCAGCCCCCGACCCGTGCCGCTGCCCATCCGGAGGCGCCGCAGAAGACTCCATCAGCGCGGGCCGGAAGCTGACCGGGCAGCTCCTTGCCGCGCCAACAGACCACCTCCGGATCAGGCCTCACGTCCCGAGGCAGGGCGCTGCCGCGAACGACAGCGGCAAAGGTCAGAATCGGCCGGAAGTCCCTCAGGGGCGAGCTCGATAACGGAGCCACGCGCCCTCCGTCGTTGGCGCCGTGATTGGGCAGCTCTCCGGAGTGCTCATCGATGAGCCCGCACATCAGGGCTGTCGCCGCATCCACTCGTGCCAGTGTGCCGGCCGACAGGGTCAAGCCGATGGCCTGGAGCGCCCATTGCGCATACAACACCTGCTCGATCGCGACCCGCATATAGTTGAACGAGTGTTGGGAGTACCAACCATCGACCGAGAATTGATCGACAGCCTGCTCCTCCAACAGCCGCACCCCGCGGTCGAGCCAGTGCGCCGCCTGCGGGTGCAACCCTCGCAGGCGGATGCCGAGGTGAATGAGGCCCGCTGCCTCGGAGATTCCATGATTATTCCGCTGCGACAACCCGTACCCGATGGCATCCGCGATTCGCTCGCCGGACCAGCCGAGCAGGCTCACGAGGCGCAGCGCAGCTGCGGGATCCGGTGACGGCAGAGACTCTTCGGCATGCAGGATCGCGAGCGCCCGAATGGCCGTCTCCTGCCCGCAGGCCCAGTGGACTCCCTGAAACGGCGGATTGGCCGCCATCCATTGTGCGAGCCGCTGATGGAAGGTCCGCGCGAGCTCCGGCGAACCGGTGAGCCAATGCGCCCGCACGAGGTCATAGACCCAGGTGAATCGAGCAGGCTCCCACACATCCTTGACGTCTGCCCCGGGCGGCAGCAGGGGAACCTTCCACCACTCGTGTCGCGGGAAATCGAAGCCTCCCGCGGGGTGCCTATGCCACTCATCAGGTGTCCCCGGCCAAGCCCGCCACAGGTATCCATAGGCTTCGTATTCGCCCGCCATGATCCTGCGTCCGCGCTCGATGATCCGCTCGCGGCGTTCGTCGGGCAGAGTCCTCCAGTCTCCCACGGGGCGGTAGGCAACCCTGCGAGTGCCTGTTCGAGCGTACGACACCGCTTGCGGCATGCGCCGAAAGATTCCTAAGCTGCGCCGTATTTCGTGGATGCCACGTCGCATTACACCGCGGACGCCGTACGTGCGCGCCAATGTCCTGAGCGATCCCAGCCAGAGGGGCATGCCTCGGGCACTCATCTCAAGGCTTCCCTCAGGAAGGTATCGAGCCGCTCTCCGAGCACCTCCCGGCTGTGCTCCCGTTGCACCCACTGACGTCCCTCGAGCCCCTTGTTCCGGCGTTCGTCCATGCTCAGGGCTGCCAATGCGTGGACGCCCTCTCGCAGGGCAACGCCGCTGGCATCGGCTACCTGGATACCCGCGCCCGATTGACTCAACAGCTGCGCTACCTCCCCCGACACGTTGCAGATGACGGGCAACGCAGCGGCCAGATAGTCGAAGAGCTTGTTGGGGCTGACTCCAAAGGAGAACAACGCGGCATCCTTCAAGATCATCAGGCCGGCGTCGGCTTCGTTCAGGAGCTTCACGAGTTCGTCCCTCGAAACGGGGTCGTGAAACTCCACGTTGGTGAGCCCTCGGCGCTCGGCCTCGGCACGCAGTTGCGCCTTGGCAGGCCCATCTCCAACGAGCTGGAACAGCACCTCTTCCGGTACGAGCTGTGCCGCATCCAACACACACTCCAGGCCGTTCGCCGGTCCGTGGGCGCCTGCATAGATCAGTTTGAGCGGCGCGCCCACGTGCTGCGGCCGCTCAGCCCTGTGGGCTGGCCGAACGGAGGACACGTCCACCCCGTTAGGAACGTGGATGATCTTGCTGGCCTCGATGCCGCGCCTCACCAGGTAGTCGCCGGTACCGCGCGAGAGAACCAGGATCCGGTAGGCGTCGCGATAGAGTCCGTTGGCGACGTAACTGAGCACCGCGTACGCCGGTCCGCGCCGTCCGCCAGCCGCGACCAGACTCTCCGGCCACAAATCGCGCACTTCGAAAACGAAGCGTGCGCCCCAACGCCGGGCGACCGCTCTTGCCGCCGAGGCCGCGAAAATCTGCGGCGAGGAGCCGATGACGACATCGGGCCTGTCCGTCCGTGCCGCTTCGCGCATCACGCTCCGGTAGAACGACAGCCAGTTGCGTGCGCGGCGCCAATCATTGTGCTGATAGGGCGCCGCCCACAGCCAGCGGAATTCGACTCCCTCGTGCATCTCGCGGATGGCGCGCCGATCCGAGGCATCGGCACGACGAGTGTATTTGCGCGCGTGCAGATGGAAATCGGAGGCGAGGATCGAGACACGCCAGCCTTTGCGAACGAGTTCGCGTCCCAGCTCGAAGTGGCGTGTGCCACCGCCATCTCCCGGCAGCAGCGCGAATTGATTCACCCAGATCAGCGAAGGCATGCCCGCGTCAACCTATCCCCAGCTCGAGCGCGAGCAGTCCCAGGTACTCGTGCACCGCCAGCTCCGTCTTGTGAAGCGAGGCGCCGGAGGGAAGCACCCAACTCGCGCGCCAACGCACAACCGGCTCCGCCAGATTCCCGGTGGGTGCAGCAATTGCGTGAACCCCGAGCCGCGCGCAGTGCGCCATCGCGCGAGGCATGTGGAACGCATCAGTGACCAACAACACGGGCGCTGAGCCGACACGAGATCGAATGGCCCGTATCTCCGCCGCGGTATCGACGGGTGTATCGTTCACGATGATCGAAGTAGATGGCACGCCAAGAGCGACCGCTGCAATGACGTAGCCGCGTGCTGCAGGCTGCTCTACACCACTCGTGCCGCCCGAAAGAATCAGTGTCGACCCCGGTAGCTGCCTGAAAAGCCGCAAACCCTCACTCAGGCGTGTCATTGCATCCGCACCCAACGCGGCCGTGACGGGCCAGCCGGCACGGGCCCGGTAACCGCTGCCGAGCACGGCGATGAATTGCGGTGCCGGCCTCAGCGTTGAGGCGTCGAGCGTTGCAGGGTAGCGGCTCTCCAGCGGGTGCAACAGCGCGTCCGACACGGGACCGAGCCCAGCAGCGAGCAGTATCAGAGTCCCCGTCCAGATCAGCGCGTGGCTCCATTTGCGCAGCCCTGCACGTAGCAAGAGCAATCCCGCTGCGATCAGGAGCCCTGCAGCCGGCATGGGCATGAGCAGCTCGCCGAAAGCCTTGATTCCCATCACGGTGCCCGTCTTCTCAGCGTGCTGCCTGACCCAGTGAGATCGTTGCCCGCGCCACTTCGATGAGCTCATCGAACGGGATGGGCGCGGCCAGGCCGGCGCGAATGGCAGAGATGAATGCCGCTGCACAAGCCAGCTGACCTTTGTCCTGACGAAACAGTCTCATCCTGGAGAAGCCGCTCCAGCCATACCCCCGAAGACTGCGGAAGTTATCCAGCTGCAGGACCCGGCCCGCGCAGAAGACTTCGACCCGCTCCTTGGGAAAGGACGCGTGCCCGTTGGCAAAGTAATGCAGTGTGCCAATCGAGCCGTCCGCGAAGGTCAACGTGGCACTCACTTTGTCGTCCGCGACAGCTCCCGCGCCCGCGCCAGCTATCACCGCGAGCTCGGAGCGCCGGATTGGGCTGCCGGCCAGGAAGCGCATCAGATCGATGAAATGGCAGCCTTCGCCAATCAGGCGACCTCCCCCGATGTCGGCCTCCTGTGTCCAGTGACGAGCCGGGATCGCTCCAGCGTTTACAGTCACGATGAAGCATTTCGGTCCCGGTGCGCTCTCCAGAAGCGACTTCATCCGCAGGACATGAGGCGCGAAACGCCGGTTGAATCCCACCATGAGCAACGGACGCTTCGCCGCAGGGATGCCCTGCCAGACGGCCTCGATTTCGGCGACTCCCTCAGCATCGATGGCAAGCGGCTTCTCCACGAAGACGTTCTTGCCGGCCCGCAGCGCCTGGACGACGTAGCCGGCGTGGCTGTCGTGTCGGGTTGCGATGACGACCGTGTTGGTACGCGAATCCGCAATCAGGGCAGCCGCATCCGTGGTCGCCTCCGCAAATCCGCTCTTCTGACCCACATGCACCGCCGTGACTCCACCGCTGCTGGCGATGCCAAGCAGACGGGCCCCGGTGCGCGCGAATGCGGGAACCAGGACGCGCGCGGCATAGTTTCCCGAGCCCACGACGGCGAGCACCGGTTCGGCACCCGACGACGGCTCGCCTCCCGGCATTCGCTGCTCGGGCGCAACCGCCTGCGCAACAACGGTAGTCAGCGCTATGGTGTTCGCCGCCACCTCAGCGCGCGGCTCGGGATACTCGAGCACGATCCCCAGATACTGCTTGCCATTCGCCAGGAGGTCGTACGCACGGTCGGCTTCCTGCAACTCAAATCGATGAGTCACGAGCGGGCCCACGTCGAGCGTGCCGCTCGCCATGAGGTCCAGAACGGCCTCGAAGTTGCGCTGCTCGGTCCAGCGCACGAAACCGCGGGGATAATCGTGACCGCGTTGCTCGTAGTCCGGATCGTAGCGCCCGGGACCGTAGGAGCAGGAAACCTGAAAGCTCAGTTCCTTCTCGTAGAAATCCGCCCGGTTGAGCTGCAGGCCGGCGACGCCCACCAGCACGATGCGACCGCGTTTCCGGCACATCCGCGCCGCCTGAGCCACCGGCTCATCGCTGTCGGTCGCCGCGGTGATCAGCACTCCATCGACACCACCACCCCGTGTGAACAGCTCGGCGGCGGCGATTGGATCCTCGCCACTGTCCAGCTGCACGGTGGATGCGCCGAATCGCCGCGCCAAGGCCGTCTTCGTGGGGTCCGGATCGATGCCCAACACCCGGCAACCATTGGCGCGCAGCAGCTGCACTGTGATCAGGCCAATCAGTCCCAACCCGGTGACGACGAATGACTCACCCAACGTCGGAGCAGCCAGTCGCACTCCCTGCAAGCCGATGGCACCCAACACCGTGAACGCGGCTGCATCGTCCGAAACCCCATCGGGGATGCGGGCACAGAGGTTTGCAGGAACGGCCACGACCTCCGCGTGTGGGCCGTTGGACACGACACGCTCGCCGATGCGAAATCCGGGGGCATCCGTGCCGATCACTACGCCGGCGTTGCAGTAGCCCAGCGGGATCGATTGGTCGAGCTTGCTGCGCACGGCGGCAAGGGTTGCCGCAACCCCGTCGGTCCGCGCTTTATCGAGCACCTGCCACACCTTGTCGGGCTGCTGGCGCGCCTTCTCCAGCCAGCCGGCTCGCCCGAATTCGACCAGCATACGCTCGGTGCCCGCCGAGATCAGAGATCGACGCGTGGCGATCTGCAGCCCCCGACGCGGGATGCCGGGCGCCGGCACCTCCTGCAACAGAGTTCGCCCGCTGCCGAGCTCCTGCAAGACCTGTCTCATGATTTGCTCGCCTCCGCCGACTCACCCGCTCACCGGTCGATGAACCGGCGGCACCACAGCTCCCAGCACATCAGCGCAAAGATGGTATATCCGCCATCGATGGCGCCGGAGCGATCCTGTGCGATCAATCGCTGCACGGCCGCCGGCTCGAAAAACCCGCGCCGCCGCACCACGATCGGATCGAGTGTCTCCTCGACCATTGTGCGCAGCTCGTTGCGCAGCCAACGCCGCAACGGTGCTCCGAACCCGCTCTTGGGGCGATAAATGACCTCCCGCGGCAGGTACGGTTCCATCGCCTTCTTGAAGATCGCCTTACCGATGCTGCCGTGCTGCTTCATGTGAGCCGGCACGCGAGTCGCGAACCGCACCAGATCCAGATCGAGCAGCGGGACCCGAACCTCGACCCCGACGGCCATCCCCGCCCGATCGGTGTAGTTCAGATTGTGATCCGCGAGAAAATGCTTCGTCTCGAGATACAACATCCGCTGCAGCGGGTCGCGCTCTGCGGGGATGGCGCGCAGGCTCTCGAGCAACGGCGCGGCGGTATCGACGCTGGCCACGCGTTGCGCAAACTCCCGCGTATACAAACCTCTGCGCACCTGCTCGGTGCTCCACCAGAAGTAGGTTGGCAGGCGCCGTTCCGGCTCCTGGCCGGCATAGGAGAACATCTTGGCGAGCCTGCGCGCGAGCGCGTTTGACTGAAACACGGCGCGACCGCTGGCAGCGCTGCCTGCCACCCATTGCAACCCGCTGCGCGCAGCCGGCGGAAGCCAGTTCCAGTAGCGCTCCAGCAGCAACGCACGGTGGCGTCGATAGCCGCTGAACAGATCATCGCCGCCGGCACCCGAAAGCAGTACTGGAATTCCCATCGAGCGGGCGCGCTCGGCAATCAGCAGCGCGTTGATCGGCGCCGGATCCGCCTGCGGCTCATCCAGAAGCTCGACGAGCTGTTCGAGCCGGTCGATATCACCGACCTGCATGCGGACCTCCTCCAGTCGCACGCCCAGATGCGTGGCAACGCGTCGCGCGAACGGCAGGTCCGCGGGATTGCCTTCCGTCTCCACATCGTCGCCGAAGCTGATGGTGAAGCAGGTGACGGACTGATCGGGCAAGGCACGCCGCATCATGGCCACTACTGCGCTCGAGTCGAGACCTCCCGAAAGGAACGCGCCTACGGGAACATCCGCGACCAGTTGCCTGTGAACCGCCGTGGCGAGCCGATCCCCCAGCTCGCGCGCGAGCACCGCCTCGGATGCCTCGCTGACCGTGCCGTCATAGGGAATCGTGTAATAGGTCCAGTGGCGCCGGACTCTTCCTCCATGCACCACGAGCGCAGCACCCGGCTCGAGCTTGCGCACCGCGCTCAATACCGTGCGCGGCGCCGGAGTCCACAGATATGCCAACATGTAGTGCAGCGCTTCCGCATCGATCTCGCGAGAGAGGCCCCGATCGCACAGCAGTGCCTTGATCTCCGAGCCGAACAGGAAGCCCTGCGGCGTTTGCGCGTAGTACAGCGGCTTGACGCCGAGCTGATCGCGCGCGAGAAACAGACTGCCGCGCTCCACTCCGGGTGGCCGGCCGGCAGGACGCGCATCGTGGATAGCGAACGCAAAGATCCCGTTGAGCCGTGAGAGCATCTCCAGTCCGTCACGCTCGTACAGATGCAACAGGACTTCGGAGTCCGTCGCCGTCACGAAGCGGTGACCGGCAGCCGCCAGCTCAGTGCGGAGCTCGCGGTAATTGTAGATCTCTCCGTTGTAGACCAGCGTCAGGCCCGTCTGCATTGCGCCGCCCGCGTCCGGCTGCACGGTCATCGGTTGACACCCGGCGCTCGACAAATCGATGATCGCGAGGCGCCGGTGTCCGAGCCCGGTAGGCGCATGTCCCTCCACTTTGATAAGAGTGGCCCCCTCGCCGTTCGGCCCGCGATGGGCGACAGCCTGCGTCATCGCGCCCAGCAGCTCGACGGCAAAGTCCCCCTGAAATCCGACTATACCGCACATGAGTTGTGTGGATCTCCCCCCGCGGTGCGGGCGCGCAGCACGACGCCGTGGCCCGTGTACTCGGTCTCTACGGATTGCAGCTGGGCGGAGCCGGCCCAGCGCCTGAATGTTTCCAGATTGATCGGACGATCGTAGCGCGGCGCAAGCATGTCGAAGGTGTCCAGATAGGCCCACTCCTTGAGAATGTCCCCCTTCAACCCCAGCCCACTGTAGTCCGCGACGAGCAGGCGCCAGTTGATTCCGGAGCCCCCCGGTAGACGCCGGATGAGCGAGGCCAGCGGCCACATGAAGTCCACCCACCCGCAAGTCAGGCGGTAGAGCCGCTCGGGGTCCATGCGCCGCGTCAGCGGCCGCACGTAGTACTTGGTCTGGAACAGAGTACGCAACAGAGTCGCCTTGTAGATGTCTGCACACAGCGCCCCGCCGGGCTTCAGCGCGGCGGGGAGCGCCATGAAGGACCGATGGGGGTCGGGCGTATGCTGCAGCATGCCGAAGCAGAAAAGACGATCGAACAGGTGCGGCCGGCACGGTATCGCGTAGATATCCGCCTGCACGACGAGTGTGTTGTCACGCGCGCCGTTGGAAGCGAAGTTGGCTTCCACAGCGTCGCTGTAGTCGAACGACACCACGGTCGCGCCCGTGTTCGCTGCCTGTTCCGTGAAACGTCCGGAGCCGCTGCCCACTTCCAGGATGAGCTCACCCCGCAGGTCCTGCGGCCAGTGCGTCTGCGAAAGGAAGCGCTCGCGCGACAGCGGTAGCCCGCTGTGGCTGTCGTATTGCGTGCGCGCGTGCTTGTTCCATTCGAGACCGAAGCCCGACGCATAGTTGTCGCGTGGCACGAATCGCGGTATCCCGCCTGCCACTGGAAATTCCTTGTCACAGGCTGCGCATCGCAGCGCGCCTTCGAGCAAGCGGCCATTGGCGGCACGCTCACCTCGAGCCGACAGTGCGCCATGACAGACGGGACAGGCCAACAGGTGCAAATGGTCTAGATTCATGTGAGCTCAGAGTGGGCAATAGAGATGGACGACGGTGCGCCGGCGATTGCCGGCGTCATGGATAGGGCGTGCTACGTTTTCTTTGCCGCCGCAGACCGCGAGGGCCGCGAGGGCGATGATGCAGCGAGCTAACCGGCGGGCCGGGCCTGCAGGAATGCACCGCTGGTGGTCAGGTCATCCTCGGACAACCGGGCAAACTGGCGGGCCAGACGGCTACGCTTGATCGCCGGGCCTGTCACAGTCTGATCGCAAACGATCTCGAAACTCGCGGCACGCAGCAGCTGCAGATGCGCAGAATGCGGCTGCCGGTTGATCAGGAACCTGCGGCGACCCCGCAGCAGGCGCCAGGCGAGCGGCCCATAGGTCCAGTGACCGTTCCATTCACGAGCGGTGTTGTGGCAGCGGAAATCGATCTGATGCGACAGCCAGCCCTCTGGAGACAGCCAAGCCCGCATCGACGCGTACGCGGTCTGCAGATCGTCCACGTGCTCGAGGACCGCCTGCGAGAAAATCATCTGCACGCTCCCGGATTCGAGCGCTCCGGCACTCCACCACGGCGCCACATAGCGGATCATCGAGTCGGCGGCGTTGGGCTCGCGTATCGAGCGGCGGATCCGCTCGATGCGCCGCTCGTCGAGGTCGCCCCACCGCACTTGTTCCGGCAACTCGTACGAGGCGAGCTTCGGCTTGACGCCCGGGAATTCGCGGTCATCGGGGATCGGAGCCCGCTCGCGGAACAGCATCACCAGGTCCTCGAAGACTTCCAGATTTCGCTCGAGGCTCGCCAGGGGCAGAACATCCAGTCCGTAGTAACGCTCGGCGCCACACAGGAGGGCCGCCAGGCCGATGCCGATGGAATCCCCGGGCCCGAGCTCGGCCACGCTGGACGGCATCCGCGCGCACAACCCGCTGCGGAAGCTCATCACGAGGTGTCGCAGCCACACGGAATAGCAGTAGCGTCCGGAGTCGGAACCGCCGGTATGCACGCGACGCTCCAGCATCCCTCCCAGTCCAGGGACGTAAGAGGCGATCCCACCAGCCAACGCAGTGAGCTTCATCAACCTTTGCTCGGGCGCAGCGCGCGCCGGTAATCCTCTCGCAACCGTCCGAGCACGATCGACTCTGTGTACCGCTCGCGCAACGTGCTCCGCGCATTGTCGGCCTTGGCGCGCGCTTCGTCCCGATGCGTGTGAATGTGTGCGAGCGTCTCGGCCAGATGGATACGCGAGCCAATCTCCACGAAGTAGGCGGAAGTGTCATCCAGCAACTCAGGAATGAAGCCGTGCGCGGTCGTCACGATCACCAGCCCCTGCGCCATGGCCTCATTGAGGGCGTTCGGGTGACCCTCACCGCCGTGGTGAGTCGGAAAGCAAAAGACATCACTGGCAGCCAGCAGGGACTGCACGGCGTCGAATCCAAGCTGCCCCCGTCTCTCGATCTGTAGCCCCGACACCGGCGCACGCGTATCCAGGTACTCCTTGAACTCCGCACTCTCGGCGCCGACGAGCGTCAGATGGATCCCTATGCCGCCCCGCGCCGCTCGGGCACAGCCGTCCACCAGCTCGAACACGCCTTTCCCCTCGTAGCAGTACCCCACGAAGATCACGGCCAGCTCATCACTTGTGCAACGCGGACGCACCGTTGCAGGCAAGTCTCTGGGACGAACGAAATTCGGAAAGTGATGCACCTTGTCCCCATAGGTGCTCCGCAGGGAATCGACCATTCCCTTGCCTTGACCCAGGACTACGCTGGCGTTGCGCATCACGTAGTGAGCCATCGCGCGATGCAACCCTCCGGCGCTCTCGAGCCACAGGAGAAAAGCGCCGCCGCGAATGTCGAGGATCAGGGGGCGCCCGTACGCCTTTGCGATCAAGCTCATTCCGAACTCGCGATAGATCGCCACGCCATAGGTCATCATCAGATGAACGACGCCCCCACCCCGGATATTGCGCGCGAACACCCACAGGTCTCTCACCAATCGTGCGGGCAGCACGAGCCACCACCACCTGGTAAAGCGTCGAGTGCTGTACGGGGACAGAGTCATGCGCACATCTCCTCGAGAGAAGTGCTCCAGCAACAAAGACACGTTGCGGACGTACCCGCCGGCTCCGCCTCCATAGGTACTGGCGGCGAGGTCCATTGCCGGACCACACAGAATCACGGTATCCCGCGTTTGATCGGTACTGGCGTCCATCAAGCAAGCTCCGGTCTCGCCTCCTCGCGCGACCACAGTGCCAGTTGCAACAGCTTCCACAGAGTGAAGCCGCGCTCGGCACGCCGGTCGCGATGGGCTTCGAAAGCAGCGCGGATTGCGGACTTGTCGAAACCGAACCGACTCAGGAAGCGCTCGCTGGTCGCCGTCTCCAGCGCGAAGGAGTACAGGGGACCGCGGAGCCAATGTTGGTAAGGCACCCCGAAACCGGTCTTCGGGCCGTCGAGAATGGTGTTCGGCAGTCGTCCACGCATCGCAGCTCGCAGTACGATTTTCTTCTGAGTCCCTTGGACCTTCCACCGTGAGGGCAGGCCCACTGCGAGCTTCGCAACCCGCTCGTCGAGCAAAGGTACACGAGCCTCCAGTCCGCACGCCATGGTGGAGCGGTCTACTTTTGTTAGAAATTGTCCGGGCAGTTGCAGCGAAATGTCAGTGAGCAACATCTGTTGTACCGGATCAACACTCCGGAATCTGTCCGCGCACCGGCGGTAGGCAATAAATGGGTCGGTGGTCCGCTCCAATGCTTCCCGTGCACTGCGCTGGAGCAGATGCAGCGGCGATTGCGCGAGCGTCTCAACGGTGAGCAGCAACGCCATCCGCTCTGCGGAATCGCCGGCCGCCGCCGCGTCCAGCAGACGCGCGGCTCTTGCACCTGTGTTCCCGGAGGCGCGCAGGGTTGCACTGAAGTTACGCGGCCACCACCGCCACCAGAGAATGTTGCGCAGAATCGCGTAACGCCGGTAGCCCGCGAACATCTCGTCTCCACCGTCGCCCTGCAGGACC
>FTJO01000197.1_pt4 | contig 16091 bp, 15 predicted proteins | sample 1658761 | NCBI WGS metagenome assembly FTJO01 (sample SAMEA3914852, study PRJEB12502) | metagenome | biome: forest; material: soil | place: USA | collected 2011-06-22 | depth 0.3 m | reverse complement strand
CCGACCGGGAGGCGATCGTCGCGCTGGATGTCGAGAACCGCCATCGCCAGGACATCAGCCCCTACGAGCGCGGCTGCGCCTATCAGAGCTGGCTGCGCGGGGAATACTTCAAGTCGCAGGAGGAGATCGCGCAGACCCTCGGCATCTCCGCGTCCCAGGTATCGCGGCTGATCAAGCTCGCACAATTGCCGCCGGTGCTCGTCAATGCCTTCCGCACCCCTTTCGAGGTCTGCGAGAACTGGGGACTGGAGCTTTCCGAGGCCTGGAGCCAGCCGGTAGAGCGGGCCGTGCTGGCCAGGCGCGCGCGCTCACTGGCGCAGCAGCGGCCGCGCCTGCAGCCAATCGAAGTGTTCCAGGGATTGATGTCCGGCTCGCACCGCCTGCGCTCCACCACGGCCCGGGCGCGGGACGAGGTCGTCACCGGAGCCAACGGCAAGCCCCTGTTCCGCGTGCGCTATCAATCCCGCACCGTCGCGTTCCTGGTTCCCAACGAGCGGCTCTCCTCCGCCGAGCTCGAGCGGCTCAAGTCGACGCTGGCCGACGTCCTGCAACCTGCAGTCAGGCAAGTGCCGGTCAATACTCTGAAACTTCCCTCCCACTCGTCGGCACAACAGTAATCGCACTATCCCGGCGCGCCGCGTGCGCGCCGGGATCCCTTGCGCAGACCAGTGCGCTGCGCTCCTCGTGTTGCATCGGCATTGCGCGCAATTGTCATCGCGTTGGCGTCGCATGTTGTTTGACGTATTCTCGGACACATCGGGCGCTGGATGCGCGCCAGCGGTTGCTTTCAGCGCTCATATGCAATTGATTGCGCGAGCTCACGGCTTCCATATCACCCTTAGGGAGTAATCACCATGGCGCGAGATCTGGCGAGTCTTTCGGAGTTGGCGGCGGTCCCACCGGCTTTCAAGCTGCGGATCCGTCATCCAAACGGCATCGCAAACAACCTGATCGATAGTCTCGCGGACTATCGGTTCGACCGGGAGGCAAACGCTCACTACGACGAGCGAGTACGCACGGAGATAGACCACGGCGCCCGCGACCTGCGTGCCCTGATGGCTCGGCAGAAATCGCGTATCGTGCCGACCGCACCTTTCATCGGCACCAAGGACAAGGCCATCAACTGCGACGATGACCCGGTCCTGCGCGACCAGGCAGTGTGGAGCCTCGCAAACCGCAAGCGCGCCGACGTGCGCGCGCTGGCGCGTTCGATCGAGCGAGCCGCCACCGACGACCTGGCCGTTTCCGCGCTGCTCGCTCTGCAGAAGTGCTCGGATACCGATCTGGATTACGTGACCGGCTTTCTGTCGGATCTCGCGAGCGACACCTCGAGGGTCAATCTCGCGGAGTGGGCAGCACTCCACAAGGCTGAGTTGCTCGCGTGCGGCACCGGAGACCTGGAAGCATTGCAGGATCCCGTATGCCACCGGCCGGCGGTGCATCTGGACGGCAAGGTGTTCGATCTCACGATGCCGCTGATATTCCAGTGCTATGCATGCACCACGATCGCGGGTGTCTCGCACCAGCTCACGATATCGCCCACGTGGTTCAAGTCGATCTTCGGCGATGCGATGGCGTGCATTCGTCACGAGACGTTCCAGTCCCGGATCGTGCTGGAGAAGAACGTCTGCGGGCTGCATGCCGACGGCTCGCCCCACTTCGAGCACTTCCCCTTCAGCGGCACGACCACCCAGTTGAGCAGCAGCCTGTACCTGCACAACTACTGGTCGCAGATCTTCCGGCCGTTCTACACGTCAGGGCGTGCCGAGCAGGTGCGCGGCGAAGACGATGTGATCCGCAACGTGCCGATGACCTTCAGCCGTGTTGCCGTGACGGCCGCGTATGACAAATACGCCGTCGACGGGGTACCGATGCCGGAGTCGGTGCGTGGCATCTTCTTCGGCTACGGCCACATTCCGCCGCGCACGCTGCTGCTGCAGGGCCTGAAGCTGCGCGCCGGAGACTTCCAGATCAGCAGCCGGCTCAATCCCGAGAACGGCAAGGCGGCCAACACGTACTTCTACGGCACGTTCTTCGGCAAGCTGACCGACACCAACAGCTCCGGACAGCTCCTGCTCAATGGACGCGATGTGCATTGTGACAGCGCCGGCAGGCTGGACTACTCCGGGTGCGGACACATGGACAAGGACCCGGTACGGCCGGCCGATTGGAATTAAGGGAGCGCGTCGGGGGTCGCATGGCGACCCCGACCCCGCGCGACCCGTCGCTATTGCCCTATAGGAGTCGAACATGATTCTCATGGAATCCAACGAAAAATTCGTCCCGAGCTCCATGACCGCGTACGAGCGATTCGAGGCGCTCGTGCCGGTCTTGAGCGAGGCCTCCGAGTCTTATCTCCGCCTCTACAGCGAGCAGAAATCACGGCGCCGTGACGAGGAGATCAAGGCCCGTCTGAATGCGCTGTTCGAGAAAGTAGCGAACAACAGTGCGATGGGCGTCGAAGAGGCGCGTCGTGCATTTCTCGGCTACACCGCGAAGGGGTTCGCCGGGCTGATGACGCCGACCCCCATCGATGCAAAACAGTGCGTGTTGGACGCACGCGGAACCTGGGAGCTCGCGGCGCGCTATACGAACGGCGGTCGCACCTCGCTTGCTCGTTCCGAGTGCTCGCGGACACGCGCGCGCTCCAGCCTCTATTACGAGACGGTTTCGGACACGGAGATGAAGGAACTCATCACGATGTGGAATGACGAGAACCACTATCCGAGGAGCGAGGCGCTCGCGAAGCACTCCTGCGGAGCGGATGACACGTTCTTCATCGCGGCGTTCTCCGACTCGAAGTTCCGGCAGGTCGATGACTTCACGGTTGAGTACAGCAGCACGTCCGAGCTCGTGGGCAATCACGGGCACTACCTGGAGCCGGTCAAGGGCGTGGCCAAAGTGCTCATCATGAACATCGACGGTGAGGCGACGTTCATGTCGGTTCCGGAGACGTTCGGACTGATGCCCGATGGCCGGCAAGTCCCCGTCACCGGCACGTTCCTGTTGCTCAACAATCGGGCGACGGCCGCTGCCCGCACCTTCACAATGTCGGGGCTGCCGCCGATGTTCGGCGATACGCGCACCATGGATGTGTCGGATCATTACGTGAAGGTGAGCGACCAGCAGCCGCTCGTGGGCGGCTGGGAGCCGATCGAGGGGTACTACACGCGCCTCAGGGACCTGCCGGCGCACACAGAAAAAATGCAAGCGCGCAACTCACGCGGCTCGACGGTCCATGGCTTCTTCGCAGCCAACCGCGACGCGCTCAAGCACTATGACTTGGCTTGAGTGAATTGCGGCAGCAGGCCCCCCCCTGCAAACGGAGAGCCTGCTGCCGCCTCCTCGTTCAGCGCCCCGGCGCCATCCGCCACCAGTAATAACCCAGGGCGCGCTCTGCGAATTTCGCGTAATACCAGCTCGTCGAGCTCGCCCAGTCACGGATCTGATCCGCGCTGATTCCTTCTGGAAGCGGCTCCGGCGGGTGACTCAGCCACTCCAGAATGCGACGGTTGGCCTCACACGCATCGTCGGTGCGATCGTGCTTCTCGATCTGGCCGAAGCCGGCGGTCTCGAGCTGCTCCTGCAACTCATCCGTCGGGATCAGGCTCGAGAACCCATCGACTTCCCAGGCGTATTCCCGCGTCTTCGCATCGAAGCGCGGACCCGCGACGAGGTCCGCCATGTAGAAGTAGCCTGTCGGCGCCGTCAGCCGGCGAGCCGTGGCGATAGCCGGATGCACCGAGGCCAACAGACTGAAAGTATCCAGCTGCATGACGGCATCGAAGTTTCCGTCCAGGAGGACCTCGCCACCGACATCGCCCGCCAGGAATTGCAGGCGCCCGGCCGGCAGCCGTTCAGCCCGGGCCCCGGCGCGCTGCAGTTGCGCCGGGTTTCGTTCTACGCCAACCGCAGAGCAGCCACTGCGTTGGGACAGATAGTGACACGCCGCTCCTCCTCCGCAGCCCAGGTCCAGCAGGCGACTGCCCGCTTGCAGCCTCGATCTGCGCATGATGTCGTCGAGGAACGCGAGGCCGGCGATGCACGCGAGATCCCACCCGGCATGCAGGACGTCGTAAACGGCGTGTCGCCAGATGGCACCGGCGGCGTGGTTGTAGATCTGCTGCTGCGTCTGTTCGGCGATCTGCGCCCGGGCCGGATCGGGAACGGATTCGAGCGCGCTCATGCGCTCGTCCGCAGCATGTCGAAGGTGTCCTCCCCCGGCCGGCCGTCATCGGGCAGATCCTCGTAATCGTCCGAATGATGATGCGGATCGACATACTTCTTCTTGCCGTACCAGTACCAGGTCTGGCGGAACCTGTCCGGAGCCTGGAACTGGAACGTCACGCCCGACATTCTCAGGCACTCACAGTGCGTGAGGTTGGTCGCATCCACGTAGGTAAAGCGCAGAGTGTCGGGAAATTCGCCGCTCAGGTCGGCGATCATCCTTGGCTGGTTGCCGAGCGTACAGTAGTGGGTGAGCATCAAGGCGTCCCCGTTCGGGTGATACACGGTGACCATCTCGTCGGTCATGTGGCGCTCCTTGAAGTAGTGCCGGTAGAACTCGATGACGATGCTGCGGTTGCTTCCGACCATGTACTTCAGATCGATTTCCTTGGCGCCATCGGCCGAGCGGCCGCGCCACTCTCCCTGGAGCCCAATGAGGCGTTCGAATGCCTGTATGTTGGCTCTCATGTTGTCTCCCTCCTTGCGTGTGAATGCCGGGAATCCCGCGCCGCGAACGGCGAGGCCGTGGGCTGCGCGAAGCTCGGGACGCCGCTCGGGCGGCAACTCGAGCGCAAACGGATCGAGCCGTTCGCCGGGCAGCCGTCGAAAAGGCTCGGGTAGGCATCGCGAAGGGCGATCTGTGTCAGATCGACGTCCTCCTCCTTGAACGGAAACAGCGCGAACTGGTCCATCAGCAACGCGAAGCGGCGCGGATTGCGGTCCAGCGCCTCCTGAGTGCAGGTATCGCGGTAGGGCTCCTGGCTCTGCACGTGGTGGCGCGCGAAGTTGAAGAAGAGCGACGCCCGGATGCCCGCAACCTTCCGTGGAAACGCTGCGTGCCAGGTGTGATTCCCCCACAGGACCAGGGAGCCCGCGGGAGCTTCGAGCGGCACCAGCTGCTTGGCAAATTCCTGGACATCTGCGGCTGTAGGCTCCCGGCGCCACCTGTGACTACCGGGGATGAACCCGATCGCGCCTCCTTCGCGCGTGTAGTCAGTGAGCAGCCACGTGGCGTTGACCGTGACGATCTCCTCCGACTGCAGCGGCATGGCTCTATTGACGTCATCGGTGTGCAGCCCGATCTTGTTCTCGCCCGGACCTCGCAGCATTGCGTTGCACAGACTGAGAATGCACGTGGGTCCCAGCAACCAGGTCACCAGCCCGAGCATCGCCGGATTCAACAGCGCCTCCTCGAATACGCGCTCCTCCCACAGCACGAAGCGCATGATCTGGCCGAGCGGGTGCCCCATGTCGCGGTGCGTGTCGCCGTGCCGCATGTCAGGCCGAATACCGGCACGCCGCTCCGACGTCTCGATCACTGCCTGTAGCGCGCGCCGGTGCAGATCGCCCGCCTGGAGTTGCTCAGGAGAGAGCACCGTGAAACCAAAAGCCTGCAGCTCGGCCAGGTTCGACTCGAGATGCAGTTGGCGCAATTCCGGGAACAGATCGCTCAGATAGCCCGAGGTCGGCCACTTGCCAATGTCCATAGGATCCTCCGCGTCTCCGTGCTCGTGTCAGCCATCGGGGCGCCCTGCTCCCTCTGACATTCAACAGCGTTAGAATGCTCCAGCAGCGCATCGCTGTCTCGGGCAGGGAGCCATCATGTCGCGCAGCTCGCCAAACCTCACTCCGGCGTCCATGCCGCTTCCGCCACCGCCCGCGCTGCGCGGCAATCCCACCTGGCGCGGGGGTGGACCGGAGAGCCACGCATGGGACGCTCACGCCCGCAGCACCGGCCGGTCGCTGCGCTACCAGCCTCACATCGATGGGCTGCGTGCCATCGCTGTCACCGGTGTAGTCCTCTACCACGCCTTTCCCAAATTGTTGCCCGGGGGTTTCGTCGGCGTCGATGTCTTCTTCGTCATCTCGGGATACCTGATCACCGGGCTGATACTGGCCGCTCGTCAGCAAGGCACCTTCAGCCTGCGGGAGTTCTATGCGCGGCGCGTGCGGCGCATCGTTCCGGCACTGGTGCTCGTGCTGATCCTCGTAGGTGCGTTCGGCTGGCTCGCGCTCCTGCCCGGAGAGCTCACGCTGCTGGGCAATGCAACCGCGTGGTGCGCGGCGTTCGTGGCGAATCGCTTCTTCGGGACCGCGTTCGGCGGATACTTCGACAACGACTCGGCACTCAACCCATTGCTGCATCTGTGGTCGCTGGGCGTCGAGGAGCAGTTCTACCTGCTGTGGCCACTGTTGCTGATGCTAGCCACTCGCAGCCGGCTGTTGATGCCGGCGATCGCCGCGGTGATTGCCGGGTCGCTGGCGTTCAGCCTCTGGGGTGCCTGGCACGAGCCGGCGCCCTACTTCTATATGTTGAGTGCCAGAATGTGGGAGCTCGCCCTGGGCGGCGCGCTGGCCGCCCTCGGCACCGCGCAGGGACTCCGTGCGTCCTCAACGGCGCAACCCCGTCCAACGCGGCGCGCAGACGTTGCCGTAGTCCTTGGCCTCGCCGCGATAATCGGGGCAGCGCTCTGGCTCGATTCGAGTCTCGCCTTTCCCGGCGCGTGGGGACTGATACCGTGCGCCGGCAGCGTACTGCTCATCTCTGCGGGAGGGCGCTCATGGATCGGCCAGCGCCTTCTGGCAGCGCCCGCGGCCGTGTGGCTCGGCAAGATCAGCTATCCGCTGTACCTGTGGCACTGGCCGCTGCTTTCCCTGACTCGCGTCGTCCTCGGCCACCCGCCCTCTCCCGAAGTCAGAATCGCACTGATCGCGGTCGCGCTCGTGGCGGCCTATCTGACTTACCGCTTCCTCGAGAGACCCGTACGGCGAGGAGTCGCCGGGCCGTGGGCTGTGCCCGCGCTACTCGCCGGACTGTCCGGGATCGCCGTGCTCGGGCTCGCCACAGGACATCATTGGGTCAAGGGCCGGATGTCCGGGCCCGCGTTTGCCGCCATCGAAGCGGCCGGATTCGATTGGTCATATCCCGGGGACTCCAACTACGGCAGGTCGGGCACCTTTCGCACTTTTGCCGCGAGCAGTCGCCGTCGGGAGAAAGCGCTGTTCATCGGCGACTCCCACATCGAGCACTACTGGGCGCGCGCCACTCGTGTCGTGGAGCTGCACCCGGATACAGCGAGATCGGCCGTGTTCGCCACGTACATCGGCTGTCCTCCGCTTCCCGCCGTCAACAGCGTACGGCATCCCTGGTCCAACTGCCCGAGCTTCCTGGATTTCGCGCTGCAACAGGCGGCACGCGCCGACGTCGACACCGTCGCTGTCGGAGCGTTCTGGGAGATCTATCTGCCGGGTGAGTTCTCGCTGGATCACTCGTCTCAGATCATCTACCGCGTCGGGGATCCGCTGCGCCGGCGCCTCACCCTGGACTCGGAAGGCACGCGCGTAGCGCTGGCTCAATTTCAGGAGATGCTGGCCCGGCTCGTCGCGAACGGCAAACGGGTGTTCGTGATTCTCTCGAATCCCACCTCGCCGGACTTCAGCCCGATCGCTCTGCTTCCCGCCTCGGTTCGACTGGGGCTCCGCACTCTGCCGGACACCGCGAGTGTGGCCCCACGCTTCGTGGACTCGCGGCAGTTTGAGGCTTTCGTCGCGCCGCTCATGGAGCGCCTGCGGGCGGCAGCCGCTGCCGCCGGCGCAGTAGTGATAGATCCCCGCGAGAGTCTATGCGCACAGATGTCGTGCCCGGCGCAGGCCAACGACGGCAGGGCGCTCTACATGGACTCGAATCACCTGCGGCCGTTCTTCGCGCGCGAGCGTGCAGTATTCATCGATCCGATTCTTCTCGACGATACAGCCCAGGACGCCGCTGAACACTAGCGCGCAGCGTACCGGGTTTTCGGCTGCCACTGCTCGGAGCCGTTCTTCAGGAGTCCGAACAAGTGCCAGGCGGGGCAGAACAGGTCCCCCGGACCAAACGGACTGGAGCCGGTGCGCACGACGTCCCCGCCGGCCGTACGCCAGAATCCTGACACGCCGGGCCAAGGGTTCTCCTCGGCGCCCTCGTTGCGGAGGAACCCCATCGCCCGCGTAAATGCCCCGCGAGGATCGGAGAGCATGCGGAAGTTCCAGCCACGCGACTCGGCGAAGGCTCGCTGTGCCTGCGGCGAATCCGGGGACACGACGAGGAAGGCGGCGCGATCCTGCAAGTGAGGCAGGATCCCGTTGAGCCCATCCGCCCACAGAGTGCAGTACGCGCAGCCGCTGCCCATGTTGTGGACCACGAGCAGTTCGTCCCTTCCTTCGAAGGCATCGCGCAGTGCGACCGCGCCATCAGGTCCCTGCAGCTCGAACTCCCCGACCGGCGCCGGAGGCAGTCGCGCACGCAATTGCTCCAGCTCACGACGGCCGTCCATCAAGCGCTCTTCCAGGCGCTCGATCTCGCTTTTCAGGCTCTCCTGGTCGCTCATTGCCAAACCCTCCTGCATCAAGCGGGCTCGAAGACCAGTGTCGCCGCGCGAACTCCGCGCAGGATCGCACTCGGCTTCCACTCTAGTATCTCGCCCGATAGTTGTGCGCTCGGAATCTGCGCCGCCAGCGCGGCCAGACCCTCTTGTATGGCCACGCGGGCAAAGGCCGAGCCAATGCAGTAACTCGGTCCCAGGCCAAAGGCGACGTGGCGGCCGCCGGCTTCGCGGCTGCGAGCGCCCTGTTCCGCCTGCGTGCGCTCGTCGCAATTGGCGGAGGCCAGCGACAGCAGGATCGATTCTCCCGAACCCACTTCCGCGGGGCCCACCTGGCAGTGCCGAGTTGCGCGCCGAAACACCTGCTGGACAGAAGGATTGACGCGCAATGCCTCTTCCGTCGCCGCTTCCAACGCAGCCGGTGTCGCGAGCTGCTCTGCAAGCGAAGACCCTCGCTGCAACAGGTCCAGCGCCGCGTTGACGATCATGTCACTCGTAGTGCCGTGTCCAGCGGCCAGCAGCACTACGAGCGCCTTGGCTGCCTCCTCCACGCTGCGTTCTCCGTACAGATCTCGCAATGCGCGGCAGACCGTAAATGGATCCGCGTCACTGCCCGCAAACTCGCGCGCGACGTGCACTAGGAGCTCCTGCCCGGCCGCGAGCGTGCGTGGCGCCGGCTGACCGCCCTCATCTGCGATGATCGAGAAAGCCTCACCCCAGCGATTCACGGTGAGAGCGTCCGTGTTCAGCAAGGAGCCGGTGACCTGCAACATCAACGGTTGTGCATAGTCGCGTACCAGGCAAAGCCGGCCCGCGGGTGCGTGCTGCGCCAGGAGCGCGCGCGCCGCCATTGCAATGCGCCTGCGCCATTCGTCCAGGAAAGCGCGGTCGGCCAGCACACGCCGCAAGCGCCGATAAGCCTCGCTGGTGCGATAACCATCGCCGCATTCCAGGCCGAGAATGGCCTGGGAGGGGTACTCGTCAGCGACGAAATTGCGGTCGCGGAGTACCTGCAGGACCGCAGGCCGTGTGAAGAATCCCCGTACGACAGCCCCTTCGATGCGGCATAGCGTGCTGTCGCCCTGCTGGCGCAAGCGCTGGTAAGCCTCGTGGGGTGCACCGCAGAATGCAGCTGAATCCAGGTCAGCGACCGCATCATCGGTGGGCCGGTCCATGCCGTCTCCTGTTGGGAGCTCGCGTGTTGTGTCGTGGGCGCAAGCGAATGTGCCACCTCCGCAGCATCGCGGCAACCTGCGGCGAGCGGCGTGTTTCTTGACACCCGATCGGGGACTCAACAAGCTGCTGGCGTCGATCGTTCAGCCGTGCAAAGGATGCATCACATGAGCAGGGATCTCACTCGCCGGCACTTCATCCAGGCCGGCCTGCTGTCCGCCGCATTCCCCCATCCTGCGTGGAGCGGCGAGGTCAAGCCCCCCGTGAGTCACTTCGATCCCTACGCGACCGCCGATGCCGTCACCGAGGGAATCGATCTGCGCGGCAAGACAATGATCGTCACCGGCTGCAATTCCGGGATCGGCTACGAGACCCTGCGTGTCCTGGCGCTGCGGGGTGCGCACGTGATCGGCACCGCACGTACCTTGGAAAAGGGTCGCGACGCCTGCGCCAACGTCACAGGCCATGTCACACCCGTCGTCCTCGAGCTCAGTGACTTCTCTTCCGTCGTGGCCTGCGCCCGGCAGATCCGCGCGATGGGAATGCCGATCGATGCTCTCGTCTGCAACGCCGGCGTGCTCCTGGCCGCGCTGCAGCAGGTCAAGGGCATCGAGATGCAGTTCGTCGTCAACCATCTGGGACACTTCCTGCTGACCTCCCAACTGCTGGACCGCATCATCGCGGCCCCTCAAGGGCGCGTGGTGGTCGTCGGCAGCGTGTCCCACTGGGAGGCCCCCCACGGCGGCATCCAGTTCGACAATCTGTCCGGTCACGGCTGGGAACGCGCCTCCTACGGGCATTCCAAGCTGGCCAACGGGCTGTTCTCGCTCGAGCTGTCGCGGCGCCTGCGTGGCACGCAAGCAACGGCCAACTGCCTGCACCCGGGCGGGGTCAAGACGCACATCCTGCGCGACTTCAACTATCCTGAGCCCACCGGCAACTACCGCTTCAAGACCCCCGCCGAAGGGGCCGCCACGAGCTGCTATCTGGCGACCCATCCCGGACTTGCCGGGGTATCCGGGTATTATTTCGAGGATTGCAACCTCGGCCGCCAGAGTCCGGATCAACAGAATCCCGCCATGGCCCAGCGCCTGTGGGACGCGTCCGCGGGGCTGACCCGGATCTAATGTGTTCCAGATGTGTTGATGTTGAGACATCTGGTCTAAGATAATGCGACGGTGGGGCGGCGCGGAGCGCCGCAGGGGGAAGCTGTGAGGCTCACGGCATGAAGTTTTTTTTCCTGGTCTGGGAAAATCTGTGGCGCAAACGCACGCGCTCCATCCTGACCCTGCTATCGATCGTCGTCGCCTTCCTGTTGTTCGCCTCCCTGAACGGGGTGCTGGCCGGCTTCGAGCGCCTAGTCGAGGGAATGAGCGCCGAGCGGCTCTCCGTGCAGAACCGCGGCAACATGATGGCCGGCCTGCCACTGGCCTACCTGGGGCAGCTCGAGGCGCTCCCCGGCGTGCGCGGCGTGGCCTACATGCAGGTGCTGGCCGCGACCTATCGAAAACCCTGCAATGTCGTTTCCGTCGGCGCCGTCGATGTCGAGCGCTATCTGGATGTCAACGACAACTTCGTACTGCCGGCGGCTCAGCGGGCCGCCGTCTCCGGCCTCCGCACGGGGGCCCTGGCCGGCAGGGATCTGGCCGCACAGTGCGGCTGGAAGCTCGGCGACCGTCTCACGCTCCACGTGCTCGGCTTGCGGCAGTCCGACGGCTCGGACGCGCTCGCATTCGATATCGTGGGCATCTACGACAACAAGCTGGGCTCGAGCGATCTGCTGATCCGCTACGACTACTTCGACGCCGCCCGCACTTTCGGCAACGGCTCGGTCACTCTGTTCCTTGCGCAGGTCGCCGATGCTGCGCACGCCGCCGCCCTCTCGCAGCGCATCGACTCGCTGTTTGCGAGCTCCAGCTCTCCGACCCGCACCCAGAGCCAGCGGGACTGGATGCGCGGACAGCTCCGACGCATAGGCAACCTCGGACTGTTCGTCTCCGCCATCATGGAGGCGGTGCTGTTCACGATCCTGCTCCTCACCGCGATCGTCATGATGCAGTCGGTCCGGGAACGTGCCACCGAGTTCGGTGTACTCAAAGCTTGCGGTTATGGAGCCGGCCTGCTCGTGGCGCTGGTCGTCGGTGAAGCACTGCTGCTTTGCCTGGCAGGATCTCTCGGCGGCATTGCACTTGCCGCGAGTTTTTTCCCGCGCATCTTTGCGAGCATGGGGTTGGCTGCATTCCCGCTGCCATGGAGCGTGGGTGCCGCGGCGTGCGCAATCGCGGCCTGTCTCGCCTTGGTCAGCGGGTTGCTTCCCGCGCTCAGCGCAGCCCGTTTGTCGCCAGTGGACGCTCTCGCAGGCAGGAGGAGATGGTGAGAACGGCGAGACAGATATGGGCGGTGGCGGCAGTCGGCTTGGAGACGCTGCCCAGGCGCATCGGCAGCGCGACCGTGCTCGTCATTTCCATTGCCGCCACGGTCGGCGTGCTCGTGACAGTGCTTGCAGTAGCTAGGGACCTGCAGCATCTGGTGCTCGCGACTGGAGACGACAATCGTGCAATCGTGTTGCACGCCGGGACGTTGGCGGAATCCGCAAGCGTGCTTCCGGTGGATGTCGTGGCGCAAGTGCGCGATGCCCCTGGAATCGCGCGCATGCCGGATGGGACGGCCATCGCCAGCGCCGAGATACTGACCAGCGTCGAGCTGAAGAGAAGCTCGGACGGCCTGCCTGTCGGCCTCGGTGTCCGGGGCGTCGAAGCCCATCCGTTGTTGCTGCGCCCGCAGATCAAGCTGGTGCAAGGGCGCCTGTTTCGGCCCGGGCTGCATGAGCTGGTGGTCGGGAGCGGCGCGCAGAGGGAGTTCGAGGGTCTCGAGATTGGCGCGCGGGTGCTGCTGCGCGACAATCCCTGGACCGTGGTCGGCACTTACACCAGCGACGACGCGCTGGAATCCGCATTGCTTGCAGACGCCAACACGCTCGGCACCGAGTTGCAGCGCAGCGGCGCGAACAGTGTGACGGTGCGTCTGGCCTCGCCGGAGTCCCTGGGCGTGCTGGAGCACGCACTGGCGGACCGGCCGAACGCCTCCGTGAAGGTGTTCCGGGAAAGCGACTACTATCGCCGCCAGTCCGACAGCACCACCACCGTGCTGTTTGCAGTCACCTACTTCGTCATCGGCATCATGGTGGTGGGCACACTGCTCGCTGCGATCAACGCAACCTATCTGGCCGTGAACAGCCGGACGCTCGAGATCGCCACCTTCCGTGCCATCGGCTTCGGTTCCGGAAGCGTCCTCGTATCGGTGCTCCTCGAGGCCGTTCTGCTGTCGGCCGCCGGCGCCGTCCTGGGCGCAGCCGTGGCCTGGCTGCTGTTTGGCGAGCAGCTCATCAGTATCGGCGATCAGTTGTCCATGTTCGTGGTCAGGCTGCGCATGCCTGCCGATCTGTTCGAGAAGGGAATACTGCTCGCGATGGCTGTCGGCCTGCTGGGCGCCCTCGTGCCGGCGATCCGATCCGCGCACTTGTCGGTGGCGAGCGCGCTGCGCGAGAGCTAATCTGTTGGAACCCACCGGGGACGTTGGGTACGCAATGCAGAGCTGGAGAGGGACTGCCATGCCGCACATCGACCTGCCTCGGGAAACTCCCGGAATACTCGCCCTGCTGAGCTTTCGACCGGACACGGCGGCTGCGCTGCTGGGCCTGGCCGAAGCCTTGTTGCGCGGGCCGGGCCCGCTCAGCCGCGCCGACCGGGAGCGGCTCGCCGCCTTCGTCTCAGCGCGCAACGAGTGTCAGTTCTGTTACTCGAGCCATCGCGCCGCTGCGGCGCACAATGATGGCGGGAGCTATGCGTCCCTCGATGCGATCGAGCGCGATCTGGCCAGCAGCCCGGTGTCAGACAAGCTGAGAGCCTTGCTCGGCGTGGCGGACAAAGTCCGTCAGGGCGGCAAGCAGGTGACGGCCGCCGACATCGCCCGGGCCCGGGAAGCCGGAGCGAGCGATGTCGAGATCCATGATGCAGTGCTGATCGCCGCGGCATTCTGCATGTTCAATCGATATGTCGACGGCTTGGACGCGCCGACTCCCACGGATCCCGAAGTGTATGACCTCATGGGACGCCGGCTGGCGCAGCAAGGCTACCTGGATGCGCTGTCCGGCCCGGGGTCCGCGCCACAGTCGCAACGCTGACGGGAGCACCCCCATGGCAGACAGCAAGCCTTTCTGGCTGACGGGGAATCTGGCACCGACCTCTGTCGAGAATACCGTGACGGAACTGGAGGTGATCGGAGCGATTCCTCCGGAGCTCAATGGGCGCTTCTTTCGCAATGGTCCGAACCCGCCGAAGGGAGTGTCCGCGCACTGGTTTCTCGGGCATGGAATGATTCATGGCATCGAGCTGCAAGGCGGCCGGGCCAACTGGTATCGCAATCGCTACGTGCGTACGCCGCTTCTGCAACGTGAGGACGCCCCGCGAATCGGGCCGGACGGCTCGATCGACCGGCGTGTATCGCTTGCCAACACGCACGTGATCAGTCATGCCGGCAAGATACTGGCGCTGGAAGAGGCGTCCTTTCCCTGGATCGTCTCGGAGGATCTGGAAACCATCGCAGCGCACGATTTCGGCGGGAAACTGACGACCGGCATGACGGCGCACCCGCGCATTTGCCCCGTCACGGGCGAGCTGCTGTTCTTCGGCTACGACGCCGTCCCGCCCTACCTCACGTACCACCGCGTGTCAGCAGACGGGACGTTGGTGCAGAGCGAGGCCGTCTCCGTGAAGGCCCCAACGATGATGCACGACTGGAACGTAACGCGAAACTACGTGGTGTTCATGGACTTGCCGCTGATCTTCGACCTGTCTCTGCTCACCGAGCAGAGCATCCAGGAGGGCACTCCGCCGATTCGATGGAGCGAAGAATACGGCGCGCGGCTCGGCGTGATGCCCCGCAACGGAACCGGCTCCGATGTCAGGTGGTATGACATCGATCCCTGCTACGTATTTCACCCGATGAACGCCTACGAGGACGGCGGGCGAATCGTGCTCGATGTGGCCCGCTTTCCGAGCATTGTGTTGGATGAGGCCCACTTCCCAAAGACCGGCTTCGGGCCAGGCGAGCCCGGCGTCGAGCCCGCCGTGCTCTACCGTTGGACCATCGATCCGGCAGCTGGAAAGGTCACGGGACAGCCGCTCGATGACCGGCCCGCCGAATTTCCGCGCGTCGCAGATGCGAAGGTCGGGCTTCCGTACCGCTATGGCTATATGATGGCCACGACCGGCGGCAGCGTCGAGAATTTCGGCCAGGAACTCTATAAGTATGACCTGCGCCAGGGCAGCTCGTTGACTTATCGTCTGCCCCCTGGGCAGACCGCGGGCGAGCCGGTGATGGCCGCAACGGGTCCGGAAGAAGATGCGGGCTACCTGTTGACGTTCGTCTACGACCGTACGCGCAACAAGAGCGATCTGACGATCATCGACGCGAGCGAATTCCAGAAGGGACCGATTGCAAGAATCAGACTGCCCTGCCGCGTACCCGACGGTTTTCACGGGAGCTGGATTCCGGATCAGCCGGGCGCCGCGCCCTGAAGGCCTCTGAACGACGTGCCGGCTCGCCCGTCGCACCTGGCTTCATCAAGAACAAAACAGGAGTCCACAGATGAAGATCGTACGTAGCGTCCTCGCCGTGTTCGCCGGCCTGGTCGCACTCACCATCGTATCGCTCGCGCTCGAAGCCGCAACCAACCCGCTGTTGCTGCACGCCTTCCCGCAAGCGTTGCCCAACCAGGCGGCCCTCAGCCACAACGTGCCTGCAAGACTCGTGAGCCTGGTATTCACCATGGCGAGCGTTGCGGTCGGCGGTTACGTGACGGCGTGGATTGCCGCCCGGGCTGCCACGGGTCACGCCATCGTCATGGGTGTCATCGAGGTCTTCATGACCGTCGGAGCGATGCTCATATTGCGCGACGCGGCCCCGGTGTGGTCCTGGATTGCCGCCATGGTACTCATCGTGCCTGCAGCCTGGCTGGGCAGTCAGCTTCGAACGCGTGGCATGTCCGCTCAAGCGGCGTGAGTGAGGCGCGCCCTGAGGCGCGCCCCTCTCACCTGAACCTAGCTCAGACCCACCGTCTGGCCCTGATTCCGCTGGCCAAAGCGGGGCAGGTTTACGCCAACCTGCCTGGCGACATCGAGGTGTAAATCTCCAATCGGCTGAGCGTGCGTCAGCATGATATGGCGATTGCCTCGCACCAGCCCGCCCACCAACGCGATCGGCAACCGCGATTTCGTGTGGTCGTTGCCGTTGCTGATGTCCGCTGCCGAGCACGATGCCGTACAGAGA
>FTJO01004395.1_pt3 | contig 16164 bp, 15 predicted proteins | sample 1658761 | NCBI WGS metagenome assembly FTJO01 (sample SAMEA3914852, study PRJEB12502) | metagenome | biome: forest; material: soil | place: USA | collected 2011-06-22 | depth 0.3 m | reverse complement strand
AGCGACGTGCCGGTCAGCTACACGGGCGTGCTCCCGGACCTGTTTCGGGAAGGCACCGGTGTCGTGGCTCACGGCCGGATGCAGAATGGAACGTTCGTCGCCGACGAGGTGCTCGCAAAGCACGACGAGAAGTACATGCCGCCGGATGTCGCGAAGTCGTTGAAGCAGAGACGCGGCGAAGCGCGCATGGACTCAACCAACGCAGCCGGCGCAGCCGTTCCGCCCACGACGCAGGCTCACACCACTCTGACTCCCCCGGCAGGTTCGTGATGCTCCCCGAACTGGGTCAATTCGCTCTCATCCTGGCGCTGCTGCTGGCAGGGCTGCAGGCCTTCTTCGGCATAGTGGGTCCCGCCCTCGGGCGCGACCGGTGGACCGCCGCGGTGACTCCGGCAGTTGCCGGTCAGTTCGTCATGATCGCGACCGCCGTCACTTGCCTCATCACATCGTTCGTCTCGAACGATTTCTCGGTAAAGTACATCGCCGAGAATTCAAACTCGGCGCTGCCGCTGTTCTACAGAGTCGCGGCGATGTGGGGCGCGCACGAGGGCTCGCTGCTCCTGTGGATCCTGCTGTTGAGCCTCTGGACGGTCGCAGTCTCGATCGGCGTGTCCAAGCTGCCTCGACGCTTCGGCGCGCGCGTCCTCGGTGTCCTCGGAGTAGTGAGCTTCGGGTTTCTGCTGTTCACCCTGGCGACGTCGAACCCCTTCCTGCGGATGGACCCTCCCGCCGCCGACGGCGTCGACCTCAATCCCATCCTCCAGGATCCCGCGCTCGCCATCCATCCGCCGATTCTGTACACCGGTTACGTCGGCTTCGCGGTCGCATTCGCATTTGCGTGCGCGGCCATGCTCGAAGGGCGCATGGACCAGTCCTGGGCGCGCTGGACGCGCCCCTGGACCACTGCAGCATGGGCCTTCCTCAGTGTGGGAATTGCGCTCGGCAGCTGGTGGGCCTACTACGAGCTCGGCTGGGGCGGCTTCTGGTTCTGGGATCCGGTCGAGAATGCCTCGTTCATGCCCTGGCTGCTCGGCACGGCGCTGATTCATTCCCTGGCGGTGACCGACAAGCGCGGCTTGTTCAAGAGCTGGACGCTGCTGCTGGCCATCCTCGCGTTCTCCCTGAGCCTGCTGGGCACGTTCCTCGTGCGCTCCGGGGTGCTCGTCTCGGTGCATTCGTTCGCCGCAGACCCGCGGCGCGGAATCTTCATTCTCGCCTTCCTGATCGTCATGATCGGCGGGGCGCTGAGCCTCTACGCCTGGCGCGCTCCGCTGCTGAAGTCGAAGGCGGGCTTCGAGCTCGGCGCACGCGAGTCGTTCCTGCTTTTCAACAACATCCTGCTGGTCATCGCAGCTGCGACGGTGTTCGGCGGCACCATGGCGCCGATGATCTCCGACTCCCTGCACTTGGGCACGCTGTCGGTCGGGACGCCTTACTTCAATCCGACGTTCGCCTTGTCGATGGTGCCGCTGCTTGCGCTGCTGTCGCTCGGGGTGCATGCCAACTGGAAGCGGGGCAGGCTCGGTGGCGCCGTGCGGACCCTCCTGATCACGCTGATCGTTGCGGCCGTCATCGCTGTCGGTCTCGTCTACGGCATCTACTCCAACGGCAAGCTGCTGACGCCCGTGGCGGCGACTCTGGGCGTGTGGATCATCATCACCTCGTTCGTCGATCCGCTGGACCGCTGGCGCCGCAAGCTGTCGCTGCCGCGCAGCCTCATCGGCATGACGATCGCCCACGTCGCCCTCGGCGTGTTCGTGATTTCACTCACCACCGTAGAGTCGTTCACGGTGGAGCGCGACGTGGCGCTGGCACGAGGCGAGCAGGCAAAGGTCGGCGGCTGGGAGTTCCGCTTCGACGGCGTCAAGCCTCTGGAAGGCCCGAACTACGACGGCGTGACTGGGACTGTCGTCGTCACGCGCAACGGCGCGCCGGTGGCAGTGATGTATCCGCAGAAACGCCAATATTGGGTGCAGCACCAGGAGACGACGGAAGCGGCCATCGAGATGCACCGCGGCAGCAACCTGTTCGTCGCCCTCGGGGACGATCTCGGCGCGGGCAAGTGGAGCGTGCGCTTCCAGATCCGGCCGCTGGTCAACTTCATCTGGCTCGCGGCTTTCTTCATGGCCGTGGGTGGAGCGGTGGCCGCTTCTGACCGGCGCTACCGGGCGGCCAAACCGGCGGAAGCGCCTGCGGCGCTGCCCGGCACCGCGGAGCAACCCGGATGAATCGCTTCCTGCTCCCCCTTGGCTGCTTCGTTCTCCTCGCGGTGGTGCTCGCCGTGGGCGTGAAGCATTCGCCGGACAACGGCGTCATCAAGTCGCCCTTGATCGGCAAGCCGGCGCCGGCCTTCAACCTGCCTGACCTGCACGAGCCGAACCGCACGCTGAGCGCGCACGACCTGAAAGGCCGCTGGTACGTGTTCAACGTCTGGGGCACCTGGTGCTACGCCTGCCGGGACGAGCATCCCTTTCTTCTGCAGTACCAGAAGGAGGGCGCGGTCCCGATCATCGGCATGGACTGGAACGATCAGGACGAGGAGGCGATCGAGTTCCTGAGCAAGCTGGGCAATCCGTACACGCAGGTCGTGGTCGATCATGATGGCAGCACCGCGATCAACTTCGGAGTGTACGGCGCACCCGAGACCTTCCTCGTCAATCCGGATGGCATCGTCGTCTACAAGCACGTCGGCCCGGTGACGCGCGACGTCTGGCAGCGCGAGTTCCTCTCGCGCCTGCCAGCACCCAAGAAAGCGGCAAGCTCATGATGCGCGGCCTCGTCGCCACGCTCCTGTGCGCGCTCGTGCTGGGCGTCCCAGCGGCTCGAGCCGTGGATCCGGCAACACTGTCCGATCCGGCGCTGCAGGTGCGCTATGAGGAGCTCTCCCACGAGTTTCGCTGCGTGACCTGTCAGAACACGAGTATTGCCGACTCGCAAGTCGAGCTTGCCGGGCAGCTGCGTAGGCAGGTGCGCGAGATGCTCGTCGCCGGCAAGTCGGACGATGAGATCCGTGACTACATGACTGACCGCTACGGCGATTTCATTCTGTTCAAGCCCAGATTCTCCACACGCACCGCGTGGCTGTGGCTCGCGCCCGGAATACTGCTCGTCATAGGGCTGATCGTTGCCGTGCGCGTCGTGCGGCAACGCGCGGCGCTCGTGGCGCAGGACAACGAGCCCCTCGAAGAGGATCTGCGCACCTGATGACAACCTTTCTCGCTTTGGCAGCCCTGCTCCTGGTGGCAGGGGTTGCTGCGGTCGCCGTCCCATTGCTCAGGCGCGCTCCGGTGGAGCTTCCGCCGGCTCCGTGGGCCGCCCTGGGGGCCGCCGGTGTCCTGGTGATCGGATCCGGGCTCCTCTACGTGACGTGGAGCAACTGGTCGTGGCGGACGCCCTCGGCCGCCGACAGTCCGCAGACGATGGTCGCGCGTCTTGCGCGCAGACTCGAGCGCAACCCGGATGACCTCAAGGGATGGCTGCAGCTCGGACAGTCCTACAATGTGCTCGAGCAATATCCTCTGGCCATCCGCGCCTATGAGCGTGCGGACCGACTCGCCGGCGGCAAGAGCGCGGACGCTCTGGTGGGCGAGGCCGAGTCGCTCGTTCTCGCGGATGCGTCGCAGATCGACGGGCGCGCCGGTCGCCTGGTGGAGAAGGCGCTGGCCTTGGATCCGGAATCGGGCAAGGCGCTCTTCTACGGCGCGGCGGCCGCCGAACGACGCGGCGACCTGCCCGCGGCGCGCGACCGCTTCAGTCGCCTGCTTGCGCTGAATCCTCCGCCGAATGTCAGGCCGGTCATCGAACAACAGATCGCGGCGATCGACCAGCAGATGGGTGGAAGTGTCTCCCGCTCGACGTCGCAACCCGGAGCCCCTCCGGTGCCCGGTGGGGGCCCGGCGGCAGGTTCCACCGTTGCGCCAGGCTCCCAGGCGAGTGCCGCCTCGGCTGCCGCAGCAGGCACGCCCGCTGTGCGGGTGACGGTGAGCCTGTCGCCCACCTTGGGGGCGTCGGCGACAGGTGCTGCGCCTCTGTTCGTGTTCGTCCGCGATCCGTCGCAGCCGGGGCCGCCGCTTGCGGTCAAGCGGTTGACGAGCCGCTTCCCCCAGACCGTGGAGCTGACTTCGTCCGACTCGATGGTGCCGGGGCGCATGTTCGCCGCTGGACAGAGAGTGCAGGTCGTCGCGAGAATCGCACGGTCGGGGAATCCTCTGGCGGGCAGTGGCGATCCCTTCGGCGAAGTCGCCTACCTGGTCGGGCATGACGGTCTCGTGAACGTCGTCATCGACCGCCTGACGCCCTGATCCGACGCTTCGAGGCGCGAGTGACGGGGAGTTCCACAACGGTCGCTGCAGGGTCTTTGCGCTTCGCCTCGGCGCCGGCGCTCCTGCCCGCGTACCTGCGCATCCTGCTGTCCCGCAAGCCGCGCCTGGCCGTTGGGGGCATTCCACGCATCGAGGCATCCCTGAGCGATTTCAGGATCGATGCCGCCCATCTTGCACGCTATCGCGAAATCTGCGGCGAGCGCGGCTCGCACGAGGCGCCCATCGCGTATGGCCACACTCTGGCGACGCCGCTGCATCTTGCGATGCTCGCTTCGAGCGCGTTTCCCCTGAACCTGCTGGGTGTGGTGCACGTCCGCAACCGCATAGTGCAGAAACGTCCGTTGCGCGCCGACGATACCGGCGAGATTCACGTTTACATCGAGCCGGACCGCATGACCAGCCGCGGCCAGGAACTGAAGCTGCAGACCGACGTGCGCGTCGGCGGCGAGGCGATCTGGTCCGAGACCTCGACCCTGCTGTCGCGCAGCAGCGAGCAGCGGCCGGTGCGGGCAGCCGGGCCCTCTACGAGCGACTTCGACATGCCCCCACGCGAGCATGCACGCACGGACAGTTTTGCCGTGCCGGTAGCGACGGGGCGGCGCTATGCACGCGTCTCGGGCGACTTCAACCCCATTCACATGGCGGATTTCCTGGCCCGGATGTTCGGGTTCAAGCGCGCGATCGCGCACGGCATGTGGAGCCTCGCCCGGTGTGCGGCGGCCATCGGCCCGGCCGCCTTTGCAAAACCCTGCGCTCTGGATACGGCATTCAAGCTGCCCATTTCGTTTCCAGCGAATGTCATTCTCGAGAGCTGGTCGGTCAACGGCAGCTATGGGCTGGTGCTGCGCGATGCGCGCGGTGCGCGTGCCCATCTGCTCGGAAAAATCGCGCCGCTGTAGAAGCGCGTGCCGCTCACCGCTGCCCCGCGCGAGCCCGGCTCCGAGATTGCTTCAGGGCCCCGCCCGGACCCTCGAGTCCGCTTTCATCCAGGGTCTTGTGGCTGCGGCGGGGGTCAGCCTGAAGCCGGCATGCCTCTTGCTGGTTCCCGGTAGCTCGCGGGTTCACGTCCGCGTTCGCGGTTACCGAAGGTCGCACATCGCTTGCTGCCACTGTAGTTGCTCGCGAGCCCTTCATGTGGATGAAATCGGAGGAGACTCGTAATGGCTCAAGCACCAACTCAGGATGGGCGCACCTCGAATCGGGGGTTTGCCTCGATGAATGCCGAACGGCAGCGTCAGATTGCCAGCATGGGCGGTAAGGCGGTTCCGGATGAGAAGCGCAGTTTCTCGCAGAACCGGCGACTGGCGGCGGAGGCGGGCCGCAAGGGCGGCCAGAGCGTCCCCGGCGCCAAACGCAGCTTTTCGCAGAACCGGGAGCTCGCCGCGGTAGCGGGCCGCAAGGGCGGCCAGAGCGTCCCGGACGAGAAACGCAGTTTCTCGCAGAACCCCGAGCTCGCCGCGGAGGCCGGCCGCAAGGGCGGGCAGGCCAGCCACGGTGGCAGCGGCGCGGACAGCGGCAACCGCCCGGGAGGGGAGCGGCATCCGGCCGAAGAGTAGCGGTCCGCACGGTTCTCGAGGGCTGCACGGAGGCAGCCCGGCACCGCACGCTGCGCCCAGGAGGCGGGTTCCCCGCCTCTGCGTGCGCAGTGAAAAGTTTTCCTGTCCGTTGAAGAACTTTCCGATTGCGGCCCGCCGGCCGTCCCGGGGGGCGATTGCGGCAAGTCTTGTTGCCCCAGGTGGCGTTGCCTCATAGTGCGCGTCCCGCCACTGCCTTGCGCCCTTTCAAGATGCTTTCCATCGAAGCGCGGCTCGCCGCGGAACTGGCCGTCCGGCCTCAGCAGATCGCCGCCGCCGTGTCGCTGCTCGATGCGGGCAGCACCGTTCCCTTCATCGCGCGGTACCGCAAGGAAGCCACGGGCGGCCTGAATGACATCCAGTTGCGGGCGCTCGAAGAGCGCCTGGCCTATCTGCGCGAGCTCGAGGAGCGCCGCGCCTCGATCCTCGCGGGCATCGCTGAGCAGGGCAAACTGACCCCGCAGCTGCGCGCGAGCATCGAGGGCGCCGACACGAAGCAGCGGCTGGAGGATCTGTACCTGCCGTATAGGCCCAAGAGGCGCACCAAGGCCCAGGCCGCTCGCGAGGCGGGACTCGATGCCCTCGCGGCGGCGCTCCTTGGCAATCCGGCGCTGAACCCCGACGCCGAGGCGGAGAACTTCATCAAGCCTGCGTTCAGCACGGAGGAGGGCGAGAACCCCGGCGTCGCCGACATCAAGGCCGCACTCGAGGGCGCGCGCCAGATTCTCATGGAGCAGTTCGCCGAGGACGCGGAGCTGCTGGGCGCGCTGCGCGAGCACCTTCTGGCACATGCGCTGCTGGTCGCGAAAGTGGTGGACGGCAAAGAGGAAAGCGGCGCGAAATTCCGCGATTACTTCGACTACAGCGAGCCGATCTCGACGATTCCCTCGCATCGCGCGCTTGCCTTGTTCCGCGGCCGCAAGGAGGAGTTCCTGCGCATCGCCCTGAAGCTGCCGGAGGATCTCGCCGCCGCAGACGCCGCAAATGCCCCGGGTGCGGCTGCGACTCCCGCAGCGGAATTCAACGCCTGTGAGCGCAGAATAGCGGCCCGGTTCAGCGTGGCCGACAAGGGCCGACCGGCGGACCCGTGGCTTCTGCAGTCCGTTCGCGTCACCTGGCAGGCAAAGCTGGCGTGGCAGCTCGAGGGTGAGCTGTTCTCAGCCCTGCGCGAGCGCTCGGAAGAGGAGGCCATCCGAGTCTTCGCACGAAACCTGCACGACCTCCTGCTCGCTGCGCCGGCTGGGCCGCGCGCCACGATGGGCCTCGACCCCGGTCTTCGGACCGGCGTCAAAGTGGCGGTCGTCGATGGCACGGGGAAGCTGCTCGACACGGCGACGGTCTATCCTCATGTGCCGCGCAATGACTGGGCGGGGGCGCTGACTGCGCTCGCAGAACTCGTTGTAAAGCACGGTGTCGATCTCATCAGCATTGGCAACGGCACCGCCTCGCGCGAGACGGACAAGCTGACCGGCGAGCTCATCCGCAAGCTCACCGAGGCGAAGGTCGTGGGCAAGATCACGAAGATCGTCGTGTCGGAGGCGGGCGCTTCGGTGTACTCGGCCTCCGAGCTGGCTTCACGGGAGTTCCCGAATCTCGATGTCAGCCTGCGTGGCGCGGTGTCGATCGCGCGGCGCCTGCAGGATCCGCTGGCGGAACTGGTCAAGATCGACCCGAAGTCCATCGGTGTGGGCCAATACCAGCACGATGTCAGCCAGACGAAGCTCGCCCGGTCTCTCGATGCAGTGGTGGAAGACTGCGTCAACGCCGTCGGAGTCGACGTGAACACGGCCTCGCCTGCACTGCTCGCTCGCATATCGGGACTGTCTGCCTCGCTCGCCGATGGCATCGTCAGACATCGGGATGAGCACGGATCCTTTGCGACGCGTGAGGCGCTGAGGAAGGTTCCCCGCCTGGGCGCCAGGACGTTCGAGCAGGCCGCGGGATTCCTGCGCATCGCCGGCGGCGACAATCCACTCGATCGTTCGGCGGTGCACCCGGAAGCCTACCCTGTCGTCGAGCGCATGCTGGCGGATCTGGGTAGACCGTTGACCGAGGTCATGGGCGATCCGCAAGCCCTGCAGAGGATCGACGCCAAGCGCTACACGGACGAGCATTTCGGCCTGCCCACAGTGCAGGACATCGTGCGTGAGCTCGAAAAGCCCGGCCGGGACCCGCGCCCCGAGTTCAGAACCGCCGCTTTCCAGGAGGGCGTGGAGGATCTCAAGGACCTCAAGCCCGGCATGTTGCTCGAAGGGGTCGTCACCAACGTCACGAACTTCGGCGCGTTCGTCGACGTCGGCGTGCATCAGGACGGACTCGTCCACGTGTCGATGCTGTCGCACCGCTTCATCAAGGACCCGCGCGAGCTGGTCAAGGCGGGCGATGTCGTAAAGGTGAAGGTGCTGGAAGTCGACCTGGCGAGAAGGCGAATTGCGTTGACGATGAAGGTCGGTGAGCCCCCGCCACGCGCGCCGGCGGAGGCGCGGCGGCCACAAGGGCCACAACACCCTCAAGGGCCGCAACCCTCGCAGGGGCGACCACACTCGCAGGATCCCCTGCGCTCCCCGGACGCCCGGAGCCAGAGGCAGAGCAGGGGATCAGGTCGCGGTGATCGGCCGCGCGGAACTTCGGGCGATTCCGAGCCACGAGCCAATGGAGTGATGGCCGAAGCCTTGGCGGCAGCACTGCGGAAACGCTAGAGCCTCAGGGTCACCAGCCACGCGCCTCCACCTATGAGCGCGATACCCAGCCAATTGACAGCCGACAATCGCTCGCCGAGGAAGATGACGCTGAAGACGGCCACGAGCACCACGCTCAGCTTGTCCAGCGGAGCCACTCGCGACGCATCCCCCAGACTCAGCGCACGGAAGTAACACAGCCACGAAGCACCCGTAGCGAGACCCGAGAGCACCAGGAAGACATAGGTTCGCCCCGGTGCGCCTGCGGCGGAGCGGATCTCGCCCGAAGCCGCCACGATCGCGGTCAGCACGATCAGGATGACGACGGTGCGCACGAGCGTTGCCACATCCGGATTCATGTGCGCGACGCCGGCTTTTGCAAATACGGCCGTCAAGGCCGCAAAGCACGCGGACAGCAGTGCCCAGGCGATCCAGCTCGACATGGCGGACCTCACGGCGTCAGCGTGGTCGAAAATGTGAGCATCGCACCGCCGTCGATCGGCACGACCATCACGTTGGTCGAATACTGCGGCGCGCCATGCCGGTTCATTACGAAGCGCGCCGTCGCAATGCCCAGCGCTGCGCCCGCGACCGAGTCGGACAGCCAGTGGGCGTTATGCTTCAGGCGCTCGTACGAAGTGGCTACACCCAGGCCGTAGCCGAGCACGCGCCGGATCCAGCGTACGTCGTCGCTGCCTGACTCCGCCAGGACGGTGCCGATCGCGAATGCCGCGGACGAGTGCAGCGAAGGAAACGAGTTTCCGCCGCCACCGAACCGGCTGGAGTCGGCGGTCTCATCGGGCCGCTCGCGGGGAATCGCGAACTTCAGGACGAACGCCGTGGCGCTGCCAAGGACCGCCGCCTCGACCATTTCGCCGGCTTCGCGGTGTCCGCTGCTGTCCTGAATGAGCGATGCGTAGAGCCACGTTGCACCGACCGCTGCAACGGCGGGAAGCGCGTCCTGCACATCGTGGCTGCTCGTGGAATTGAGGTTGCCGGCGTACTGCCCGGTTGTGAAGTGAGTGCGCACCTGGTCGTCGTAGTGATGGGCCGCACCGATGGCAACCAGGGTACCTCCGAAGTAGAGCCAGTCCTGAGCATCCCAGCGCAGGGGAGCGGTGACGTACGCCTTGGCGTCCGTCACGAAGCCGCTGCGCGGCACATCCTGCGACTTGGGGTATCCACTTTCGCCGGCATTCTGTGCCGCTGCGGCGCGGCACAGGCATGAGAGAGCGGCCACTGAGGCCAGCAGGGTCCAGCTCGGTTCGCTCGATTTCACTCCGACTCCTCGTTTCGCTGACGGCGGGCCGTCGGCACCGTCGCCGCGAGCCGACAGATTAAGACAGTCGCCCATCGTGATGGGCGGAGATTTCCGCGCCCGGTGCAATGGCGCGCTGGAGCGGTCAACCGAAATCGCCCTCGACCGCTTTGGACTGACAACGTCTCCATACAGACGGTCGACTCACGACATTCCAACCGAGGAATCGGACATGAAGACTTCCTTGACCGTTTATGCGCTCGGCAGCGCCCTGCTTCTGTGTCTGACCGCGTGCGGTGGAGGCTCCGAGTCGTCCACCGCCTCGAGCACCGCCACAGGCTCCGGCGCCACGGCGCATTCCGGCACCGTCTCGCTCCTGGTGAGCGACGATTCCGCTGAGGACTGGGCGACGATCGGCGTCAAGGTGCTGGGCATCGACCTGACGCCTCAGGGCGGCGGCAGTCCCGTGAACGTCTACACCGCGCCCGCACAGGCGCCCGTGATCAATCTGGAGGAGCTGGATCAGCTCGCGGAAATCCTCGGCAACGTCACCGTACCGGCCGGCACGTACAGCGGCGCAACGCTCACTATTGGCGCCAATTCGGGCGATGTCCTGCTCACCGTCTCCGCGGATCCGGCAACCGGATTTCCCGGCACTCCGGGCGCGAGCATCCCGGCAGGCCAGATCCAGATCCAGGGCGGGCAAGGCGTCTCGCCCAATCGGACGGTGCCCGTCAAAGTGGCGTTCGACTCCCCGCTGGTGGTCACGGCCGGCCAGAGCAACGCGCTGGACCTGGAGTTCGACCTCGGGCACCCGGCCTTCATCGTGGGACACACGGCCCCCGCAGCCGCCGGCGCCACGATCTGGGCGGTCAACTTCAAGGGGCCGGTTCGTCACCGCCCCATCCGTGACATCCGGCGGCTGGTGCTCAGGCACACCTACGGCACGGTGACCGCGGTGTCCGCCGACGACAGCGCCATCACGATCAGCAAGGATTTCGCAAGCCTCCCGGTCGCGAATCCAGAGATGCCGGTCACCACCTCGCAGTCGCTGCAGATCCTGGCGGATTCCGTCAACGGCACGCTGTTCTACGACGTCGACGCCAAGACCCGCACGAGCGTGATGAATTTCGCGACCGAAAGCTCATCGCTCGTCGGCAAGTACGTCCGCATCGCCGCGCGCTACGAGGAGAACGGCACCCTCGTTGCGGTCCGCGTCTGGGCGAGCTCATCGTTCAACAGCGTGTGGCTGAGCCCCGAAGGCCACGTCCTGCACGTCAATGCCGCCAACACCCGCATGTGGGTATCCAACGAGGCCGGCGCTGGCGTCCCGCTGATGGTCGACGCCAACACGCAATTCTTCTTCCGCACACCGCAGAACGCGCAGGCGGATGCGACGCCGATCGGCACAGGGCCGTCGTTCCTGACCAGCAACAGTCTGGTACGCGGCTTCAAGGTGCACGTGAGTGTCGTCGACCCATTGGCCACGCCCCTGGTCGCAGAGAGCGTCGACATCGAGACGGCAGCCTACGACGGACGGATCTCGGCGGCCAGCAGCACCAGCTTCACCTACACCCGGCAGTTCGCGACACCGGCTGATGACTACACTGTCCCGCTCAACTACATCTCTGACGCCACAGCGAATGGAACCGACGCGAGCGGCAACGCGATTGTGGGATTCAAGTGGTGGAACTTCGCGTATCCAACCCTGGTGACCTCAGGATCGAGCGCCATCGCGGATTTCGTGTCTGCCACGAATGCAGGGGTCGACTTCGGCGGCACGGCCGGGTCGGTCACGGCGTGGGGCAGGTCGAATGCGATCTGGAATGACCCCGCCAACCCGAGCGGCTGGTCGGCGCGCTGGACGATCCTGGTCCCCACTCCGTTGCCCTTGGGCACAGTCGCTGCAGGCCTCTCCAGCGATGCGTTCTCAATGAGTGTTACGGGCGGCGCAAGCCCGGCCACCGTGATGGTGGATGCGACGTCCGGGTCCGCTACCCTCGTGTACCAGGTCGACACCACGAACGGCGTCGTCACCGTGAGCCCGATCGACATCACCACGGCGGATGGACTGGCCGCGCTGACGAGCGGGCTTGCGGTCGGCACGACTGTCAAAGTCTACGGAGTGCCCCGGCCGGACGGCACGCTGCGGTCCTATGTGCTCACGTACTTCACCGGCGATCGGCCGATGGAGTGACCCTTCAGGCGATGGGGTGAGCTCTCAAGTGGGCATCGGCGTTGGGATCGGCGTGGCGTTCGGCGCCGATCCCTTCACGCCTGCAAGGCAGAAGGTCGCTGCGATCCTGGCGGCCATCTCGGGGGTGATCCCTTCATTGAAATCGAGCGCCAGCCGGTGATCGCCCGGAGGGATGCGGAGGGTCGCAAGCTGCTGACCCGGACGCGACACCAACTGCACGGGCATGCCATCGGTCGGCGGGTAGACCGGCAGGGTATTGCCGATCCAGGCATCAAAGCTGAACTGCGCGTCGGTCTGCTCGTAGGCGTCCAGATACCTGCGATAGTCGTCGCTGCGGAACTGGACCCAGACACCCCACACGAAAGGGTCGTCGCAGCCCTGGATCGGAACGAGCAGCACTGCACGGGCGAAGTGGAAGCGTTGCCCCTGAGGGTCCTCATAGGCGCAGAAATCGCGGCCGTACGCCGCAGCTGCCTTCACCTGCGGGGGCTGACCGACGAAGGCATCGGGAGCCGTGAAGCCGTAGTTCGGTGACCCCGTGTGCATCTGGCCGCACACGCATCTGAATCTGAAACCCTTCCGCACCACTTGTGAACCGCTCCTGGCCAGTGACCGGGGCGCAACGGTACCGCGTCCAGCGCTCCTGTGGGAGGTCGCAGAGCGGCCCGAGCGCGCGCTGTGGCAACGGCGCCACGTTGAAAAGGGACATAAGCGGGTAGGGGACACCCTCGAATCGACCGCTCACGCCGCCATCTGCACCGCTCGTCGGGTCGCCCCTGCGGAAACGACCACGTCACAGTTTCCGGTCGAATCCTTTCGGTAGATTGCACCCCGGCCCAAGCCCAAGGGGGGCAGGAACGCCCGCCCCGCGAACGTAAGGATCAGGCGAGCAGCGATGCAGCCATGCACAGGTCCACCGGAAACGACATGAAGCGACAGACCGGATTCACCCTCACCGAGCTCATCACCACGATGGCCATCGTGGGGATTCTGATCGGCATCGGTGTGCCTTCATACCGCTACGTCACCACTGCTAATCGGATGTCGTCGGAGATCAACGGCCTGCTCGGGGATCTGCAGTTCGCGCGGTCGGAGGCCATCCGGGAGGGCACGAACGTGGTTGTCTGCGCGACTTCAGATGGCACATCGTGCTCCGGCACCGCGATTTGGGGCTCCGGGTGGCTGGTGTACAGCGACCTGAACGGCAATGGCGCCGTCGATGCCCCCGATGAAGTGCTGCGGACTCAGGCGGCCCTGTCGAACAACGACACCCTGGCTGCAGTCGCCGCGACTCAGTTCGCATTCAATCGCGAGGGGTTCGCGATCGGCGTCGCCGCGGATGAGCTTCTGACGCTCCACGACCCAACCAACAACCCTACCTATGCCCGCTGCCTGAAACTGACGGTCATGGGCATGGCCACCGTTACGTCGCATTCCACAGACGCGAGTTGCACATGAGACCCAGGATCTCGTTACCGACTTCTTCCGGCTTCACCCTCGTCGAGGTGATGGTGTCGCTCATCGTCATTTCGGTCGGTCTGCTCGGCATCGCCAGCATGCAGGCGCTAGCTCTCTCGAGTTCCAACAATGCGCGCCTGCGGTCGCTGGCCGCAATCGAGGCATCGAGTCTGGCGGCGACGATGCACACGAACCGGTCCTACTGGTCGAGCAGCGTTCCGGGACTTGTGACGGTGATCGACGGGACTATCACCGGGGGGACACTGAACGTCGTTTTGGACCCTGGACGATGCGAGGGGGGGGATTCGTGCACTCCTGAAGAGCTTGCTGCCTACGACCTGCAGAAATGGACTGCCTCCCTCGATTCACTACTGCCGCATCCCTCCGCAACCATTACATGTCCGATCCTAAGCGTACCCATGAGCTGCTCGATCAAGATCACTTGGACCGAAAGCGTGGTGGCGATGACCAAGCAGGAAGCGCAGAGCGCGGCGGCCACGGCAGGCTTCAAGACTCCCGACTACACGCTGTACGTGCAGCCATGAAAATCCACACGCCGCACATCGCGATGTCCTCGAGCGCGCGCCGCCAGGCCGGATTGACGCTGATCGAGATGATGATCACCATCCTGATCGCTCTGTTCCTGATCGGCGGGCTGCTGGTCATGGTGCAGCACACGCGCAGCGCCTACACGAACACCAATCAGCTCAGTCAGCTGCAGGACGGCGAAAGACTGGCGATCACGATGATCACGGACGTCGTGCAGTCGGCCGGCTACTTTCCGGATCCGACACAGACCACGACGACCGGCGCCTTTCCGACCGTGGGAGCGTTCGCGGCCGGTCAGGTCGTCACCGGAATTCAGGGAGTCTCCGTCCCCGAAGACACCCTCAGCGTCCGCTTCATGACTACCGGTGCGGACGGAATTCTCAACTGCCTCGGCCAGTCGAACCCCAACGCGGGGCCCGGAGCGGCATTCAATATCAGTTATATCAACACCTTCAGCATCAACGACAAAAGCCAGTTGCAGTGCGAGCTGAACGACGGCACGACCACCACGAAGCTGCCACTGGTCGACGGCGTACAGAATCTGCAGGTCTGGTACGGCGTCAAGCGCCTCCCGCAGGACAATTACAACGTCGACACCTATATGCGCCAGGCCGACATGGCACCCGCGGACTGGCAGAACGTGAGCGCCGTCAAGATCGTGCTCACTTTCAGTAATCCGCTCAGCGGTCAGCCCGGCCAGCCGGTCGCGATCACATTCGAGAGAGTCATTGCCGTGATGAACAGAGCGGGTGTCAAGACATGAGCCTCCGGTATCGCCTCCACGGCTCGCGGCAGCGTGGCATGGCCCTCATCACCAGCCTCCTGCTGCTCCTGGTCGTGACCATTCTCGCGGTTGCGATGTTCCGTGGCTTCAGTCTTCAGGGCCGGATCGCCGGCAACGTACGCGAGAAGCAGCGCGCTCTCACATCCGCGGTCAGTGCCGAACAGTACGCCGAATGGTGGCTCACGCAGAGCAACAATGCAGCATCGGCCCCGGTGGTGTGCGCCGCGCCCATGCTCGACGCCAATCTGAGCCAGGGCCAGATCTGCTCGAACGCGCTGGTTAGGACTCTGGTGACCAAGGTGCCGTGGACGAACGGCACGGACAAGATCGGCGTGACCTACGTGCCGAGTCAGATGACCGGCAAGATCAAGCCGGACACGCCGGACCAGGATACGTTTTATTCCGAGCCCAGTTATTACATCGCCGACATGGGAGTCTCTGCCGACGGGCAGGGCGAGGTATATCAGATCGATGCGGCCGGGTGGGGCGCTGCGCCCAATGCCGTGGCCGTAGTCGAGAGCACCTTTGAAGTCACCGCTGGCGTTGTATGCAGGAGTTGCTTGTGAAACACATTGCCTCGATCATGAAACGCACCCTGGTCCTGCTGGCCACGGTACTCGCTCCAGCGATACTGCACGCGCAGGGCATCGTCAGCGAGGATTTCACGTCCGCGACGACCACCAATTCCTGGTACTTCTTCAATGGCGCCTGCCTCACCGCCGGCACCACTTCCGGAGGCTCGAGCCCTGGCCAGATACCCTCGTGCCTGAGCCTGCAAAGCACCTACTACAACCAGAATCTCGTCGGCGGCGACCAGGGCTATCTGGGATCGGCCACAGCCCCCAGCAGCCTGACTCAGGGCACCGCGGACCCAGCCGCTTCCGCCTCCAACCCGGGCAGGGGCGCACTGCGCTTCACGAACGGTTCACCCGGCGGATTTAATCAGAGCGGCGCGATCGTCTCGGCGAGCACCTATAACACCGGACAGGGCGTGCAGATCACCTTCAAGACCGTGACCTACCGCGGCAACTCCGGCGGTGCCGGTGGCGACGGTGCGGACGGCATCAGCTTCTTTCTCATGGACGGCGGAGTCGACCTCACGCAGTACCCCGGCGTGGGCGCCTATGGCGGCAGCTTGGGCTACTCCTGCTCCAACACCAACCCCCCGTACGACGGACTGTTCGGCGGCTACCTCGGCCTCGGCATCGATGAATACGGCAACTTCCTGAACGGGTCGAGCAATTCGCTCGGCGAGACCGGCAGCACCTCCACGAACGGCGGAGTCGGCGACAACACCGCCTCGGGCGGCCTGTACCAGCCCGGACGCATCGGCCTGCGCGGCGC
>FTJO01372239.1_pt1 | contig 16403 bp, 13 predicted proteins | sample 1658761 | NCBI WGS metagenome assembly FTJO01 (sample SAMEA3914852, study PRJEB12502) | metagenome | biome: forest; material: soil | place: USA | collected 2011-06-22 | depth 0.3 m | reverse complement strand
GCCGCACCGCGCCGGCGACGATCAAGCGGCTGGATGCCCTCAGACTCGACGCCCGCAGCCGGCGGGACAGGTTCTTCGCCAAGGCCCGATATGCCCCGCCCACACGAGCACGCTGAGGCGCGCGAGCGGCCAAGCCGGGAAGGCCGTCCTCGGCCGAGCAGCTCCGCAATGTGTCAGGTGTGAGTTTGAAGATAGGCCTCAGGATCTTTCACAATCCCGCGTGGATGGGAGGCGTCAACTACGTCCTCAACATCGCCAGGATGTTGCGCAGACTGCCGGAAGGCGAGCGGCCGGAGCAGGTTGTCTTTCTGGTGACAACCCCGGCATCCGTTGAGATCGCAGACTCCCACAGGGGGTTGGCCGACTTCATCGCTCCGTTCATCGATGCTGCGAAGCTGGACCTGGACTTCGTCTACCCGGCAACCCAGCTATCCGAGGCCCCCAACGGAGCGCCTTGGGCCGGGTGGATACCGGACTGGCAATCCCATCACCTGCCCGACCTGTTCAGCCGGGCCGAGCGGGCCAGGCGCTTCATCCAATACCGGGCTCTCGCCCAGGGCTGCGCTGTGACCGTCCTTTCGAGCGAGATGGCGCTGCGGGACACGAGATCCATCGTCCCGGAGGGCGCCACTGAGCTCAGGAAACTGAGGTTTCCGTCCATCTTCGAAGAGACGGAGTTGCTCCGCTCCGAACAGCAGCTCCGGGACACGAGGGAGCGCCTTGGCGTGCCTGCCGGATATGCTCTCATCTGCAATCAGTTCTGGCTGCACAAGAACCACCGCGTCGTCTTCGAGGCGTTGCGACACGTGCGGACTGACGTCCGCATCGTCATGACCGGAGAAATCGGCGACGAGCGCTGGCCCGACTATACCCAGCAGATCCGCGACCTGGCGTCGGACGAAGCGATCGCCCCCCGGGTGGTCGTGACCGGGCGCATCAGCCGATCCGATCAGATCGACCTGATGCTGGGCGCGGTCGGCTTCGTGCAGCCGAGCAAGTTCGAGGGTTGGAGCACCTTCGTTGAGGAAGCGCGAGCGCTTGGCCGTCCCATCCTGATCTCGGAATTTCCGGTCCATCGGGAACAGGCCCCGGCCGGATCACTGTTCTTCGATCCCGACTCACCCACCGAGCTCGCGTCGCTCCTCGACCAGTGGTTCACCGAGGCGCCGGCCCGGTCCGACCCTGCGGAGGTGCGTCGGAGTCACGACGCCTTCGTGCTCGAATGCGCCCGCGACTTCATGGAGATCGCCAGGTCGGCGCGGCGCAGGTTCCGCCCCGGGCTGCACGATCCCGCGAGTATCGCCGCGGCGTCGCTCGCCCAGCTGAACCTCGACATCCAACGGGGATTTGATGAACTGACGGCCGAGGACGAAGGGCTGTTCCAGGCCGCCATCAGGCGTTGGTTCAGCGACTACCCGGAGGAATTGGCCGATTTCTGCAACGTGATCAGCGCCATGGACTGGCCTCTGCAGCAGCGAGGCGTGGACCTGCTCGTCAAGGCCACGCTGCGCAAGATGTCCGACGCCGGACGACATCGCTTTGCACTCCGGGCTGAGGCGATCGGAGGCGTTGCGGGCGCAGTCGCGGCGGAATACGCGTCGGGCTCGTCCTGACCGTGCGAGCGCTTTACCGAGGGTAGCCTGAGTGGCAGGCTCAACCCGTCGGGACGATCGTGGGGCTTGTCGCGTGTGTGGGCCGCCCAGCGCATGAGGGGATGACATGTTGATCGGGGCGCTCATCGCGGCCGTTTTGGCCTTGGTCGTGGTCGTTGGCCTGCAACACGTTCGGCTGACCAGGCTGATGAAGATCATGGAAGATGGGGCGGCGCAGCTGCGGGCTCTGTCGGCCCATTCACACGACCAGGCGGAGGCGGCGAGCCGGTCGGCCAAGGGGGCGGCGGCGGCGGCTCGGGCCGCCGAAAAAGCCATCCAGCTTTCGCTGATGCTGGAGCGCGCCGATGTGTTTCCCGTCATCGACCAAGGGCAGTTGGAAACGGCCAAGGGCGCGGCCGCGACCTTTGCCCTCACGCTGTTCAATGGCGGCAAGAGCGTGGCGCGGATAACCGGCTACGAAGCCTCGTTCCGAGATGTCGAGCCGCCATCGCAACAGCCCTATCCAGAGCATGCGAAGGCGGTGTGGCGAACCTTGCCGTCGGGCCAGTCGCACACCCTGGCGAAGCTACCAGTGCCGAAAGAACTCCCGACCCCCTGCTTCCTCGTCGGGCGGGTGCTCTACCGCGACGTGGCGGAGGTGGAGCACGTCCACTGGTTCAGTGTTCGCCTGAACGCAAAGGCCGGCGAGGCAAGCCCCGGCGCCCCGGAGCTGAACCGTCGTCAGCTCCTGCCCACCTGACCCTCGCGCTAGGCGGGCTATTCCCGAACACGTTTCTTCAGCTCGTCGCGGGTGCGCCGGAGTCTGGCCGCGGTCTCGGTCCGCTTCGCCAAGAGGGCCTTGAGCTCCGCGATCCTCTCGCGATCCTTGTCGGCCCGCGAGCGGGCCCTGCCCTCGCTCTCCTGCAATCGTGCAAGCAGCCGCTGAACGGTGGCGCCGGCCATCATGTCTTCGGCCGCAGGCGCTTCATCGGCGAACGGTGGCGGGTCGGGCGGAAGCTCAGCAGGAAGCAGACCCGGCGGGCAGTGCTGGACGAGGTAGTAGTTCTTCGACCAATTGGCCACCACGTCGAAGGCGCCAATGTATCTGGCGTTGCAGATGTTGAACAAGTCCCTTGCGCAATATCCGAACACTTCGACGGGATTGTTTATATGTAGCGCCTTTGGAAAGCATTTGACGAGCCGGCGGTAGGCCCCTCTCCTTAAGGCATGGCCGAGGCCGGGGGCGCTGAGGCGGCAGTACTTGGCGTCGTACTTCAGCAGGTAGCGCTCATGGAGCAGCCGCAGTTTCCAGTACTCCGGCGTATCCTTCTGTTCGCTCCAGTTCCGGAAATGGTGGACGGCGACGCGCTTCGTCAGAGCTACATCCCAGCCGGAGAACAGGACCTTCGCCGTGAGGTCGGGGTCGATCCCGTAGTCACGGAAGACCTCGCTGAATCCGCCGACCGCCCTGAGCACATCGGTGCGCAGCAGTCCCTGGTTGACCGTCAACACGCCGATGGTCGAAACCCCGCCCTGATAACTCGCTCGCTGGAACGGGCCGCGCTGATCCTTGACCTTTAGCCCGACCATGCCAAGCCGCGGATTGTCTCGCAGCGCCTTTAGGGCCACGTCGAGGCCGCGATCGACCACCACGTTGTCGTCGCTGAGCCAGCAGACGAAGGGGGTCTGCACGAGGGCGAACATCTCATTGTAGGCGCGCGCCTGGCCGAGCCGCTCGCCTGCAAACACGGGTCGAACCGTGTCGTCCGCAATGGACTGAAGGTATTCGACGGTCCCGTCGCTGGAGCCGGCGTCGGAGACGTGGATCACGAGGGGGGCGGACGTCTGGGCCCGGATGCTGTCAATGCAGGCGCGCAGCTGGTCCAGCCGGTTCAGCGTGCCGATGACGATGGAGAGCTCCGCAGCCATGTCAGGGAGCCGAAGGGGGCTGAACGGAAGGACTGGCGGCCATGTCTTTTTCCTGCCCCCGTTGTTGACCACGCCGACGTTCGCCGTTGCAAGCGCGTTCAGTTCACCCGGCGAGCACGCTTCCCCATCCTCCCCCGAGGGCCCAGGCTTGCCCGCGGGCGGTGCGTCCTGCAGAAGTCGCTGACCTCTGACCATGGAACCGAGATGCCGTCCTCCCTGGCTCTGCGAGCCGCCGATCACGCCTTCGCGTCCTGCCCGGCATTCCTGAGGGTCAGCACGATCGACGAGGCCAGGACGGCGCTGGGCGCGCAGCTCGCCCTCTCTGACGACATGGACGCTGCGACCCTGCTGGAGGTGTGGCGGAGCTTCGAGGCCGGATGCCGGATCGGCGAGGACGTGCGCCTGGGCCTCTCAGCCCGTTTGATCAATCTCGGCCAGACCGAATGCGTGGTCGTCGGCCATCACTGTGTCATACGGGGCTGCCTGCGGATCGAGCCGGAAGGCCGACTGGACATCGCCCCCTTCGTCTATGTCGGCGACGGCGTCGTCATCAGCGCCCAGGCGTCCGTCGAGCTGGGCGAGGCGACCATGCTGGCGCACGGCGCCATGATCTTCGACAACAACTCCCATCCGACGAACCCATACGCCCGCGAGATCCAGTTCCGCAGGATGGTTGGGATCAAGGACCGGTTCATGCCCGTAGGCATCGACAGTGCTCCCGTGCAGATTGGCCGGCGATGCTGGATCGGCATGAACGCCCTGGTCCTGAAGGGCGTCCGCATCGGCGACAACACCGTGGTCGCCAGCGGATCGGTGGTGGTCGGCGACCTTCCGCCCAATGTGGTGGCGGGCGGCAACCCGGCGAAGGTGCTCCGCGCCCTCACGCCGGATGAGCTCGTAGAGTCCTGAGACGCGGGCTCGGCGATTTGAACTGCCGCGCATCGCGGTGTTAGAGGCAGATGTGAACAAATCCCTGGACGACTTCAGCATTGCCGAACCGATCTATGCCGACGGCGCGCCCCGCTGCGAGGGAGCGTGCTCTCCCGCCGTCGCCGACGGGGCAATGGAATGGTACCCGCCGGTCATGGTCGGCGCTGACTCCCTGGCGGCGGATCTCCTGGACGACACCGCGCGCAACGTGCGCGACGCACTGGACCTGCTGGCGATCCTGGAGCGCGACACCTACTCGGACTACGTCTCTGAATTCTATCGCCGAGGATTGCTCCGGTATGGCGACCACTGGCGCTACGCGGACCTGCTGACAGCGACGCTGGTCACCGGCCGCTGGCTCAGGCCACAGTCCTATCTGGAAGTCGGCGTGCGCCGCGGCAGGACCGTGTGCGCCATGGCCAAGGTCGCGCCACACTGCGACATCGCCATGTTCGACATGTGGATCCCCAACTACGCCAAGATGCCCAATCCCGGCCCCGACTTCGTGGCTCAGGAGCTGGACAAGGTCGGCCACAAGGGCAAGCGCGAGTTCGTCGACGGCGACAGCCACCAGACCCTGAACGCCTATTTCCAGGACCACCCCTCGGCCTTCTTCGACGTGGTGAACGTCGATGGCGACCACTCGATCAACGGGGCGGCGCAGGACATCTGCGACGTCCTGCCAAGGCTGAAGATCGGCGGGGTGCTCCTGTTCGATGACGTGGCCAACGCCAACGTTCCGGGACTGCAGGAGGTGTGGGCACGGCTGATCGAGGGCAATCCGCGATTTTCCACAGTGACGTTCAATTCGGTCGGCTACGGCGTGGGCCTGGCGGTCAGGAAGTATTGACCGCGCATGGGACCGCTGCTGGGCCCGCCGCCAAAGTTCCCCGGCGCCGTTGAGCCATTCGAACCTGAGAAGGGCTATCCCGACTGGCCCTCCCTGATCGGAAAGGACCAGGACGTCTGGCGTCAGGCCGTGCAATCCGCTTCGGGGCCTGTGGTCCTCATCCCGTCGAATACCGGCCTGCACGGGGCGGTGGTGACGCTCGACAGCCTGCTGGCGGTGGCGCTGACGATGCGCGGCGCGCGGGTAAGGTTCGTCCTGTGCGACGGCGTCCTTCAGGGCTGCCTGATGACGACGTACTCGGAGCGCACGCCGCCCAGTATGATCGCGCAGCGCGAGCTGGTCGGGACCCTCTGCAAAGCCTGCTTCAACCGCGGCACGCGGGTGTTCCGCGCCCTGGACCTGCCCGTCCGCCGGCTCAGCGACTCTCTGGAGAGCGCCGACTACCAGGAGGTCGCTGAGGCGGTCGCTGGCCTGGAACCCCGTGAGTTCCCCACCTGGCGTCCCGATGGCGTCAGCGTCGGCGAGCATGCGTGGGCGGGCGCGCTGCGCTACTTCGCCCGCGGAGACCTCGCCGGCGAGCCCCTCGGGGAGGAGGTGGCGCGGCGGTTCCTCGAGGGAGGCGCGCTCGCGGCCAGGGCCATGGCGCGGATCGTGGCCGCGGAGAAGCCCGATGTCGCCGTGCTTCATCACGGCATCTACAGTCCGCAGGGCGTGGCGGCGGAGGTGCTGCGAAGGGCCGGGACCCGGGTCGCCACCTGGGTCGTGGCCTACCGGCGCAACTGCTTCATTTTCAGCCACGACGACACCTACCACCACACGCTCATCGACGAGCCGACCGCGGCCTGGGAGGACATGGAGCTGGACGACCAGCAGGAGCACGCCATCCTCGACTACCTTGCCAGCCGCGCCGGGGGCGCGCGCGACTGGATCTATTTCCATTCCGAGCCCGACGCCGGCTTCGCGGCCTACGCCGCGAGCGAGGGAATCGACCTTGGCAAACCACTCGTGACCGCCCTCACCAACGTGGTCTGGGACGCGCAACTGCACTATCCGGCCAACGTCTTCCCGACCATGCTGGACTGGCTGAGGGAAACCATCGGGCGCTTCGCCGGCAGGCCGGATCTGCAGCTGCTCATTCGGGTCCATCCCGCGGAGACCCGCGGCGGGGTGAAATCGCGCCAGCTGTGCGAGGACGAACTGCGGACCGCGTTTCCAGAGCTTCCCCCCAACGTGTTCGTGGCGGGCCCGGAGGCCTCGGTGAACACCTATTCAGCCGCCGCCGCCAGCAATGCGTGCCTGATCTTCGGCACGAAGATGGGCGCAGAACTGACGCCGCTGGGCGTGCGCTGTATCATCGCCGGCGAGGCCTGGATCCGCGGCAAAGGACTGACCATCGATGCACAGTCCAAAGAGCACTATTTCGAGCTGCTTTCGCAGCTGCCTTTCGCGGAGTCGGCGTCGCGTCCGGATCGCGAGCGCGCCTTGAAGTACGCCTACCACTTCTTCTTCCGGCGGATGATGCCCTTGGAATTCCTCGAGCCCAATGGCTCCAGCGCCATGTTCGGTCTGGACATCCAGGGCCTGGCCGACCTCTTGCCCGGCCGGCATGCAGGGCTGGACGCCATTTGCGACGGCCTGATGTCTGGCGCTCCTTTCATCTATGCAGCCGAGCGCTACGGCGTCCACGACCGAGGCGCCGTGGCCGGTTTGTGGGAAACCCGATGACGGGCCCGGCATCGCTCTCGGTGATCCTCGGCACGTTCAACCGCCTGGAGTCGCTGAAACGGTGCATTATCAGCATCGTGGCCCAGACCCACAGCAGCTTGAAGATCTATGTCGCCGACGCCGGCTCGACGGACGGAACGGTGGACTATCTGACCGCCATCGCGAGCAATACGATCATTCCCGTCCTGCAGGGCGAGAAGCTGGGCCAGGCCCGCGGCTACAATGCGTTGTTCCGGCAGGTGGAGACCCCCTACGTCTGCTGGATCAGCGACGACAACGAGGTGGTCAACCACGGCCTGGACGTCGGAATCGACCTGCTCGAGAGTCACAGGGCTGTCGGCATGGTGGGCCTGAAGGTCGCCGATATGCAGGGCCCGTTCGCCAAGGCCCCATACATCGGCGGCATAACGGCGGCCGGCGTGCTCAACATCAATCAGGGCATGCTGAGAACCGAGGTCCTCAGGGAGGTCGGCTACTTCAGCGAACTGTTCGGCCTCTACGGGATCGACGCGGACCTGACGACCAAGGTTCTGTACGCCGGCCACGACGTCGTCATGACGAGGGCCATCGCGCTTCAGCACTACCGGGACTGGGCCGACGTATCCACCGACGCCGGCGCAAAACTCAAGGCCAACCAGGACCGGTCCCTGCGCATCTACAAGGAAAAGTACGCCTCCTGCATCAGCGACGATCCGACTTGGCGCCTGAAGAAGAAGCTGTGGGACGCAGTGCGGGCCCGGCTGGGCAAGCGCCTTTCCCTCAATTCACGAGAGCCGATATTCGGCGCCATCCCGCGAGACTGGTTCAACGTACTGCAGGCCCGATACATCAGTCCGCTCGACCCGTGGATACACGCCCTCAGCGCCTATCATCTGCGCCAGCGGATTCCCCGTCGCGAGCTGAGATCGTTGAAGCCGCTTGAGGACTCGGCGATCGCCGCGACCTACTAGCCTGACGCGCTGTCGCCAGCCAACGCTCAGTCTTCGGCGTCCGGCGCCGTCCCGGCGGCGGGAGCCACGGCTCCCGGCGGCTGATCGGCGAGATCTTTATCGAGAACAGGCCCGAACACCTTCCGCGCGGTTTCCAACGGATCGACAAAGTCGAGGTATTTGGGGCCCATCTTCCTGGCCTTCTGTCCGATCAGGCCAGGCCAGCGCAGACGCATCATGCCGCGGTCGTATTCCATCATCGCGTTGTTGGCCTGGCGCGCCGCCTCAGCGGGGCTCACGTAGTGTTCGCAGATGGAGCCGGTGCAATCGATGATCGCATAGCCGGCTTGCCAGATCCGCAACGAAAGGTCGGTGTCCGCCTTGTAGAAGGCAAAGTCGTACTCGTTGGCGTATCCGATCTCAGCCAGCGCCGACCGCGAAAAGAACCCATGGTTCACCATCAGGTTGCCGCCAAGGGTGCGCTGGACAAAGTACCGGCTGCTCATCGGCCAGTCGCGATAGTAGAAGGCGCAGCCGCCGACCCTGAGCCCCGCCGCCTGGGCTTCCTCGATGCGGGACAGAGCCGCCGAGGTGGCCCCCGGCAGCACATAGCAATCGTCGGAGATCATCGCGATCCAGTCGCTGCTGGCGGCCCGGAATGCGATATTCATGAACCGGCCCCAGGACATCCGCCGGCGAACCGAGCCGTCTCTTAGGTAGCGGTTATGCTGGATGATCCCGATGACGTCCTGCTGGCTGCAGATCCATTCGATGGACCCGTCCGTGGATCCGCCGTCCACCACGATGATTTCCGCATCGATGCCGGTGCAGTCCTCCCGGATCGAACGGATCGCCTGCTCAAGGAGCGCCCGGCGGTTGAAGCTGCCAAGCACATAGGACGCGCGGGCGGGTCCATCGACCAGAGGCCGAGCGGGCAGCGCTGATCTGAGGTCGCGCACATCCTTGGGCGACCACTCGTCCCCAAGCTGTCCGGGCCGGACGGGATCGGCGGCGAGATCGGCAAGGAAGGCCTGTGACGCGGGGTTCGGAGGATCGTCCTCTGCCAATGCTCCCAGCCTTTCGAGCCATGCACTCCAACTGCAACCAGCTGTCGCAATCCGAACCATCAATCACGCGATGGCTCCGCGTGAGGTTTTGCAGGCGCGGGGGCCCAGATCAAGCAGTCGCTCTGCCGTATGTTCGCCGCCTGCCCTGTTCATGAGCGTTGCCGACCAGAGCCGGGGTCGACTAAAAGCGGACGGGGCTCCCGCCCAAGTGCGCTGGTTCGGCGGACGCGGTCTGGCGGAGCGCGGATTGGAGGGGCGTGAACATGACTGACTGTCGCCTTTCCCAGCCCGGCCAATGAGCCGGCGCCCGTCAGTATCGTCGGGACTCGGCGGGGTCAGCGATCAGCTGGCCAGCCTGCACTCCACCGTCATCACCTACCGCGACCGCGAGGCGCAGGAGGTGAAGTCCCTCGATGACCGTCTTCGGGCATTCGAGAAGACCGTCCAGGAACTATCCGGCATGGTGGGCCGCCAAGGCGCGCACCTCGAAGAGCAGACCCGCAGGATCGACCTCGTCGGCGGGGAGCAGGCCGATGTTCGAAACGACACGGCCGATGGCCTGCGCCGGCATCAGGAGGCCCTCCAGGCGCTTCAGGCGATGCTGGAAGCCCGGCTCGGCGAAATCGTCCGCAGCCAGTCCAAGCAGGTCGACTGGAGCACCCACAACGCCAAAGTCGTCGCTGAGCTCAAGCAGTCCCTGCAGGGACTTTCAGCTTTTGCCGCCAGCGCCGAAAGGCGATTTGATGAAGTCAGCCGCCGTCAGTCGAAGCAGCTCGACTGGAGCATCGGAACTGCCGGCGCCGTCACAGAGCTTGTCGCCAATACGCAAAGACGATTTGACGAGATTGATCGTCGTCAAAGCAAGCAATTCGAATGGGCCACCGCGACCGCCGGCTCCATCGCAAATCTTGCCGAGACAACTCTCAGTAACTCTATAGAATTACAAGATACTCTGAAGAAACGACTTGATGACATATCGTCGAAGCAGTCGAAACAGCTTGATTGGATCGTCGGTTCCAGCGAAATACTCAAGGAACTTAGAGGGGTTTGTTTTTCCAGCACGACCTCGTTGCTGGCCGGCCTGAAAACCAGGATCGCTGAGGAGCAGCAGGGCGCGCGGGCGAGAGACGTTCAGCTGGCGGAACGTCTCGATGTCCTCCGATCGTTCCTCGCGAAGCGGATCGATGAAGAGCGGCTGGAGGCGCGGGCCAGAGAGGTGCAACTGACCGCGCGCCTTGAGCTCCTTCAGCAGACGACGGCCAAGGCCAGTGGCGTAGGTGGGGAACGTGACCAACGACTTTCAGACCAGGCCACCGCGCAGCGGCGGCTGGACGAACTCACCGCCCTGATCAGCCGAGATCGCGAGCAGCTGGAGCGGCGCGATCAGAAGCAGCTGGACTGGGTCACAGCGACGGCGCGAATCCTGGCGGAGATACGTCAGAAGGACCTCGCCCACCTCCTGGGCAAGCTCGACGCCTTCGAGGGCGCCCTGGCCGAGAACGCCCTGGCGGGCGCCGTTAGGTCGGCCCAGCAGCAACGGCTCCACGCTCAGGTGAGCCGCGAGACGGTCCATGTGCTGCAGGATATCCGCGTGTTGCTTGCCGATCTCGCAGGGCATGTGACCTCTTCCGATTCTTCTCCAGGCATCGGCTCGAGGCTGTTGGCCCTCGGAGCTCCCCAGGACGGCCGTCAGGAGGGGGGCTCGCCGGATGACCGGAGCTTCGCGCTTCGAAGCTCGTCGATGGACCCGGAGCTCGAGGGGCTGCTGTCGCTCGGCCAGTTCCTTGACGACGACCTGCAGCTGGCGGCGCAACTATCGGCGATTACAGGCAAGGCCCTTCGCACGCTGTTCCCTCGAGGCCAGACGCAGATCATCACGATCCAGTGTGCATCCGGTCTCGATCTCGACGTCGACGCCGGCGACATCTTCGGAGCAAGCGCCGCTTTCGGCCGCATCCAGGAGGCGAACGATTTCGCGACCTTCATGGACCTCGTCGAGCCAGGCGCGGTCGTCGTCGACGTCGGTGCGAACTTTGGTCTCTACGCCGCGCATGCGGCCCTGTACGCGGGCGCCCAGGGCAAGGTGTTCGCCTTCGAGCCTGAACCGGACACCTATGGTCTGCTGGCGCAGAACATTCGACAGAATGGACTTGAAGCCCAGTCGACGTGCGTCCAGGCGGCGCTGACCGCCAGGAATGGCACGGCCGCTTTCCACGTCGCCGCGGACTCCGCCTTCAGCGGGTTGCGGAACACCGGACGGTCTCCGATCCAAAGGACCGTCGATGTGCGCACGATCCGCCTCGACGCCTTCCCACCGCTGAAAGCCGTGACCGCCATCGACCTCATTAAGGTCGACGTCGAGGGCGGCGAGGGAGCCGTGCTGGCCGGAGCCTTCGGCCTTCTGGAACGATCGCCGGAAGCCCTGGTGATGTTCGAGTTCAGCCACAAGAACCTCGATCCGGCGCGCCTGCTCCGGCTGCAGGACGCGATCAAGCGCCTGGAGGCGCTCGACTTCCATGTGTTCGCGACGACGAAGGGCGGCGCGGCGCTGATGCGCGTCGCCGCGGACGACCTTGCCGAGGCGCGCAACGAGAACCTGTTCCTTTGCCGTCCATCCAGCGCCCGGTTCGCCCGGCTGACCGAGATCGTCGGGCTTCGGCAGGCGCCTCGCCCGAACCCCGAGCAGGCCGCCGCCCTGGCTCTGCTCAGGCTTCGCGCCTCGCCCGGCCATGCCGCCGGTCCCGGCTGATCGCTGCGGGCGCCGGGGTGCACAGATGACGCTTGATCACAGACTGCCGACACTGCCGCACGCGCTGGCGCGCCTGCGGGACCATCCGGTGGAGGTTGGCGGCTACATCAGCCTTGGCGCCGGAAAGGGCGACGACACCCAGCCCTTCCTGTCGGTCTGGCCGGACGCGTCAGTCCTGCTCGTGGACATGGATCCGCGGTTCGAACCCGGCTACCGCGAACTGCAGGGCCGGTTCCCCAGGCTGCGGTACGATATCTGTGGCGCCGCCGCCGAGGATCAGGTCGGGTACCAGCATAAGAGCGACCAATATGGCGGGGTCATCCTCACCGAAGCGCCGAATTCCTCGGAAAACGTGCTGGAAACGCCGCTGAAGAAACTCGACACGCTGGTGCGCGAGCATGGCCTTCCGCCCCCGTACTTCATCAAGTTCGACACGCACGGGGTGGAGCTCGACATCCTTGCCGGCGCCACCGAGGTCCTGCCCCAGACGTCGCTGATCATGATGGAGTGCTACAACTTCAAGCTAAATTTCGTGCAGGGCCGCAACCTGACTTTCGACGAGATGAGCCTGCATATGAAGAGCCTGGGCTTCCGGGTCGCGGACATGAGCGACCCCCTGTACCGGCCCGGAGACTCACTGCTCTGGCAGGTGCATCTCTACTTCCTTCGGGCGGACCACCCCGCCTTCAGGCACAACGGCTATAATCCGCCGCGGACGGCCTGACGGGCCAACGGCGCGGCATGGCGCGGAGCTCAGCAGATGGCACACGACCCCGGCGTCAGTCGGCGAGGCGCCGTGGAGGCCGCAAGGCCACCAACCGATGAAGCGATCAGCCGTGCGCGTGTTCGTTTCGAGGCAGGTTCCTCGACCGCGGCGAAGTGGATATGATCGCTGGCGTGATGCAGGGCGGCGTTCCGCTGGAACCGTTTCTGGCCGTAGAGGACTGAATGACGTATTACTCGCTGAATGATCTGGACAAGCAGATCGAGAAGTTCGTCGATTTTGATGGTGGCATATTCTTTGAGGCCGGAGCTAACAACGGAATCCTGTTCAGTAATACTGCACACTTCGAGCTTGATCGGGGATGGTCGGGTGTTCTCGTCGAGCCTATTCCCGAACGTGCCGAAGAGGCGCGCAAGAGCCGGCCCAACTCAAAGTGCTTCAACGCCGCGCTGGTGCCGGCGGATTACCCGGATAAGGTCGCGCGTCTCACCTACTGCAACATGATGACGGTCACCTGGGGTGAAGGGCGGGTGTTCGACGGCCAGGATCATTTGGACAAGGGCCTTCCGCACATCGCCCGTCGAAACGAAACTCCGTACGACTTCACCGCCCCGGCGCGCACCATTTCCTCGATCCTCGACGAGAGCGGGCTGGATCGGGTCGATTTCATGTCGCTGGACGTCGAAGGCTACGAGGTCAGCGCGCTGCGGGGTCTGGACATCGATCGGCACTTCATCAAGTTCATGTGTGTCGAAGCCAAGGGACCAGGCTCTCTCGACATGATCCTGGAGACCCTGCAGGGCCGCTATGAGACTGTCGCCAAGCTTTCGGGTTACGACTATCTGATCGAACGCAAAGAGTAGGCTCCAGCGCCATTCCCGCTGACACCGCCTAGAGAGGAATGACATGGCAAGTGACGTCAACCCGTCATTGGAAGAACTTTACGACGGTGCTTTCAAGATGCGGTATACTAAACAGCCAGAAGCTGCCATCGAGCTGTTTGGCAAGTTCATTCAAGGCTCCCGCGATAATATGGGGGATCCCCGGGTCAGGGAGGCTTACGCTCAAGCACTGTCCTGTGTGGGTGGCCGGAAACTCTGGGACGATACCGTGACTATGGCGCAGGAAGCTATAGCCTACTTTCCGGACCATGCCGTGGCCCATCAGTACTTGGGAGAGGCCCTGTGGGGTCTGGGACGGGACGCTGAGGCGGCGTCGGCCTTGGAACGTGCAATCGAACTGGATTCGGAGAATGGGGAAGCACGATCGCTGCTCAGCATCGTCCGGCGCGGCAGATCCACGACTCGGAACAGGCGGAAATTGCGCCCGTGGCCGTCAAAGCAGGCAGACTTTGCGGATCCGAAAGCGCTCATCCAACGCGCGCTGCTGAAAGGGAATGACGCGGATCGCTTCATTTCGAAGGACACCGCGTTCATGACTTTCGGTTCCTGCTTCGCGGGAAACCTGGGCAAGAGGCTCCGGACGCTCGGCTTCACTGTGAACTACGAGGTGATCGGAGAAGAGGTCAACAGCACCTACGCCAATCGCTACATGATGCAATGGATCGAGAACGGCGTGACCGACGGTCAGACCCAGGTGATGGAGGACAGCTATGGTCCCGCCATGCGCGACAGAATTCGAGCCGGAATCATCGACAGCGACGTCTTTGTCCTGACCCTGGGCGTCGCGCCTTGCTTCTTTGACGAGAAGGGAGAGTTCACCTTCATTTCGTCGCGGACACGGACGGGCCTGGGCGTCCTCCAATCCCAATACACCATGCGGACGACAACCGTCGCCGAGAATGTCGCGAACATCAGCGAGATCATCGACTGTATTCGGCGCATGTCGAAAAAGGATCCGACCATCATACTGACGGTGTCTCCGGTTCCCCTGGCGGCGACCACAGAGTTCGACTCGGCGATCATCGCCGATTGTCTCTCCAAATCGACCATGCGCCTGGCTTGCCATGAGGCGATCGTGGCCCGGCCCGGAGAGAAGATGATCTATTGGCCCAGCTTCGAGATCGTACGCTGGATCGGGGTCCATTTCGACCAGACCAAGGGCACGGTCTTTGGAGAGGAGGATGGAAGCACCCGCCACGTTTCGCATTGGGTGATCGCCATGATCATGGACCTCTTCCTTTCCGAGTACCGCATCCAGGATCCGGCCGCAGCCGTATCGTCCGGCGCGTCGGACAGCGTGCTGGCCATGGAGAGCGGCGGCGCCTCGCCTCACACCGCCTGAGACGTCGGCGCGAGCGGATGGGTTTCCACAGCGGGGGGGCGCTGCTATGAGCGCAACTCCCCGATTGCGAAGGCGCCATGAACCCAGAGCAGACTCTTGCGAAGCTGGCCGTCGACCTGAACGCACCGTTTGAGAACGTCGTGTCCGCGGACCACGCGAGCGCTCTTCGCGGCCCGGAGAATCGCGTGCCTGAGGGCGACCTGCGCATCATCATCAACACCGTCGCGGCGATCCAGCCGGGCGAGACGTTGGAAGTGGGACTCGCCACCGCATCAACGGCGATCGCCATCATGGCGGCGAAACCGGAAGGCTCATCCAATCATATCGCGCTCGATCCTGCGCAGACTTCGGCCTTTCACAATGCGGGGGTCGAGCGAATCGAAAAGCTCGGACTGGCTCCGAGATTTGAGCTGATCGAGAAATCATCGCACATTGCCCTGCCGACTCTGCTGATCGAACGCCAGGCCAGATTCGATTTTGTCTATATCGACGGCTGTCACATGTTCGACTACACGCTTCTGGAGTGGTTCTATTCAGACAAAATGCTGAACATCGGCGGTGTCATCGCGTTCGACGACTGCATGTGGCCGATGGTGCATGCCGTCGCCAGCTTCGTGGAGACGAATTGCAACTACACCTTCCTGAAGCCGAACGAACGAACCTGGCTCGCCGTGAAGATGGGCGAAGACCGGCGCAAATGGCTGGACTTCTCCCCGTTCACGATTCCCGCGGGGCACCACTACGATCTGCTGTTCAAGAAGTACCGGAAGTAGTTGGTCGCAAGGGCGACAGGGTCGAGCCCGGCCTCAGCCCTGCCCCTTGAACGTCCCAGGTCGGTCGCGTACGGAGTCGGGAAGCGCCGGGGCGCATGCTCGAGAGGCGGCCGGGGCTCGGGTCAACCGCACTCCCGTTCACGCAGGGGCGAAGACCAGGCTGATGCTTCAGTATGATCGAGAACAGGTTCGGATGCGCGGAGACCGCCGGTTGCGGCGCTCCTACCACGAGGCCATGCTTGAGGCTAAACGCTCGATCATCGACGAGCGCAAAAGGCTCGGCGCCCAATATCTGCAAGAAAACCCGGACTGGGTCAGGCGATCCGAGGGTGTTCTGACCTCTGACGGGCTTGGAATCGCCGACCACTCAGAGGTTCCCTGGATGCAGGAAACCTTGGCCATGGCGCAGAGCATCGTCGCCGATCGCGCCGGCAGGGAGAACCCCTCGAAGGGGAGTCTGGAATTCTTCGCAAGTGGCAAGAATGCTTTTGGCCCCGACTCGCCGGTATTGCAGCTTGCCCTCTCGCCCGCCTTTCTCGTTCCAGTCATTTCTTACTTCGGCATGTTGCCTGTACTATTCTCGATGGATATAAGCCGCGCCTCAGCCAAGGAACTTCTGACGGCGACGTCGCACTTACTGCATCTTGATCCAGAAGACGTAACCCAGCTCAAAGTATTTACCTATATCAACGGGGCGGACAGGGACATCGCCTTCCATGCCATCCCCGCGCCTTACTCCGAACGGCTGGCGGACCACCTGGGTTATTCCGTCGGCCGCGTGACCGACGAGCGGGCCTGCGAAATCCTTGGCGGCGACAGAGCCGTCGCCGCGCCAGGCCCCCCCGGCACAACCATCTTCTGCGACACCAACCGCTGTTTCCACTTCGGCGG
>FTJO01002590.1_pt7 | contig 16481 bp, 16 predicted proteins | sample 1658761 | NCBI WGS metagenome assembly FTJO01 (sample SAMEA3914852, study PRJEB12502) | metagenome | biome: forest; material: soil | place: USA | collected 2011-06-22 | depth 0.3 m | reverse complement strand
CCCTCCGCCGGAGGAGCGGCCCGCAGCCGAGATTGCCGCATCCCCGGGACCGGAGACTGCCGTATCCCCAGGGCCGGGCAGCGCCGGATCTGCGCGACCGGCGGTTGCCGCAACGCCGGTGCCTGCGGAGGCTCCGGCAGCGTCGCTGGGCGGCACGACGTTCATGCGAAACAGGTCGCTCGTCGCGACCGCTTCGACCAGGCTCCTCAGCCGATAGCCGTCGTGCGCCGATGCATGAACGATGCCGCGCACCGTGGGCATGTCGTCGAACTCCATGCCGCGGCCCAAGGCATACGTCAGCAGGTTCTGGGTGAAGTTGCGCACGTATTGATCTTCGTGCTTCAACAGGAAGGTGCGCACTCCGGCGGGACCGTCAACCGGGGTGCCGTCGTACATATCGCTGTGTGCATCGATCGGGTTGCCGCCGTCCTCGGTACGTGCCCTGCCGATCGCATCGAACGGCTCGAGGGCGAAGCCGATCGGGTCCATGAGCTTGTGGCACCCCTGGCACGCGGGGTTGGCGCGATGCTTGATCATCTGCTCACGCATCGAAGGCGTCTGGGTATTGCCCGCGGCATCTCCCGGCTTGGCCACCAGCGCGGGCACATTCGGTGGCGGATCGGGTGCCGGGACGCCAAGCAGGGTCCGCAGTACCCAGTTGCCGCGTATGACCGGGGAAGTGCGCCCAGGCTGGGATGACACCGTGAGGATCGCTCCCTTGCCGAGCAGGCCCCAGCGCGCGTTCTGGCTGTCATCCAGTGTGACGCGCCGGAAGTAGCTGCCGCGGACTCCCGGAATGCCGTAGTGCTCGGCGAGCCGCCCGTTCACGAAGGTGTAGTTGGCCGTCAGCAGGTCGAGGACGCTGCGGTCCTCCACGATCAGGCTGTTGAACAACAGCTCGACCTCGCGCCGGAATGCCTGCCGCAGGTTGTCGTCGAAGTCCGGGAACTGGTCCACGACAGGCGCGTGCGCAGCCAGGTTGCGCAGGCCCAGCCACTGGCCGGCAAAGTTCTTCGTCAGCGCGGCCGCGCGCGGGTCCGCAAGCATGCGGCGGATCTCCCGCTGCAACACCTCGTCCCTGCCGAGTTGGCCGGATTCGGCCACGCGCAGCAGCTGATCGTCAGGAATGCTGCTCCACAGAAAGAACGAGAGGCGCGACGCCAGCTCGAGATCCGGGATCCGGTATGCGGTGCCGGGGGCAAGACTCGCCGGGGCGGATTCCACGCGATAGACGAACTTCGGATCCGCGAGCACGCGTTGCACGACACCCTCAATGCCGTCGTCGAACGAGCCTCCGTGCCGGCCCAGCGCATAGAACTGCATCAAAGTATCGACGTGCGCGCTCGTGGCGTAGCCACGGTACGCCCGCCGCGCAAGCGCCGTTGCAATCTGGCGCGCGCAAGTCTCTTCATCCTCCGTCCGCGTCGGTCGGCACGTGAATATGCGCTCTCGGGTCGGCGAATCGGTCGCCACCGAACCCTCGTACGGACCGTCTATTCGCACGCTCCCGATGTGCGGGTAGAAAGTGAATCCGGGCAGGCCGCCGGTCTCGATGGTGCTGCGGTCGAAGGGCCGGTTCATGTCCAGGCCCGGGGCGTAGTTGGTGGCCAGAAACGTGACGCCGATGTGATGCACCCCCGCCTTCACGGGCAGCTTCACGTCGATCGTCTTGAGCTGGCCGCTGCCCTCGTCATCGTAGCGGCGGCCCACACCGAGGGCCTTGTCCCAGTCCACCTGCGCGACCCGCGCACCGTCAACGTAGACCAGGAGCTGCTCGCCGCGAATCTCGCCGAAAGGACGGAAATTGCCCATATTGCCGAGGTTCACCGAGAACGTCTTGAACGTGTAGGTGCCGTCGGACGGAAACGTGTGATCGATTTCCAGGCCGCCGCGGGTGCCGAACGGCAAGCCCTCGACATGGTAGTTCTGCGTGGTGTCCTCGGCCACGCGATAGGTGACCTGCGTCGGTGCCGTTGCGGTCCCGACTGCCACGCGCGCGATCCGGGATGCCGCGGAAAGATATGCGTCCAAGAGCGCGGGTGAGAGCGTCAGCGCGCCGGCCTGATCGTCGAAGCCGCGGCTTGCATCGTCGGAGGGCAGGAACTGGGAGGCATCGATGTCGAGCGCGAGCAGGTCGCGCACCGCATTGGTGTACTCGGTGCGATTCAGGCGATGGAGTTTCGGGGCGCTCAGATCGGGCTTCTCGTGGCTGTCGATCTCCTGCTCCAGAGTCGTGGCGAACGCGCGCACCGTCGCAGGATCCGGACGGGGCTTGCCAGCGGGCGGCATCATCCCGGCACGCAGCTTCTTCAGCATGCGCTCGGTGACTTTCGCCTCCTCGTGCGCGTTCCCCGGATCGAACACCTCGAATTCGAGGCCACCCTTGTAGTCGGTGTAGTTGTGGCAATCCAGGCAGTACTTGTCGAGCAGCTCCCGCTCCGCTGCCACCGGCAGCGTGTCGCTTGCGAGAGCGCCCGCGTGCGGGAACAGCGCACCGCCAGCGAGGCAGAGGGAACCCAGCAGCCACCACGCCGGCCGACTGGGCGCGCGCCTCATATGCCGTAGGCGTGACGTCATTTGCACAGGTCCGTAACACAGATGGAGGCCAGAGTGCGGCCTTCCGCAGGCACCGGCAAACCGCGTTCCTTCATGAGCCTGCGCAGCAGCGCCGAGGTTTCCGGATGAGCGATCGCCGACTGCACGCCGACGCGCACGAGCCCATCGGAATAGTCGATCGCCTGCCAGCTCACGCCTGCGAGCACGTGAATGCTGTCCCGGCTGCCGATGTCGTGGAGCGAGAGATCTGCGCCGTGCTCTACCAGCAACTGGATCACGTCGTTTCTACCCTTGTGCGCGGCGCCCATCAACGCACTCCGCCCGTCCAGCGTGTCCTGAGCGTTGACGTCGGCCCCGAGCTCCAGCAGGAACTTTACCGTGTCGTAGGTGGCCTGCGGCGACCACTCATAGGTCACTCCCTCGACCCACCCGATGCCGGCCGCCACCATCAACGGCGTCACCTTGTGATCGGTGGCTATCGAGGCATCCGCACCGTGCTCGAGAAGCACTTTCATCAGCACCAGATCGCCCGATTGCGCAGCGCGCAGAAACGGGGTGGCGCCCTCCTCGTTCAGCCACTGGTGCGTGAACACTGTCCGCGTTTCCGTGCTGGAACGCATGCGAAGATTTGTGAGGGCGCCGGCGGCCAGCAGGCGCCGGATGAATTCCAGATGGTCCATGTCCGGCTTGCGGGTCGGGTAGTCGCCCCCTTCGATGTTCCGGTTGTCCGTTGCGATGTACAGGGGGGTCCAGCCACCGCCGTTCGCGAGGTTCGGATTCGCGCCGTGCTCGAGAAGATGGACGCCCAACCGGTAATATCGGTTCTGCGTGGCGACGAGCAGCGCGGTCCAGCCGAATTCGCTCGTCTCGTTGATGTCGGCGCCGCCGGCGAGCAGCGCCTTGACGACCTCAAGATCGCCTTCCCGTGCCGCGAAATGCAGCGCGGTCAGCCCGCCCCACTGGCGGTTGTCGCGCTTCAGGTCCGCATCGGGCGGAAATTTCGCGAGCGCGACTTTCGCCGCGGCAATTTCCGCCTCGAGACGGCGGTGCGCCGCCTGCGTTTCTGCCTCACTCTGCTTGCCGCCTGGGGTCTTCGCATCCGCGTCCTGCTCGACGGTCGTGCCGCCCTGCCCGACGCCGTGGATGAATTCGATGATGCGTGCGCGCCCCGAATCAGCCAGGTACGGCGCGCGGCCGGGCTTCACAGCCGCCGATCTCAATCCCACGTTCGCGCCTTTCGAGATGAGATAGCGAACCGCTTCCGCATTCGCGTTCGCCGCGGCCCACATGAGGGCCGTCGTGCTGCGCAATGTCTCTCGGGCATCGATCTGCGCGCCCGCCGCGAGCAGCAGCTTCAGGACCGGCACCCGGCCCGTGCGCGCCGCCATCATCAAGGGAGTCTCTCCGTTCTTCAGCGGCTGATTGGGGTCCGCCTTGGCGCCGAGCAGGAGCTTCACCACATCAGCGCTGCCGGATTCGCATGCCAGTGCCAGCGGCGTGATTCCGGTGTCTGTGCGCGCGCTTGAATCGGCACCCGCGGCGAGCAACGCCGTCGTGGCGCGCGCGTCCCCCTCGTACGCAGCCCAATGAAGCGCCGTCGATCCATCCGGCTGTGGGGAGTTCACATTCGCCGCTGCACGGATGAGGTGAGCTAGCTGAGCAGCGTCCTTGCGCATCACGGCGTCGGCGACTTCGGAGGCGGCCATGGCAGCGCCCTGGTACAAGGCGAGTACCCCGGTTAGCAGCAATATGCGTGAGCTTCTGCGGACCGAGGGTGCGTTTGCCATGTCGATTGATCGTAGCGACGTTGCGCATGACGTGAAAGCAGCATGTGCGCTGTGCTCCAGCAGGTGAATGTAGCCCGAACCAAAGGTTCGTTTCAGAGATTTAAACTCCTTTTAAATCATAAGATTAGGTCGATAGTAGCCAAGCGGGATTACAATGCCCGGGCGGGCAGACGAGCGGCTGGCGCGGCGGGAAGTCTCCTTTGGTTCCGCGGGCCCTTCGGCCTTGCGAAGGAGCGCGTCCGGCCCCATGGCTGGAGTAACGCTCTTCAGGACAGTGAAATCAGGAGACCCAAGATGGCGACCGGTTGGGCCGGCGACGGTGCGGTTCAGGACCAGATCGATGCGACGGTGAAGGATGGCATCCAGCGGGCGCAGAGCCGCCTGCCTCACGGACCCGGCGCCACACATTGCGCAAATTGCGCGGCTACGATTCCGGATGCGCGGCGCGCGGCGATTCCCGGAGTCCGGCTGTGCGTGTCCTGCCAGGAGGCGGAGGACCGCGACACAGAGCAGTTCACCGGGTACAACCGCCGCGGCAGCAAGGACAGCCAACTGCGCTGAAGCTGTGCGTCCGACCCCCCTCATCCAATGGGCTGTTGCGGTCCTGTCGTTCTTTGGCTCAGCCGCGGCGACGGATGTCCGAATGGCAATGACCGCTGAGCACGCCGGCGTGTTGACGTTCATAGAGACGCGCCACGATGCCGCCGATCACGCCAAGACAGTTCTGCGCAACTACGTGGCCGTACTGCGGCAGGACACATCGTCGCAACCTCGCGTTGAGCTCCTGCAGGAAATCGCTCGGCCCGAGCGGTTCGTTCTGATTGAGTCCGCAGGGACACAGAGGCCGGCCGGCGCACAGGCGACGGTCCCACCGACCCTCGAGGCCCTGACGGAACTGCTGACTGCGCCGCCGGATCGCCGTTCGCATCGCGGGTTTGGCGACGTGAGCACCCCAGCTGCTCAGGGTGCTGACGTCGTTGGCCGCGCCACTCTCTATGTCGTCACGCACGTCGATATTGGCCCGCCTGACCTGCCTAGAGGTGAGGCAGCCCTATTGCGCATAGCAACCGAAGCGCGCCGCAGCGCGGGCAATCTGCGCTTCGATGTCTGGCGGCAGACTGATCGCGCCAATCATTTCAATATCATCGCTGTGTGGAGGGGCCGCGAGAGCTTCGATGCCTTTGCGGCCAGTCAGGCGGCGCGCGAATTCCGTCAGAGCGCGGGGTCGATGTTGGGTTCGTTATACGACGAGCGCCTCTACGCGCGCGCCGATTGACTGCGGTTCAAGTAGCGGGACACTCATCGCCCACATCCCGAGGCGCGGCCTGCTGCGATTGCTGGGATGCGTCCGGTCCGAGAAATAACCGCCGGAACGTGAACGCCTCTTCGGTCGGGCCATGCAGTCTGAGGTGCATCAGTTTCGCGATCGCTTCGGACACAGTCGGCCGGTGACCCCGCGGAACCCACCAAAGAACGAGATACGCCTCAGACATCCGCTCGAACCACTCCTTGCGCCGGCGCATGACCTCGACGTGCGCCGATCTGTAGACATAGTCTCGAAGCGCTTCCACGCCCTCCCATACCGACATGTTGACCAGGACGTTCTCTCCCAACGGGCGCAGCAAAGTGGCATCGCCCTCCTCGCTCTGCAAGCGCCACACGAAGCCCTCGGAGCCGTCGGCCAGGGCATTGACGCGCTCGAGACTGGCCACGAAGTCGGCCATGAGCGGCGCGTCCAGCGGTTCCTTCATCACGGCGATGTTCAGCTGTGCAAGCTCGTAGCGGGACATCCAATCACCTGTAGGTTTGACGGCGCCACATTCTGCATTGCGCCTGCGCTTCACCGCCAGCGAATCCTGGTGGACGCTAACGCGCGCCCTTCGCCCTGAGCGCTGCGACGATCGTCGGATGATTCGCGGCGAGCGCTGCCTGCAGTGGGGTAGTCCCCGATGCATCGGCGGCATTCGGATTGGCCCCATGAGCCAGCAATGCATCGACCACGTCAGCATGCCCGGACAGCGTCGCCAGCATGAGAGCGGTGCGGCCGCCCGCATCGGGCGACTCAGTGTCGACCTGTCCTCTCAGCAGTGTTTGCAAAGTTGCGGTGTCGCCGTTCTCGGCGGCACGCCGCAACGCCGAATCTGGGCTCTCGGCGCGCAGCTCCTGCTGCGCCGCCGTCGCAGGCTGTGCCGGCGTCCCGCGCTGCGGCTCCACGGCCGCACTCGAGCCTTGCGAATCAACGCGGGGTGCGCGCCGCAGATAGGCCTCGTCCCGCATGCTCAATGCCCCCGATAACGCACCCGATGGTGCCCGCGGAGCGTTCGTTTCCGCAGCGGCTGACGCCTGCACCTGACTGGGCGCCGCAGCGTCGGCGGCAGAACTCTTCGCGGCCGTGCTTGGAACCGGAGTGGCAGCGTTCCGCGCGGCTGCGCCTGAGCCCGCTGTCGCGGGGGGTGGCGGCGCTGCTGGCGCGGACCGGCGCTCCCCCGTCACAGTCACCATCTGCCGGGACTCAGACGGTGGCGCTGCGGGTGCCGGCGCCGACTCTGCGGAAGGTGAAGTCACCGTCACCGCATTCAGCGTCGACACTGGAGCACCGGGAGGGAGCAATCGCGGCACAACCATCAACCCTGCGATAGCAGCCGCCGCGAGCGTGCCGAACAGCGCAGGTCGCCGCCACGAACGGCGCGCGGGGCGGGCCTTCGCGTACCCAGCGTTCGCGGTGCGTTCCGCGGCCAGCCGAGCCGCATGCGCGAGCACGCTGCGACGCACTTCCTCGCTCGGCCCGTCAGGGTCGAGAGCCGACGCGCGCCGATACAACTCATCGACGTCGTCCGGTTCATCCTGGCCTGGAGGTCTCTCGTTCATGCGTACTCGGTGAGAAGCTCGCGGAGCCGGCTGCGCGCGTAGCGCAATCGGCTCTTGGTCGTCTCGAAGCTGCTGTGCGTGACTGCCGCTATCTCCTCAACGTTGAGATCGCCTTCGACTTGCAGCAGGAACGCGTCCCGCTGCTCAGGGGGCAATTGCTTGATGGCGCTGTTGAGCGCCGTCGCCTGATCCCGTGCGACCGCCGCCGCGAGCGGGCCCGTGTTCGGGTCGGCCGTGAGTTGCCGGACTACCGTCTCGGACTCGTAACCCAGTGTGTCGAGGCTCGCCTGGGGGCGGCTCGCTCGAAACAGGTCGATCATCCTGTTGCGCGCGATCGTGAACAGCCACGTTGTGAAGCGCGACGTCGGCTCATAGCGCGCGGCGTCCCGGGCGACGGCGAACCAGACTTCCTGCATCAGCTCGTCTGCCGTCGCCCGGTTGCCCACATTGCGGTACAGATAGCGCCAGATGCGCATCTCGTGCCGCCGATACAACGCCTCGAACGCCGCAACATCGCCGTGGGCATAGCGTGCGACCAGAGACTCATCACTCTCGGCGGCGTCCGTCATTCAACGCATTATGGCAGTTGCCGTGCGTTTTATCCCGGGGGGTCCGGCACATAGTGCTGCTCCGGCGAGGCGGGAAACGGGTTGACGACGGCCGGAGCGTGTCGCGGTCGCTTGACGATCCCCATGGCGATGAGATTGTCCAGGCTGTCGTAGTGAATGCGGATCACCTCGTTCGGCTCAGGCTGCATCCGTGAGAACTCCGTGTGGCTCACATACGAGTACTCGCGCTCACCGTGGCCGGTTCCGAGTTTCGCCGTGGGCGGCTGTGCCGCCGGGGCGGCGGGCGCAGGCCAAGCCTCGTTCGCTGCGCCCAGGGCGGAAGAGGCTTGCGCCGACCGTCTTGCGATCGACTCGTCCCGATCCGTCGCCTGCGCCGGTGGCGTATAGACCGGTGGCGAATACACCGGCTGCGGGATGCGTTCGCGAAAGACGGCAACTCCGACGACGCCGACATTTGCCGGCCGCCCGGTACGCTCCGCATACGAACGGGGGGATTCGGTGAAGGTGAATGCGGCCACTTCCGTGTCGGACTTGCGCCAACCGGATATCTCATAGCGCTCGCCGGGGTTGAAGACATAGCCGGTCTGATCCCAACCGGCGGTCGCGCCCGAGAGGACGTTGAGCCCGTCGACGGAGGCCACCGCGAGCAGCCTTCCGCCGATGCAGTTGCGGATCTCTATCGAGTAGCGCGCGCCCGGCGAGCCGGCCACCCAGTACTCTCCACGATAGTAGTACGGGCTCAGCGCGACGCCGCTGTCCCGGTCGATAATGGCGACTCTGGCGATTGCGCCCACGGCCATCGCATCGCAGCTCACGGCCAGGGCGGCCAGCGCCGCACAGTGGATCAGGTATTTCATGTCGGCTCCAGATTGAGGGACTCAATGACTGAAGCGATCCGGGGGCTCGAATGGGGTTGAGCCAACGGCCGGACGCAACCGTAGGACCCAACCGTTGGACGGAGCCGTTGGACGGAGCCGTTGGACGCAACCCCTGGGCCCCCGTGCGAGGGCACGGCGGCCTCGGTGGGCTGCGTTATGTCCAGTCAGTCGCTGCGGGCCACAACCTCGTTATCGCAGCGCAACGAAGGAGCGCGCGTGCGCGAGTCGATCAAGGGCGGTCCCCGAGGCCCCTGCGGAATTTGCAATCACCGTGCGGTAGTACTGCGCGGCGAGTTCAGCCTCGCCCGATTCCTCGGCTGCCTGGCCTGCGCCCAGCAGCGCATTGAAGCGGTTCGGGTCGCTCGCCAGTGAGGTCGTGTACTGCCGCAGGGCTTCGTCAGCCTTGCCGCTCAGCAGAAGCATATCGGCGAGCATCTCGCCAGCCGGCAGCTCCACTTCACCCTTGCCCACTCTCGCTTGCCGCGCGGAGAGAGCCTGCAGCAAGCTGCGGGCGCTGGCGAGATCGCCTTGCGCGAAATCCGACCAGGCATGGATCTCATCGGGCAGGGTCGCGTTCGCGGAGCCCGGCTGCCACGCAGGAAGCGTTGACACCAGCGAGTCCATCGAGTCCGCCGCCGCCTTCCCGGCGTGCGGATCATGCGTGTGCCCTGCGGCGATGGCATGCGCGAGCAGCGTGAGACCCTGGCCATACCAGGAGGCGCCCGTGATGGGCTCGAGGCGCGCGGCCATTGCCCAGTCCTGTGTCTCTACCGCGAACAGCGCCGGGAAGCGCGACTCGACCTGCGCATAGTAGGTTGGATAGCGCGCATCGACCTCTGCCTGCCTCACTGTGCCGGCTTCGGTGACCATGGCCCGTGCCGCCTCGAACTGCCCGGTCTGCAGATACGCATATTCCAGGAACTCGATGGCATGCAGGCGGTTTTCCGCACCCACGTGCGCGCCCGCTGCGCGCTCCGCAGAGGCCTTGGACGCGAGATTTGAGCGGATGTCGTCCTGCCACAGTCCCAGGCGAGCGAAGATGTGCGCCGGCATATGAAGGGCATGCGGTGCTGCCGGCGCGATCGCAGCATAGCGGCGCGCGGCCTCGAGGCCTTCCTGCGCCATGCTCGGATTGTCCGAGGCATGAATGATGTAGTGCGCGACTCCCGGATGATCCGGGTGCTCACGCAGGATCGGGTAGAGGATCGCGACGGCCTTCTTCGGATTGACGAGGTCGAGGTCATCGGGCGGATCGGACGTCAACAGCGCCAGGGCGTAGAAGGTCTTTGCTTCGACATCCTCCGGGTACTGCGCGCAGAGGTCCGCCATCGCGTCTGCATAGCGTTTGGCGTTCTCGTAGAAATGTGCCGCATAGCCGTCGAACAGAAGATGCAACGCGCGGATATATGCTTGTTCGCGCGCACTCTTCTTCCGCGCTGCGTCCGCCCTGGCGAGCGCGTGACTGCCTGCAGCCTGCTCGGCCGCGGTGGGCCAGTCCAGTATCTGGTGGGCATGCGTCATCGCCTCACCCCAGTACGCCATGGCGCATTCGGGATCTCGCGCGGCGACGCTTTCGAATGCGCGCTGGGCTTCGTTGTGCCAGAACGAATGCAGCAGCGCGACGGCACGGTTGAATTCCGGGCGCAGGTGCACATCGCAGGACGTCTCGAAGGTGACGACGCCCAGGTTCCCCGCCGGGGGCTCCTGCGGATCGTGCTCGTGCGCAATTGCATGCGCGGCCGGCAATATCAGCGCCGCCAGCGTTGGCAACAGGAAAGTTTGACGCACGCACCCCCCGGCACGGTTGTTGCGGATTTGACGGCCGAGGCAGGCCAGAGTTCAACGAGGGGGAATTCGGGTTTCTAGTCGCCTGCGGTCGTTTGCGCGGCGATCCGGTCGTCGTTCACCGGAACGGCACCTCCCTCCCCTTCCCATTGATCGAGGTCGGCCTGAGCTGGGGGCCGCTGCCGTCGCCTCCGGTCGAGCGCCGCGCCGACACCGATGAGGCCCAGTGCGAGCAGCCCAATCACAAGTCGGATCATGAGTCGTTCTCCACTGCGGCAGGCTTCGATGTCTAGCAAGGCATGAGCCTGACTGCGTCAGGCCCGCGTGCGGGAACTCGGCGGATCGCCCAGCACGGCGACGGACCGAAGGGAAGCGGAGCGCGACCGTGGCGGCACCGTGGTACATTCGGCGTCGATCAGTCGGGGGACCGCGAAAGTCTCGGGACGTTTCAACACGGGGCGCGGATGAAGTATCTACCACTCGTATGGGCCGGACTGTTCCGCAGGCCGCTGCGAACGACGCTGACGTTCTTGTCGATGAGCGTGGCCTTTCTGCTCTTCGGCGTGCTGCATGGAGTCACGGCCGGCTTCGATTCCGCAATCAACGCCATGAGCGACACGAGACTGCGTGTGCAGCACCGCATGAGCATTACGCGCTGGCTGCCCCTTGCGCAGCTGGCGCAGATCGAGCGGGTCCCCGGAATCACGCACGTGTCGTATTACGGCTATTTCGGAGGCTACTACAAGGACCCGAAGAACCAGATCGGCGGCGGCGCCATCGACATGAAGACCTTTTTCCAGGTGTGGCCGGAACTCGAGCTGCCGGCCGAGCAGCGGGAAGCGATGCTGCACACACGCACGGGTGTCGTGGTCGGCGCGGAGCTGGCGAGCAAGTATGGCTGGAAGATCGGGGATCGCGTTCCGATCGGCACGCCCATCTGGCGACGGCCCGACGGCACATACAACTGGACGTTCGACATCGTCGGCATCTACCGCTTCAAGGATGATTCGCTGCCGGCGAACGAGCTGTGGATGAACTACGACTATTTCACTGAGGGCGGCGGGTACAACGGGCATGTCACGATGTACATCGCCTCGATCGACCGCCCCGAGAATTCCGCCCGCATCTGCAAGGCAATCGATGCGCTCTTTCAGAATTCCTCCGATCCGACGCGGACGCAGAACGAGAAGGACTGGGTCCGCACCCGGATTCGCAGCGCCGGGAATATCGGCTTCATGGTGAATTCCATCATCGGCGCCGTGCTCTTCACGCTGCTGGCCCTCACCGGAAACACGATGATGCAGTCGGTGCGCGAGCGGATTCCCGAGCTGGCGGTGCTCAAGACCTTCGGCTACCGGGATGGCGTCGTGACCGCGCTGGTCCTAACCGAGTCCGTGCTGCTGTGCCTCACTGCGGCGGCCTGTGGGTTGCTCATCGCAGCGGCGGTATTCCCCTCGGTGTTTCTCAGGCTGGGAGTCGGTGCCGCTCCGATGCCTGCGTCGGTCTCAGCGGCCGGCGCCGCGATAGCCGTCTGCCTGGCGCTCGTGAGCGCAGGCGTGCCCGTTTGGCGGGCGCTGAAGCTCAACATCGTGACGGCGCTCGCTGCGCACTGAAGAGGCCGCATATGAATATTTGGAAGCAGATTCTCGCGGTAACGACGCTGAACCTGCTGAGTCTGGCGCAGCGCGTGGCAACCTCGAGCGTCGTTGTAATCGGCGTCGCAGGCGTGGTCGGCGTACTGATTTCGGTCCTCGCGATGGCGACCGGCCTGACCGGCACCCTCCTCGACACCGGCAACCCGGCGCGCGCCATCGTGTTGCGTACTGCAGCCAATAACGAATCGTTCAGCAACATAGACCTCGCCTGGGCCGCAACGATTGCTGACGCGCCGGGCGTGAGGCGCGGCCCGGACGGGAAGCCGGCGGAATCGCCCGAGGCGGTGGCCAGCGCAAATCTCCACAGGCGCGCGGACGACAGTGAGGCTGGGCTCACGCTGCGCGGCGTGACCGAGGGCGCGTTCATCGTTCATCCGGAGTGGCAGATCGTAGCCGGTCGCACGTTCAAGCCCGGACTCAGGGAGATCGTGGTAGGGATCGCCTCCGCAGCCGAGTTCAAGGGCCTCGGCCTCGGCGATCACGTCACCATGGGCGATGCCGAATGGACCGTGGTCGGGCACTTCACCAGCCATGGCGACGCGCACGAGTCGGATGCGCTCGCCGACGCTCGGACCTTGATGTCTGCGACCAACCGCGGCGCCTACAACGCAGTTACCGTGCTGCTGAACTCACCGGACTCCTTCGCTGCCTTCAAGTCCTGGCTTACCTCGAACCCATCGCTGTCCGTTGATGTTCAACGCGAGTCGGATTACTACAAGCAGCAGTCACAGGGCATTGCGCGGCTGTTGTATCTCGTGAGCGTCGTAGTCGGGGCGATCATGGCGGTTGGGGCCTTGTTCACTGCACTCAACACGATGTACTCCGCCGTCAGTGTGCGCACCAGCGAGATCGCGACGCTGCGTGCAATAGGCTTCGGCTCGATTGGAGTCATCGTCTCCGTGCTGGCCGAGGCGCTGCTGCTCTCGGTCATCGGCGCACTCATTGGCGCATCCGTCGCGTGGCTGCTTTTCAATGGAAATGCGATCAGCACGGCCGGCGGCGCTGGGCCGGACAGCCAGATCGTCTTCAAGTTGCGCGTGGCGCCGGGACTCGTCGTTCTTGGGATCGTCTGGGCCTGCGCGATCGGACTGCTCGGCGGACTTCTGCCAGCGATTCGTGCTGCGCGCCTGCCGGTCGCGACCGTCCTGCGGCCCGTATAGGTCCCGCGCGACCCGCCTCACATCAGGCTGCCGGGCCGCCCGCCAGCCACGTTCGGCCCCGCGCATACAGCGCCTCCACTTCAGGCCCCTTGAGCCCGGGCATGTCCCGCTTCACCTCGTATCCGATGCCAGTCTGCAAGTAGGCGAGGTGTCGGTAGCCCTCCGGAAACCGCTGCAGCAATTGCGGATCGAGGCGTAGCACCGCCGCAGGATCGACGGGATCCATCCTGTCCTTCTCGTAGATCGGCTGCCGCAGCACGAAACCCCAGCGTCCCGAGCGCTTCTCGAGAAAGTCGTAGAAGCGGCCGGTGCACACGACGTCGACGAGCACTTCGTGAACGACTGCCCGCTGACTGATCGTCATCTTGGTCTGCGCGATGGCGCGGTTCCCGGCGATGTCGGCGCTGTGTCCTCCGAGAAAATGCAGAATGCTCACACCACGTGCCCAGCCGGCCTTGCTCGCTTCGATGAAGCCGTCCGCGCTCGCCTGGCACCAGGTGGCCATCATGCGGCCGTCGTCGTGCCACACCGTGCGGAAGCGCTCCCAATCGCCCGCATCGCGCCACACGATCCAATTCTCGACCAGCTGGCGAATCTGCAGGCGATCCAGCGTGTGGGCGTCGGAGCCGTCCGAGGGAATGCTCATGCGACTCTAGACCTGCGCCCAACGCTTCCCGGTGACCGGATGCGCATAGTGATAAGGAACCACCGGCGTCTCCGGCCAGGATTTCAGCCCGTCCTGCAGCATCTCATCCGGCCCGGCCGGATTCTCAGGAAAGGTCTTCATCGTGAGCGCCGATCCGGCACTCCAATGCCGCCAGCCGGTCTCGAAGGTGCCCTGGAAGGCCACGTGATAGTTCAACCGCTGAATCCTCCACACGCCGTTGTCGCGGCGATAGGTGTTCTCATAGATCCCGCCTTCCCACCACTGCGGCGGCAGCCCGGCCGGCGGATCCTTGGCTGACTCGTGCGAGCCGGCCTGCATCAGGCAGCGAAAGCGCCCATGGGCAGTCGTGCGGTCGGGAGCCACATCGACAATGTCCTGGAGCTGCGGATGCTCCAACAGGAAGCCGGTCATCGGACCCTCCCTGCCGCCAGTGAAGTTCTTGCGAAAGATCTCGATGTACAGGCGCCGCACGCCCGCCTTGCCCTTGAAGACTCCGTTTCCAAACACGACTTCCCCGTCGTCGGCGAACAGGTCCACGACCTGCTCGTACAGGCATTTGTCCATGTAGTAGCCGTACGCGTGCTGCAGCTTGCGGATTGCCTGGATGTCCTCGATCACGCCGAGGCGGTTGGACATCGACTTCAGCTCATTCTCCAGAGCCGCGATCCGGCCTGCATCGCTGCCGGTGGTCGCCTGAGCATTGCGCACGGCCGCAGTCCCGACAGCCGCGCCCGAGACGAGCATGGCCAGTCTACCGAGGACGGAGCGTCTGGCGGCGGGTGGGGAGGAGTCGGGGTTTGGATCATGGGAGGGGTCTGCGGTGTTCATGGATCCTCTTCGATGTCAGTTCTCGGGCGGCCGGACGGCAGCCCCCAAAAGATCAATCTACACCCTGCCGCTTGTCACACCGAAATCTGATCCCGTGCGCGTCCACGGCGAGATACCGCAATACCGCACCGACTCCTTTCGGGCGGCAGGTCCAACGACCGCCCAGCAGTGGCGAGGTCGCGGGTACGCGACCGCGGAGGGGTCCGCGCGGTATTGTATGGCATGCAGGCCGGCCCCATTGTCCGCGCTCTCGCGCTCACCCTCGCCTTCGTGTGGGCGTTCGCCACGCCAGCGACCGGCGTCGCATCGCAGGTAGCGGAGGGCGAGCGCCTGTTTGGCAGCAAATGCGCGTTGTGTCATGCCGAGGGCGGAAGCGGAGCGCTCATGTTGAGCTGGCGATTGGGCAAGGACCATTCGGTGCTCGCAGATCGCACCGATCTGCAGGCGGCTTACGTGACGGCCATCGTTCGAGCCGGCCTGCGCAGCATGCCGCCTCTCACACGCGTGGAGGTGACCGATGAGCAGCTTGCAGCCATTGCGGCGTACCTGACCAGGACCCGGAGGAGCGCGGGTGGGAGAGCGGCGCCATGAGCTGGGAAGCATCGCGCCGGGATCTTCTGATCGGCTGTGCGGCGGTCGCAGGATCAGTCGCGCTTGGCGCAACCGGCGGATTTCGGGCTTCCCGACCTGTTCCTCGCGCATTCCTGTTCGATGCCCGATACGAGGATGCGCTGCGTTTCGCGCGCTTGTGCGAGACGCTCGGGACATCGCCGACGCCGCTCGCGCCGGATGTCATTTCGCAGGCCCGACGGCTTTTCTTCCGGTCGCGAGACGGACTCGATTCGCCGACTGGCGTGGCCGGTCTCACCGGCTACGCGGACTTCACACTGTTATCCGATGTGGCCCGTGGTTTCGGCCACGACGTGATGTTTCATGCCTATCACACGGTCGAGTCGGCCACACAGGTGAGGCACCGGGTCGTCGTGGAGAGCCGCAAAGCATCCGCAACGCCTCTCGAACTGTCGGGCCGCGCACAGTGGGAGGAAAGGCTGGCACAATCCCTGTTCGGCACGGCGCGTAGCCCACTCGTGGGCGATACAAGTCGATTCGGGATAACGCTTCACTCCTGGGTTCTCGCCCCGAGAAACTCTTGAAACTCGTTCTGCCGCCCCATGTCTCCTCAGCGGCATTCGACCGCGCGCTGGCCGCATTCGAGCAGGTGGTCGGCAAACAGTGGGTGCTCGCTACGGATGAGGACCGGGAGGCGTACCTGGATGTGTACGCCCCAGGAGATCCCGCGGCACACGCTTCCTCCGCGGCCGTCGCGCCAGGCTCGGCGAGCGAGGTTCAGGCGCTGGTGCGCCTCGCCAACGAACACCGGATTGCGCTGTGGCCGATCTCGCGCGGCAAGAATTTCGGCTATGGCGGATCGGCGCCGCGCATGCCCGGCACGGTCATCGTCGATCTGGGCCGGCTCAAGCGGATTCTCGAGGTCAACACGGAGCTGGGCTACTGCATCCTCGAGCCCGGGGTTGGATTCTTCGACCTGTACGAGCATCTGGCCGCCAACGGCATCTCCCTGCAGCTCGCCATTCCGGGAAATGCCTGGGGGAGCGTCGTAGGCAACGCCCTGGAGCGTGGCTTCAGCGTGGCGGGCGACCACAGCGCCAACATCTGCGGCCTGGAGGTCGTGCTGGCGAACGGCGACGTCGTGCGCACCGGCATGGG
>FTJO01000176.1_pt2 | contig 16624 bp, 17 predicted proteins | sample 1658761 | NCBI WGS metagenome assembly FTJO01 (sample SAMEA3914852, study PRJEB12502) | metagenome | biome: forest; material: soil | place: USA | collected 2011-06-22 | depth 0.3 m | reverse complement strand
TGTCGATCAAGGCGGCCTGGGGAGGCCGCGAGGACTACTTCGTCGACGGGCGGCGGATCGCCGTCGACGATGAGACGTTCCTGATTCTGAACGACGGACGCACCTACTCAAGTGCGCTGCGCGCGCGAACTCCCATGACGTCCTTCTCCATCTTCTTCCGGCCCGGCATGGCCGAGGACGTGGCCCGCACCCTGGCCGATAGCGACGAGTCCCTGCTGGAGGAGCCGCAGGGGTACCTGGGCTCTGCTGTCGAGTTCTCCGAGCACCTGCGCCGGCACGACCGCCACGTCACACCCGTGCTGCGCTTCATCTTCCGTCATGTCGAGGCGGGCATCACGGATGAGGATTGGTACGAGGACCAGCTTTACTTCCTGCTCCAGCGCATGCTGGCAGTCCATCGCCGCGATCGTGGCGCAACGGCCCTGATCCCTGCCCGACGCGCCGCCACGCGCAAAGAACTCTTCCGGCGCGTGGGCCTGGCCGCCGATTTCATCAACATGAACTTTGCAGCCCGGATCGACCTGCAGCAGATCGCCGCTGCTGCGCGGCTGTCGCCGTTTCACTGCCTGCGGGTGTTCAAGTCGGTGCTGGGCATCACGCCCATCACCTACCTGAATCAGCGCCGGGTGCAGACGGCGCAACGCCTGCTGCGAGTCTCGAAGCACTCGGTCGCTGAGGTGGCCTCCCTGGTGGGCTTTCAGAGTCGCTCGACTCTATTTCGCTGGATGAAGCGAACTTCCGGCGCGCCATCGCGAGCCGTATCCGCCCATGAGAGTCAGGCGCGGACGATCCCCGGCTTGGAGGCGTAGATGGCTCGGAAACTGCGTACCTACACGGCTGCGACGCTAGCCGCGCTCACGCTGAGTGCAGCAGCGAGCATCGGTTCGGGTGCGACGGCGGAGAATCCGCAAACGCTTGACGCGGCATTGGAGAAGATGCAGTCCGGCGATGCCCAAGGCGCCGCGCACCTTCTCGAACAGGCAACCCAGAAAAAGGGTCCGCAGGCTTCCCGTGCGTGGTCCGCATTGGGCAAGGCCTATCAACAGATGCATCAGTTGGACAAGGCGATCGCAGCGTATCGACACGCGCTCGAACTGGATCCGGATGCGCCGCGCATCCTGTATTCACTCGGCTCTGCCTACGCTGCAAAGGGCGACGCGAGCCTGGCGCTCGAGTGGCTCGGTCGCGCCAGGGATTCGCGCCGCTACGACATGACGGAAATGACGGTCGATGAGGACTTGAAGAGCCTGCGCACCGACCCACGTTTTGTCGCCCTGCTGCCCCGACCTGAGGATTTCGAACATCCGTTCGTCGAGCCGGTGAAGATCATCAGGGAATGGCGCGGCGAGTCCGCCGAGGATCAGTTCGGTTGGATTGCACGAAACATAGGGGATGTGGACGGCGACGGAATCCCGGATATCGTGACGTCGGCGCCCACGCACGGCGACGCGGGATCCAACGCGGGCCGCATCTACGTCTACTCAACGGGTGGCGGCAAGCTGCTTTGGACAGCAGATGGTGCTCCAGGCGATCAGCTCGGTACGGGCGTCGAGAGCGCGGGCGATACCGACCGGGACGGTATTCCCGATGTGGTCGCCAGCGGTCCTGCCGGCTCGGGTGTGGCCTATATCTACTCGGGACGTGACGGCAGGGTGCTGCAGCGCTTCAAGTCGAGCAGGCCCGATGAGAGCTTCGGCAACCACATCTCGGGCGCCGGCGACCTCGATCACGACGGCTATGCAGATGTCATCGTGGGAGCTCCCGGCAAGGAGGGGGAGGACAAGATAGCGGGTCACGCCTATATCTATTCCGGCAGGGACGGCCATCTGCTTCTCACGCTCGACGGCGAGCGCGCCGGAGACGAGTTCGGCAGCACCGTAGCCGGCTACTCGGACGGCAAGCAGCAGCTCCTGGTAGTGGGTGCTCCACGCGCCGGCATTCGGCGGCACGGACGCGTGTATGTGTACGACGGCGCCTCCAGCACACCGAAATTCACAATCGAAGCCGACGACACGGGAGTTGCGTTGGGGGCGATGTTCGTTTCCGTTCCGGGCGACATGGATGGCGACGGCAGCAGCGAAATCTACGCATCGGACTGGTCGAACGCCGCGAAAGGCCGCTCCACGGGCAGAATCTATGTGCACTCCGGCCGCACCGGCCGGCGGCTGTTCACTCTGACCGGCGAGACACCCGGAGAGGGATTCGGGACCAGCCCTTCGGCGGCGGGAGATGTCGACGGCGACGGGCGGGCGGATCTGATTGTCGGGGCCTGGCAGTACGGTAAGGCGGCGGTCTCTGGCGGCCGCGCCTATCTGTATTCGGGGCGCACGGGCACCCTCCTGAGCACCTACACGAGCAGGATCCCCGGGGACACGTTCGGATTCGACGCCGTCGGCATGGGCGACGTCGATGGGGATGGCAGCGTCGATTTGCTCGTCACGTCCGCCTGGAGCGCCGTCCACGGGCACCATTCCGGTCGCGTCTTCATCATTTCCAGCGGTCTGCCGCGCCGCTGAGCGCGACCCGGCGCGCCGGCCGCGGCCGCGGCCGCGGCCGCTTGAAGCCATCTATGCAAAGATAGTAGCATCACCTACGTCTGTAGTTTTGTGAAGCCATGCCACTGCCGAAGCTGAGCAAGTTCGAGCTGCAAATCATGGCAGCGCTGTGGGGCCAAGGCCCCTCTTCGGTGCGCGAGGTGCAGGAGAGCTTTCCAGAAAAGGATCGCCCGGCCTATACGACCGTCCAGACGATGATCTATCGGCTGGAGATCAAGAAGGCGGTGCGCCGCGCGAAGAAGATCGGCAACGCGCTGATCTTCGAGGCGCTCATCACCCGCAAGGCCGCGCAGCGCCGGCTCATCGATGAGCTGCTGAACCTGTTTGGCGGCCGCACCCAGCCCCTGATATCGCACCTGATCGAGGCGGGGCAACTCACGCTCGAGGATGTGGAGGAAGCGAGAAGGACGCTCCGTAAACTGACCAGGAAGGAATGAATCGCCATGGTCTCCGTGCTGGCGAATCATCTGTGGCAATCGACCCTGTTTGCCATCGTAGCCGGACTGCTGACGGCGATCTTCCGCAATAACGGCGCACATATTCGCCATTGCTTGTGGTTGAGCGCATCACTGAAGTTCCTGTTGCCATTTTCACTGCTGACTCTGCTCGGCAGTCAGTTTGCTCCAGGCCCGGTGGCACGCCGTCCGTGTCCGAACCTGTAGCGCTGCGGTATTCGAGCGTGCGCGATCCGTGAAAGGCACCCGCCGCCCTACAGGCAGGTCGGAGCTGCTGCGTTCCGCTCAGGCGCTTCAGGATCGATCGTTGCTTTCGACCTTGAGGGACACGGCTGAGTCGGTGAGTGAAACGCAAACTGCTGCGCTTCGGTGGGGGCTTTCGCGTCGCGCTGGGAAACCGGCGTACGCAGGCCGCCACGATGGTGATCGTGCCCGGAGGCGCCGAGGGCGGTCCCGGCAATCGGCATCGAGGCGCCGATCAATGGCTGTTCGTGCTCAGTGGCACCGGTAAGGCCCTCATCAAGGGAATGCGCTACTCGCTGCGCGCCGGTGTGCTGCTGCTGATCGAGCATGGCGAGCAACATGAGATCCGCAACAGCGGGCGCACGCCTCTGAAGACGCTGAATTTCTATAGTCCTCCCGCTTACCGCGCCAATGGGGACGAGCTGCCTCGCGCACGGCCGTGAGCGCCGCTCCCGACACAAGCGAAACAGGGAATGCGACGTGCTGGAAAGCATCGCAGAGAAAACGCCGCCGCGAGTGAGCCTGCTATGGATGACCCACGCTCGAAGTACCCGCAGCCTCCCTTCAAGCAGCAAACTCAGCCGTGGCCGGGGCTGGCTCGCGACATGGACCCGAAACCCGACCATGGGGAGAGGAGCTATCGCGGCTCGGCGCGACTCGCGGGCCGCAAGGCACTCATTACGGGCGGCGACTCCGGGATGGGACGTGCTGCGGCCATTGCTTACGCCCGTGAGGGCGCCGATGTGGCGATCAACTACTTCCCGACAGAAGAGCCCGATGCCCGCGAAGTCATCGAGCTGATCAAGGAAGCGGGCCGCAACGGCGTGCCGATCCCGGGCGACCTGCGCGACGAGGCCTTTTGTCAACGGCTGGTGTCAGAGGCCGTCGACAGGCTTGGTGGGCTGGACATCGTGGTCTGTAACGCGGGTCGTCAGCAGTCGCGGGCGTCCATCCTCGAGCTCACGACCGAGGATTTCGACGCCACCATGAAAACCAACCTCTACGCGCCGTTCTGGATCATCAAGGCGGCCCTGCCGCATTTGAAGCCCGGAGCCTGCATCATCGGCACGACCTCCGAGCAAGCCTATGACCCGTCCCCGGAACTCTATGACTATGCTCAGACCAAGGCCGCGACCATGAACTACGTCAAGTCGCTCGCCAAGCAGCTGGGCGAGCGGGGTATTCGCGTGAACGGCGTGGCGCCGGGCCCCATTTGGACACCGTTGCAGATCAGCGGCGGTGCCACCCCGCAGAAGTACGAATCGTTCGGCAGCAAGACTTTCCTCGGCCGCCCCGGACAGCCTGCCGAGCTTGCCTCGATATACGTTCAGTTGGCCGCCAGCGATGCCAGCTTCACGACCGGCAACATCTACGGTGCCGGCGGCGGCCAGGGCCTGCCTTAGACGGCGGTCTCGCGAGCCCCAGTGCGCCTAGTCCTCAATGCGCGAGGAGATCGGCTTCTGGCTGCCGGGAGGAGTCGGAATCGAGGGGCAGCTGCGGGATGTGATAGGCGCTCAGGATGGAGTCGATGGCGCGCCTGCGGATCTGCAGAATATGCTCGACCCGTTCGCGCAGTCCGGGATCGTTGCGGCGCACACCCATTGCAATCTCGTACGTCATGGGCCATATGCCTGCATCGAGCGCCGGTGTGACCGGCTCGAGTCGCAGAGCGGCGGGTGAACGCCTTGCGAAGTATCCAGCGAGCGGTCCCCACACCAGGGCCACGTCGATGTCGCCATTCGCTACCGCCTCCACGATGCGAGCGGGCGGATTCGGCATGCCGTAGTTGCCGTAAAGCATGAACCCATGAACGTTCTGGATCACACCGCGCCGTGCGATCGCGTGCGCGGGAGGCGTGTTCATCGCGTCATTGCCCACCATCTGCACCCCGATGGACAGCCGCTTGAGCCGCGGATCATCCAGGGTAAGTCCCCGGAGTGAAGCGCTCTTGCGAGTCACAAACACATAGGTCGAGCGATAGTAGGGTTCGGTGGTGGCCACATTGTCGACCCCCGCGGCGATTCCCGGCCACAGGTCGCACTTCGATTCGTTCAGGGTGCTGCGAACATACCCTCGCCGCTGGGCCCACCAGAGGTAAGTGAGTCGGGCGCCCAGGTCCTGGGCTACCAGGCGCGCGATCCGGTTCTCAAACCCCTCTTCTGCCCGATTCGAGAACGGCAGGTTGTTGGGATCCGCACATACCGTCAGCGTCTTCGGAGCGCGGGGAGTTGCGCCCGCGACGCATTCCGCGGCGGCGACGAGCGCAGCCGTCAGCAGTGACAGCCAGAGTGGCTTTCCCACTCAAGGGCCCTTGGTCGTCGTCGTATAGTCATTGGTCGTGTCCGGCGGCGGTGACCAGCCGTTGTCCTGATCCGCCTCCCGGGGCACCGGTGCCGGACTCTGCGAGGGTGTCGGCCCATTTTGCGCAGCGAGTGTCTGCGGCAACGACATCGAGCGCACGTAGGCGCAGATCTGCCACAGCTGTTCATCGGGAATCTTGCCGCCCCAGGCCGGCATCCCGTTGGGACGTCCTTCGACGAGCGTCTGATGGATCTGCTCCAGGCGGTCCCCGTAGATCCACTCATCGTCCATGAGTGCGGGTCCCATTCCCCCGCCCCCATTGGAGTGGCATCCAGAGCAGTTGTATTGGGAAAACAGGCGTTTGCCGGTGTTCACCGCCTCGGCGTTGTCATAGTAGGCAGCCGCACGAGGGTCGATCGTCGAGACGCTATGATCCAACCCCGGCTGGAATGCAGAGGTCACCACGGCTTGATCCTTTTGCGGCATGGACGCCGACTTTTGCGCGGTGCCCCTGCTGCACGCCTGCAGGAGCAGGCTCCCCATCGCAGCCATCAGGGCAGCTCTAGTGAGGAAGCGCGAAGACATACAGCGTCCCTCCCGCGGTCGTGTATTTCGGAAGATCTGACATGACATTGATCATTCCCAGCGCTGCGGACCCGTCGCGAGGATCTACCGGGCCCGAGACGACTGCGCCGGACCAGCCGCCGACTCCCGCCAGGATCGCGATGTACTGATGCCCGTCCGGCCCACGGTAACTGACGGGCTGGCCGATCACTCCGCTGTCGACCTTGAATCTCCACAGCGGCATACCCGTACGGGCATCGACAGCCTTGAACCACCCATCCATGGTGCCGTAGAAGACCAGGCCGCCGCCTGTCACGACTGTCCCCGACCAGACCGGGAAGCTCTCCTTCGCGACCCAGATCGGCTGGCGACGTACCGGATCCCACGCGGTCACCGCGCCCCGGTTGCCCCCGGGACCGGGTTTCATGTGCACCTGGGCGCCGACGTAAGGGGTGCCGACGATGTAGCTCACCTGCGCGTTCATCCAGTCCATGCAGATGTTCTCGTGCGGGATGTACAGCAGGCCGGTCAGGGGACTGAAGCTGGAGGGTTCCCAGTCCTTCGACCCGGAGGCGGTCGGGCAGATATCGCGAACCGTCTCCCCGAGCTTGGTCTGCTTGTCGGGATTGACGATGAGGCGGCCCGTCTTCAGATCCACGCCCTTGGAGGAGTTGACGGGACCATAGGGGTCGGCCGAAAGCACGGTTCCGCTCGTGCGCTCGATGACGTAGATGTATCCGTTGCGATCGACGTGGATGAGGACCTTCTGCATCCTTCCCTGGAACGGCATGTCCAGCAGCAACTGCTCGTTGATTCCGTCGTAGTCGTCCTCATCGTGGGGCGAGAACTGATAGAACCAGCGCGCCTCTCCGCTCGAGGGGTCGCGGGCGAAGATGCCGGCCGTCCACTTGTTGTCCCCGGGGCGCTGTTCGGCGTTCCAGGGCCCCGGATTACCGGTGCCGTGGTACAGCGCGTTCAATTCCGGATCATAGGTGATCCATCCCCAGACACTGCCCCCGCCGATCTTCCAAGCGCCGGGCGGCCAGCTCGTTACGCCGAGATCCTGTCCGCGGTCCGAGGCGTAAAAGGGCTTGAACTGCTGCCCGATCAGCACCTCCTTGTCCGGTCCCGTATTGTAGGATTTCCAGAGCATCTTCCCGGAGTTTTCATCCAACGCCACCACCCAGCCGCGAACGCCCATCTCGCCGCCGGAATTACCCACGTAGACTCGGCCGTTCGCCACCACAGGCGCCATGGTGATGGTCTCGCCCGTATTGATGTTGGCCAGCCGGGTGCGCCACACGGCCTTGCCGGTGCCCGTGTCGAGGGCGATGACCTGCCCGTCCAATGTCGTGAAGATGTACTTGCCGTTGCTGACCGAGCCTCCTCGGTTGACGACGTCGCAGCAGGCCATTCCCTGGCTGGCGGGTGCGGGCTTGGGCGCGAACTTCCACTTCAGCGGCGCGCCGGGCTTGGTGAGGTCCAGGGCATAAACGTAGTTCGGGTACGCCGTCACGATGTACATCGCGTTGTCCGCTACGATCGGGGCCGCTTCCTGGCCCTTGTTCACGGATAAGGAGAACGTGAACTGAGGCTGCAGCCCCTTGACGTTGGCCGGCGTCAGCTCGGTCAGGGAGGAGAAGCGCGTCGAGGCGAAATTCTTCGATGGCATGGTCCACTGGCCGTCATCCTGGGGCGCATTGGCCGCGCTGGCAGCTGTGCGCCCTGCTTCCGGAGTGGGTTCGGCCAAGGCGTGCCCGATCTGCTCGCGCGTGAACACCGCGCTCTCGGGGACCGGCGCGGGTACGGTTTGAGCTATTGCAGTAGTGGCGGCCATCGCCAGCGCGATCAGGATTACGAGCGATCTCATCGAAGTCCTTCCTCCACTCATCATCCTGCGCATCGCGGCAGAGCGATGTAGGCGACGGCAGTGACGAGGCTTGCCAGGGCGAAGCCGGCACCGTAGACCATCCCCCACAGCGCCAGGAACCTCGTACGATGCGCATGAACCTGAAACGCGCGCCGCGCTGATGGCTCTCGCTGCGTGCTCCTCAGGACACGCCACGAGACCCAGCACGCTGCCAGCGCAACGACCACGCCGCCGATCAGCACCGCGACCAAGGCGGGCCACGTCCAGGCGAATCCCGCCAGGGGACTCACCAGGCGCGTGTCGTGCGCAAAGCAGGGCCCGCTCGCCAGTGCATAGCCTGCGCACAGCTGCAGGTACCAGGCACCCGGGCCACCCAGAAGACCCCATGCGATCTGAAACGATCGCACTCGATCAGTGTGTTGGGCGGGCTCGGAGGCCCGGAGGATCGGATGGACGCTCATACGCCGAAGCCCAGGTAAGGCGTGACGTAGTAGGTCGTGAAGACAAACAGCCACACCCCATCGACGAAGTGCCAGTAGAGCACCCCTGCGGACACGGTCAGGCGTCGTCGCGGGCTGAAGTAGTCGAGCAACGTCCATCCAAAGAGCGCAGCCAGCACGACCAGGCCGACCAGGACGTGGGCGATATGAAAGCCGGTCGTCACGAAATAGAGGGAGGCATAGCTGGAGGTCCCCAGGGCGAAAGGCTTCGCGTGCCATTCAAAGACCTGCACGAGGGCGAATGCGAGTCCCATGAAGAACGCCGCCGCAAAGCCCATCAGGGCGCGCGGCCGGTCTCCCCTGAGCACGCCCGTCTCGCCGATCCAGGCCGCTACGCTCGACAACAGCAACAGGAGGGTGTTCGGCAAGGCGAGCTTCAACGGCGGATGAGACTCCAACACCCAGCCGGCCTGTGCAGTGGCGCCGGTATAGAAGTAAGCGAACAGCAGGTAGGAAAACAGCGCCGCTTCGGTTGCGATCAGCGTTCCGACGCCCCAGTAGCCGTTGCCGCGGCGACCTACCGGCCCGACCGGCAGACTCTGGGGCGCAGCCACGGCCCTCTCTTGAGCTCCCGAGCTGGCGAGTTCACCCATGCGCCGGCTCCCGCTCCCGCAGCTCGCGTCGCGGCCACAGCCACACCAGAAGTGCGAGGGCCGCGAGGGCACCTCCAACCGCCACCACGCTCCAATGCTTGAGCAGCAATCCAACGAAAAGCACGGAGGTACCGATCGTCAGGACAAGCGGTGCGACCGTGTCCTCGGGCATCTCGAGAATCATGTCGGGGGCGGCATCCAGCGCCGAGGTTCCGATCGTCTCCTTGCCCTGCTCGAGCAGCATGCCGCGCTCGACCGAGGAGACCATGCCCGCCTCGTTCACCCGTGCTTCCCACAAGGGATGGCGAGAGGCCACGGTGGGAATGACCGCAAAGTTGTAGGGCGGCGGCGGCGAAGGAACGGCCCATTCCAGAGTGGGTGCGTCCCATGGGTTGGCCACGGCGGGCGCGCCCAGCTTCAGGCTCCTGAGCACATTGGCGAAGAACAGCAGCACGCCGATCGCGAACACGAAGCTGCCGATCGAGGTGATCAGGTTCAGGGTGTCCCAACCCATCCCGTCGGAGTATGTGTAGATCCTCCGGGGCATCCCCAGAAGGCCCGTGACGTGCATGGGGAGGAAGGCGAGATTGAATCCGAGGAACATCGTCCAGAAGTTCCAGCGGCCCAGCCGCTCGTCCAGCAATCGTCCCGTCATCTTCGGAAACCAGAAATACGCCGCGCCCACCACGGGAAACACGTTGATGCCGATCAGGACGTAGTGCAGGTGCGCGACGACAAAATAGGTGTCCGTCAGCTGCCAATCCACCGGCACGCTCGCGGTCATGAACCCGGATACTCCGCCGATCACGAACAGCAGGATCATCGAGGAGAAGAACAGGAATGCCGTGGTGATCACCGGACGGCCGAGCCATATGGTCGCAAGCCACGCGAACACGGCGACCGCGGAAGGCAGCACGATCACGATCGAGGCGCCCGAGAAGAACGACAACCCCAGTCCCGGCAGACCCGTGGCGAACATGTGATGCACCCAGACCCCAAAGCCGAGAATCATGGTTGCGACCGTCGACAGAGCCACGAGTGAATAGCCGACCAGGGGGCGGCGGCAAAATACGGGCAGTCCGTCAGACACCATCCCCATCGCCGGCAGCACGATCGCATAGACCCAGGGATGGCCGAAGATCCAGAACAGGTGCTGCCACAGCAGCGGCTCGCCGTTGCCCGCTGGATCGTAGAAGTGGGTGCCGAACTGCCGATCCATCCACAGCAGGAAGAACGCCAGGCTGACCGCCGGCACGACGACCAGATTGGCCGCGCTCGCGGTGAGCGTGCCCCAGACGAGGATGGGCAGCCGGTCGATGGACATGCCGGGGGCGCGGGTACGGAAGGCCGTCACGATGAAGTTCGCCGCGCCGACCGTGACGGAGATTCCCAGGAACACCATCCCCAGGGAGTAGAAGTCCTCATTGAGGCCAGGGTTGTAGTCGCGCGAGGCGTACGGAACGTAGTTGAACCAGCCGTCGTTCGGGCCGTTGCCGGTGAGAAATCCCACGTACAGGAAGATCCCGCTGGCCAGATAGATCCAGTAGCTCAGCGCATTCAGCCGCGGGAAGGCCATGTCGCGGCTTCCCAGCAGCAGCGGCCAAAGATAGTTCGAGAAGCCCGACAGGATGGGCGCGGCATACAGGAAGATCATCGTCATGCCGTGAGTCGAGAACAGCTGGTCGTACTGCTCGGGCGTGAGGAGCGTGCGATTGGGGCCGGCAAGCTGCAGGCGCATGACCAGGGCTTCGATGCCGCCCAGGGCGAGAAAGACGAACGCCGTGACGATGTAACGGATGCCGATCACCTTGTGATCGACGGATCCCAGCATTCCCTTGATCCCAGGCGGGGCTTCCCACAGTTCCAGAAGGCGGGCTTGATGCGCGACGCTGTCGATGCCGACCTGCGGCGTGCGGTAGTCGGCTGGCCTCATTTCAGGGTCTCCAGATACGCGAGCGTGTCCGTCAGTTGCTCGGAGGACAGCTCCTGGTTCGGCATCAGATTCCCCGGCTTCAGTTGCTGCGGTGCCTCGATCCACTCGGCCAATGTGCCCGGCCCGTTGGGGAGCGTGCCTGCCGCGATGGTGCCGCGGCTCATCAGATGAGTCAGATCAGGCGCAGCGACCGCACCGGCCTGCGTGCCTCGCACCTGGTGACACAGCCCGCACCGGTATTCGACCAGGGCGAGTCCTCGTGTCTGCTGCGGCGTGGTCGGATCGGAAGCGGATTCGAGCTGGTGCGAACGCCAGTGCTCGAAATCCGCCGGCGACTCCGCGAGCACCACGAAGGCCATATGCGCATGCTGGGGCCCGCAATATTCCGTGCACTGACCGCTGTACCGGCCCGGTCGGTCCGCTTCCATCCAGCTGAGGTTGGTTTGGCCGGGAATCGTATCGGTCTTGCCCGTGAGTTTGGGCACCCAAAAGCTGTGAATGACGTCCCCGCCATGCAGGCGAACGAGCACTCTCTTGCCCACCGGTATGTGGATCTCATTGGCGGTCGCGAAGGTTTGATCGGGCTGGGCTGCTGAGTAGCGCACCTCCCACCACCATTGGTGCGCGGTCACATCGAGAGTCAACGCGGGGTGACTCGGGGGCCCGGACGCGGACGCCAGTGCGACCATGGTCCACACGAGCGTGATCAACAAGGGCACGCAGGAGATGGCTACGCCGACGCCGATCCACTTCAATCCGTTGCCGCCATGGACGATGGGAACCACCCGCGTCTGTGCGGCGCCCCCACTTGCCCTGGAGCGTCGCACAGCCGCCCAGAGCAGGCAGGCGATCACCACGCACACCAGAATCGAAATGCTGAGCGTCAGCCAGGTCAGCGGCAGGACGATCTGGGCGCGTTGTCCTGCCGCGTCAAGATACCCGAGCGGTGTCATGCTGCCTCGTATCCTCGAAGACCCGCCACAGACGGCGCAGGGACCGGATAGCCGCCCACAGGAACAGGAGCATTCCAGGCACCCACATGAGGGCTCCGCCGAGCTGCTGATCCTGCAGCGGGGTCAGTCTCCAGGCATAGGAAGTCAACAGGTGGGGGTAGAAGAGCGGATGGGTGGCCAGGGTCAATATCGCGCCCAGCATTCCCATCTGCAGGGAGCTCAGCAGGCCGACGGCGAGCACTTCCGGCGTGCGTCGGGGCGAGTGATCCAGGAGCTCCCGCCACAGCAGGATCGCGCCGCCGAACAGCGTGACGTGCATCAGCCAATACAGCGGCGTCGAGGCAAAGGTCGCATCGTAGGGTGCCGGCATGTGCCAGACCCACAGTGCCGCAAAGAAAACGAGACCGTAAGCCCAGAGTCCCCCGCCGCGCCGGCTGTGTGAGGACTTGAGTCCCGATGCGATCAATGGCGCCGCGACGAGCGCCAGAATCATGTGTTGACCGATACGCGCGGAAAACAGCGCGACCGACCATGCGCACAGAGGCGACATGAGGGCGAGTGCGGCGATGGTCCAACCGGCGGCCGCATACGCGCGGGCTCTGCCGGAATGCGCGTTGCTGAGGTGCGCCAGAGCCAGTCCCGTCAGGGTCACCGCAAGGATGGGATCGAGGTTGAACCGGCTCAGCAGCTCACCCGGCAAGGGCGGTAAGCCGCAGTAAGGCAGCACGCTGTGCACGCGAACCCTTTTTTTCTTCGCGGCCGCAAGCTTCGGGCCGCATTCCCCCCGCCAGCAATTTTTGCGCCCGCTTTTGGGGCACATGCGGCCAAGGCACCGTTGGCGTTCGCAAGGGTGAGCTGTTTCGCCCGATAGCGAGCCCTTGTCACTTCGGCCGGGGGTCGGCCAATCCGTCATCCGGCTGCGATCGGCGCTCTCGGACGAACTGAACCGCCTTGGCCAAGGCTCGCGCTGCGTTGCGAGTCTCCTCCTGAAAGGCCGTATCGGCATCCAGCGCCTCATGGCTGCGTGCGTACGTGCCGTAGTACCCGATGTAGCGATCCAAAGCCGCCGCTTCGCCTGCAGGAACGAGCCGCATGTCGCGCAGCCAGTCAACGAGAGACCGGCGCAGCGTCCCGGCACCCGCCGCATCCCCATGCACGATGACCGCAAACGCCCGACCCTCCAGGTGCCGCGGATAGCTCCATCCGGCCAGCTCGAGCTGCTTGGCGAGCTTCGGGTCTTTCCCGTGCGTCGAAGTTGGATCCGGGTTGCCACCGTCGGCGCACACCAGGCGATCCATGAGCAGCTTCAGTACGGCGGGCGATTGGTACCAGTAGACCGGCGTGATCAGCAGAATCCCGTGAGCCGCCACAAAGCGTGGGTACAGCTCATTCATCCAATCCCCCGACTGTCCCAGGCTATGGTTCGGGTAGCACGAGCACGGCCAGTGACACAATGGCATCGCGGTGGACACGCACGCCTTGCAGGGGAGAATCCGCCGGCCGTACTCGGCGTTCAGCTGGCTCAAGTCCAGAAGATCGACCTGGATGCTCTGGCTCTCGAGCACCTGCTGCGCGAGCTTGACGAGGCGAAACGATTTCGGCATTTCCCCCGGACAGGTCTGGTCATTGCGGGCGGCGCACGAAATCACGAGTACCCGCGACGGGGTGTTTGGATCGCCTTGCCTTCGGGCGGCCGCATCGACCGCCTCCTTCGCCGCCAGCCATTCGACGGACAGCTCGTAGCTCGCGTCGGCAAACCCCGGTCCCGCCTTGACGGTGCGCGGACTCTTGCGGGCGTTCTCGTACCCGTCCCACGCCACTGCGGCGAGCCGATCTATCTCGGAATGCAGGGAATCGAATGCCGGATCGTAGAACTGCAGGCGAAATCTGCGTGTGAACTCCTCCCGGCTGAGCCGGACGCTGTCCTGCCCTTTGCGAGCTTCTGGCACACCTTGCGCGGATTTTTCCGGCATGAGACACCTCCGACGGCCAAGGAGCCTTGCGGAGCAAGATTCGTTCTTCGGGTGCGTGTCTTGGGGTCCCGCACAGCAGTTGGTTCCTCTGCAGCGTCGTGCTTTTGAACCTTCAGGACCGTCCGCTCGACGCACGCTGATGGATGGCACACGATTTGACGGGCGTGCCGTCGGAGCGGATAGTGAACCGACGCCTCACGACGCTCTAATAAACCCAACGTGGCGCGGGGGAGTAATTCCATGCACGTAGCCACAGATCGTGGGCTGATCGCCACGCTGTTCCTGACGTCGAGCCTTCTAAGCAGTGCCGCACTTCAAACTGCCCACGCCGCCCCGCCTCCGCCGCCGGGGAGAGGCATTCTACGCCCGCCACCGATCTCGCCCATATCGACATGCCCCGCCCCGACGGGTGCAGGGACTGTTCACGGCAGCGTGACCAGCGCGCAGACCTGGACGCTCGCGGCCAGCCCACACATTCTGCCAAATGACATCAGCATCTCAGCGCCTGTGATGATCGAACCGTGCGCGGTGGTGCGCATTGCGGCTGGCAGGACGATCACCATCAATTCGAACGGCGCCCTGATCGCCACGGGCGCCGTCGGGGCACCGGTCACTATCGAGGCCCTGGTCGCGGGATCACCGTGGTCCTCGATCCGCAACTTCGGCGGCGTACTCTCGTTGACGCACGCGGTGGTGCGCTGGGGTGGGGCTCCGCTGAGCTTCAACCCGGCGTACATGGGCGCACTGTTCATGCAGACCAACGGGCAAAGCGGCACCCTCCATGTGGACGATGTCGAAGTCTCGCTGTCCGCAAGTCAGGGGGTCTATATCGATGGCGCCGTGGGTTTTGACGCCACCTCGCAGAACTTGCGCGTCACCGGCTCGGCCGGATATCCGGTGCATGTCTTTGCGAATGTCGTCGGCACGATTCCCACCGGCCTCTATACAGGCGGCAACGGGCACAATGCGATCGCTATCGCAGGCAACGGCGGGCCCGTATCCAGTTCGCAAACGATGCACAATCGCGGCGTTCCTTACCATGTCGGCAGCGGCATGGACGGGGGCCGTCTCGACATCAATTCGCAGGTGAACGGCCAGGTCGCCGTGCTCACCATCGAACCGGGCGTGCAGGTGGAATTTCCGCCTGGCGGGACGTTGAATGTCGACCCATCGACGGGCGGCAGCTACGCCATGCCTGGCGCGGCACATGGCGCGCTCATTGCCGTAGGGACGGCTTCGCAGCCAATCGTATTCAGCTCCGACAAGGGTAACGGCGGTGCCCCGGGCGACTGGCTCGGCATAGGGTTTGGCGGCGTCGTCGATCCGCGCACGAATCTGCAGCACGTGAGTGTCGTATTCGCCGGCGGCGCAACGGTCACGGGAAGCAACTCTTGCCCCTATCCGGGTCGGCAGGGCCAGAACTACGCGGCCGTCCGAATCTTCGGCCCCACGCAAAGTGAATTCATCACCGACAGCGCCGTCATGTATAGCGCACGCGACGCCATCGATCGGGGGTGGCGCGCGGACCCACAGCCGGACTTTCTGGCGAGCAACTCATTCACCGCGATCGCGGCCTGCAAGCAGAGCACGCCGCGCACGTTCGCCGGCGCATGCCCAACGAATCCGCCTTGTCCGTGAGATAGAGAGGCTCGAGCGATGAACAGAACGAAGGCGATAGCGCTGTGTGCAGCGGGCAGTGTCTATTTATTGTGCTCGACTGCCTTCAGCGCCGGCGAGCCGCCCGGGAAGCCTGCGGGAGCAGCCGCCTCTGGCGCGGATGCTCCGGCGTACACCGGCGACAACGCCATGAAGTTGCCCGCGGACTATCGCGAATGGGTGTACCTGAGTACCGGCTTCGACATGAGCTACCGCCCCAATTCGCAGCCCGATCATCACATGTTCGACAGCGTGTTCGTGAACCCGACCGCCTATCGTGAATTTCTGAAAACCGGCACCTGGCCCGACAAGACCGTCCTCGTGCTCGAAGTGCGCGGTGCCCGGGATAAAGGCTCCATCAACCAGAGCGGCCACTACCAGGACACGGGCGTCATGGGACTCGAGGTCCACGTCAAGGATGAAGCCCGATTTGCGAAGGAATGGGCCTTCTTCGTTTTCGAAGGCAAGCCGCTCGGGACGCTCCTCCCGAGCACTGCCGAGTGCTACTCCTGCCACGCCGCACACGCGGCCGTAGATACTACGTTCGTGCAGTTCTATCCCACCCTGCTGCCGCTGGCGACCGCCAGGGGCACGCTCTCCTCAGCGTACCAGGCAGAGCAAGGCGCCCACGCTTCGCCAGCGCCGACGCACTGACGCGCGACGTCAACGCTTCTGCCTTGGGTAGGCGCTCAACCTGGCCTGCACAGGCTTGGGCTCGCTCGCGCGCGCCTGACGCGCCAGGAGCTCCTCGAGCTCGCCGAATGGCATGGGTCTCCAGTGCAGATAGCCCTGCGAGTGATTGCACTTGAGGATGCGCAGCATCTCCAGCTGCTCGATGGATTCGACGCCCTCGGCGACCGTCGCCAGGCCGAAGGCGGAGGCTATCTGGATGACGCTCGAGGTCAGTGCGACACTGGCCTGGTCCTTGGGTACGCCCTGGATGAACGCACGATCGATCTTCAGGGTATCGATGGGAAGCGTTGGGAGCAGGCCCAGGGAGGAATAGCCGGTGCCGAAGTCGTCGATGG
>FTJO01011986.1_pt5 | contig 17128 bp, 18 predicted proteins | sample 1658761 | NCBI WGS metagenome assembly FTJO01 (sample SAMEA3914852, study PRJEB12502) | metagenome | biome: forest; material: soil | place: USA | collected 2011-06-22 | depth 0.3 m | reverse complement strand
CTGGAGCGACTCGCCTTCGATGAGCCGACCCGCCAGCGCCTCGTACAGGCCGGGCGAATTCAGGCATCATGCTTCAATTGGGACACGAGCGCGGCGCGGGTGTGGGAGATAGTCACCGCGGCCGCAGGCTAGCCCGCTTCGGTATAATCTGCACCTCAAGCGCGCTTTTCCCGAACATTCCCGCCCGATTGCGAAGTATCCATGGAACCCACAACAACAGCGCAGGCCGATTCCGAGGAACTGCGGCTCAAGGAGCTGATCGGAATTCTCTGGAGGGGCCGGCTGCTCATCTTTTGCGTGACAACCGCGATCGTCGTGGCAAGCGGCGCAGGGGCCTTCCTCGTCGAGAAGACCTACGAAGCCTCCATCGTCATTTCGCCGGTGTCGCAGAATTCCAGCGGTGGGGGACTCGGTGGATTGAGCGGCCTGGGGGCGCAGCTCGGCGGCCTGGCGGCCCTGGCCGGCGTTTCGGTCGGCACCGACTCGAAGAAGGCGGAATCGATCGCCATCCTGCAATCGGAGGGGCTCACGGAGGCCTACATCCAGCGCAACAATCTGCTGCCGGTGCTGTACTACGACAAATGGGACGCCGTCGCCAAGCGCTGGAAGGTGAGCGACCCCAAGAAGGTTCCGACGCTGTGGAAGGCGAACCAGTTCTTCAAGAAGAAGGTCCGCAGCATTGCGACCGACACCAAGACGGGGCTGGTCACGCTCACCATCGCGTGGCGGGATGCACAGCTTGCGGCGACCTGGGCCAACGAGCTGGTGCAGATCGCCAACTCCTATTCGCGGGACAAGGCGATAGCCGAGGCCGAGCGCAACATCGCCTATTTGTACGATGAGGCCGCCAAGACCAATGTCGTCGAGGTCCGGCAAGGCATCTACACGGTGCTGGAGACCGAGATCAAGCAGGAGATGCTGGCTCGCGGCACGAACGAGTACGCGTTCAAGGTGCTCGATCCGGCCAGGGCGCCCGAGCGGGCGGCCTCTCCCCAGAAAATCGTCTGGGTCCTGATGGGCGCGTTTGCGGGCTTCGTCCTGTCCGTCCTGCTGGTGCTTGGGAGGACGGCGTGGAAGCGAGCCTCACGCGGCGGATGAGAGCGAAGCGACGCGGCGACGCGAAGCCGGCAGCCTGCGCAAGGGCGCTAAGGCGAAAGGCCCAGTTCCTGGACCACCCTGTGGTTGATCCGCTTCCTGTCTTGGTCGAAGAACCACCCCCACTTGTTGAAGTAGCGGCAGTTGTTCTGGATTCCATACCACGTGCCCAGCCAGGATGAGTTGCTGAGGCGCCGGTATTCGTGGGTGATCTCGACGTCCGGGACATAGACGGTCTGCGCAACCCGATGGATTCGCCGGGTCAGGTCTATGTCCTCGCCATATAGAAAGTAGCGCTCATCGAATCCGCCGACCTGCTGACACACCGTCGATCGCAGCATGATGAACGATCCCTGGAAGTAGGGAATGTTCGCGAAGGTGTTGTGGCTCCACGCGCGCAGCTCGTACCGCTCATCGGCACGGCGGGCCAGGGCTGAGCCTGGCAGAAAACGCCGCAGAAACATGTTGGCGGGGGTCGGCAGCAGCCTGCACACGTACTGCAGGGATCCGTTCGGATATCGCACCTTCGGCCCCGCCAGTCCGGCTTCCGGGGTGGCGTCCAGAAAGTCCGTCAACCGGCGAACGACCTCAGGCCCGTAGCTGATGTCCGTGTTCATCACCAGGTGATGGCGCGTCCGGCCGAATGCCGCCCTCAAGGCGAGATTGTGGCCGCTACCGTACCCGAGGTTTCGATTTGTAAAGAAGTAGGAGACCCGGTCGGGGTCGAACCTCGGCAATCGCAGCGCTGCAGGGGAATTGTCGATGATGCACAGGTGCGTCTTCAGGGGGACGGCCAGGAACTGCGCCACCGCCCGCTCGACCTCCGCCGGATCTGTCTTGAACGTCACGACCGAGCCGACGACGTCGTAATCCTTCCTGGGCAGCGCGATCACAGGCTGGTGGCCTCGAGAAAGAAGGGGCGGAAACACCAGTGTCTCAGAACCCAGCGCGGCCGGGAACGCCACTCAGATAAAGCGGCCGCTCCAACCAGACAGGAGTGGCGCCTGCGCGCAATTTTGCTGCGGCGCTGGCGGGAACGCGCTTTTCAGGTGCAGCCATGGTCGCGATCCGGGGCGCGGTGCTCCAATAGAAGCGGAGAGTCTGGCTTTGCATGTGGCCCATAACTTGCTGCATTTCCTTCCGCCGCGAGCTTGAGAGTACGCATTGAACGATCTGGTGAACTTTGCGGATCCGCCTACGTCAGTGAATGAGCTGTCAACTGCGGACCACACTGCGCGTTGGATCATCGATGGTGAGTTCGCCGAGGGGGCCGTCGCGGCTTCCGGAGCCGAACTTGTAAGAGAAATGTTGGTTGTCTGCACAGTGCGACAACCGCTCACCGTTGAAGGAAGGAAACTCGATTTGACGCCACCGCATGCGAATGAAGCCTCTCAGCGACGCGTGAGCGCGCCCAACGCACGGGCGACGGCGGCTACGCCGCATCTTGTAAGCGTGAGCGAGCGGATCTGGGTCGTCGACGGCGATGGCCAGGCGCGTGCGGATGCGAAGACACTGCAGCGGCGCGTAACGAATCGTGAGCGGCCGGTCGAGGTCGGTGGCCGTTCGCTCGGCGTAGCGCTGAAGAGGGTCGTCGACATTCTCGGGGCGGTGGCGCTGGCCCTCGTATTCCTTCCCCTGATCGTCACGATCGTGGCCCTCATGAGGCGCGAGTCCGGTGCGGTGCTGTACCGGCATGCGCGCATCGGGCGCAATGGCCGTGTGTTCAAGTGCCTCAAGTTCCGCACGATGGTTCCCGATGCGGACCAGGCCCTGCGCCATCTGCTCGAGCGGCATCCCGAGCTGAAGGCGGAATGGATCCGCAGCCACAAGCTTCGCGACGACCCGCGCGTCACGCGGATAGGCCGTTTCCTGCGACGCACGAGCCTGGACGAGCTGCCTCAGCTTTGGAATGTGCTGCGCGGCGACATGAGCTTGGTGGGACCTCGTCCGATTACCGGGGAGGAGCTACTGAGGTATGGGCGCAACACGGCGGTCTACCTCTCGGTGAAGCCCGGCATCACCGGCCTCTGGCAGGTCAGCGGGCGCAATGAGACGGACTATCGGCGGCGCGTGGTCCTCGATGTGTACTACGTACGCAAGCAGAATCTGCTGCTGGATTTGTACATCTTGCTGAAAACCACCCGTGTGGTGGTGGCAGGCGACGGCGCTTACTGATCGGTAGTCGGCACGCCGTATGTCGCCAGCTGGCGACATACGCTTTCGCTTTCCTACCGCTTTCGCTGGTCTCACGGCCTCGTCAGCACCCTCTCCCAAGTTCCCGGAAGTTGACACGTCGCGGCAGTCGCGCTTAGGCTTCGCGCGTTCAATCGTTGAACACTAATCCTGCAGGACACTGCGGGTGGGGGCCATACCTGACATTCTGCGCGCGCCTTGCCGCCGCCATGGCGCTGCCCGGCAACCTCGGGTGCACGCTGTGACGGTGTTGGGCGATGAAATGCGTTACAAGCTCTTGCGGCTGCTCGAGACCCATCCGGAAATGAGTCAGCGCGAGGCGGCGCGCGAATTGGGCATCAGCCTGGGCAAGGTCAACTACTGTGTGCAGGCGCTGATCCGCACGGGATGGCTGAAGGCGACCCGCTTCACGAACAGCCGCAACAAGGCTGCATACATGTACCTGCTTACTCCGCGCGGGATCGAGGAGAAGGCCAGGCTCACCCTGCTGTTCCTGCAGATCAAGGTGCGCGAGTACGAGACGCTGCGCATTGAGATCGAGCAGATCCGCCAGGAAGCGGCGCGCCGCTCGTCCAGCTAAGCCACGCATGATGCGGCAAACGAGGTTCGATTCGTGAACATGGCGAGTGACAGTCTGGAACAGGAGGGCGGCATCGACCTGCGGCTGCTGGCCGCCAGGCTCTGGGCGAAGCGCTGGTGGATCGTAGCGAGCATGATCGTGTTCACGGCGGCCTTCATCGGCTTCGCGTTCTGGATGACGCCCATGTACCGGGCCACGACGGTCCTGGTTCCCGCAGGAGGGGACAAGGGGGGAATGGGCTCCCTGGCCTCGTCCCTGGGACAGTTGGGCGGCCTTGCCTCACTCGCCGGCGTCAACATCGGCTCCGGCGACTCGCAAACGAACGAGGCCCTCGCGGTCCTGCGGTCGCGCGAGTTCACCGAGGCGTTCATTCATGACGCCCAGCTGATGCCGGAGCTGTTTCATGCCCGCTGGGATGCGGCCAACCGCCGATGGAAGGGCGAGGAGAAGAACTGGCCGACGCTCGCTCAGGCGTTCAAGTTCTTCGACAAGCAGGTCAGGGCGATCGGCCGCGACAAGGCCACCGGCCTAGTCACGATTGACATCAAGTGGCGCGACGGGACTCTCGCGGCCGCCTGGGCGAACGATCTCGTCAAGCGCCTGAACGCGGAGATGCGCGCGCGGGCCACGGCCAGCACGAATGCCTCGGTCGGCTACCTTGAGAAGGAGCTCGCCGCGACTTCCGCGGTCGAAACGCGTCAGTCGATCAATCACCTAATGGAGGCGCAGCTCAACCAGAAGATGCTGGCCAACGTCACCGAGGAATACGCCTTCCGCGTGGTGGACCGGGCGCTGCCGCCGGACCCGAAGGATGTCGTCGGGCCGGGCAAGCCCATGATGGCCGCGCTGGGCCTGCTCATCGGGGTCATGTTCGGCGCATTCGGGGTGCTCGTGAGCAGCTCCGTCGGGCCGCCGACATGAGCGCTCCAGGCGGCGCAGAAGTGGCGCTGGGGGTGAGGCTGACCCATGTTTTCCTCGACCGGGATGGAACGCTGATCCGCCATGTCCCCTACCTGCGTGACCCGCGTGACGTGGAGCTGCTTCCCACGGTCGCCGCCGGCCTGGACGAGCTGCGCAAGTCCGGGCGCCGGCTCTTCCTGCACACGAATCAATCCGGGATCGGCAGGGGCTACTTCTCGCTCGCCGACGCCGTTGCGTGCAACGAGGCGATGCTGCGGCAGATCGGCCTGGGCAGCGGGCTATTCGAGGACATCTGCATCTGCCCGGAGATGCCGGATCAAGAGAGCCGCTATCGCAAGCCATCGGCTGCCTGGGGCCTGGAGATCATCGCCAGGGACGCCATCGAACGGGGAGCTGCCTGCTACGTCGGCGACAATGTCACCGACCTGGAGACGGCGCGAAACATCGGCTGCGCGGGAGTTGGCGTCAACACCGGAGCGCATGACCTGCGGCAGATGCTGCGCGCGAGCGATCTGGAGCAGTTTCCCGTGTTCGACAGGTTTGTGGACGCTGCGAGCTACATCGTGGATCAACGTCGGCTTTCGAATGGGACAAACTGACCTTCTCGTTCTGGCAGGCGGCCTGGGCACCAGGCTGCGTGCGGCCGTCTCCGATGTCCCCAAGCCGCTGGCTCCGGTGGCCGGGCGGCCGTTCCTTTCCTATCAGCTTGCAAGCTGGGTCGGCCAGGGCGTGACCTCGCTGACGTTCCTGTTGCAGCACCAGGCCGGCCTGATCGAGGCATTCCTGCAGGGGCAGGACGCCGCCTCGCGCCTGCACGGCTGCCCGGTCCGCACGCTGACGGAGCCGCAACCGCTCGGCACTGGTGGCGCAATCGCATTTGCGGTGCGCGAGCTGCAGCTGACGGAGTCGTTTCTCGTCGCGAACGCAGACACGTGGCTGGGGTCGGCCATCGGCCGCGTTGCCGCTGCCCGAGCGCCTGCAATGGCGGCCATTGAGGTTGGCAACACGGGGCGGTACGGGAGCGTCATCGTTGCAGGGGACAAGGTGTTGGCGTTCACGGAGAAGCAGAGTGGAGCGTGCGCCGGGTGGATCAATGCCGGCGTCTATCATCTGCAAGCCAGCCTGTTCACCGACTGGCGCGGCCAGCCGTTCTCGCTCGAGAGCGAGCTGCTGCCGATGCTGTCGTCCGCGGGCCGGCTTGACGTTGCGCTCCTGCAGACGCAGTTCATCGATATCGGCGTTCCCGAGGACTATCTGCGCTTCTGCCGCTGGATCGAGTCCGGCAGGGCAGGAGCGCCATGAGCCTGGAGTTCTTCGTGATCGCGGAGACCGCGTCACTGCGCGAGGCGCTCACCCGCATCGAGGCGAATCAACACGGCATCATCCTCACCACCGGCGAGTCTGGCGCCATCGTCGGACTGGCCACGGATGGGGACATCCGGCGCAAGCTGCTGCAGGGAGCCTCGCTCGATGACCAGATCTCCTGCTGCGCAAATTCGAGCTTCGTCTGGGCGGATCAGGCGACGCCCCGCGAACTGCTCCTCAAACAGCTCGATCAGCGCATCCGCACCATACCGTTGCTCGATGCCACGAAGAAGCTCGCCGGCATCATCAGCCGCGACCGCCTCCCAGTGCAGGCTGAGGAGCGCGTCTACGCGCGCGCGCGCGCGCCGGTGCGGATAAGTTTCGGGGGCGGCGGCTCGGATCTCACGCATTTCTTCGCGGACGAGGCCGGAGCCGTCATTAACACGACCATCTCGATCTACTGCCATGCGACGCTGCGCGTGCGCGACGATGAGCGCGTCGTGATCCGATCGCGGGACCTGGGGACATCCCTCGAGGCGCAGGACCTGCAGAGCGCCTTGGCGCAGCCGGGTCCGTTCGGCCTGATCCAGGCGCTGCTCAAAGCCGTCCACCCTGAATTCGGCTTCGAGCTATACCTGCATTCGGAGTTTCCCATGAGGTCCGGCCTGGGTGGCTCGGCTGTCGTATCCGCCGCGGTGCTCGGCTGCTTCAATCAATTCCGGCGCGATCGCTGGGACCTGCACGAGCTCGCGGAACTCGCGTTCATGGCAGAGCGGCTGTATCTGGGCGTGGCGGGGGGTTGGCAGGATCAGTACGCCACCGCCTTCGGCGGGTTCAACTTCATGGAGTTCAGGATGGACCAGAACATCGTCCATCCGCTGCGCATCCCCGATGACATTCTGCTCGAGCTGGAGGAGAGCCTGGTGCTGTGCGACACCGGCATTGCGCACGACTCTGGCGACATACATCAGCACCAGCGGCTGCAGATGCAGGCCGCCGACGTCCACCGCAAGGCCCAGGAGAACGTGGCTCTCACTTACCGCATACGCAATCACCTGTTGCGCGGCCGGCTGATGCAGTTCGGCCAGGCCCTGGATGAGGCCTGGCAGCTGAAGAGGCAGCTCAGCAGCAAGATCTCCAACCGCAGGCTCGATGGCATCTACGAGGAGGCGCGGCTTCATGGGGCGACGGGCGGCAAGCTGCTGGGGGCGGGCGGCGGCGGATTCTTCCTGTTCTACGTGCCTCCGTTCCGCAAGCACGAGCTGCTCGAGTGCATCGACCGCCTGAGCCTGCAGGCCCGGCCGTTCCGCTTCGAGGCCCAGGGCCTGCGGACCTGGTCGGTGCGGGAGCGGCGCAATCAACAGGAAGCGGACGGCTCATGAGGATGGACATCGCCGGGCACGAGATCGGCGGCGGTCGTGCCTTTGTCATCGCGGAGATCGGCAACAACCACAACGGCAGCTTCGAGCGCGCCGTCGAGATGGTGGACCTTGCGGTGGAGATGGGCGCGGACTGCGCCAAGTTCCAGTTGCGGCATCTGGATCAGGTGTATCGGCAACGCACTCTTCGCAAGGACGGCGAGGACCTCGGCACCGAGTACGTGGTGGACCTGCTGCGGCGATTCGAGCTCTCAGTGGACGAGCATCGGCGCCTCGCGGCGCACTGCGCGGCACGGGGAATCGTCTATCTGTGCACGCCCTGGGACCCGCGCAGCGTCGAGGTCCTCCAGGAAATGGGCGTCCCTGGATACAAGGTGGCTTCCGCCGATCTCACCAACTTGCCGTTGCTGGACAGCCTGTGCGCCACCGGCAAGCCGCTGATCCTCTCGACCGGCATGAGCACCGCCGTGGAAGTGCAGTGCACGGTGGACTTTCTGCGCCAGCGCGGCGCGCGCTTCGTCCTGCTTCACTGCAACAGCACCTACCCAGCTCCGCTGCACGACATCCAGCTCAAGTGGATGGGGCGACTCCGCGAGATGCACGAGCTGGTCGGATACTCCGGTCACGAGCGCGGCATCTACGTGTCGCTGGCCGCGGCTGCACTCGGAGCCTGCGTGATCGAGCGTCACTTCACCCTGGATCGCACGCTCGAGGGCCCCGATCACGCGGCCAGCCTCGATTTCGCCGACTTCAAGCGTCTCATCGAGGGCATCCGTGAGATCGAACAGGCGCTCGGCAGCGGCGCGGAACGATACATCTCGCAAGGAGAGATGATCAACCGCGAGAATCTCGCTAAGAGCCTGGTGGCAGCGGCTCCCTTGCGGCGCGGCACCATCGTCACGGCTCAGCATGTCAAGGTCCGCAGTCCCGGCCAGGGCCTCTCGCCGCAGAGCTACGCGCGGCTCCTCGGGCGCACCTTACGCAGGGACATGGAGGAGGAGGACTTCTTCTTTCCGTCCGATCTCACCGACGAGCGTGTGGAGCCGCGCCGCTATTCCTTCTCCAGGCCCTGGGGAGTGCCGGTTCGGTATCACGATTTCCAGGAGTACCGCTCGCGCATCCAGCCCGACCTATTCGAGTTCCATCTTTCGTACTCGGACCTGGACATCGAGCTTGCAAAGTACCTGTCGGGCACCTACCCGTTCAATTTCGTCGTGCACGCGCCCGAGCTCTTCGCCGGCAGTCACTTGATGGACCTGGCCACGCCGGATGCGGCCTATCGCGCGCAATCGATGCGTGAGACCCAACGGGTGATCGACATCACACGGCAGCTCAAACGCTTCTTCCCGCACACGCAGCGGCCCATGATTGTCGCCAACGTTGGCGGCTTTACCATGGACGAGCTGCTGCCTCTGGCGTTGGTTCCCGATTACTACGAGCAATTCGGGCGCAGCCTGGCCGAGCTGGACATGGAGGGCGTGGAGCTCATCCCCCAGACGATGGCGCCCTTTCCGTGGCACTTCGGCGGCCAGCGCTTCCAGAACCTGTTCGTGAAGATCGAGGAGATCGCCTCGTGGTGCGGCCGCCTCGGGCTGCGGATGTGCTTCGACGTTTCGCATGCCCGCCTCACCTGCAATCACTTCGGGCGGGACTTCTACGACTACTCGCAGCGGATCGCGCCGCTGACCGCGCACCTGCATCTCGGGGACGCCCGCGGCCTCAACGGCGAAGGACTGCAGATCGGCGCGGGCGACATCAACTTCATGCGCCTCGGAGAGATCCTGCGCGCCGGCTGCCCACACGCCTCGTTCATTCCGGAGATCTGGCAGGGTCACAAGAACGGCGGCGAGGGCTTCTGGATCGCGTTGGAAAAACTGGAAGGTACCTTGTGACTGCCATGACCAACCCCCCGGCGGCCCCGGCCGCTGTGCGCGACGAGATCCGCCGGCAGATCGAGGCATCCATTGCGGTGAAGCAGCTCGTGCTCGCCGATGCCGGCCTGCTTGCGCAGATCGAGCGATTGACGTCCACTTGCGTGCAGGCGCTGAAGAGCGGAGGCAAAATCATCTTTGCGGGCAACGGCGGCAGCTTTGCCGATGCTCAACATCTCTCGGCCGAATTCACCTCCCGGTTCGCCTTCGACCGTGCACCGCTCCCCTCGCTCACCCTGGGCGCCAACAGCTCCGCGATCAGCGCCATCGGCAACGATTATGGCTACGAGCAGGTGTTCGCGCGCGAACTCAAGGGCATAGCCTCACCGCGGGACATCTTCATTCCTCTTTCCACCAGCGGCAACAGCCCGAACATAGTCGCCGCGGTCGAGGTCGCCCGGACCTTGAGCATCACCACCGTCGCATTGAGCGGGCGCAGCGGCGGGCGCCTGCGGGAGCGCTGCGAGTGCCTGTGCATACCCTCCGCAGAGACTGCCCGGATCCAGGAGTGCCACATCACGATCGGGCACATCCTGTGCGGCCTGGTGGAAGCCGAACTGTTCGGCGACGCCAGCTCGCGGGGCGTGATGCGATGAGCAAGCGCGTCGTGCTCATCATTCAGGCCCGGATGGGATCCAGCCGGCTGCCCGGCAAATCGATGATGGAGCTTGCGGGCGCGCCGCTCGTGGGCCGCATTCTCGAGCGGGTCACGCGCTGTGCACGTGTGGATGCGATCGTTCTCGCCATTCCGGATACGCCGCAGGACAGGGTGCTCGAGCGGCTGGGCCACGAGTACGCAGTGGCGGTATTCGCCGGCTCGGAGAACGATGTGCTCGAGCGCTATTACCAGGCTGCCGTTGCGCACCGCGCGGACATTGTCGGGCGCCTCCCAGCGGACAACGCGACGCCGGAGCCTAGTGAGATCGACCGCATCGCCGAGCATCATCGCTCGCTGGGCACGCGTGGGTTCTCGTCCAATCTTTCCGTGATCGGAGACTCGGGCTATCCGGACGGCATCGGGGCGGAGATGTTCGACTTCTCGCTGCTGGCGGAGGCGCGCGAGCGGCACACGGACCCACGCCAGCGCGAGCATGTGCACCTGAACTTCTTCGATTATGGCCTCGGCAAGGCCGTGGACGCGCAGTGGTGCCCCATCAGCACGCTGAAGTGCCCTGCGGAGTTTCGCCGGCCCGACCTGGTGCTGGACGTGAATACGCAGGCGCAGTACGAGTTCATGCGCCAGCTGTACGACTACCTCTATCCGCGCAACCCGCAATTCCACATCACGGACATCATTCGGTGGTACGACGAGATTTACCAACCGCGCGTACGGCAATCTGCAGAAGCGAACGGAGGGTGAATCGCATCATGACGGAGCATTCGAGCGACTATCACGATTACGTCATCCGCGACGGGAAGCTGATTGGCGAATTCGAGGAGATGTACCGCCACAGCGCCGGCGTCCCATGGCATCAACACGAGCAGGAGGAATGGGTCGACGTGCGTTTGACGGTCGAGATGCTGAAGGATGTCGCTCCATTTGACGAAGTCCACGATCTGGGCTGCGGACTCGGCTACTATCTCGCACTGATGCGGAAGCACGTCGGTTCGGCTCATTGCCTCGCGATAGGCTATGACATTTCGGCGACGGCCTGCGCACAGGCGCGCGTTCTATTCCCGGATTCAACCTTCCGCTGTCACGATCTGACGACTGCGCCACCGCCCAGGGCGCAGATCGACCGTCCCGCCCCTCGCCGGCTGCTCATGATTCGCGGAACGCTGTGGTACGTGTTTCCGCGGCTCGACAACGTCGTGAATGCGATTCGCGGTGCGATGTCGGACGGCGACAAGCTGCTGGTCGTCCAGAATTTCCCACCGCTCGAGAGTCATTTCGTTGGCAAGGACGTCATTCCCGATCATCACGCCTTGATGCGTCATTTCGCCCGATGCTTCGCTCCGTTGCGGCACGTCTGGTATCAGGATGCCATCAAGACGGCGAACGACAACTGGTTCATTGGTCTTTTTTCTCCGGGGCATATGACATGACAGGAGGCCGTCGCGTGTACTGGAATGGGCAACTCCGAAGGTGCGATAGGCACTACCCGATGGCGTCGCATACAGAATGAAGCCCTCAGCCCAAGCATGTGTACGAGAGTTCACATCGTCATCGGGCGTTGCTCTGAGCGCAGCTCAGACGGGCGTCCGCAACGAGTTCAACGCGCGTATCCGCTCGTCCGAGCTACGTCTGGAGGACGTGCCGTGCTTGTGCGGGATGGCGGCCTTCGACCGGCTTGCCGAACACGATCGCTACGGGATCGATTCGCAAACCGTGGTCTGCCGCACGTGCGGCCTGATCCAGACCAATCCGCGGATGACTGCGGAGGACTACCGGGCCTTCTATGCTTCGGATACCTATCGACTACTGTACGACGGCGAGGATTATGAAGATCACTATCGCAGGCTGTTCACGTCAAGCTACGGCCAGCGCATGCTCGCTGCGGTGCGGCGCGCGGGTGGTCCGATTGAGGCGGTCGTTGAGATCGGAGCAGGCGGAGGGTGGAATCTTGTTGCCTTCAGGCTCGCGGGCGCACATGTCGTCGGTTGGGACTACAGCGAGCACCTCACCGCGTTGGGCCGATCGCAAGGCATTCAGATGCACCGCGGCAGTATTCGCGAGGCCCTCGCCGAGGGCGCACGCTACGACGTCATCATCCTCAATCACGTGCTGGAGCACTTCCTCGACCCCGTTACGGAGCTGCGCTCGTTGCGCGGTTTGTTGAAACCCGGCGGCATCTTGTATATCGGTGTCCCGGCGACGGACTACCCATCGCTCGCGCTCCTGCAGAACGCACATGTGTACTACTTCACGGATCGAACGCTTGCTCACTACATGGCACGAGCCGGGTGGCTCATCGAAGATGTGCGCCACGAAAACGAGTTCAGGATGGATTGCATTGCGCGTCCTGGAGACGCCGTTCCCCTCTCCCTGGCGACGGAATACCGAGACTGCCTCGCTCGCCTGCGGATGAATCGGCGGAAGCTGCGCATTATGGAAGCGCGGGAGCGCGCGCGAATCATCGTCGGCAGGGCGCTGGGCCGGCTCGGTCTGCTCCAGCTCGCCCGCAGCCTTTACCGCAGGTTGCAGGGCCATGGTTGAACATTTCGGCCACTACGGCGATCTGCTGCGACGTAGCCGGTGCCAGAACGCATTCAAGGCAGCGAACGAGAGTTGGTTCACGAACCTTTTTCCCCCGGGGCACACCACATGACAGCACAAGGGCGTCTGGTTTACTGGAACGGGCAATTCGTGCCCGAGACTGAGGCGCGGGTCTCGATCTACGACTCCGCGCTGATGTTCGGCGACATGGTGTTCGAGATGACGCGTTCATTCAACAAGCAGCAATTCAAGCTGCGTGAACATATCGAGCGCCTGTACGCCGGCGTCAAGATCCTACGCATTCCCCTCAAGATGACGCCCGAGGAGATGGAGCGCGCCTGCCACGAGACGGTGGAAGCCAACGACCACCTGTTTTCTGCAGACGATGAGCATCGGCTGATGATTGACGTGTCGCGCGGGTTGTTGGGCATCTACCAGGGAATCGAGGGCTTGCCGAAAGGACCGAATGTGATCATTGCCGACTTCCCGCTGCGGTGGACGGTGGCGGGCATGAGCAAGCTGTTCGATACCGGGATCAACGCGGTCGTGACCTCGCAGCGCGCGATCCCGGCAAGCCTCCTGGACCCGAAGGTCAAGAACCGCAGCCGCATTCACTACCTGATGGCGGTCATCGAGGCGTCCCAGGCGGAAGGCGAGAACAACTGGGCACTCCTGCTCGATCCGGATGGCTTCGTCGCCGAAGGCACGGGCGATAACTTTTTCATCGTCAAGGACGGAGTAGTAATCTCGCCCGAAGGCCGCAATATCCTCCGCGGCATTTCGCGCTCCTACATCATGGAGGAACTCTGTGCGCAGCTGAAGATCAAGGTCGTCGAGAAGAACTTCGAGACCTACGACGTTCACACGGCCGACGAGGCCTTCATGACGGGCACTCCGTTCTGCATGTTGCCCGTGACCAGGCTCAACGGCGAGGCCATCGGCACCGGCAAGGTGGGACCGGTGTTTTCGCGGCTGCTCGAGCGCTGGGGTGAGAACACGAATGTCGACATCCCCGGCCAGATCCGTGCCTGGGATGCGGTGCGCACACAGGCGAAGGACAGCAATGCGCCTACCCCTTACCGCTTCAAGTCCAAGTGAACGAGCGCATCGGCTTCATGCAGGGACGCCTCTCGCCGCTGATCGGCGGGCGCATCCAGGCCTTCCCGTGGGACGCGTGGCGGGAGGAGTTTCCGGTCGCGCAGCGGCACGGCCTGCATCTGATGGAGTGGACGCTCGATCAGGAGCGGTTGTACGAGAATCCGTTGCTCACCCAGGACGGGCAAGCGGAGATTCGCAGCCTGTGCGAGCGCAACAAAGTATCCATTCCATCGCTGACCGGAGACTGCTTCATGCAGGCGCCCTTCTGGAAGGCGGGCGGGGCCGAGTGCCAGAGGCTGCAGCGCGATTTTGTCGCGATTGCTGCAGCGTGCGCCACGGTCGGCATCCGGATGATGGTCGTGCCCTTGGTCGATGCAGGCAGTCTCGAGGACGCCGCGCAGGAAACGGCACTCATCGGGTTCATGACAGAGCAGGCGCCGTTCCTGCGTGAGCGAGGCTTGCGTGTGATATTCGAGTGCGACAAGACACCGACCGAATTGGCGTCGTTCATCGAACGCCTCGATCCGGCCTCGTTCGGAATCAACTACGACAGCGGCAACAGCGCAGCTCTTGGATACGATCCGGCGATTGAGTTGGCAGCCTATGGCCACCGTGTGCTGAACGTTCACGTCAAGGATAGAGTTCTTGGAGGCACGACTGTGCCCCTCGGGACCGGCAACGCCCGTTTCGACGTCGTGTTTGGCGAGCTTGCCCGGCTCGGATTTGCGGGCAACTACATTCTCCAAACGGCCCGCGCAGCCGACGGCGGGCACGCGGAAGCACTCTGCCGCTACCGCGATATGGTCGTCGCCTGGTTGCGCTCCCATGCAGCTTGACCTGTCCGGCAAGAGAGTGCTGGTGACCGGGTCGTCGCGCGGCATCGGCAAGGTAATCGCCGAGGTGCTGCACTCGGAGGGTTGCCGCGTAGCGCTCAACGCGCGTGGCAAGGACGATCTCATGCGAGCCGTCACCGCAGTGCCTGGATCGGCTGCAATCGCTGGAGACGTATCTGAGCCTGATGAAGCGGTACGAGTGGTCGCCGAGGCCGTGGCGACGCTCGGAGGCCTGGACATTCTAGTTTGCAATGTCGGCAGCGGGCGCTCGGTGGCTCCAGGCAACGAGACGCACGCGGAATGGAACCGGGTCCTGGCCATCAACCTCCTGAGCGCGACGAGCTGTGTCCAGGCGGCCAGGAAGGCTCTTGCCGGTTCGGGAGGCGCCGTCGTTTGCGTGTCCTCGATCTGCGGGCTGGAAGTGGTTCCCGGCGCGCCGGTCACCTACTCCGTCGCGAAGGCCGGGCTCCACGCTTACGTGCGTGGCATTGCCCTCCCGCTGGGCAAGGAAGGCATCCGCATCAATGCCGTGGCGGCCGGGAACATACTGTTCGACGGCTCGGTCTGGTCACAGAAGCTCGCCCAGGATGCTTCGGCCGTCAGCGCGATGCTCGAGCGCGATGTCGCGCTGAAGCGCCTCGGCGCGCCACATGACGTGGCGCAACTGGTCGCGTATCTGGCATCCCCGCGCGCTGGATTCGCGACCGGTGGAGTATGGACTCTGGACGGCGGACAGGTGCGCTCATGAGCGACACGCCGCGGGAGACGAGGCAGACGTGAACAAAGCCTTTGGAAAGTTCGATCTGAGCGGCAAGACCGCGCTCATCACGGGCGCCGCGGGCCTTGTCGGGGGAGAGCACGCGGCGGCGCTGCTGGAGAGCGGCGCTACGGTGGTGCTCACCGACGTTAGCGGAGCGGGCCTCGCATCCTCCCGCGAGGCTCTCGCGCACGGCTCCGATGCATCGCGTATCGTCAGCCATGTCATGGACGTCACGCGGTTGGATGCAATCACCGCAGTCGCGGGGGAGCTTGCAGCCGCCGGCCGTCGCGTCGACATACTCATCAACAACGCGGCCATCGATCCCAAGGTGACGGCGGATGAAGGTGTGCTTGACGCCTCACGGCTGGAGCACTTTCCCCTGGAGCAATGGGATCTGCAGATCAGGGTGGGACTCACCGGGGCATTCCTGTGCAGCCGCGTGTTCGGTACGCTGATGGCGGCGGACGGCCGCGGCGGTGTCATTCTCAACATCGCTTCCGACCTGTCGGTGTCCTCGCCCGACCAACGCCTGTACCGCAAGGACGGCCTTGCCGCAGATGCGCAGCCCGTCAAGCCAGTGACGTACTCCGTCATCAAGTCCGGGCTGATCGGCCTCACGCTCTATCTGGCGACGTACTGGGCGGAGCGAGGCGTGCGCGCCAACGCACTGTCTCCAGGCGGAATCTTCAACGGGCAAAGCCAGGAGTTCGTGCGGCGCCTGACCTCGCTCGTGCCGCTCGGTCGCATGGCCACGCGCGACGAGTATCGCGCCGCCGTCCAGTTCCTCTGCTCCGACGCCTCGGCCTATCTCAACGGGCAGAACATCGTGATGGATGGCGGGCGTTCGGCATGGTGACGCCATGAGCATGGCGTTCGGTCTCACGGCACGGGACCCGTACGGGGTGAGGCCGTGACCGCGTTGCGGCGGTTGGGTGTCAATTCGACCATCTATACCGCCACCAACATGTTGCAAAAGGGAGCGGCGTTCCTGCTGCTGCCGCTGTATACGAGGTTCCTCGATCCTTCGGCATACGGCGTGCTAGCAGTGGTCACCGCCGTGAACGGGCTCCTCAGCGTCCTTTTCACGCTCGGCCTGACCGGCGCGATCACCCGCTTCTACTTCGAGTACCAGGACAGCCCGGAGACGCTCGCGGAATTCTGGGGGACCGTCTTCACCTTCATATTCCTGGTGTCGACCCTGCTCGTCATCGTCATGTTGACGGTGGGCCAATCCCTGCTGAAGCCGTTGACGGGCGGGATCCCCTTTTGGCCTTACGTCGCACTGGGCGTGCTGACCACGCTGTTCCAGCCCTTCTTCACCACTTATCTCGCCCTTCTGCAGATGCGCAACGAAGCGCGCAGGTTTGCGCTCCTTTCGCTCGGCAACTTCCTGATGCTGACGGCCCTGACTGTGGCGCTCGTGGTAGTCATGGGCCGAGGTGTGGAGGGATCCCTCCTCGCAGCGCTGCTCTCCACGATGGCATCGTTCGGCATCTCGCTTTGGCTGCTGCGCAGTCAATTGCGCATCTCGCTGCGGTGGCGGCACTTGCGGCCGGCGCTCTCCTACAGCCTGCCACTCGTGCCCCACAGCGTGGCGGGACAGACCACCGCGTTTGCGGACCGGATCGTGCTCAACGGCTACTCCGGCGCCGCGGCTGCGGGCCTGTACTCCGTCGGGGGCATGGTCGCAATGGTCGTGGAAGTGACTGCCCAGAGCGTCAATCGCGCGTATGTGCCCTTGACCATGGCAGCCCTGAAGCGAGGTTCGCCGCAGGACCTGGGGGAGATCGAGTCGATGGCTACTGCGATCGTGGGCGGGTTCCTGATGTTCGGCGCGGCGATCGGCGCTTTTGGCGGCGAGATTCTGCGGCTCCTG
>FTJO01001869.1_pt2 | contig 17170 bp, 20 predicted proteins | sample 1658761 | NCBI WGS metagenome assembly FTJO01 (sample SAMEA3914852, study PRJEB12502) | metagenome | biome: forest; material: soil | place: USA | collected 2011-06-22 | depth 0.3 m | reverse complement strand
GCGGACCTGACGCAGTACCTCACGACGGGCCACTCGATGAACCGCGGCACGGCCTTCGGGCCCATGGCCGAAGCCGTCCATCTGAGTTTCGCCAAGCTCACCCCCTCCGATGTGAAGGCGATCGTCGCTTACGTGCGCAGCGTGCCGCCCGTGGATACCCCGGATCTGCACTCGCCGAAGCTTGAGCCTGCCTCACAGGACCCCGCTCAGGGAGTGGCCGCAACGCTGGACCCACACGGCAAGGCCTTCTTCGAAGGCGTCTGCTCGGGCTGCCACGGTTGGACGGGAGAGTCGGCATCGGTGCCCCACGCCACGTTGACCGGGACGCGGGCCGTCAACGACCCGACCGCGATCAACGTGGCGCAGGCCGTGTTGCATGGGTCGAAGCAGTTGCCGTCCGACGGCTCCGTGGCCATGCCCGCCTTCGCCGCGGCCTATTCGGATCGGGACATCGCCGCCGTCGCCAACTACGTCACGGCGCGTTTCGGCGTACAGGGGTCTGCGATCTCACCCGACGAAGTTCGCAAGCTCCGGGAGTCGATGTAACGCGCGACGCGTCCGCCTCAGTAGTGAGGCGGACGCTCGTCTTCCGGCGTCCGCTCGCCCGCTTCCGACCTGACGGCGTCGAGGCGCTCCGCAAGCCTCTTCAGCTGCGCACGCAGAGCATCGATCTGCTGCTGCTGGCGGAACACCACATCGCTCAGCTCCGTGTTCGCGCGCTCGAGGAAAGCGATCTTGGTCTCGATCTGCTCGAGCGTCCCGGCGTTCACGTTGTGCTTGCCTGCGGCCACGATCTGCCGATCTTAATCGCCGCTCGCTTCCGAATCCTGGGGTTTCTGCAGGCGGGCGACTTCGAGGATGCGGCTTTCGTTCACCGGCTGTGGGCTGAGCGCGCACAGCTGGCGCAGCTCATCCCGGGCCACGCGGCCGAAGGGAGCGCCGATGCGTGCGCTGCGGGCGAGCCGCAACGCGTACTCGACGTCCTTGAGCCGCAGCTGCGGAGTGAACACGACGTTGCGATGATGGTCGTCCTCGACCATGCGCCGGGTGTTGCGGACCACCTGGGGACTCGCCGCCTGGCTGGTCGCGATGGCATCGGCAACGGTGCCGGGATCGAGCCCGATCCGCTCCGCTATCGCCAGGCCCTCGGCCGCCGCGGCGATCTGAACGGCACCCATGAGGTTGATGATCAGCTTGTAGGCAGTGCCGGCTCCCGCCGGGCCAAACAGGATGATGCGGTCGCAGAAGCTGGACAACAGAGGCCGCGCGGCTTCCAGGTCAGCCGCACGCGCGCCGACCAGGAGAGTCAGAGTGCCGTGCTGCGCATCTTCCGGGAGGCCGGTCACCGGAGCATCGATGTAGCGGAGGCCTCGATCCATCGCCTCGCCAGCCAGCTTCGTCGCCCACTCGTGCGAGAGCGTCGAGCACTCGATCGCGAAGCTTCCCGGCGCCAGGTTCGCTGCGAGGATTCCGTCCGGGCCCAGCCACGTGGACTGTGACGCCGCATCGTCGGCGGTCATCGACACTACAGCTGACGAGCCGATGCAGGCTTGCCGTGGCGTCGCAGCGAGGCGCGCTCCCTCGCGAACGAGAGAATCGGCTTTGCCGGGCGTGCGGTTGTAGACGGTGAGGCGATACCCGGCCTGCAGCAGCCGCCGCGCCATCGGCAGACCCATCTTTCCGAGCCCCACGAACGTCACGCTCTGCATGTCTTCAAGGCCCCTGGCGATTCCCCTGCACGCCGCCGCGGCCATGATGGTTCGGGAGCATGCCTCGCGCAGCCTGCTGGGCGACCAGAAACCCGCCGAAGGCGCTGACCGAGATCGCGTTGGCGACCTCGGCGGGCTTCGGAGCGACGAACGTGCCGCGAACGCGCGCCGCCGCGTTGTAGATCACGACATCGGGCGCGCCGAGCGCATGCTCGACCGACTCGAACAGCTTGCGAACCTGGTCCGCGTCGGCGGCATCGACGGCGAAAGCACTCGCCCCGGTCTGCGAGCACAGGGCTGCGAGCTTTTCCGGCTGTCGCGAAGCGACCGCCACACGCAAGCCCTCTTGCGTCAGGGCGCGCGCCAGCGACGAGCTCAAGCCCGCGCCGGTGCCGACGATCAGCGCTACTTTGTAGTCATTCGAATGCAAGGACATGAACATCCACCTCAGCGATGCGCTCTATGGAGCATCGCATGATATCCCCTGCCTTCACCGGTCCAACGCCTTCGGGCGTGCCGGTGAAGATCACATCTCCAGGGCACAGCGCATAGTGGGACGAGGCATATTCGATCAGCCGCTGCACATCGAACAGCAGCTCGCGCGTCGAGGCTTTCTGCCGCAGCTCGCCGTTGACGCGCAGCTCGAGTCCGAGATTGCTCGGATCTGGAATCTCTTCCGCGGTGACCAGCCACGGTCCCAGTACGCTGAAGCCGTCGAGAGATTTGCGCAGACTGCGGTCCTCGGGCCCCCGTACCGTCATGTCCAGACCCAGCGTATATCCGCACACATGCTCAAGGGCGCGCTCGCGCGGGATGTTGCGTCCCGGCTTGCCGATCACCGCGACGAGCTCGATTTCGTGATCGTTGCGCCTGTCCGGAAAGCGCAGCTTCACTCCCGCGGATGTGCCGACAACCGAAGTCGACGATTTCAGGAACAGCCCATAGTGGGCGACCGTCTTCACGTCCTTCTCGAAATGCACCCCGCCGTCGGCATTCGCCTCCGCCTGATGGCGCAGATAGTTGACGGGCGCGGCGATCACTTTGGGAGGATTGGCGACGGGACTGAGGAAACGGACCTCACGGGTGTCGAAGCGCGGCGCTCCGGACGCAAGCGTACGCGCGACCGCGAGCACTTCATCGAGATGCCGGATGAGCAGGTCGGCCGCCGGCAACGGCCAGCGAAGGCTGGGGAGGACTTCGAGGGCGGCCGTGACATCGATGACCTCCGCGCCCTCGACCAGTCCGAGCCTGTTCTCACCGAAGCGGCAGATTTTCGCCATAGCGACCTTCAGCGTTCACGCCACAGTCCCAGTTTCTCCTGGATGGCCCGGTCGGAGGCTCCGAACAGCATGGCCTCCGTGTGCGCGCAATGAAAGCTCTCGCACCAGCTCGGAACCACGAACACGTCATGCGCGCCCCATTCGAATCGCCGAGCGCCGATCACCGAGTGTCCGCTCCCCTGGATCACCATGAATATCGTCCCGTCCGTCGATCGATACGGGGCAGTCTGGAAGCCTTGCGGCAGCAGTTGCGTCCAGGTGGCGAGAGTGGGGACTGCCCAATCCCCGCTCACCGGGTTTACATAGGGCCTCTTGAAACCGAATGGCGCATCGGGCCCACGGGACGCGGCGAGCCCATGCAGCGCCTGCCGCGCCAGCTCGTAGGGGTAGCTGAAAATCAAAGGCCCGCCTCGTGCTCGCGGCCGCGTTGGCGGGCGCTCGTCGTCATCTTCGCGGAACCCGCTATCGAGCAGGTTCACGACGTGCACGTCGAGCACATCGAGCCAGATGACCGGGTCCGTGCCTTCATTGCCGTGCTCGTGCCAGGTCCACGAGGGCGTCACGATGAAGTCGCCGGGTGACATCGCCGTGCGTTCGCCGTCGACCGTGGTGTAGCCGCCGGTCCCTTCGACAACCAGCCTCAGTGCTGCCGCGACGTGCCTGTGCGCCCGCGCGATCTCCCCTGGCATGACGACCTGCAGGCCCGCGTACAGGCTGCGTGTTGCTTTGGATTCCGCGGGCAGGCCGGGGTTCTCCAGCATCAGCACGCGGCGCTCGGCCTCATCCGTGCCGATCAGCCGGCTTGCCTCGATCAGGAATGGGCGCACGTCCTCGTAGCGCCACAGCGCCGGGAGCGCCGGACTCTGCGGCTCCTTTGCGACGAGCCCCTGGATGACGCGCCAGAGCGGCGCCAGGTCGACGGACCTGGCCCGAGCGTAGAAAGCATCCCGGTCGACGGCTTCGGCGCCCACACCCTCTCCACGACGAGTGCCGCAACCGCGTGATGCCGCTGCGGTGGCCCAGCTTAGCGCGCACCGCATCGCCGCGCGAAGCAATTGATTTGTGTGCTAAACTACAACATCCACGCTCGCCCCAGCCGTGCCGCTTCAAGCCTTGCTGGCTGCAAGCCCCGCCGGCGGCAAGCCAAGCTGGCTGCGCGCACCCCCTAACCTGACTTTGGAACTTTCGCGGACCTCACCGTCCGTGCCCATGGAAAATGAAGACCCCTAAAGGCCTGCAACCCCTGATCGAGGACGGTGTCATAGACGAAGTCATCCGCTCCCTGAAGAGCGGCAAGGAGGCGACCGTCTACGTCGTGCGCTGCGGCAGCCAGGTCCGCTGCGCCAAGGTCTACCGCGACATGGCACAGCGCAGCTTTCAGAGGCGCGCGCAGTATCAGGAGGGCCGCAAGGTGCGCGGCAGCCGGGAAACCCGTGCCATGGGCAAGAACACCCGCTTCGGCCGCAAGGAGCAGGAGCACGAGTGGAAGAACACCGAGGTGGACGCACTGTATCGCCTCGTCGAGGCGGGAGTGCGGGTTCCGAAGCCGTTCGGGTATTTCAACGACGTCCTGCTCATGGAGCTCGTGACCGACGCCACCGGCGAGCCCGCGCCGCGCCTGGGAGAGATCGATCTCTCACCGGAAACAGCGCGCGAGTATCACGGCTTCCTCGTCCGCCAGATCGTGCGGATGTTGAACATCGGACTCATTCACGGCGATCTGTCGGAGTTCAACGTCCTCGTCGCGCAGGACGGGCCCGTGATCATAGATCTGCCGCAGGTCGTCAATGCGGCTGGCAACAATAGCGCCCGCGCCATGCTCGAGCGCGACACGAACAACATCCGGGCCACGCTCGGCCGGTTCGCGCCCGAGTTGGCGACCACCGAATATGCACGCGAGATGTGGGCACTGTACGAGCAGGGCGAACTGCTCCCGGACAGCAAGCTGACAGGCGTGTTCCAGCGCGACGATGCGCCCGCGGACTCCGGCGGCGTGCTGCGGGTGATCGATGACGCCCGCGAAGAAGCCGTCCGCCGCCAACTCGGCCGCGAAAACTAGACTTCGGACAGCCAACCCATGACCGATGAACCCCAGATCCCCGGCTTTCGCACGCTCGGGCTGACCGATCCCCTGCTCGATGCGTTGACGGCCGTGGGCTACGAGACGCCCTCGCCGATTCAGGCGCAGACCATTCCGCGGCTCCTGTCGGGCTCCGATGTGCTGGGCCAGGCGCAGACCGGGACGGGCAAGACGGCCGCATTCGCGCTGCCGGTGCTCGCGAAGATCGACGTGAAGCGCAACGTACCCCAGGCGCTGGTGATGGTGCCGACTCGGGAGCTCGCCATCCAGGTCGCGGAAGCATTCCAGAAGTACGCGGTGAACCTCAAGGGCTTCCACGTGCTGCCGATCTATGGCGGCCAAAGCTACACGCCGCAGCTGAAGGGATTGAAGCGCGGCGCCCATGTGATCGTCGGCACGCCGGGCCGTGTCATGGATCACATGAAGCGCGGCGCCCTCGACCTCGCCACCCTGCAGTTCATCATCCTCGATGAGGGGGATGAGATGCTGCAGATGGGCTTTATCGATGACATCGAATGGATCCTGCAGCAGGCGCCGCCGCACCGGCAGATCGCCCTGTTCTCCGCCACGATGCCTGCTGCGATCCGCCGAATCGCGCAGAAGCACATGCGCGCGCCCGTGGAAGTCACGATCCAGAATCGCGCAAGCACCATGCCAAAGATCCGCCAGCGCTACTGGCTGGTCAGCGGCCTGCACAAGCTCGACGCGCTGACCCGCTTGCTCGAGGCGGAACGGTTCGAGGCAATGCTGGTCTTCGTGCGCACCAAGCTGGAGACGGTAGAACTCGCCGAACGCCTCGAGGCGCGCGGCTTTGGCGCCGCGGCGCTGAACGGTGATATCCCGCAGCAGCAGCGCGAGCGAACGGTTGCGCGGCTGAAGTCCGGGCAACTCGACATTCTTGTCGCCACGGATGTGGCGGCACGCGGCCTCGACGTCGAGCGCATTTCGCACGTCGTCAACTACGACATCCCGTACGATTCGGAAACCTACATTCACCGCATCGGCCGAACCGGCCGCGCCGGCCGCAGCGGCGAGGCCATCCTGTTCGTCGCGCCGCGCGAGCGCAACATGCTGCGCATCATCGAGCGCGTCACCAGGCAACCCATCGAGCAGATGCGGCTGCCCAGCGTATCCGACGTGAATGAGCAGCGGGTCTTGAGGTTCAAGGAGCGCATCGCGAACGCGGTGCAGAGCGGCGACGGCAGGATCTTTCAGCCGCTGCTGGAGCAGATCGAACGCGACCAGAACCTTCCGGCCATCGAGATCGCAGCGGCCCTGGCCAGCCTGCTGCAGGGCTCGGCGCCCTTTCTGTTGACGCCGAAACCGGGCGCAACAGGCAGCTCGCACGCGGACGAGAAATGGGCGGCTGCGCCGCAACAAGAGCCCGGACATGCGCTCGAACCGCGCGACGAGCGCGTGACGGGCGTCGAACCCGGCGACGAGGAGCGGCGCGGCGAACGACCCAGCGCACGCGAATCGCACCCGCAGCGTTCACGCACGGACGGCCCGAAGCAGGAGACTTTCCGCATCGAAGTGGGCCACGCTCACGGAGTGCAGCCGGGGAACATCGTCGGAGCCATCGCGAACGAAGCCGGACTCGACGGCCGCAACATCGGGCACATCGACATCCGCGAGGATCATAGCTTCGTCGACCTGCCCAAAGGCATGCCGAAGGAGATCTTCAAGGATCTGCAGGCAGTGCGCGTGCGCGGCGTGGAGCTGCGCATCAGCCGCGTCGCCTCGAAGCCGCCGCGGGGAACCGGAACGCCTGAGGAGAGACTCCCTCCTCGATCGCGTCCACGCGACTCGGGTAAAAAGCGACGTGGCCCTTGATGGCAGCGACGGCCGGAAACGGCGACTCGTAGGTCCAGACCGCGTTGCTCGAGCGGTCTCTTAAAAAAACGTGCAACCGATGGTGCGCGAGCGTGCGAAAGCGGGCAAGCGTCGCTGCTGCGCGCGCGGGGCGGTGGCTCTGCGGAACATGTTCCGGCCCCGGCGCGGCCTATACCGCGGACGCAAGCGATTCGGTAGTCTGGTGCTGTCGTGAGCTCTCAGGAAGACATTGTGAGTGCGGGGTCGGCAACTCGGGATACGAGGATGGGGAATCGACCGGTCGCGCGGGATCCGCATCGGGCCGCGCGCGCCCGGATCGCATCGCTGTGGGGCTGCATGCTCCTCATCGGCCCCGGCGCCGTGAGCTCGCAGACGACACCCTGCGCCGGCATTCACGTCACGATACTGAACATCCGTAACGCCATCGGGACCGTCGATTGCGCACTCTTCAACTCCCCGAGCGGCTTTCCTGCCGATGTGCTGCGCTCAGCGATGCGGCTCGCCGCCATGAAGGTGCCGAACCGGACGGCGCGCTGCGATTTCGACGACGTTCCGACGGGAACGTACGCGCTCGTCGTGCTGCACGATGAGAACATGAACGCCCGCGCCGACTACAACTGGCTGGGTCTCCCGAAGGAAGGCTACGGCTTCTCGAACGATGCCAAAGGCATGCTGAGCGCGCCATCGTTCTCCCAGGCGAGCTTCGTCTACGACGGGCAGAGCCTCGAGCTCAAGATCACCCTGCGCTACTGAGAGTCCGGGAATCCGATCATCCGGCCGCGGTCCTCGTCCCAGAGCTTCATGCGCGCGCAAGCGAGACTGGCGCGCAGCGTCAGGCGGGGGGCGCACTGCAGTTGTGCGCTGGACTGAAATGCCGCGCGCAGATGGTAGCTGGGGATCCGCGGTGCCACGTGATGAATGTGGTGGTAGCCGATATTGCCGGTGAACCAATGAATCCAGCGCGGCAGGTCGTAGTAGGAGCTGCCCTCCACCGCCGCACGGTTCGGGTCCCATGCTTCCTGCCTCGCCCAGTACGCGTGCTCGAAAGTGTGCTGCACGTAGAACAACCACACGCCCGAAGCTCCGGCAAGCATGACGATGGGCAGGTGGACCCTGAGCACCGTCGACCAGCCAAACGCGACGCCGCACGCCACCGCCACGAGCAACAGCATCAGGTCGTTGAGCAGCACGCTGGTCCACTCCCGCCTCCAGGAAAGCGGCAGGTCGAACGGCAGCCGATGCTTGATGACGAACTGGTATGCCGGTCCGAGTCCCAGCAGCACCGGCATGCTGCGGTAGAAACGGTAGACGAGACGGCCCCAGCGCGAGCGCGCCCGGTACTCGCGCAAGGTCAGCGTGCGCACGTCGCCGAGCTCGCGGCGATCCAGGTTCCCGGAAGTCCCATGATGCACCGCGTGGGTCTTTTTCCAGTAACCGAACGGGAACAGGGTGATCAGTCCCAGGCAGGCGCCCACCCAGCGGTTCGCCCGGCTGCTGGCGAAATAGGAGCCGTGGCCGCAATCGTGCTGGATGATGAACAGCCGCACGTAGAATCCTGCCGCCGGCACCGCGAGCAGCAGTGTCCAGCCATAGCCCCAATCGGCGCTCACGCTCCACACCATCAGCAGCCACAGCAGCCCGAATGGGGGCAGCGTGTTGCCCAGCTGCCAGAGTCCCAGGCCCAATGACGGTCTGGCATGGCGTGCGCACAGGTCGCGCAGGTCGGCGTTCGGCATGCGGGTCATTGTCGCAGCTTCGAGCCCCTCCCGGGCGGCCGTCTGTACGCTCGCGCACAGTGGTCGCCCCGACGTTCCGAAGTATTGCTACCCCTTGCTGAAAGGCTAGACTTGCGCCAGTTCGTCACTGCCGGTCGATGATAAAGGGGTTGTTTATGAATCGTTTCGCGCTGACCGCCTGCCTGTGCTGCGCGGTATCCGTTCCCGCCTTCGCGGCGCTCGCTCCGGGCGTCGCCGCGCCCGCCTTCACTGCGCAAGCCTCGCTTGCCGGCAAGGAATTCAAGTTCGCGCTCGCGGACGCCCTCAAGAAGGGACCCGTGGTCGTGTACTTCTACCCGTCCGCGTTCACGGGCGGCTGCAACATCCAGGCGCACACGTTCGCCGAGAACATGGACAAGTTCCATGCTGCCGGCGCGACGGTCATTGGAGTGTCCCTGGACAAGATCGCCACACTCAACCAGTTCTCTGCCGACCCGGAGTACTGCGCGGGCAAGCTGCCGGTGGCGTCCGACGTCGACGGCAAGATCGCGCACAGCTACGACCTGAAGGTCACCGACGCCCCGGCGGCGGGCTCCGGGTTCAAGAACACGCGTGGCGATGCCATCGACCACGGCTTTGCGGAGCGCACGACGTTCGTCGTCACGCCGGACGGCAAGGTGGCGGCGACGGTGGGCGGCATGAAGCCGGCGGACAACGTCGAGAAGTCGCTGGAGATCGTGCAGCAGTTGAAGGAAGGGAAGAAGCCGGCCGCCTGAGCGGGACGGTCATCCTGCCTGAGCGGGGCCGGTCATCCTGCCTGAGCGGGGCCGGTCATCCTGCCTGAGCGGGGCCGGTCATCCTGCTGCCTGGGCAGGCCCCCGGTCATCCCGCCTGGCGGGCCCAGAACAGGCCCGTCCGTACGGTGAAGCTGCCGTCGGCCTCAATGGCCAGCGCCTCCTGAACTTCGCGGGCTGCAGACCCCTGCAGCTCGCGAATCACCTTGACCCGCGACTCCGGCGTCCGCATCCGCTCGATCCACGCAGCGAATTGCAGCCGCAGGAGCCACTGCATCTCCTGGACGTCCCGGAAACCCGCCGCGGCCAGCACCGCCCGCCATTGGCTGGCCGACCGGTTGCGCACGTGGGAGGGGTCGCGGAGCAGTTCCATCGTCTGCAAGTGCGTGTCGACCAACGGATCCTCGTGCCCCAGCACATCGATCACCAACAAGCGGCCCGCCGGAGCCAGGGTCCGTCGCATCTCCTTGAGTCCCCTCTCCAGTGAACGCCAGTGATGGGCGCTGAAGCGAGTCGCCACCAGATCGAAGCTGGCGTCCGAGAACGGGAGCGACTCGGCTCCTCCCTGGCACGTCTCAATCCCCCGTAGCCCTCGCGCGGCAGCGGCCTCAGCGACTGTGGCCAGCATGCCCGCGGACGGGTCGGACGCGATCACCCGCGAGAAGCCGGGTGCTATCGCAAAGCTCAAGTGTCCCGCTCCGCAGCCCACATCCAGCGCTGTTCCCCCGAGGGCGAACGCTTCCGCCACGAGCGCCCGGGCGTGCGTGAGATCGGGACCCTGGGCGTGGACGCCACTGTTCAGATAGGCCTGCGCCCGGGAGTCGAATTGCTCGTGCACGGCTTGTTCGTGGGTATGCATGGACAGACTCCGCGGGCAGGGGACGCGAAGCTATTCAGAATCTTATCCGGGTACAAGACCTATACTTATCCTATTATAATTGGCAACACGACCTCGCACTCCCGCTCCATGGCCCAGCCCCCGACATCGCGAAACCGGCCGGCGGAACAGGCTCCCTTACTAGGGGACTTTCTGCGCGCGCGACGCGATCGGCTGGCGCCGGCGGACTTTGGTCTCCCAGAGGGGCTCCGCCGGCGCGCGCCCGGACTGCGGCGCGAGGAGGCCGCATCCCTCTGCGGCATCAGTCCCACCTGGTACACCTGGATCGAGCAGGGCCGGACGCGTGCGGTGTCCGTAGAAACCCTCGGCGCGATCGCGCGGGGTCTGCGCCTGTCGCACGCCGAGCGCGCGTACCTGTTTGAGCTCTCATCGCGCGCCGATCCAACCCCTCCCCGGTCCGATGATTCGGATCCGCATCAGCTGGCCTCGCTGGTGCTGGCCGTCCGGACGCCTGCCTACGTGCTCGATCGTCATTGGGGTGCGATCGCCTGGAACGGGCCTGCGGCGGAACTGTTCGAGGACTGGCTGGGTGGCGTGGCCACCGAGCGCAATCTCCTGCGCTATGTATTCCTTCACCCCCGGGCCGCGGCGTTCATCGTCGATTGGCCTGAACGGGCGCGGCGCCTGGTGGCTGAGTACCGTGCCGACACCGCTGCCTGGCACGATGACCCGGTGCGACGCGCCCTGGTCGATGAATTGAGCTGGGGCAGCGCAACCTTCCAGGCCGCCTGGCGGCAGCAGAACGTTCTCGCGCGCGAGGGCGGCTTGCGACACTTCCAACATTCCCGGCGGGGAAGCTGCGCGTACGAGCAATTCACCTTGCGGGTCGCCCAGCGGGCCGAACTGAAGTTGACCGTGCTGGTGCCCCATCCGTAGCCCAAGACATCAGCGCCGTCCGGCATTCTCTTTGCTGCGATAATGCCGGAGCGCTGCACCGTGACGCTCAGGAGAAACGTGCAACCTCCGCTCGCCCAATTCGGTCTCGCCGCGATCTTCGCCAATGTGCTGCTGGATCAGCTCGGCCTGCCGGTCCCCGCAGTGCCGACTCTGATCGTGGCCGGAGCGTTTGCCACCGACGGCAGACTGTCGGCGAACGGACTGTTCGCAGTCGCGGTGGCGGCCTGCCTGATCGGCGACACGAGCTGGTATTTCGCCGGCCGCATCTACGGAAACCGCGTCATGAAGATGCTGTGCCGCGTGTCCCTCACGCCCGACTCCTGCGTGAGTCAGACGCATGCGCGCTTCGAGCGCTGGGGCGCCAATGCGCTCATCGCCGCCAAGTTCGTGCCAGGCCTGTCGATCATCGCACCGCCGCTTGCGGGCGCTACACAAATGGGCTTCGTGCGCTTCACGGCATTCAGCTTTCTGGGCTCGGCGCTGTGGGTAGGCGCCTGTGTGGCGACCGGCATGCTGCTGAAACCGCAGATCGACCAGGTGCTGCCACACCTGCAGCAGGTCGGAGGCGCCACCGTCCTTGCAATCGGCGCGCTCCTCAGCGGCTACATTCTTTTCAAGTGGTGGGAACGGCACCGCTTCTACAGGTTCCTGCGCATGGCCCGCATCACGGTGGCCGAGCTCTATCAGATGATGGACGCGGGAGCGGCGCCTGTGGTCGTCGACGTCAGATCGCCAACCGCGCGAGTGCTGGAGCCGCGCCGGATTCCCGGTGCGCTGCATGTGCCGGTACAGGACATCGAGAAGCACATCAGGGAATTGCCGCGCGATCGGGAAATCGTCCTCTACTGCACCTGCCCTAACGAGGCATCGGCGGCGCAGGTCGCGAAACTCCTCATGGGCTACGGGTTCAAGCGAGTGCGGCCATTGTATGGAGGGCTGGACGCCTGGATCGCAGCCGGCTATACGGTGGAGACGGTCGCCGACGCAGAGGTCAACGTGGTCATGACCAAGCACGCGGCCAAGTCCGCCTGAACGCAATATGCATCCGCCGCGGACACAACATGTGGGCCAGAACGCGCTGCGCGAGTTTCTCGATCGGCATGAGCGGCTGTTCATTCTGACGGGCGCCGGATGCAGCACCGAGTCCGGCATTCCGGACTATCGCGACTGCGACGGAAGCTGGAAGAGATCCCAGCCCGTCATGTTCCGCGCCTTCATGGATGAGCCGCGGACTCGCCAGCGCTATTGGGCGCGCAGCGTGGTGGGCTGGCGAGCATTCTGCCTGGCGCAGCCGAACGATGCGCATCACGCGCTCGCGCAACTCGAGCGGGAAGACCGTGTCGCGCTGCTGGTGACTCAAAATGTCGACCGTCTGCACCAGGCCGCGGGCAGCTGCGACGTCATCGATCTGCACGGACGTCTCGACGTCGTTCGCTGCATGCAGTGCAATCGGCAGCTGCCGCGCGAGCAGCTGCAAGTCGAACTCCTTCGTCACAACACGGACTGGGCGACGCGGGACGCACGTTCAGCGCCCGACGGCGACGCGGACCTCGACGCAGCCGACTACTCTGAGTTCCATGTGCCGGCCTGCTCTCATTGCGGTGGAATACTGAAGCCGGAGGTCGTGTTCTTCGGAGAGAGCGTGCCGGCCGATCGGGTTGCCACAGCGATGCGGAGCCTCGAGCATGCTGACGCCGTCCTCGTGGTTGGTACATCGCTGATGGTGTATTCCGGTTACCGCTTCGTGCACGCGGCCGCGCAGCGCGGCATGCCCATCGCCGCCATCAACCTGGGACGCACACGCGCGGACGATCTTCTGACGTTGAAAGTCGCCGCTTCCTGCTCTGCGGCGCTATCCTGCTTTTTGGGAAAGCCTGCGAGCGCCGCGCGCGCCTGTTGAGGAAGCCAGCGTGTCGATTCACGGTCTTGCCCTGTTCTGTCTGGCCTATCTGCTGGCAACGGCGACGCCAGGCCCTGGCATCGGCGCGATCGTCGCCCGCGTGATCGGGCGCGGTACGGCGCGCATCGGCTTCTTCATCGCAGGGTTCGTGATCGCCGATCTCATCTGGTTCACGTTCGCTGCGACGGGAATGGCCGTGTTGGCTCAGACGGCGCACTCGGTGTTTGTGGCGATCAAGTACGCGGGCGCCGCGTATCTGCTGTGGCTCGCATACCGTCTTTGGACGGCGCCCGCCGCCGCGGTCGCAGACGGCCACGCTCCCGCTCCGCAGAGCGGGCTGCGCCTGTTTCTCGCAGGACTGTCGCTCACGCTCGGCAATCCCAAGGTCATGATCTTCTTTCTGGCGCTGCTGCCGACGGTGATCGACTTGACGAACCTCACGCCCCCGGCGTTCCTCGAGATCGCAGCTTCGATCTGCCTCATCCTGACGGGCGTCCTGTGCGCCTATGCCGCGGCGGCAAGACGTGCCCGCCACCTCTTCCGCAGTCCGCCGGCCATCCGCTGGCTGAACCGCGGCACGGGAACGGTCATGGCAGGCGCGGCGATTGCCGTCGCGAGCCGTTGAGCTGTTGAGGCGTTGAGCTGCTGCAAGCGCTGCATCCGCTCAGCGCGGATCGATTCGCCTCAGGGCCGTCCGTACAGTCCGATCAACGTGGCCTTGGCAAGCGTGTAGTCATGCGCCCTCCAGGTCACCATGGCTCCGCCCGCCGCCGGTGGAACCGGAAGCCTGGCCACCTTCAGAGCGTACAGGGTGACGAGGTACCGATGCGGCGGCTCTCCGGCGGTCGGGCACGGACCGTCATACGCGATATTGCCGCTGTCCACGCGCCCGAGCGCGGCGCCCGGCGGCAACGCGCTGCTCCGCGCAACTCCCGCTCCGGCAGGCAGGGACGTTACGTTCGCGGGGATGTCGTACACCACCCAGTGCCACCAACCGGAAGGAGTGCCATGCTCGTCCATGTCGAACACCGTCACGGCGAAGCTCTTCGTCCCGGGTGGCGCAGCGCGCCACTGCAGAGGTGGTGAGATGTTCTTGCCGATGCAGCCGTCTTCGTTGAGGACGTGAGCCACCGGAATGCGCTCGTGATTGTGGAACGCCGTGCTCGTGAGCGACATCGCCTCCGGCGCGCCGGCGGCCCCGGCGGCCCCGGCGGTGGCGGATGCTAGAATCATCACGGGAATCCCGCTGACAGCCCATTTGCCCATATGCCGCTCCAGCCGCTGCGCGGCCGCCTGTCGATGCATGGCCTCAATTATGCCCGACCAGAGCGCCGCGCAACCTGGCCAGATCGTCGTGACGCGTCGCGATGTCGCGACGGTCCGCGGCCAATCTCAGGTCCCGGAGGATCTGCAGCGCCCGCAGCAGCACCGGCAACGGCGGGCCACTGGCGGTGACTCCCTGGAGCCTGTCTTCCGTCAGGGCCGCGGCGGGATCCGCGATGAACCGCTTCACCAGGGCGTCATGGTGCTGGGCAGCGGCCTGCCCGAAAAGATCGCACACTTCGAGATAGCGCCGTGCGTTGCGCTGGAACCAGTCCGTGTTGGCGTGCTCATCGAGCAGCGACAGCAGCTCATCCAACAGGCTCGTGTGAGTCATGCACTCCCGCAACCTGGCCTGGTCCGCGGGCAGCATGAAGAGCATCTTGTCGACGAGCAGTTGCGCGTAGTACGGGTCGTTCGCGCGGCACAGGCCCAGCAGCAGATCGAGCTCATTGATCCCGGAGAAGTCCCCAGCATTCGCGCCACGGTACTCCTGGCGTCCCACACGATACGGCTTGTAGTACGGACGCACTGAGTAGAAGAACCGCTGCACATCGAGCTTTTCGAACAGCCGCGCATTGAACCCCATCAATTCCTCGAGAGCCTGCCGCGCGGTTGCGAACATCAGGTCTGCCACGGGACTGGAGACGCCGAGATGGACTATGTTCGTGAGCGCGTCCGCGGCGCGCTGCAGCGACAGGATGCCGCGCGTGTTCTCATCGATGAACAGGAACTCATCCGGCAGCGACGTGAAGCTCTTGCGTATCCCGGCCACTGCCCTGTTGTGTGTCGCGAGGTGCCCGGTCGAGAATCTCGGCGCCATGCCAAGGGACGCCCCTACGTGCAGGGCAAGCGATGAGGCCTCACCGAACGGCGACCGCTCCTCGCGGCTGGGGTTCGTCAGCTCATGGCGCCGCAAGGCGCCCAGGTACATGCCGACGTTGCCCAGCACGCCGAAAGCGCTTTCGAACCCGTCGCCGGTGTTGCCTTCGGCGAGCAGTGCCACGACGTGCACGTGCCCTTCGTCCCGCAACACGGCTTTCAGCGGATCGCCGCACCCGAGCACGCGCCCGCGGTCCTCCTGGCGGAAGTACAGATTCTCCAATTCCGTATTCAACTCGACGAAGGCCGTCCGTATCCAGCGCTCGAACGCCAGGGCCCGCGCGCTCAGTGCCGCCGAGCTCATTGTGGCCACCCCGCCCCGATCTGCAGCGCATCCTCAGCGGTGTTGTAGAGATGGAAGGACAATCGGATCACCTGGCCGCGGCTGTCGAACCGCACACGCGCCGCAGTGAGGGACTCTCGGATGGCCTCCAGGGCGCCGCCCGTGGGAATGCACAGCGTGCCGCCGATTGCCTCCAGCTTGATCCGGGCGCGCCAGCCTGCCGGCAGCGCGTCGACGAAGACACGCATCAGCCGGCGATTGTGGGCATGAATGGCGGCAATTCCGATGTCCGCGATGAGGCGCAGGCTGCCGGCTGCAACCACGAACGGCGCAATCGTCGGGGTACCCCCCCAGAACCTGCGGGCGTCCGGCGCGTATTCGAAGTGATGAATGTCGAACTCGAACGGATCGGCGTGTGAGAACCAGCCGACGTCGGTCGGCTGCAGCGACTCGGCCACTGCGCTCGACAGCCACATGAAGCCTGCGCCAGGACCGCCACACAGCCACTTCACGCAGCTTCCCAGAGCGACGTGAGCGCCCGATTCCGCAAACGACAGCGGAACGATGCCGGCCGATTGCGCCACGTCCAGGATGCACAGCGAATTGCGCTCTGCGCACAGCCGCGCGATCTGCGCAACGGGTGCGACCTCGCCGGTGTTGGAATGAACGTGTGTCACGAGGACGGCACGCACGTCGGGGCTCAGCGCCTCCACCCAGGTGCGAATGTCGGCTGGGCTGCGCGAGCTCGGGATGAGCCTCATCCCATAGCCCAGCCTCCCGGCCTGAGCCAGCACGAAGCCGAGGGAGGGAAACGAGTCCTCGGCTGCGAGCAGCACGCCCGGCCCGCCGTGCCGTCCCCCCACTCCCGCAGCCCCGGGCAGCGCCGCCAGCAGCTTGGCCAATCCGGACGACAGGTTCGACTGGGGGCAGAATTCGGACGGCAGTCCGCCAAACAGCGTGGCCAGCGCGGTGCGGAAGTCCTGGATGCCGCGCAGCCAGTCCTCCCAGGCATCGCCCCCCTCGCGCTGCCAGGGCTCGATGAAGCCTGATTCAAGGGATTCCCGCGCTCCCCGGGGCATGCAGCCCACGGAATGGCTGAGCGCATACGGTCCCGGACCGGGCACATGGAAGGCCTCTGGGGCCGGCAGCGAACGAGAACGGTGGTCCATGCGTATTTTTGCTACTGTTTGCCCTCTTGAGCCATTGTGTTCGCGCCCGGAAAGAACATTGTTCCGAACGCACCGCGCCGTAGCCGCGAGCATAGAACGCCCGGCACGGCGCACGCGGCTTCGCAGACCGTCTGTTCTTTCGCTGCGCGCAATTCAGGTCACCGGTACATGCCGCCATTCTCGATTCTCGATCTGGCTCCGATCGCGGAGGGCGCGACGGCCTCCGATGCGCTGCGCAATTCGCTGCAGCTTGCGCAGAAGGCCGAATCGCTCGGCTACCGCCGCTTCTGGCTTGCCGAGCATCATGGGATGTCGGGAATCGCCAGTGCGGCCACCGCCGTAGTCATCGGACACATCGCAGGCGGTACACGCAGCATTCGCGTGGGGTCGGGCGGCATCATGCTGCCCAA
>FTJO01372225.1_pt1 | contig 17246 bp, 29 predicted proteins | sample 1658761 | NCBI WGS metagenome assembly FTJO01 (sample SAMEA3914852, study PRJEB12502) | metagenome | biome: forest; material: soil | place: USA | collected 2011-06-22 | depth 0.3 m | reverse complement strand
GACCGTGGTCGAGCTGGCGCCCGACCACTACTTCCGCCGGGAGACTGTGGAGGAGATGGCGGCGATCGCCGCCGAAATCGCCGCGGCCCAGCCGGGCGGGGAGATCAGCGCCGCCCAGTTCCGCGACCGGCTGAACAACGGGCGCAAAGTGGCGATCCAGATTCTGGAGTATTTCGACCGGCGGGGGCTTACGCTGCGCCGCGGCGACCTGCGGCGCATCGATCCGCGCCGGCTCGACCAGTTCAGGCAGGCGTCAACGGAGAGGGAGACGGCCTAGGAGGGAGGAGATACGTTCCCGGTGGAACGTCCGGACTTCAAATCCGAGAGATACGATTGCGCAATCGCAAACGTGCCCCGAAAAAGCGCAGGTAGGGCAGGGGGTTAGCCTCCGCTCGACCGCGTAAATCCGTTGACGAATGAGGGAAGGGCCGATTGTGCCCCTCCCAACGTGCCCTCGCGCACGCCCATCCCCCACACCGAGGTCTACATGAGCACTAGCGGAGCCACCGCTGAGCAAGCCCTGCTGCGCGTCCTGGACGACGTGGCGAACGACCTGTCCGACCCGACCCTTGCCCGCCAGTTCGAGCTGGAGGCCGAGATGGTCGAGGACGGCAAGCACAAGTACTGGGACCGCGTCACGCGCGCCCGGCCCGGCACCGACGCCGCTGGCCACTTCACCGAACGTGAGGAGAGCCGCACGCCCACCGCCCAGTGCCTCCTGCGGCTGTCCCTGAACCCCGTGCGCCAGGGGCTCAACGAGTTCCTCGCCCGCTCCGGCAAGGGCCGCCCGCACGCCGCCACCAAGCACCTCAAGAAGATCGAGCCCGAGGCCGCCGCGTTCCTGGCGCTGAAGGGCTGCCTGGACGCCTTCTCCCTGAACCTCCAGCAGTCCACCCTGTGCATCCGCATTGGGCGGGTGATCGAGGACGAGGTCCGCCTGGGCCTGTTCGCCGAGCAGAGCCCCTGGCTGCTGAAAGCCATCCGCGAGCGGTTCAAGTCCGCCAACTCGATCCACCACCGCCGGGTCCTGAACGCCCTGGCGAAGCGTTACGAGATCGACCTGGGCGAGAAGTGGCCAGAGGTCGAGGCGCTGCACGTCGGCGCGGCCCTGGTGACCCTGGTCATCGAGCGCACCGGCCTGTTCGAGGTGGTGCAGGACCAGATCAGCGGGAAGGAGAAGCGCACCACCATCCAGCCGACCGCCCAGACCCTCGAATGGGTCCGCCAGCGCGACGCCAGCGCCCAATTCCTGTTCCCCACCTACATGCCCACCGTGGTCGCTCCCCGGCCGTGGACGACGCCGACCAACGGCGGCTACCACTTCGGGCTGGCCCGGCGGCTCAAGCTCGTGAAGAACCGCAACCGCGGCTATCAGGCCGAGCTGCGCAACTGGGACATGCCCGCCGTCTACGAGAGCGTCAACGCGCTCCAGGCCACGCCCTGGTCCGTGAACCGCCGCATCCTGGGATACATGGCCGAGGCTGCGCACGGCGGGTCCTCCATCGGAGGTCTGCCTGAGACGCGGATCGAGGCGGTTCCCCCGGCCCCGGCCGACATCCCCACGGACAAGGAAGCCCGCACGGAGGCCCAGCAGGACCGGCTGCGCGCCTGGAAGACGGTCGCCCGGCAGACCCACGAGCTGAACCTGGAGCGCCGTCAAAAAGGCCTGGTGCTCGCCCGCACCGTGGCCATCGCCCAACGCTACGTCGATGAGCCCGCCTTCTACTTCCCCTACACGCTGGACTTCCGTGGCCGGGCCTACCCCGTGGCGAGCTTCCTCCAGCCCCAGGGCTGCGACTACCAAAAGGCCCTCCTGCAGTTCTCTGCGGGCAAGCCCCTGGGAGAGATGGGCGCGGCATGGCTCGCGGTCCACGGCGCGAACCTCATGGCCGAGGACCCCGACAGTGGGCAGAAGCTCGACAAGGCCCCGCTGCAAGAGCGCATCGACTGGGTCGTGGCGAGCGAAGCCAAGATCGCCGCCGTGGCCGCCAACCCCTGGGCCAGCGATTGGTGGACCCACGCCGACAGCCCGTGGATGTTCCTGGCGTTCTGCTTCGAGTGGGCCGGGTACATGGCCGAGGGCGACGCCTTCGTGTCCTACCTGCCCATCGCCCTGGACGGATCGTGCAACGGCCTCCAGCACTTCTCGGCGATGCTCCGGGACGAGGTCGGCGGTTCGGCCGTCAACCTGATCCCGCACGAGCGCCCGGCGGACATCTACATGGAGGTCTGCAAGGCCACCCTGGAGCACCTCGCCACGGACGCCCTGGGGGATGACGACAACGCCGTCCTGGCCCGCCAATGGATCGCGTCGGGGATGGTGGATCGCGGCCTGTGCAAGCGGCCCGTGATGACCATGCCCTACGGCTCCAAGCAGTTCGGCATCCGGGACCAGCTGGGCGGCGAGCTGCGCAAGCGGGGCTTCCTGTTCACCGACCCGGAGACCGGCGAGGAGCAGGACGCCTGGAAGCATTGCGGCTACCTCTCAGCCGTCATCTGGCGGGCGCTGGGGGCCGTGGTGGTCAAGGCGCGCGAGGCCATGGACTGGCTCCAATCGTGCGCCCGGCTGGCCTCCACGGAGAACCTGCCGATCAACTGGACGACCCCTGACGGCTTCTGGGTCCAGCAGGACTACCGGGAGACCTTCGAGAAGAAGGTAAAGACCCAGGTCGCTGGGCAACTCCTGTGGCCCCGGCTCCAGGAGGACACCGAGACCCGCTCGAAGCACCGCCAGCAGAACGGCGTGGCCCCCAACTTCGTCCACTCCATGGATGGGGCGGCCATGCGGCTCTGCATCCTCGACGCGCTGGAGGCGGGCATCAGCAACTTCGCCATGATCCACGACAGCTATGCGACCCACGCGGCCGACACCCACGAGTTCGCCGGGTGCATCCGTGCGGCGTTCATCGCGATGTACGAGAACATGGACGTGCTGGCGTCCTTCAGAGAGAACGTCGCCACCCAGCTATCCGACCCTACCCAGCTGCCCGCGCCACCGCTGCCCGGATCGCTCGACCTCTCCCTGGTCGCGCGGTCGGACTTCTTCTTTGCCTAGAGGGTTTCGAGTGCGCAATCGCATTTAGGTGGCGTCTACGACGCGATCACAAACCGTCATTCCAACTACCGGAGATCACATGATCCAACATTCCCGCACTGACCGGCTGATCCGGTCCATCGCCTGGGCCACCTCCAGCGCGGCCTACTGGCTGCTGCGGCGCTCCGAGGACATCCACTTCTTCGTGGACCGTCGCCAAGAAGGCCGGGGCTCCTGGTGAGCCTCGACCGCGACCGCATCATGAACGCGGACGCTGAGATGGTCGGCCGGGGCGCTGTGCTCCTGGCTGACCTCGCTCAGCAGCTCCCCGACAACGACCGGCCGCTCGCCGTGGCCGCCTTCTTCCGCCTGTACATGGACCGCCTGGGCATCGAGCCGCAGGACGTCATGACCGCAGTCGGGAACATCCTGGCCAGCGCCGAGAAGCTTGGCGTCCGGCAGTTCGCCGGGCTCCGCGAGTACCTCCGCCAGGACTTCTGATGCAGCTCCGCATCGTGAAGGACCCGCTCCATCCGGGGTGGCGCTTAGAACGCCGCCGCTGGTGGGGCTGGAAGCACGTCTGCTCGAAGATCGACAGGTCCCTCGCCGAAGAAGCAGCGGCGGAGCTGCGCCGGGGCCGCATCGTCCTCTCCGCCTAACCCCTTCCGACACTCCCACCGACACCCACCGGGACCCCGTAACTGCGGGCCGATCCCGCACGCCCTAGGAGGCAAGCCCTTGATTATCTGGAAGTTCACCAACCGCCACACCGGCAAGACCGTCGAGGTCTACGGCCCCCGGAACTACACCGAACGCTCGAACCTGAAGCGCGCCCTGCGGGAGTACTCGACCCTCACCGTCATGCAGGAGCGCCGCTAGTGGCCCGCTCGCACAGCGCCCGCCGCCCGACCCCGCTGTCCCTGGCCCGCCAGATGATCCGGGAGGGTCGATCCATCCCCGCCACCCTCACCGCCCAGCTCGAAGCTCTGGGCGTGAACGTCGCCGCGCTGACTGAGCGTCTCGCGGCCTAACTCGATCACCGAGAGAAACCACCAGTACATGGCTGAAAAGCGCAAGTCCCCGCCGGTCGTCGCGACCCCGCGGGGCGTTCTCACCTACAACTTCTTCACCAAGCCCGACACGAAGTTCGACCCGGAGGGCGTCTATAAGTCCAACATCACCATCGACGCGGCCAAGGCCGCCCCGCTGATCAAGGACATCAACGCGCAGACCGCAGCGAAGGTCGAGACGACCAAGGCCGAGTTGCTCAAGAAGGGCGGCAAGGACGCCGTCAAGGCCCGGAAGCTGACCACCGCGACCCCTTACGAGGACGTCGTGGACAAGGAAGGCGAGCCCACCGGCAAGGTGTCCTTCAAGACGAAGGTCAAGGCGGTCGGCAAGAACGACAAGGGCGAGACCTGGAGCAACAAGCCCCCGGTGTTCGACAAGTCCGGTGCCCCGCTCGAAGGCGCGGTCTACTCGGGCTCCGAGGGCCAGCTCTCGATCCAGCTGATCCCCTACTACATGGCCTCGTCCAACGAGGTGGGGGTCACCCTCCGCCTGAAGGCCGCCAGGGTCACCAAGCTGGTGAACGGCAACCGCGACGCCTCGTCCTACGGGTTCGAGGATGACGAGGACGAAGATCAGGACGACGCGGCCGACGAGGATACCTCGGAAGAGAGCATCGAAGGCGGCGCGGAAGACGAAGGAGACGATGACTTCTAAGCCCCGCTACGCCTCCTCGGCGCAAGCAGGGCGATACCTGGGGTTCCGCAGCGGGCTGGAGGACAAAGCCGCCGACCAGCTGCGGACCCTCGGGGTCGAGTTCGATTACGAGAAGCACAAGGTTCGGTACATCCGGCCGTCCCGCGCCGCCTCCTACACCCCCGACTTCCTGATCCGCCACAACGGCATCATCGTGGAGACCAAGGGACGGTTCGAGGCGGACGACCGGGAGAAGCACCTCCTGATCAAGGCCCAGCACCCCGAGCTGGACGTCCGCTTCGTCTTCTCCCGCAGCTCGACGCCGATCCGCGCCGGGAGCCCGACCACCTACCGGGTCTGGTGCGACACCCACGGCTTCCTCTTCGCCGACAAGCTGATCCCCCAGGCGTGGCTCACCGAGCCCGCCGATCCCCGCCGCATGGCCGCTCTCGCCGCTGCGGCTCAAACCCCAAACCAGGAGGACTGGGCGTGCTTCAAGCTCGCAAAACGACGGACCTAATCGTCGTCCATTGCTCTGCCACCCGAGCCTCCCAGGACATCGGCCGTGCGGAGCTGGACAAGATGCACCGAGCCCGTGGGTTCCAGTGCATCGGCTACCACTTCGTCATCCGCCGCAACGGCGTGGTGGAGATCGGTCGCCCCCAGAACACCATCGGCGCTCACGTCGCGGGCCACAACTCGACCTCTGTAGGCATCTGCATGGTTGGCGGCGTGGCCGAGGACGGCAAGACGGCCGAGGACAACTTCACCCCGGCCCAGTTCTCGATGCTCACCCCGCTCCTGCGGAAGCTCCGAGATGACTACGGCAAGGTCCGCATCTGCGGCCACCGGGACCTCAGCCCCGACCTGAACCATGACGGCAAGATCGAGCCCAACGAGTGGCTCAAGCAATGCCCGTCCTTCGACGTGGCCAGCTGGCTCGCAGCGCACCCCGTCTAACCCTCAACTCCCGAGGAGACCAAATGAAGATCGACCTCCCCGTGGTGCGCCGTCACCACGTCGGCTGTATCAGCAGCCACAAGTTCCTCCACGAGACCGGCCACGAGTGGACCAAGGTGCGCCCCCTGCACGCCTACCGCGTCCACGCCGTGACCGTCTTCAACCGCGACCTCCAGGCCAAGCGCCGGGCTCGCGGCGTCTACAAGCTGGCCCTGCTGTCGGCGCTGTCCGTCACCATCCTGCCGCTCATCGCCGCCTTCCACATCACCCGCAGCGCGCTGCACCACGCGAGCTACGCCTTCGAGGACTTCCGCTACGACGTCCACGAATGTGCCGCCAGCTGCCACTGGGCCATCGCCACCGCCTTCGCCGACTGGATGGACGAGGTCCGCGGCCGATGAGGGTCGCCCTGATCCTGCTGATCGCCGTCACCCTGTCGGGCTGCGGCGCGCTCGGCGGAGCGGTCGCCTGTATGGCCGACAAGCAAGCGCACACCGACGACATGAACTGCTGCGGGCTGAAGCCGAACTGCCAGCGTTGATCCCCGCAACGACCCACCCAGAGCCCGCCCAGGTAACCCCTGCGGCGGGCTTTCTTGTCTCTAGTCCCGAGGACCCCACCACATGACGACTTCCGTCGCTGCCCTCTGCGCCATCCACAACGTGGCCGACATGGGCACCCCCCAGCAGAAGCTGATCCTGCAGCACCTCCGCGAGCGCCGCCTCCATGGCCTCTCTCAGTTCGAGGCGCTGCACCTCTACCGCATCGCCGCCCTGCCGCGCCGCGTCAAAGACCTGACCGAGGCCGGCGTGCCGATCCGCAAGGAGCGTCGCCTGGATCCGACCGGCCGCCCCTACGCCCGCTACTTCCTGGACATCGTCTGATGCCCCGGCTCGTGGACAACGCCATGGCCGCCCACGGTGACTACGTGATCGTGGCGCTCGACCGGAAGGCCGGGAAGTTCGAGATGGCCACCCAGCGGCTCTACCAGACCTTCGATGACGCCCTCGCGGCGATGCCCAAGGTTCACGGCCGGGACTACTACATCTGCGCCATTGAGGCCCAGCACCGCGCCGTGGTCACCCACGCCGAGATCGTGGACCCGCGCCAGAAGCTGCTTCCGCAGCACGACCCGGTGCCGTTCCGCAGGTGACCGACGACAGCTCCTTCATCGCGAAGGAGCCATGCCCCAAGTGCGGCTCCAGGGACAACCTGGGCCGCTACTCGGACGGCCACGGCCATTGCTTCGGCTGCGGCCACTACGAGCCGGGCGACGGCTCCACATCCCCCACCACACGAAGGAGACCGATGAACCGAGACCTGATCCAGGGCGGCGAGATCAAGGCCCTGGGCGCTCGCAAGATCACCGAGGAAACCTGCCGCAAGTTCAACTACCGGGTGGCCACCCTGAGCGATGGCCGCACCGTCCAGGTCGCCCCCTATTACGAGGACGGTCAGGTGGTCGGCCAGAAGGTCCGGCCCAAGGACAAGGACGATATGTTCTTCGTCGGGACCAAGCCCGACACCCTGTTCGGCCAGCACCTATGGTCGCCCGGCGGCCGGAAGGTCGTGGTCACGGAAGGCGAGATCGACTGCATGTCGGTCTCCCAGGTCCAGGGCAACAAGTGGCCCGTGGTCTCCGTCCCCAACGGCGCTGGCCCCCAGACCGCCAAGGCCCTGGCCAAGCAGCTGGAGTGGCTGTCGAGCTTCGAGGAGGTCATCCTCATGTTCGACATGGACGAGCCCGGCCGGAAGGCCACGGCCGACTGCGCAATCCTCTTCGCCCCCGGCAAGTGCAAGGTGGCGACGCTCCCCCGGAAGGACCCCAACGAGTGTCTCCAGGCGGGCGAGACCAACGCCATCATATCGGCCGTCTTTAACGCCCAGCCCTACCGGCCTGACGGCCTGATCCGCATCCGGGACGTGGCCGCCGCCGCCAAGGCACCGCCGACCCCCGGCATCCCCTGGGCGTGGCCCACCGTCACCCGCTGGACCTATGGCCGCCGCTACGGCGAGGTCTACGGCTTCGGCGCGGGCACCGGCATCGGCAAGACCGACTGGTTCACCCAGCAGATTGAGTTCGACGTGAACACCCTGGAGGTGCCTGTCGGCCTCTTCTACCTGGAACAGAACCCCGTCGAGACCGTCTGGCGGCTGGCCGGGAAGATGAAGGGAAAGGCGTTCCACGTCGATGACGGGACCTGGACCCTGGAGGAGAGGGCCGCCGCGATTGACGAGCTGGACGCCAACGACCGGGTCCACCTCTACCAGTCCTTCGGCCATTGCGACTGGGACACCATCAAGTCCCACATTCGGTTCCTCGCGCTCACCGAGGGCGTGAAGCACTTCTACCTGGACCACCTGACGGCCCTGGCCGACCCCTCGAACGAGCGGGAAAGCCTGGAGATCATCATGGAGGAGATGGCCAGCCTCGCGAACGAGCTACGGCTGATGATCCACTACGTCAGCCACCTCTCGACCCCCGAGGGCAAGTCCCACGAGGAGGGGGGCAGAGTGCTCTCGAAGCACTTCAAGGGCGCTCGCGCCATCCAGTTCTGGTCGCACTATATGTTCGGCCTGGAGCGCGACAAGCTGGCCGACGAGCCCGATCAACGCACCATCGCCACCCTCCGCTGCATCAAGGACCGGATGACCGGGCGTGCGGACGGCGAGACGCTCCTCCTCAAGTACGACCGCGATACCTGCCGCCTCAACGAGTACGTCCCCGAGCCCGAACACCAGGGCGCGGACGCCTTCAACTTCACAGACGAGGACGATGACCCCATCCCATTTTGACCGCCTCTGGGCGTGGCTCCAGCCGCGCCTCCCACGGGTCGTCAGCGGTGAACGCTGGCTCCGCATCCGCACGGCCCTCGACGCCTATCCCCGGATGATCGATGCCATCCAGGCCGACTACCAGCAGGAGCTGCACGATCAGGCCGAGCGCGCCCAGCGCCGGTATGACAACCTGATGCACGAGAGCGCCCGCCAGCTGGCCGCCGAGAAGGAAGAGACCCGCCGGGCCAAGGCGACCATCCGCCGCCCCAGCAACCGCGAGCTGGGGATGTTCCGCGCTAACCCCAACATGACCGCCGTCGAGCGGTACTAACCGTCAGCACGGAGATACTAAGCTGAGCATCATTACCGCCCGTCAGAAGCTCTCCGAGCTGAAGATGCGGCTACCCCCTAGCGCCGCCGCCGAGGTGGACGAGATCATCGAGCTGATGTTCCGCCGCCTCCCGGCGAAGCCCCGCGCGCCGGTCACCAGCCGCAAGGTTGACGCGGACCTCGCCGCCCAAATCCGAGCGCACCAGCACCGGCACCCGCGTATGTCCCTCGTGGCGCTCGGCGAGCACTTCGGGGTCAACCCCGGCCGGGTCTCGGAGGCCCTCCACCACCTCCGCTAGGCGACCACCGCCAAGAACACCAACAGACCCCCGGCCCGAGTGGCTGGGGGTTTTTCTTTGAGAGATAGATGCAAGCCGCACCACCGCCGCGGCTCCTCTTCGACATCGAGACGAACGGCCTCTACGACGAGGTCAGCACCATCCACTGTCTGGTCACCTACGATCTAGGCACCGGGGAAGTGCGCCAGTTCCGTCCGCATGAGATCGTGGAGGGCCTCAAATACCTGAACACCGCCAGCTACCTCTCTGGCCACAACATCATCGACTACGACTGCAGGGTCATTGACAAGCTCCATCCTGGTGCGGTCGATTGGTCCACCAAGAAGTTCATGGACACCCTCACGGCGTCCAAGCTGATCTTCTCGAACATCCGCGACAGCGACTGGCTGCGCGCCGAGAAGGGCGAGCTGCCGAAGTTCCTGATCGGCCGGCACTCACTCCAGGCGTGGGGCTACCGCCTCAAGGCCCATAAGGACGACTACTCCGCCCGCATGAAGGAGGCTGGGCTCGACCCCTGGGCCGCCTTCAGCGAGGAGATGCTGGCCTACTGCGTCAAGGACGTGGAGCTGAACGTCCGCCTCTGGAAGGCGATGCGGAAGCGCCGCCCCGATCCCCGCTCCATCGAGCTGGAGATGGAGGTCGCCGAGATCATCCTGGAGCAAGAGCGCAACGGCTTCCCGTTCAACGAGGCCAAGGCCGCCGAGCTGTATGGCGTCCTCGCCGCCCGCCGCCAGGAGCTTCTCGACCAGTGCGCCGAGCTGTTCCCGCCCTGGTACGTCGGCACCGCCGTGGTGACCACCACCAAGGGCCGCCGGATGAAGCGCCCCGAGCTGGGCCAGTTCGAGGTCCCGGTCTTCCACAAGTCCAGCGGCAAGCTGCTGCGGACCAAGGTCGAGCCCGTCTACGAGGAGTTCGTGGAGGGCACCGAGCACACCAAGGTGCGGCTCGTCACCTTCAACCCGTCCAGCCGCCAGCACGTCGCAGACCGCCTCCAGAAGCTCTACGACTGGAAGCCTGTGGCCTTCGGCGGCGACGGCGTCCCGACCGTGGACGATGAAATCCTGAAGGCCCTCCCGTACCCACCCGCCAAGCTCCTCGCCGAGTATTACATGGTCGAGAAGCGCATCGGTCAGGTGGCCGAGGGCAATCAGGCGTGGCTGAAGAAGGTCCGCAAGGGCCGCATCCACGGCCGGGTCAACACGAACGGCGCGGTCACTGGCCGGGCCACTCACTCGGACCCCAACGTCGCCCAGGTCCCCTCGTGCTTCAACGCGGATGGCCCCGTGCCCTACGGCAAGGAGTGCCGCGAGCTGTTCGGCGACGAGAACGACGGCTGGCCCCTGGTCGGGGCAGACGCCTCGGGCCTGGAGCTGCGCGGTCTCGGCCACGCCCTCGCCCCCTACGATGGGGGATCCTGGGCCGCCACGGTCGTCAGCGGAGACATCCACTGGCAGAACGTCCTGGCCCTCGGGCTGCTGCCGCCGGGCACCGTCCGCGACAAGCACAACGACCGCCACGAGTGGCTGCGCTCGGCCGCCAAGACCTGGATTTACGCCTTCCTCTACGGGGCGGGCGGATGGAAGCTGGGGGCCGCCATCGGGCTGGAGAGCCTGGAGGAGCGCAACCAGCTCCTGCAGAGCGCCAAGCCGGGCGAGCGCCAGAAGGCCCAGCGCGAGCTGGACTTCCTAGGCATCCCCGCGACGAAGAAGAACCTCGCCCTGTCCGTCAAAGGCCAGCGGCTTAAGGCCAGCTTCCTCAAGCGCACCCCAGCCCTCAAGCAGCTGCAGGACGCCATCGCCGCCGAGTTCAAGGCGACCGGCACCCTGACCGGCCTCGACGGGCGCATCCTCTACTGCCGCTCCAAGCACTCCGCCCTGAACACCCGGCTCCAGTCGGACGGGGCGATCATCTGCAAGAGGTGGCTGGTCGAGATGCACCGCGAGTTCAAGCGCCGGGGCTGGAAGAACGGCGTGGACTACCGGCAATGCGCCTGGGTCCACGACGAAGTCCAAATCCGCTGCCGACCGGAGATCGCCGAGGAACTCGGACAGATCGCCGTCGAGTGCGTCAAGCGGGCCGGCGAGTACTTCGACTACCGCTGCCCCCTAACCGGAGAGTTTAAGATTGGCCGTACCTGGGCCGACACCCACTAACGGGGTGGACGTGCTGACGGTCCTAGAGGCCGCACGCTCCCCCGGCATCTTCACCAAATCGAACCTCGCCAGGACCCTCGCCGACGCAATCGCCGAGGCCGCCTCACGCGGATGGATCACCACCCAGTCTGACGTCCGCACCTACGGGCGCGTCTGGATGCTGACCACCGCCGGACTGGCGATCATCAACATAGAGAAAGGGCTCGCATGAGAGCATGGGCATACCTCATTTGGGATGAGGGAGTGGACGGAACCCTGACCGAGACGGGGCTGGACGGACTTGGGCAAGACGGCTGGGAGCTTATATTCGTCCGCACCGCTCCCCAGGCCTATCCCCGCTTCTACTTCAAGAAGCTGGACGAATGACCACCCTCCTGATCGACGCCGACGTGGTCTGCTACGAGGTAGCCATGTCCGCCGAGGTCGCCGTCAACTGGGCGGACATCGGCGAGCCCGACCTGTGGACGGTCCACGCCCGCCAGGAGGAGACGGAGGTCCGTTTCCGCTCGGCCATCCGCGCGCTCCAGGAGAAGCTGGACTGCGACGAGGCCATCCTCTGCCTCACGGACGGGGCCAACTGGCGGCTGGGCGTCTACCCGCCGTACAAGTCCAACCGCTCGGGCAAGCGCCGCCCGATGCTCCTGCCGGTCCTCCGCGAGCTGGCCCTGGCCGAGTTCCGCACCTACCTGCGGGCGGGCCTGGAAGGCGACGACTGCCTGGGCATCCTGGGCACCCACCCCAAGCTGGTCCCTGGCGAGAAGATCATCGCCACCAAGGACAAGGACCTGAAGACCATCCCCGGCCGCCACTACAACTGGGGCAAGCCGGACCTCGGGGTGTTCACCGTCACCGAGGAAGAGGCCGACCGCTGGCACCTCGCACAGACCCTCGCTGGGGACGCCACTGACGGCTACCCCGGTTGTCCCGGCATCGGGATGGACCGCGCCATGGAGGCCCTCACCGAAGGGGTCGCCTGGGAGAGCTACGAGCACGTCTTCAAGTCCGGCCCCCGCAAGGACACGGCTGAGACCCGCTGGCGGAAGATCGAAGCGACCAGCCCCTGGCACACCGTCGTGAGCCACTACGAGAAGCAGGGCCTCACCGAAGAGGTGGCCCTCACCCAGGCGCGCGTCGCTCGCATCCTCCGCGCCTCCGACTTCGACTTCAAAGGAAAGGAACCCATCCTGTGGACGCCACCGTCCTGAACAAGTGCGCCTCCTGCGTCCACCACGACCAGGACCCCTTCGAGAGCCCCTGCGCTCCCTGCATCGCGTGGGGTGGCCAGATGAAGAACTACACGCCCAAATCCCCTCCGCCGGCCCAGCCCACGGCCCCGCGGACAGCCCCAGAGTTCCTCCGCAGCGCGGCCGACATCATGGACGAGCGCGGGCGGACCTACGACCAGCCGACCGGCGAACGGTCGATGGTGCGAACCGTCACAGCCTTCAACGCCATCACCGGCCAGGACATGACGGAGGCCCAGGCGTGGCTGTTCATGCAGGTTCTGAAGGACACGCGCCAATGGCAGAAGGCCACCTACCACCAGGACAGTGCCGAGGACTGCATCGCCTACGCAGCTCTGAAGGCCGAAGCACTCGCCAGCGGTGGGGGCAAATAGGTGGCGTCTAAGGACGGCCAGATGCCTAACTCTAAGTTCCCCTATGTGGACCCCGCCCTCGTGAGAGTGCTGGAGACCGCCTATCCAGATCGCTGCCCCGACCCCAAGTGGTCCGAGCGGGACATCTGGATCAAGGTGGGCAACGCCCAGGTCGTCCGCTTCCTCCACCAGCAGATGGTGGGTCAACAAGAGAACCCCCTGGGAGACGACTGAGTGTGCCTACCTAAGCCACAAATGTCGGTGAACCAGCCGCCGCCCGCCCCGCAGAACGTCGCCTCCACCCTGAGCATCCCCACGAACAAGCAGCAGAGCCCCACCGCGGGCGCTCAGCAGGGGACTAACTCACTGGTGATCCAGCGTGGCGTCGGCGGGGTCGGCGGAGGCGCATCGAACCTGAACATCGGCGGCCTGTAACCCAACATGGCCCGCCCCTCCTTCGAGGAGGGGATCATCGCGAAGCGGTACGGCAAGTTCGCCACTGACCGCCAGCAGTACATCGACCGTGGCCGCCAATGCGCTTGGCTCACGATCCCGTCGATCCTGCCGCGACATGGCGCGAAGAACACCAAGCTCGTGGCCCCCTACCAGGGGATCGGAGCCCGTGGGGTCAACAACCTCTCGGCCAAGCTGCTCCTCGCCCTGTTCCCTCCGAACGTCCCATTCTTCCGCCTCGCCATAGACGACTTCCAGCTCGCCAAGCTCGCCCAGAGTGACGAGCTGCGCGGCGAGGTCGAACAGGCCCTCTCCAAGTTCGAGCGGGCCATCGCCCTGGACATCGAGACCACCGCCATCCGGGTGCCCCTCTTCGAGGCCCTGAAGCACCTGATCGTGGTCGGCAACATCCTGCTCTACCGCGACCCCGACACCGGCCGGTCCCGCGCCATCCCCCTGACCCATTACGTGGTCCGCCGGGATCACCTGGGGACCGTCCTGGAGGTCATCGTCCACGAGCGCATCGCCCTGTCGCTGCTACCCGAAGCGGTCGCCGCCCAGGTCCGCGCCAAGCACGCCCACCTTGCCGAGGACGAGGACATAGAAGAGGTCCCCCTCTACACCCGCATCGTTCGCTCGCGGACCAAGTGGGAGGTGACCCAGGAGGCCGCCGGGGCGGCGATAGACACCGGCAACGGGGGCTACCCCCTGGACCAGTGCCCGTGGATACCCCTGCGGATGATCCTCATGGACGGCGAGCACTACGGTCGCTCGTTTGTCGAGGAGCACTACTCCGACCTCTTCACCCTGGAGATGCTCCGCAAGGCCATCGTCCAGGCCGCCGCCGCCGCCGCCAAGGTGGTCTTCCTCGTGAAGCCCAACGCGACGACCAAGGCGAAAGACCTGGCCAAGGCCGAGAGCGGCGACTTCATCCAGGGCTCGAAGGACGACATCGACGTCCTCCAGCTGGAGAAATACAACGACCTCCAGGTGGCCGAGAAGACCTCGGACAGCATCGAGCAAAGCCTCTCCTACGCCTTCCTCCTCAACTCCGCCCTGCAGCGTAACGCCGAGCGCGTCACCGCAGAGGAGATCAGACGCCTAGCCCAGGAGCTGGATACCAGCCTCGGCGGCGTCCACGCGCTCCTCGCCCAGGAGCTGCAGCTGCCCCTGGTGAGCATCATCATGGCGGCCAAGACGCGGAAGAAGGAAATCCCCAAGCTGCCCAAGGGCTTCGTCAGCCCGGTCGTCGTGACCGGAGTGGACGCCCTCGGCCGGGGAACGGACCTCGATAACCTCGAACAGATCGAACAGGCCGTCGCCAACATCCCGAACGCGCTCCAGCGCATCAAGGGCGACGAGTGGATCAAGCGCGTCTGCGCTGCGGTCCAGGTCGATAGCGCCGGTCTCTTCATGACCGACCAAGAGGTCCAGCAGCAGCAGCAGCAACAGCAAGCAGCCCAGATGGCCCAGGCGGCGACCCCCAACGCCACCGCGGCGATTGGCCAAGCCGTCAACCAACCCCAGCAGGGACAATGACCGACACACCCACCACCACCACCACCATCGAAGTTCCGCTCGCGCCGCCCGTGATGAAGGTCAAGCGGTCCACCACCAATGGCGTCCAGGTCGCTCAGGCCGACGAGGCCGTGGCGGACCCGCGCACCTCCAGCACCGTCGTGGACACCGACCCCGGCCCCGTCCAGGGCGCGGTCCAGCTCGCCGCTCCCCGTGAGATCGAGGAGATCGAGTTCGGCCACCTGAAGATCATCCGGGTCCGCGCCTGATGCCTGACCCGATTTCAACCCCCGGCCTGACAGCCCCGGAGGCCCCCGCTGGGGGCATCACCGACGCGGCCATCCAACAGGCTGTCGCGGACGCCAACGCCCGCCACGCGGCACTCCAGGCTGGCCAAGAGCCCACCGTCGCCGCCGCGACCACCGCCGACAGCTCGAAGCCCCAGCGGCCCGAGCATATCCCGGAGAAGTTCTGGGACGCCGACAAGGGCGAGGTCAACGTCGAGGCGATGGCCAAGAGCTACTCCGAGCTGGAGCGCACCAAGGGCAAGCCGCCCGAGGAAGCCCCGAAGCCGGAAGACCAGCAGCAACAGCAGCAAGCCGAAGTCTCCCCCGAGGAGAAGGCCCTGTCGGAAGCGTTGGGCAAGGCCGGTATCGACTTCACCGCCGTCCGTGACGAGTACTCGGCCGGCAACGGCGAGATCAAGCCCGAGACCCGGTCCAAGCTGGAGCGCGCCTTCGGCAAGGACGTCGTGGACAACTACTTCGCCGGTCTCAAGGCCCAGGAAGCAGCTGCCTCGGCCAACTACGCCAGCACCGTCCAGGCTGCTGCGGGGAGCCCGGAAGCCTACGGCCAGATGACCCAATGGGCGGCCGACAATCTGAGCCCCCAAGAGATCGCCCGGTTCAACGAGGCGGTTAACTCGCTGGACGCCACCAAGGCGACCCTCGCGGTCGAGAACCTGAAGGCCAAGTTCGAGGCGACCGGCGGCAAGGCCCCGAGCCTCGTGAACCCCAGCGCGACCAGCGCGGTGGACGCCCAGGGATACCCGTCTCTGGCCCACATGACCCGCGACATGAACGACCCGAAGTATCGCACCGACGCGGCCTACCGCCGTGAGGTCGAGGCCAAGGTCGCCCTGTCCACGCACCTGATGCGCTGATGGACAGGAACATCGCGGTCGAGCTGGCCCCCTACATCGTCCTCCTCGCGTGCCTCTTCGGTCACGCCCTCGGAGCGCCTGACGCCCTCCTGACGGGGATCGCCGGGGCCATGGGCGGGGTGCTCGTCCCGAAGCTCGCCAAGTCCATCCAACAGCCGTCCTGAAAGGACCAACCACCCACCATGATCAACGTCTCCAAAGTGTTCTCCTCCGTCTCCATGGATGCCGCCACCGCCGAGGACATCGTGTCCAAGGTCGCCGTGTTCGTGCAGCTGGCCGAAGGCATCGCCAACGTGTCCGGCTCGCAGAAGCTGGCCGCTGTCGGCACCGCCCTCCAGGGCTTCCTGGAAGCGCAATACCCGGCGATCCAGGCCGAGTTCTCCAAGCTGTGGCCCGAAGTGGTCTCGCTGGTGAACGGCATGGTCGCCCTGTTCAACGCCCTGGACGTGTTCGTCCACGCGGTCGCGGACACCGTCAAGTCGGTCGAGGCGAGCGTCGCCCAGGCCGTGAAGCCCGCGGCCTAACCCCATGTGGGCGGCCATCGTTACGGCCGTCCTGTGGGTCATCGGCAAGCTGACGGGGAGGGGGTCCAAAGCTCCCTCCCCAGAAGCCGTCCAAGCCGAGGCCAAGGCGGTCGCCCAGACCCAACTCGTCACGGAGCAAAAGACCGATGCGGACCTTGCCTCTGCTGCTCGTGCTCGGAGCGATGCTGACCAGCGCGTCGTGCTCAACGCTCCAACCGCCGAAGCAGTCACCACCGACCGTAGCGCCCCTATCAACACCGACCCCGACCTCGACCTCCGAGATTGAGGCGGTGCCCTGCGCCACGCTGACCCTCTTCCGGCCGTCCATCAAGGACACGGATGGGACGAAGGAACAGGCCATCATCCTGAACCATCTTCTGAAGGCCCGCTGCGGCCTGAAGTAACACGACCACTAGGACCCAGGGACAGGCTTCGGCTCCTCCCTGGGTTCCGCCCTTGCCCGACTTCCGGGACGCCGCCTCTGAGCGGCAAACTCAGAGAGCCACCCTCATGACAACTCCTTCGAGCTTCACGTACTACGCCGCCGTGGGTACGCAGCGGTTCAAGCCGCCGTTCCCCGTCGAAGCCACGACCGACTGCACCATCACCATCAACGGCGTCGCGCAGACCTACACCCTCGGCCCCAGCCTCGACGGGAGCCGCAAGGACATCATCCTGAACACGCCCGTGGCCGCCGCTGGCCCGGTCGTCTTCACCCCCACGACCCCCATCCC
>FTJO01000401.1_pt2 | contig 17877 bp, 15 predicted proteins | sample 1658761 | NCBI WGS metagenome assembly FTJO01 (sample SAMEA3914852, study PRJEB12502) | metagenome | biome: forest; material: soil | place: USA | collected 2011-06-22 | depth 0.3 m | reverse complement strand
CCGCGCCCGCCGCGGCGATTTTCCACTACAGCGCTGCGCACCAATGGTGGTACTTCTCGAGCATGACGCGCGACGAAGTCCTGCTGTTCAAGTTTCACGACAGCGATCCGACGCGGGCGCTGCGCGCTCCGCACACCGCATTCCACGATCCGAGCTTTCCGGCGGCCCGGACGCGGGAGAGCATCGAATTCCGCACGATCGCCTACTTCGAGTGAGGCGCCGCGCAAGCGCGCTGGAATCTGCCATGCATCCGGACTTCGCCACCTTCGACATGCGCGGCCGGCGGCTGCGGTACCTGTGCCGCGGACGCGGAACCCCTGCGGTCATCATCGAGCAGGGCGCCGGCATCTCCATCGAGGAATCCTTTGCGGGCCCCGTGGCAGTGGGGTGGCGAAGGGTCTTCGAGCAGATCTGCAGGACACAGCAGACGCTCATGCACGACCGTGCGGGCCTGGGCTGGAGCTATGAGCCCTCCAAGCCCCGCAGCTGCAGCCAGATGGTGAAGGAGCTGCGCGCGCTGCTTCGCTACGCAGAGGTTGAGCCGCCGTACGTCCTGGTCGGGCATTCCATCGGCGGATTCAACGTTCGCCTGTTCGCAGCGCAATACCCTCAAGAGGCCGCCGGAGTCGTGCTCGTGGACTCCTCGCACCCGGACCAGTGGACGCGCTTCGCACGCCTCATCCCCCGCGCGACGTCGGGCGAACCGGCCGCACTGCAGAGGTTTCGGAACAAGCAAGACCCGAACCTGACCCCGGAGCGCATCGACTACGTGACGAGCGCCGACGAGATCCGCACTTGCGGATCGCTCGGCGACATTCCTCTCATCGTCCTTAGCCGCAGCCCCAGCGCCATGCGGCCGCCAGGCTTGCCGGAGGACCTTGCCGGGAAATTCGACCTGGTGTGGACACAGCTGCAGCAGGAACTGCTCAAGCTGTCGACCCGCAGCACGCAGGTCGTTGCGACTCACGCCGGCCACAACATCCAGCTCGATGAGCCGCAACTGGTGATCGCCACGATCCTGAAGATGCTGCGCGCGACCGCGAGCCCCAGGCCAGCGGTGCACTGAAGCGGGACGCCTCAGTGCCCGGTCGCATCCCCCCGCCGGCTGGCTTCGAACAGGAACCACGTGCGCCGCTCCGTCTCATCGATCCAGACCTCGATGAGGCTGGCGGTCGCGATGTCGCCGTGCTCATCGACGACGCCATGCACTTCACGCAGGCGCGCGCACAGCGACATGTTGTCCTCCCGTAACTCCGCCAGCATGTCGAGCGGCTCGACGTAGTTGGCGTCGTTGTCCTTGATCCGCTGGAGGCGCGAGATGTGGCCGATCGAGCGGATGGTGTTGCCGCCGACCTTGCGGATGCGCTCGGCGATCGGATCCGCCATGGCGTAGATCTGGTCGGCCTGCTCGTCGAGCAGCAGGTGATAGTCGCGGAAATGCGGCCCGCTCATGTGCCAATGGAAATTCTTGGTCTTCAGGTACAGGGCGAACACGTCGGCGAGGATGGCATTCATGCCGCCGGAGATGTCCTTCGACGCCTGCGCGCCCAGATCGGTGGGCGTGATCAGCGGCGCTGACCGCCTGACTTCGAGGGCATCTCGTTTCTTTCCGCTCTTGGCCATTGGGTGTACCTCGGTGTGCTTCAGTGGTGCGGACGGTGTACTTAGACTGGGTCTAATAATGGGATGCTGCCGCCGTCGGCGCAAGCCCTACGGCGATTATTCCTCACGCGTCCCAGGCAGGGGAGGCTCGGGCACCTTCAGCGAGCGAGCTTTCCGCCAGCGCTCCGTCAATCATGCAGATGCGCCGTCTGCGCCAGCCACAACGCCGCCTTGTCCGGCGGCATCTTGTCGGTGTCGCGGTCCACCCGGAAGTTCGCCTGGCGCATCAGCTCGATGGGAATCGCGCCCAGCAGCGGCTCGAGTGCGCGGCGTAGCGCCGGATCGGCTGCCCGCGCCGGCGACACCAGGAGGATCGCATCATAAGGCGGAATCACCTGCAGGGGATCCTGCAGCACCACGAGCTCGTCGGCCGCGATCCGGCCATCGCTGGAGAATGCCGAGATCACATCGACCTCGCCGGAGGCCAGCGCCCGGTACATGAAGGTCGGCTGAAACTGGCGCTGCACGCGAAAGCTCAATCCGTAGCGCTCGCGCAGAGCGCGCCACTCGGGACGGGCGAAGAACTCGAAGTCCCCGCCCATCGCGAGCTCCGGCGCCCGTCTCGCAAGATCGGCGATCGTGCGGATGCCCAGCTGCAAGGCGCGGTCCCGGCGCATCGCCAGAGCGTATGCGTTCTCGAACCCCAGTGCGCCGAGCAGCTCGACGCCGAAATCCCTGTGCAGCGCGCTGCGCAGGTCTTCCAGCATCTGCGCGCGCGGCGGGGAACCGGTGCGCTTCAGGATGTTCGCCCAGACTGTGCCGGAATAGTCGACATACGCATCGATGTCGCTGGCTGCGAGGGCCCGGAATGCGATCACCGAGCCGAGGTCGGCGCGAATCGTCGCCGCGTGTCCCTGACTGCGGATGCGGTCGGTCATGAGGTCGGCGAGGATGTATTGCTCCGAGAAGTTCTTGGCTCCGATGACGTAAGACGCCTTGCCGCCTGTCGCCATTTGAACGGCAGCCGCCGCGGCCACCCCGGCCAGCAGCAGGCCTACGCCGATCCAGACCGACCGTCCGGTCCGCTGCGCCACGCCCCGTTCGATGAGCCCCAGCAGTTGATCGGTCAGAATGGCCAGCACGACGGCCGCGCCGCACCCGAAGAGCACCGACACCCAGTTCTCGACCTGGAGGCCGGAAAAAATGTAGTTCCCCAGACTGGTCTGGCCGACGGGCGTCGAGAGCGTCGCGGCCCCGATCACCCATACGGCCGCGGTGCGGATGCCCGCCATCAGGACCGGCGCCGCCAACGGCAGCTCGACGCGGAACAGCCGCTGGCCCTCGGTCATGCCGACACCGCGGGCCGCCTCGATGATCGCAGGATCGACGCCCAGCACTCCGGTGATGCCGTTACGCAGGATCGGCAGCATCGAGTACAGCGTGAGCGCCAGGAGCGAGGGCAGGAATCCCAGAGCTGAGAAGCCATGGCCGAACAGGTATTTCGACGTTGCGGACAGCGCCAGGAGCAGCGGGTAGAACAGCGCCAGGAGGGCAAGGCTGGGCACAGTCTGCACCACGCTCGCGAAGCCCAGCACCGGCCAGCGCACCCTGGCGCTGCGGCTCGCCGCGACGACGAGCGGCAGGCTGATGGCGAGCCCCAGGCCGAGCGCCGCGGCGCTCAGCAGTACATGCTGACTCAGATAATCCGGCAGCAGCCGGGCGGCGGTCGCGAAGCGCTCATCCACGATGCGCGCGGTCCTGCAGCAGAGCCTGAACTCGCTCGGCCTGGCGGCGCGGCATGTCCATCAGCGCACGGACCCCCGCGTCCTCATGCTCCACCAGCAGTTCATGCGGTCGGCCGTCGGCGACCACCTGACCGTGACGCATCACGATGATTCGATCTGACAGGAGGACGGCTTCCAGCACGTCGTGCGTGACCATCACCGTGGTGAGGCCCATTGTCTCGTGAAGGTGCCGGTACTCCGTGCCCAGAGCGTCGCGCGTTATCGGATCGAGTGCGCCGAACGGCTCCTCCATCAACATGATCGATGGACGGGCGGCGAGCGAACGCGCAACTCCGACGCGTTGCTGCTGTCCACCGGAAAGTTCTGCCGGCATGCGCGCGAGATAGCCGCGCGGCAGACTCACGAGATCGATGAGTTCCTCGACCCGGACACGGATCTCGGGCTCCGGCCACCCCAGCAGGCGCGGCGTGATCCCGATGTTCTCTGCGATGCTCAGGTGGGGAAACAGCCCGATCCCCTGAAACACGTAGCCGATGCGCCGTCGCAGACTGTGAGGGGCGACGGAGCGGACCGGCTCGCCCGCGACGCTGACCGATCCGTCTTCGGGATCGACCAGGCGGTTGATCGTCTTCAGCAGCGTCGTCTTGCCCGAGCCGGAGTCGCCGACGATCGAGACGAACCGATGCTCCTCGATCTCAAGGCTCACGTCCCGCACGGCGAGGGTGCGCCCTGCGTCGAACGACTTCGAGACGTGTTTGAGACTGATCACGGGTGCGGCCAGAATACCGCAGCCCTCGACCAACAGGTGGCATTAGCGCAAGCCGGCGGGTATTGCCGCTAACGCGAGGCGGCGACCAGAACCGCGCGATCGGCGTACATCTGAGGCATGAGCTGCTTCAGGTGAGCGATCTTGGGAAGGTCGTTGTACACGATGTACGGGTCGTTGGGATTGTGGACCAGATAGTCCTGGTGGTAGCCCTCGGCCGGGAAGAATCCGGCCAAGGGGTCCACGCGCGTGACTATCCGGCTGCCGAAGACATGGGCCTGATCGAGCTGCCCGATGTAGGCGAGCGCAATCTTCTGCTGGCTCTCATCCGCGAAGAAGATCGCCGAGCGGTACTGCGTGCCCGAGTCCGGCCCTTGCCGGTTGAGCTGCGTCGGATCGTGCGCCACTGAGAAATAGACGCGCAGGATCTCGCCGTAGGAGATCTGGCTCGGATCGAAAGTGATCTGCACCGATTCCGCGTGGCCGGTGGTCCCGGTGCTGACCGTCTCGTACTGCGCCGTATCCTTCTTGCCGCCGGAATAGCCCGACAGCACGCGCCGAACGCCCTTGACGTGCTCGAATACCCCCTGCACTCCCCAGAAGCAGCCGCCGGCCAGCACTGCTGTCTGCAGCGCACCGCCGGCCTTGGAGTTGTCCAGCGTCGGCGCGGGAACCGCGACGGCCTTTTCGGCCGCGCACGCTGCCTCCAGGCCCGTCAGGGCTACGGCGCAACACAGCGCAAGGATCGAAACAGGCGCGAGCAGGCGCGCGCGGGTTGCAACGAATCGAGTGTGTCCCGGCAGTCTCATGAATCTCTCCCGCAGCATCAGTGCAATGAGCGCAAAGTGGCCAGCGCGGCGTCGCGCAATTTCGTGATCGCCTCGTCGATCCGTTCGACGGCGACCTCATCGTCCTTACCCAGGCCTTCCCAGTTCTCGCCCCACATCTTCTGCAAGGCGGCCGCCTGGCTGGGCACCGTTCCGGGCACTACCTGCGACAGATCACGGATCACAATGACATAGGTCCAGCCGGTGCGCGGGTTGCCGCCGCTCGGGTCACGGTCGTACTGGGCAAGGAATACGACCCGCTCGAACTCGGCAAGTTTCGTCAGGATCTCGAAGGCTGCCGTGCGGATGTTCCGGTTGTGCTCGGTCCGCTCGTTGCGCCACGTGTTGTAGCCGAGGCTGCTCAGTGCCACCACCAGGCTGATGAGGGCCACGGAATTATTGCGTAGTTGCTCACGAAACGTCGGCATCCCGTGGATTCTAACGCCTCACGCGCCGGCACTACCTCCCGGGCGATGATAGCGCTACCATGGTGGGCGGCTCAAACCGGGCTCCATGGCGGGGCGTGGCCCTCGAGGCAGCGCAAACGATGAGACATCCGATCCGGCTCATGATCGCACCCGCTCACGGCGTTCTCCTCGTCCTCCTTGCGGGGGCGCAACTGTGCTCGGCGCAGGAGGTCACGTTGGCTCCCTTCAAGCCGAGTGGGATCTACAGTCTGGGTGAGCGAGCCGGATGGACGGTGTCGGCGGCGCCGGGAGCCGCATCGAACGGGGCCTACACCTACACCGTCAGGAAGAACGATCTGGACGTCATCAAGACCGGCAAGCTCGACCTTGCCGACGGACCCGGATCCATCGAAGTGACTCTCGCAGAGCCTGCAATGCTGTACGTGCAGATCCTGCCCGCCTCCGGCGCATCGAAGGACGCAGCATCCGGTGCGCCCAGGCAGATCGTCGCTGGCGCGGCCGTCGCTCCCGAGAAGCTGCTGCCATCGGTACCGCGCCCCGCCGATTTCGATCGCTTCTGGAGCTCGCAGATCCAGCAGCTGCAGCGGGTTCCGCCCAACCCCGTCCTGGCGCCCGGTGCGAGCGGTGCGGCAGGAGTCGACTATGCCACCATCACGATGGACCACATCCATGGCGGGCACGTGCACGGCCAGCTCGCGAAGCCCGCCGGCGCCGGGAAGTTTCCCGGCCTCGTCATCTTCCAATGGGCCAGCCCGCCCTACCCCCTGCAGAAGGTCTGGGTGACCGACCGCGCCGCGGAGGGCTGGCTGGCACTCAACATCGAGCCGCACGACGTTCTCCCGGATCAGCCGGCGTCGTACTACGAAGCGCTGCCGGCGCAGCTGAAGAACTACCAGACGATAGGCATCGACGACCGCGACCGGAACTATTTCCTGCGGATGTATCTCGCCGATTACCGCGCCGTGGAGTATCTCGCGAGCCGCCCGGATTGGGACGGCAAGACACTGATCGTCATGGGGACGAGCATGGGCGGCCAGCAGAGCCTGTGCACGGCGGGCCTCAACCCGCGGGTCACCGGCCTCATCGTGAACGAGCCTGCCGGCGCGGATGCGAACGGGCCGTTGCACGGCCGCGCGGCGGGCTATCCGAACTGGCCGTCGGACAATCCCCGGATCATGCGCACCGCGCAGTATTTCGACACCGTCAACTGCGCCGCGCACATAAGGGTTCCGTCCCTGGTCGCCCTGGGATTCGTGGACACGATCGCGCCGCCAGCTGGCATCTGGGCGGCGTTCAATCAGATCCGCGGACCGAAGGAGGCGGTGCCGATGATCGACTCGCCGCACAACAATTTCGCGACACCCGAGCAGCAGCGTCCCTACACGCGCCGCTCGGCGCAGTGGCTGGCAGTGCTGGTCAAGGGCGGCAAGGCGCTGCCGGCCGCCGACGAAGCGAGCCCCCGCACCGACCCGAACTCCCTTCTGGCCCACAGGCAGCTTCTGGAGAAGGCCCGGCTGGGCCGCATCGACGTCTACTTTCTCGGCGACTCGATCACACGGCGGTGGGGTGCGGGAGATGATCAGTACAAGGATCTCCTGGCCAACTGGACACGCAACTTCTCCGGCTGGAACGCCGCAGACTTCGGCTGGGGCGGCGACACGACTCAGAACATTCTCTGGCGCCTCGAGCAGGGTGAGCTCGATGGCGTGAATCCGAAGGTGATCGTGCTGATGGCAGGAACGAACAACGTGGGCAAAGCAGGTGCTCTGAAGTGGACGGGTGCCGCCGCCACCGCAACTGCCGTGGACGTAACGAAAGGGGTGCGTGCCATTCTCGATCTGTGTCGCAAGAAGGCGCCGCACACGAAGATCGTCCTGATGGGCATCACGCCACGCAACGACGACATCGCCATGATGCCCGTGATCGATGCGATCAACTCCCGGATCGGGAAATTCGCCGACGGCGGCACGATCCGCTACCTGAACATCAACGAGCGGCTCGCCGATGCAGGCGGCCGGCTCCACGAGGGCGTGACGAACGCCGACAAGCTGCATCTGGCCGCCAAGGGATACCAGGTCTGGGCCGATGCCCTGAAGCCGGTGCTCGGCGAATGGCTTGGGCCGCCGGCGACGGTGGATTCCGCGCCGCCGCCGACCAGCGACCCCAGCGCGACGGCGAGTCGCTGAGCGTCGCGGCTTATCTCGGTGGCGAACCCTGCGAGAACCAGGTGCGCACCAGGTCAAGGTTGCTCTGCAGCAGTTGCCGCGGAATGGCGTCGGCGGTGGGTTCTGCTGGCACGTCCCGTGTATCGAGCACCGCATCGATCTGTTGCCGCGAGCTTCGGTTCAACATCCAGTTCATCGAGGGCTCCAACTCCTTCGATGCCGCAGTGGGCTTCGGGAGGCGCAGTTCTGCGAACTGCGATGTGCAGCCACCAACGAATGCGCGTAGATCGATTTCCGCGCTGACGCCGCGTCCGCCGCGTGTGGTGAATGCGCCCATTAGCGGAGAGATGAAGTCCGCGCCGGGCGGCCACGGCGGAGCGCCCTCGAAGACGACGTTCTGAGGATGGATCACTCGTGCGTCAGCCGGACCAGCCGGACCTGTCACGCCTGCCCGGGCACCCCCCGCCGGTCCTGTCACGCCTGCCGCGCCAGCACCACCCGCCGGCCAACAGATGTAGCCGTTCCCGTTGGTTGGCGAATTGTCCAAGATCAACACGCGCACCTGGGCCTCGGTGATGTAACAGTCGGAAGCGTCCTGGTACGCGTTCACGCACGCACCGGGTGCCTCAGCCGTACGGATCATCCGCGCTTGACGCAACTGCTGAATGATCTGCGCGAGCGCAAGCGTGCCGCTGGCCTCGATGTAACCTCCGTCGCCAAGGCGGTCCCAGATTCCCTGGGGGCGTAGCTTGTCGTACCAGTGGCCCGCGGGCGGTTGAGCCATTTTGACGACTCCCGCCGGACTGATGTACGGAAAGCGGGCGCTGTTGTGAACCGCCTGGGCAAGAGTCAACGACCCGGTCGCCAGGTCTGCGGAGAGCAGGTCGAAGGAATCCGTGCGGGCCAGCCGGAAATTCGCCTGCATCACGAGCTGGCCCGCCTGCAGCGCGGTGGAGTTCAGCGCGAGCGACGGCAGCGGTTCCCCGCCCGCCGCATAGAGCGAGGTGAACGCCTGCTGCCACGGGTTCCGTCGACTCGCGTCTGTCGCGCTGCAGCGGCGCAGCAGCTCGTCCCAGTCGCGCTGCCATACTTCCTCCAGACCGCGAGACCGGTCCCAGGCGGCCACCGGTACCGGCAGGAATCGCTGCAGCAGATCCGGAAACACCATCATCCCCACGACGGTGGCAAGATGATCCTGTCCAGTGAAGCGGTCAGCTGCCCTGCGCACCGAGCGGCACCCGCGGCCATCCGCAGGAGCCCTGCGCGTGAGGTCCAGGGTGGTCACGAATGCGGCCGCTCCGAGGCTTCCCCCGGAAACTGCGCTGATGACGAATACATTGTCGGCAAACTTCCGGGAGCTGGCATGCGCCTCGTCTTCGAGCTTGCCGAGCGCCGACGTCGTCCAATAGGCCGCACGCGAGGCGCCACCTGCCGAGGCAATGAATATCACCGGTGCGGCGCGATCCGGTCTGTGTCCCTGCCACTGCGAAAACAGGGCCGCAAGCTCCTGACGCTGGGCGTTCTGCACGCCGGCGACCGGAGGGGCGACTGCATGGTTCTCGTTCCAGGACCAGAACGCGAACAGCGCCACGACTGCGATCCACGCCACGCTCGGCACGCCCCATGACTTTGGCAGGTAGGTGAGCACGAACCCGCCGAATATCGTCCATGACATGAGCGCCAGCAGCACCAGCGCGGGTGCCCCGATCGGGCGCGCGACCTGCTCCATGGCGGATGGAATCCCGAGCAGCAGGCCAAACGACAGGAGGAACAGGCAGACGATGAAAATCCAGGCGCTGCCCGTGAGGCCGTCGAAGTGCTCGACATTCTCCCGACCGCGCATGTTCCAGCGGTTGACCCACTCGTGGCCCAGCCGGTGGGCGACCTGGCGACGGAACACGAGCCCGACGAACACCAGCGCGCACGAAACGAGCAGCACACTGCCGAGCCACCACAGCTCCCGGTTGAAGACCAGGACAAGCGCCACAGGCAGGCCCGCTATGACGGCGAGCGCCCGCGGCAAGTACCTGGTGACACGCGTTGCAAAGCCCGCGGAGCAGCACACTCCGACCAGATCTGGCTGGAAGCGCCGCCCCACCAGCAGCCTGGCGACGTACCACGCCGAGATCATCCACAGGAGGTAGCCGGCCTCGAATGAGAACGCCTGCGAGATGATGTGGCCGATGTCGCGGCTGCTGTCCCGGCCGCCGTTGTCGAATGCGAGCAGGGCCTCGCGCGCCTGCGGCACGAGCAGCAGGACGAGATCGCCCAGGATCACTGTCGCGAGCGGAAAGAAGCACAGCCAGAGAATGCGGGCGAGGTAGATGACGCGCGGAATGCCGTCCTGAGTTGCCGGCTCACTCCCTGGCTGCGCGTTTGGGCCCAGCGGCTCTACGCTGCTCATGCTTCGTTCCCTTGCAGGTGAGGCGCCGTCGGCCTCGAGCGCGACTATATTCCCTCTTGCAAACTAGCGCTGCCAGAGAATTCCGGGGGCCTCGAGCGGAACGGCTACGCCGGCATGCTGCGGGACGATGCGCACGGAGTAGTCCGCGGCGGGGCGCGCTGCTGAGACCTGCGCCTCATACGCGTACGCGTGTTCGGTGCCGACGAGAGGCCGCAGGCGCCGCATCTGCTCCCACACCGGCGCGTGTCCTTCGATCGCCTCCGCATAGACCTCGACGCGCACGGCATCCGTGTCGAGAGCGTCGAGATACACCTGCGCCTCGAACCGGTGTTGGTCGGCGTCGGTGTGAACATTCACGGCGCCGATTCGGATTCCGTTCCATCTGTGCGCCAAAGTGCGCTGCCATTCGGCAATCTTCTGCGCCGCCGCGGCATTGGCGGTGGCGCGCTCGCGGTACGACCTTGCGGCCGGAACGTAGAACTTCTCCGTATATTCACGCACCGCACGGTTGGCGGAGAAGCGTAACGTCAGCTGCGCCATGCTCGCGCGGATCCGGGCCAGCCAGGCGGGCGGAATCCCCTGACTGTCGCGATCGTAGAACTGCGGAACCACTTCGTTTTCGAGCAGCCGATACAGCTGTTGCGCCTCGAGGGCGTCCCAATGCGGATCCTCGCCATGCTCCTGCCCGTCTCCCAGCGCCCAGCCCACCTGCGGCGTGTAGGCCTCCGCCCACCAGCCGTCCAGCTCCGACAGGTTGATGCCGCCGTTGACCAGCACCTTCATGCCGCTGGTGCCGCTGGCCTCCCAGGGCCGGCGCGGCGTATTGAGCCAGACGTCCGCTCCCTGCACCAGCCGTTCCGTCAGCATCATGTCGTAATCGCTCAGGAAGATCACATGTTGCCGGGCCCCGGAGTCGCGGATGAAGCGTATCCACTGACTGATCAGCTCCTGGCCCGGCGCGTCCGCAGGATGCGCCTTGCCGGCGAGAATCAGCTGCACCGGGCGTTGCGTATTGCCCAACAGGCGCAGCAGCCGCTGCGGATCGTGCAGCAGCAGGTTCGGCCGCTTGTAGGTCGCAAAGCGGCGCGCGAAGCCGAGCGTCAACACGTCGGGATCGAAGATGTGCCGGGCGCTCTCGACTTCGGCGGGCGTGGCGCCGGATGCCATCAGGTCGCGCGACAACCGTTCGCGGGCGTATTCGATCAATTTCTTGCGCGCCGCGTTGCGGAACTCCCAGAGGTTCGCGTCAGGAATGCTGCGCAGGCCCTGCTCGGGCGAGCCGTCCTTGCCGTGCCAGCGATCCGCGCCGCAGAACCGCGTCCACAGCCTGTCGGCGTCCGCTCCAACCCAGGTCGACGTGTGAACGCCGTTGGTGACGTGCCCGACGGGCAGCTCAAGCGCTGGCCAACGGGGGAACAGCGACTGGAACAGGCCCCGGCTGACCGTTTCGTGCAGGCGACTCACCGCATTGACGGCGCCGCTGCCCCGGATCGCAAGATAGGCCATGTTGAAGCTCTCGGACGCATCGCTCGGGTTCTGCCGCCCCAGGCCGAGCAGCGTCTCGGTGGAGACACCGAGCTTCGTGCGGGCGTAGTCACCGAGCACGGTCGTGATGAGATCCGGGGCGAACCGGTCAAAGCCGGCGGCCACCGCCGTATGCGTCGTGAAGAGATTGCCGGCGCGCGTTGCTGCCAACGCGACATCGAAGGGCTGGCCGGTCGAGACCATGAAGCTGCGGGCACGCTCCAGCACGGCGAACGCCGCATGTCCTTCGTTGAGGTGGCAGACCTCCGGATCGAGGCCGAGCGCGCGCAGCAAGCGCCACCCGCCGATGCCGAGCACCACCTCCTGCATCAGGCGCAGATACGCCCCGCCACCGTAGAGCTCGCTGGTGATGCCGCGGTACGCCGGATAGTTCGCGACATCGTTGCTGTCCAGCAGATACAGCTTCACGCGCCCCACCTGCACCTGCCAGGCGCGCAGCCAGATCGAGTGGCCGGGAAGATCCAGCTGCAGACGCAGCCACTCACCGTTGGGCGCGCGCAGCGGCACGAGCGGCAACTGCCCCGGATCGTTGTATGGATACATCGCCTGCTGCGCGCCATCCTTGTCGATGACCTGGCGAAAGTAGCCTTGCTGGTACAGCAGCCCGACGCCCACTACCGGCACGTTCAGATCGCTCGCCGCCTTCAGCTGGTCGCCGGCCACGTTGCCCAGGCCGCCTGAGTAGATGGGCAAGGCCTCGCTCAACATGAACTCCATGCTGAAATAGGCGATGCAGTTGAGGGGCGGCTGCGCGTAAGCCTCCTGAAACCAGGCGGTTCTCTGCTCGGCCTCGCGCTTCGTGCGCCGCAGCTCTTCGACTTTGTCGCGGAATCCGGGGTCCGCCGACAGGCGCTCGATCTGCTCGCGGGAAGCGGTTCGCAACACCGCCCAGGGACTGTTCGTGAGCTCCCAGAGGACCGGATCGAGGCGCCGCCAGAGCTCATCCCCCGAGTGGTTCCAGGCCCACCGCAGATCCAGCGCCAGCTCGGCGAGCAGCCTGAATCCCTCGACCTCCGTGGGGAGTGCCCTGAACAGTCCGCTGCTCGCTTCTGTCTGGTCGCTCATGTCGTGGCGGCTCCAAGAGCATCGGTGACTATGGACTGGGCTTCGGTGATGATCCGCTGCAGGTGTTGCGTGCCGCGGAAGCTCTCGGCGTAGATCTTGTAGATGTTTTCGGTTCCGGAGGGCCGCGCTGCAAACCAGCCGCTTTTCGCCTCGACCTTCACGCCACCGAGCGCGGCCCCGTTGGCGGGCGCCGTGGTGAGGATCCGTTCGATCCTCTCGCCGGCCAGCTCTGTAGAGCGGATCTGCTGGGCCGAAAGCCCGGATAAGAGCTTTTTCTGCGCAGGCGTTGCAGGTGCCTCCACGCGGTCGGCAACCGGCTCGCCGAGCTCGCGCGCAAGCCCCGCGTAGATCTCGCCGGGATCGCGTCCGGCGCGTGCGGTGATCTCCGCGGCGAGCAGGCCCGGGATGATGCCGTCCTTGTCCGTCGTCCAGACGGACCCGTCACGGCGCAGAAATGAAGCACCCGCGCTCTCCTCGCCGCCGAATCCGAGAGCGCCGCTCACGAGCCCCTCGACGAACCACTTGAAGCCCACCGGCACCTCGTAGAGGCCGCGCCCCAGTTTCGCGGCCACCCGATCGATCAGGCTGCTGCTCACCATGGTCTTACCCACACCGGCAGCCGGGCTCCAATGCGGACGATGACGGAAGAGATGATCGATGCAGACCGCAAGATAGTGATTCGACGGGAGCAGACCGGAGCTGCGCGTGACGATGCCGTGGCGATCGTGGTCCGTGTCGCAGCCGAAGGCGATGTCGAACCGGTCCGTCAGTCCGGTCAGCCGCCGCATCGCATACGGCGAGGACGGATCCATCCGGATGCGGCCATCCCAATCCAGCGTCATGAAACGGAACGTCGGATCGATCTCATCGCTCACGACGGCGAGGTTGAGTCCATAGCGCGCGGCGATCGGCCCCCAGAAGTGGACTCCGGCGCCCCCGAGCGGATCCACTCCGAGGCGCAAGCCCGCGCCGCGAATCACTTCCATGTCGATGACGTTGCCGAGATCGCTGACATATGCGTTGAGATAGTCATGCCGGTGCGTCGTCGGCGCACACAGGGCTTTCTCGAGAGGCATCCTCTTGAGCTCCCTGAGAGCGCCCTTGAGCAGTTCGTTGGCCCGGACCTCGATCCATCGAGTGACATCGCCGTCTGCCGGACCGCCATTCGGGGGGTTGTACTTGAAGCCGCCGTCGCTGGGCGGGTTATGCGAGGGAGTGATGACCACGCCATCGGCGAAACCCGCGGAGCGATCGCGGTTGTACGTGAGAATCGCGTGCGAGAGAACCGGGGTCGGGGTGTACTCGTCATCCTGCGCGAGCATGACCTCGACGCCATTGGCCGCGAATACTTCCAGCGCGCTCGCCGATGCCGGTACCGAGAGCGCGTGCGTGTCGATACCGAGGAACAATGGGCCCGTAATGCCCTTTTGCGCCCGGTATTCGCAGATCGCCTGGCTGATCGCCAGCACATGTCCCTCGTTGAACGTGCGGTCGAAGGCCGAGCCGCGGTGCCCGGACGTGCCGAAGGCAACCCGTTGCGCGGGCACGGAAGGATCCGGATGCTCGCTGTAGTACGCTGTGAGCAGCCTGGGGATGTCCACCCGGGCCACTTCCGTGGCCGGCTTGCCGGCCAGAGGACTGTTCTTCATAGCGCTATTGTGAACCCCATTTGCTGCGGATAGCCCCGACTATGACTAATGAATCCTTTCCGATCGACCTGAGCGCGCTGCAGCCGCTGCGCCTCGATCCGGCCGCGACCGCGCTGACCGACGCCCAGAAGGCGACGCTCAAGCAGAACATCCAGCTCTGCCGCGACACCATCGTCTTCTTCACGGCCCTGGCCGGCGCCAAGGGCCTTTCAGGGCACACCGGCGGAGCCTACGACACCGTTCCGGAACTGATGATCGTCCGCGCGTTCATCGCTAACGGCGCGCCCATCGTGCCCATCTTCTATGACGAGGCGGGTCACCGGGTGGCGACCCAGTATCTGCTGAGCGTGCTCAACGGTGCCATGCCCGCCGAGAAGCTGCTGCACTACCGGGAGTACGGCAGCGGCTTGCCGGGCCACCCGGAGAAGCGGCTGACGCCGGGCGTCGAGTTCAGCTCCGGCCGGCTGGGGCACCTGTGGGCGTTCTGCAATGGGGTGGCGATGGCCAATCCCGGCAAGGCCGTCGTACTGCTCGGCTCGGACGGCAGCGAGATGGAGGGCGACAACGCCGAGGCCGCGCGCCTGGCCGTGGGCAAGCGCCTCAACGTGAAGGTCCTCATCGACGACAACAACGTCACGATCGCAGGGCATCCGCAGGAATACATGATCGGCTACGACCTCACCCGGACGCTCGCCGGCTACGGCATGCAAACCGAGACGACGATGGGCGAGGATCTCGACGCACTGTTCGTCGACCTGGCGCGCGCGTTCTCGGACGCCCTGCCGCGTGCCCTGGTCATCAAACGCCCGATGGCTCCCGGGATCGAAGGGGCGCAAGGCAACCCGAAGGCGCACGACGTACTGGAGGTCGAGACGGCCATCCACTACCTGCGCAAGCGCGGCGGCTATGAGCGCGCGATCGCGATGCTCCAGGCCGCGAAGCCCGGGAAGAGCCCGCTGACCTACCGGGGATCCTCCGGCGCCGGCAAGAACCGGGACGACTTCGGCAAGATCGTCAACGGGATTCTCGATGGGATGAGCGAGGCCGAGCGGCTCGCGAGCGTGCGGGTCTTCGACAACGACCTCGAGGGGTCCTGCGGCCTGCACCACATCCGCAAGCAGCATCCGGAGGTATTCGTGCGCGGCGGCATCATGGAGCGCGGCAACTACTCCGCTGCCGCAGGATTCGGCTCAACCGCGGGCAAGCAGGGCATCTACGGAACGTTCAGCGCATTCCTGGAGATGTGCGTCAGCGAGATCACGATGGCGCGGCTCAACTTCTCCAATGTGCTGGCGCACTTCAGCCACAGCGGCGTCGACGACATGGCAGACAACACCTGCCACTTCGGCATCAACAGCCTGTTCGCCGACGGCGGAGTCGCTCCGAGCCACGGCGAGGACACGACACGCCTGTACTTCCCCGCCGACCAGCATCAGTTCGCCGCCTGCGTGCGCACGATCTTCAACGATCCCGGCCTCAGGTTCGTATTCACGACCCGCGCGGCCGTGCCCGACATCCTCGATGAAGGCGGCAAGCCGCTCTATCAGGGCAAGCCGTTCGAGCCGGGGAAGGATCACATCGTCCGCGCAGCCCCTGCCGGCGGCGGCTACGTCGTTGCGACAGGAGAAATCCTCTACCGCGCCCTCGATGCCGTCATCACTCTGCAGGAGCGCGGCGTGAAGGTGGGCCTGATCAACAAGTCAACGATCAACATCGTCGACGCCGCCATGATGCAGCGGCTGGCAGGCGCGCCCTTCGTGCTCGTCGCGGAAGGCTGGAACCTCAAGACCGGGCTGGGCAGCCGCTTCGGCAGCGCATTGCTGCAGGCCGGATTCAAGGGCCGTTACGACCACATCGGCACGCACAAGGAAGGCTGCGGCGGGCTCTGGCAGCAGGTCGGCCACCAGGGCCTCGACCCTGAAGGAATCCTCCGCGCGGTGCAGGCGCTGATCTGAAGGCCTGCACGCGCGGAGCACGAGTCTTCGAGCGTCAGCCGCGATCGGCCTTCATCGCCTTGGCACGCGCCTTCGCCATGTCGAGGGCGGCATCCGCCTGATCCTTGCACGCCTTCTGCGCGTTGCCAGAGAGCGCTTCGCACTTCTCCAGCGCGACCTTGTTGTCGCCTTCCGCCTGCGTCACCGCGTTGTCCGCAGCGGCGTCGGCGCTCTTCGCGTCCGCCTTCCCCTGGGCTTGCGCGGCATCCTTGTTCGCCGCAGCGTCGGCTTCAGCCAGCTTCTCGTTCGCCTTGACGTCCTTTTCCGCAGCGGAATCGGCGGCCTTGGCCACATCGCTGTCGACCTTGGCGGGCGACTCCGCCTTGTTGCAGCCACCGGCCGCCAACAGGGCTGCCGCGGTCAGTGTCCAGAATAGTGTTGCCCTCATCGTCGCTCTCCCCATGTTGTGTTTGCGGAACCACCGGGCCTGGCGTTCAGGCCGGTGCCCAGCGCTACCGGGGCTTTAGCAAGCGGCGTGCCGCAAGGAGGGTCGAGCGCGCCCGGGGCGGCAGGCGCGCCAAGGGGCGAACACCTGCCGGCAATGCAGTTGGGAGTCAGTGTGCGGAAGTCTCGAGCTTTTCCACGACCCGGCCGTCGCCGAAGCGCACGATCCAGACCATCGGCAAGGGCCACGAGGAGTAGCGGTACTCGAGGCGGCCGGCGGCCGACTCCGACCGGCCCTGGGGCTTCCCCAACACGCCGGCGACCCGATCCTGCGTGTCGCCGACGTTGACGCGCGCGAACGCCATGGTGAGGCTGTGAGCGCGGGAGAACACATACATGGCCGGACCTATGATCAAAAGGACCAGCACCAGTGCGATGGGCTTGAAATGCGACATGCGAAAAAACCAGGCCTCTAGGTCACGACTTCGACGATCTGGATGATGGGCCTGGCGTTGGTGTAGTTGGGCACATCGGCGACGATTTCCGCAGCATGCGGCCCAAAGGCCTTCTGAAAGGCCTCTACGGAGTCGAATGTCAGGTACCCGATCGCCGCGTAGGTGGGCTTCGATCCGGGCTCCCCGCCGCTCAGGCCCTTCTCGGCCGCCACCGCCTTGCAGGCCGCGCCGCACTTCTTCTGCACCATGGGCAGGTGCTTGCCGGTGTAGTACGCCATGTCGAACTTCGTATCGGCACCGTAGGGATAGAAAACGATCACTTTGACCATGGCAGCTCCTGTGCGCGCAGAGGAAGGACAGACGGGACTTGAGGCAGTGTGCCGGGGGGATGCCCTCAAATCCACCCGAGCGGAGTTGCGATCCATCGGACAGCTCTATTGACCGATACGTACAAACGATATATCGTTTGTACCTCGACCCCTCACTTCAGGCAGATATTTCATGTTTCACCATACCCCCTTCGGCCGCTTCGGCGGCTCGCCTTTCCACTGCGGTCCAATGCGGCGCGGCGGGCGCCGAGGCGAGCGCGGTGGCCGTGGCCCCGAGGAATCGTTGGCCGAGGGCTCTCACTTCTTCGGACGCGGAGGCTTTGGACGCGGCGGGTTCGGTCGCGGCGGCGGCGGGCGCATCTTCGGGCCCGGCGATCTGCGCCTCATTCTCCTGGCCCTCGTCGCCGAAAAGCCCAGTCATGGATATGAGCTCATCAAGGCCGTCGAGCAGAAATTCGGGGGCGGCTATTCTCCGAGTCCGGGCTCCGTCTATCCGACGCTGACGCTGCTCGAGGATCT
>FTJO01012344.1_pt1 | contig 18407 bp, 11 predicted proteins | sample 1658761 | NCBI WGS metagenome assembly FTJO01 (sample SAMEA3914852, study PRJEB12502) | metagenome | biome: forest; material: soil | place: USA | collected 2011-06-22 | depth 0.3 m | reverse complement strand
CATCCGTGGCTGATGCCCGACTTCTGGCAGTTTCCCACCGGCTCCATGGGACTGGGCCCTATCAGCGCGATCTACCAGGCGCGCTTCATGCGATATCTGCACCATCGCAAGCTCGCTGACACTGCCGGGCGCCACGTCTGGGGCGTGTTCGGCGACGGCGAGATGGATGAACCTGAATCGGTCGCGGCACTCACGCTCGCCGCCCGTGAGAGACTCGACAATCTCACCTTCGTGATCAATTGCAACCTGCAGCGGTTGGATGGGCCGGTCAGGGGGAACGGCCAGATCATCCAGGAACTCGAGGCGCTCTTCAGGGGCGCAGGCTGGAATGTCATCAAGGTTCTGTGGGGCTCGGACTGGGATGCGCTCTTCGCCCGCGACGATCAGCATGCGCTGCTGAGATGCTTTGCCAATACGGTGGATGGCCAATACCAGACCCTGGGTGCGAACGACGGAGCGTATAACCGCGCACACTTCTTCGGGCTCGATCCGGAATTACGGCGGTTGGTCGCGCACATGTCGCCCGAGGACATCAATGGCCTGAAGCGCGGCGGCCATGACTTCCGCAAGCTCTATGCGGCATTTCACGAGGCCCGTGCTCACACCGGCCAGCCGACGGTCATTCTGGCAAAGACCAAGAAAGGTTACGGCATGGGCGCGGCTGGCGAATCACGCATGACCTCGCACCAGGAGAAGAAGCTCGATGTCGCCGCTCTGACCGAATTCCGCGATCGGTTCCAGTTGCCGCTCACCGATCAGGACACCGCCGAGTTGCGCTTCCTGCGGCCCGCCGAGGACAGTCGAGAGATGCGCTATCTCAAAGCGCGGCGGGCGCAGCTGGGAGGTTATCTGCCGGCACGCTCTGCCGATACGCCAAACCTTGCGGTTCCTGCAATCGAGAGCTACGCGCGCTTTGCGCTCGAGGCGGACGGCAAGGAGATGTCGACCACCATGGCAGCAGTTCGCATCCTCACGAATCTGCTGCGCGACCCGGGACTCAAGACACGGATCGTGCCAGTCGTCGCAGACGAGGCCCGCACGTTCGGCATGGCCAGTCTGTTCAAGCAGATTGGCATCTATTCTCCCGCCGGGCAGCTATATGAGCCGGAGGATGCGGGCTCCTTGTTGGCGTATCGCGAATCCGCGCAAGGACAGCTGCTGGAGGAGGGAATCACGGAAGCCGGCGCCCTGTCTTCATGGATAGCCGCGGCCACCGCGTACAGCGCGCATGGCATCTCGTTGCTACCGTTCTATATCTACTACTCGATGTTCGGATTTCAGCGGGTCGGTGACCTGATTTGGTCCGCGGCCGACCAGCGTGCGCGAGGATTCCTGCTGGGCGCCACAGCCGGACGGACGACGTTGGGTGGCGAAGGGCTGCAGCACCAGGATGGCGCCAGCCATGTGATGGCAGCCACCGTTCCGAATTGCAGGGCCTACGATCCGGCCTTTGCCTGCGAGCTGGCGGTCATCATCGATCATGGGATGCGGCGCATGCTCTGCAGCGCCGCCGATGAGTTCTACTACATCACGCTCATGAACGAGAATTACCCACAGCCTTCGCTCCCCGCGGATTCCGCGGCTGGAATCATCAAAGGTCTCCATCGCCTGAGCGCTCCCGTCGGCGATTCCCCTGTCCTTCACCTCGTGGGTTCAGGCGCGATACTGCGCGAGGTCATCGCCGCTGCGGAGTTATTAAGAGCAGATTGGAGTATTTCAGCCACAGTCTGGAGCGCGACCAGCTTCACCGAGCTCGCCAGAGAGGCGCGGGAGGTGCAGCGATGGAACCGCCTGCACCCGCAGGAGCCGCCTCGAACCAGCTACGTAGCGCAATGCCTGAACGACGGGCTGCCCATCGTCGCCGCGACGGACTATGTATGCGCTTATCCCCAGTCCGTTGCTCCCTACCTCGGGACACGCATGGTCTGTCTCGGCACCGATGGGTTCGGCAGAAGCGATACCCGTGCGGCCCTCAGGAGCTTCTTCGAGGTGGACCGGCATCACTTGGCCGCGGCTGCTTTGCACACTTTGGCGCGCGACGGCGCAATTCCCTCGGCAACCGTCGCGGCCGCGATCAGACGCTATGCCATCAAAGCCGATGAGTCCGCGCCCTGGCTGAACTAGCGCGGTCTAACGACGAATCACGGACCCCGCGCGTGTTCCGGTGAGCTTCCCGTCCAGGAGCGTCAGGCGTCCATTGACGATGACGTGTCTCATCCCCAAAGCGAGTTGATTGGGCTCGAACGTGCTGGCCGTCTCTCCGAACTTGTCAGGATCGAAGATCGCAACATCGGCGCAGTGACCCGGCCGCAGGACACCCCTGTCCTCGATACCGAGGATCTGCGCAGGCATTGCAGTCAGGCGGCGCACAGCTTCGGCCACCGAGAAGAAGCCCCGCTCGCGCACTGCAAACCGGTAGAAGAAGGCCGCCCAGCTGTAGGCTCCGTGGAACTCCGACTTGGCCAGCGGACCCGTGGTGCAAAGAGTCGTCGCGTCCGAGCCCGGGACGCAGCGGCCATTTGAGAAGGCCAGCTGTTGGTCATCCCCGTCGTAGATGCGCGCGATGACCATCGGCGGGCGTTGAGCTTCCAGACTGCCAGCGAGCAGATCGAGAGCCGCCTCACCGGGCGACTGAGCACGGCGAGCCGCGATCTCCTCGAAGCTCAAGCGCGCATATTCCGGAAACACTGTGTTGTCGAGGAGCACGAGCCGCTGCCAGTTGCCGCTTGCGGTCACGATGCTCTTGTACTGGAGGATTCTGTCGCGGACGTCCCGCTGCTGCAGCAGCTTGCGCAATTCGTCCGGCCGGTCCTCGTTCAGCCATGGAGGCAACATTGCGTGCAGGAAAGTGAGTCCGAACAATCGCGTATGCATGTCGAACGCGACGTCCTGTCCCGCGCGCACTGCCGCATCAACGAGATCCACGCAATGCTCGCAATCCTTGCGTCCTCCACGCGGAAGCAGATGCGAGATCTGCAGTTTGACATCGGTCGCGCGGGCCGTCTCGAGCGCCTCCTGGACAGCCCCTACCGAGCCACCATCGCGGAATCTGGTATGCGTCGCGTACAACCCGCCGCGGCGTCTGACGATTGTGCACAGCTCGACGACCTCCTCGCGGGAGGCGCCGGCTTCCGCGGCATATTCGAGCCCTGTCGAGAGCCCAAAGGCTCCCGCCTCCATCGCCTCCTCCAGATTCCGGCACATCTCGCGCAACTCGGATGGGTCGGCCGGGCGCGCCTGCAGTCCGAGAGCCGACATTCGCAGCTGCCCGTTCGGTACCAGGGATAGCACGTTCACGGCGGGCTGCGCCTCATCGAGCCGGTCGAAGTACTCTCCCGCGCGCTCCCACGTGAGTTCCAGATCGTCGCTGATGCCGTAGATGGCACGCCGGGCCAATTGCTTGTTATAGAGAGGAAAGCAACCGTGACCACAGTTGCCCAGCACTTCCAGCGTGACTCCCTGATGAATAGCGCTCTCTGCGCGGGGATCGACCAGCAGCGTGTAGTCGGAATGACTGTGAATATCGATGAATCCGGGCGCGACGATGAGACCGCCGGCATCGATGTCAACGACCCCGCGCGCGCGTACCGGGCCTATCGAATCGATCCGATCGCCGCAGACGGCGATATCCGCGCGCACCGGCTCCCCTCCGAGCCCGTCGACTATCAGACCATTGCGGATGACTATATCGGGGGTCATATCCGGCGGCCGGCGCTGCTTCAGCTCGCGGCGCGACTTCGCGTCAGCCTGAGCTCATCGCGAAGCGACTGCGTTGCCCGAGAATCGATGGCGTCCCCCGGCTTCGACAGGATCACTCCATAGTCACGTTCCGCCGCCTCGCGGCTCACGCGCTCCTCCAGTACATCGTTAAGCACGGCCGCGGGGTCTCGGTTCAAGGGGTCTCCCGAACCGCCACCGCCGGCAGAAACGAGTCGGAAGGCGTCTCCGCGGCGTGCCAGGAAGCTCTGCATCGGCATCGTCGGAAGCTCCTCCTCCCCGCCGCTCGCGTGGATGAAGCGATGCGACGAAGGCGCGCCCGGCCATCCGCCGTGAATGCCGTAGGGAGGGTGCTTGCGTCGATCGCTGCGGAGGGAGAAATCAGTGGCAGGGGCGCAGAATTCGTACTCGCGCACGAATGCCAAGCCACCGCGGAATTCGCCGGGACCGCCGCTGTCAGCCACCAGCCCGTACTTGTGGATCATCAGCGGCAGGGTCGCCTCGATCAACTCCACCGGTTGATTCGACAGGTTCGCCGCCGGATTGGAGATACCGTCCAGTCCGTCGCGATGCGCCCGTGCGCCCCAGGTACCGACCAGCACTTCTGTCAGGACGAATGGTTGCCCGTCGATATAGCCGCCCAGCGAGAACAGCGACGGACCTCCTTCGCACCCGGCGATGACACGATCGGGGGCCACGTTTGCCAACGCTCCCATGAGCGCATCAAACACCCGATAGCCGATGACGCCGCGCGCGGCGCACGCAGCGGGGCGTACCGGGTTCACGATGGTGCCGGCGGGCGCGGTGATCTTGATCGGCCGCATGTATCCCTGGCAGTTGGGGATGTCATCCTGGACGATGCAGCGGATCGCGCAGTACGCCGAGGAGTTGACCATCGCGATGGGGCAGTTGATGGCAGCATCGATCTGTGCGGAGGTGCCGCTGAAATCGATCTCGATGTGGTCGTCGAAAATCTCCACGGCCACCTGGATCTGCAGGCGCTGCGGATCTACGCCCACGCCGTCGATATAGTCGACGTTGACGAAGCGGCCCTTCTTCAGTTTCGAGATCGCCGCCCGCATGCGCGACTCCGCGTCCTCCTGCAGCGCCGCCAGATAGGATTTCAGCGGCTCGCGTCCGAACTTCTCCAGCAGCGCGATCAGGCCCTTCTCGCCGGCGGCGCACGCGGCGAGTTGCGCCTTGAGGTCCCCGATCACCTGGATGGGCTGGCGCGTGTTGCGTTCGATGATGCGGAATATGGGCTCCACCGGCCGGCCACGCTCGTACAGTTTGAGCATCGGCAGGCACAGGCCCTCCTGAAAGATCTCCTTGGCATGGATGGCCACGCTACCGGGCGCTATGCCTCCGACATCGCTGTGATGCGCCATCGTGGCGGCGTAGCCGCACAGGCTGCCCTCGAAGAACAAGGGTTTGATGATGTAGATATCGGGAAGGTGCTGCCCACCGGCCGAATAGGGATCGTTGGCGATGAGGACATCCCCGGGCTCGAGCTTGCCCCCGTAGTCGCGCAGCACGACCCGCATCGCGTCCGGAAAGGAACCCAGCTGCACGGCAAGGGTGAGTCCTTGCGCAATGATCAGGCCGTCCTCGTCACACAAGGCCGTGGAGTAGTCCATGCTGTCACGCACTACCGGCGAGTAGGCGCTGCGCATGACGATCAACGCCATTTCATCCGCGACCGCCGCCAGGGCGTGACGCACGACCTCGAAACTGATCGGGTCAATCTCCATTCGCTCGCTCCGGTGAAAAACCGATTTCCACGTTGCCGAAGCGGTCCAGCTCCGCTTTCCAATCCGGCGGCACGACACAGGTGGAATCGTAGTCCTCGATGATCAGGGGGCCCTGCCGCGGGCCGCCGGCCAGATCCGCGCGGATGCCGACTGCGGTCCGGCGCAAGCCGAGTTTGGGGCCGAAGTAGACCTCCCGCTCCTTCATCCTGGCGCTGGCGACGGCTGCCGTAGGGACCGCGGGCCGCACGGTAGATGCAACACGCCCTGCTACGCGAAGATTCACGATCTCCACCGGATCGTTGTCGGAGCGATGCCCATAGGTACGTTCATGCTCCGCGTGAAATGCGGCCACCAGCGCAGCGAGGTCCACGGGCCCCGGATTGACCGGCAACGACAGCTCGTAAGCCTGCCCTGCGTAGCGCAGGTCTGCCTGGCGATGAATGCCGATGCGCTCGGCCCCATATCCGTCCTCGCGCAAAGCACCCACTACTTCGCCCTCGAGGGTGTCGAAGGTACGACCCAGCTCATGCAGATCCGCACGTTCCGTCCGGACGATCCGCGTGCGCATCGCCTCCTGCACCACGTCGGCGTAGAGCAGCCCGAACGCGCTGAAAACTCCGGCGGCCGTCGGAACCAGAACGCGTTGCATCTGCAATGCGCGGGCAATTTCGCAGGCCACGACAGCACCATTGCCACCAAAGGCGTGCAGCACGAACTCGCGCGGATCTCTGCCTCTGTATGTCGAGACGGCCTTCACTGCTCGCGTCATCGTCGCCACGGCCAAAGTCAGAACGCCGTAAGCCGCTTCGTGCAACGGCTTTCCCAGAGGCTTCGCGATCTGCGCTGTCATCACCGCGCGCGCCTTGGCCGAATTCAACGGGACGGAACCGCCGGCAAGCGCCGTGGGATTGATGTAGCCGAGAGTGACCAGGGCATCCGTCAGCGTGGCTTGCTCTCCGCCGCGGTCGTAGCAGACCGGACCCGGTACCGCACCGGCGCTCTGCGGGCCCACCGACACCCGGCCATGCGGGTCGATCCGGATCAGGCTCCCGCCGCCTGCGCCGATCTCCGAGACATCGATGAAAGGCAGCTTGATCGGATAGCCGCTGCCCTTGACCAGCTTGCTCGACAGGTTGATGCCCGCGCCCACTTCGTATTCGGTGGTGCGCGCCGGTGCTCCGTTCTCGATCATCGCGGCCTTCGCGGTCGTACCGCCCTTGTCGAAGCTGATGACCTTGTCCTGCGAGGCGAGGACTGCGATACGCGCAGCAGCCACCACTCCGGCAGCCGGACCCGATTCCACCAGGTAGGCGGGCCTGCGCAACGCCGCTTGGAAGCGCATCACTCCGCCGGCAGAGTTCATGATCTCGATCATGCAACCCACCCCGATGCCGCGCAGCCTCGCTTCCAGGGACAGCAGATAGTTCTTCACTACCGGAGCGATGTAGGCATTCACCACGGCGGTGCTGATTCGCTCGTACTCCCGGATTTCCGGCAAGATGTCCGAGGAGCGGCAGATGTACACCTCCTCGCCCAGCTCGCGCCGCAGGAGCGCTTCGGCTTCAATCTCATGCCGTGGGTTGATGTAGGAATGGAGAAATCCGATCGCGACTGCTCCAACCTGCTCGCGTTTGAAAGTCTGCGCCGCGCTCAGAACGGCGGCGACGTCCAAAGGTGTCCGTACCGAGCCGTCGGCGTTGAGGCGCTCACTCACCTCCAAGCGCAAGCGCCGCGGCACCAGCGGCGGCGGCTTCTCATATTGAATGTCGTACAGGACGGGAATGCGCAAACGCCGCATTTCCAGGACGTCGCGGAAGCCGGCGGTCGTGAGCAGCGCGGTACGGGCACCCTTGAACTCGAGCACCGTGTTGGTTGCGACAGTCGTCGCGTGCACCAGCTGCACGACCGACTCGGGAGCGCAACCGTTCTCCTGCAGCAACGCCGCCAGTCCCGTCGTGATGCCCTCGCTGTAGTCCGGAGGGGTCGACAGAACCTTCTTGACGGCCGAAAATCCGTCCGCGTCCAGCAGAACGAGATCCGTGAACGTGCCGCCGACGTCCACGCCGATTCGTACCCGACCTGTCGCCATGTACTTGAGTCCTGGCAGCGCCGCGAGCCCGTGCTGGGCATTTTGTGTAACGTTACAACAAGGTCTGACCGCATGCAAACGTTGATCCCCGCCCCGCCCGCGGCGGCCGCCGACCGGCTACCAGGCGCGCTGGCGGTTGCCGGCATGTCCATCCTGGAGGTGGATACGCCCGCGCTGCTCCTCGACCTGGAGGCATTGGAGCGAAATCTGGCGCGAATGGCGAACGCGGCCCGAGCGGCCGGCGTCGCCTTGCGCCCGCACGCCAAGACTCACAAGTGCCCCGAGATCGCTCTCATGCAGATAGCCGCGGGGGCCGTCGGAGTGTGCTGCCAGAAGGTCAGCGAGGCGCAGGTCATGGTTGCCGGCGGCGTTCGCGACATTCTGATCAGCAACGAAATTGTCGGTGCGCGCAAGCTCGACCGCCTGGCCCGGCTCGCCGCAACCGCGCGTGTCTCGGTCTGCACCGACGATATCTCCAACGTCGATGAGCTCAGCGCTGCAGCGTGTGCCCATGAGGTGTCGCTGCGGGTGCTGGTGGAGATCGACGTTGGCGCGAGGCGTTGCGGAGTCGCCTCGGTCGAGGCTGCCGTCGCACTCGCGCGGCGCATCGCCTCCTCGCCGGGATTGACCTTCGGCGGCTTACAGGCCTATCGCGGGCCCGCGCAGCACTTGCGCGAGTACGAGGGGCGTCGGCAGGCAATCGCGGAAGCGGTTTCCCGCTGTCGCGACATTCGTGACCGCCTGTTAGCCGAGGGCCTCACGTGCGCGACCATCACGGGTGCCGGCACGGGAACCTTCGACTTCGAGGCAACAAGCGGCGTCTACACGGAAATCCAGCCGGGCTCGTACGTATTCATGGACGCGGACTACCGGCGCAACCGCAACGCTTCCGGCGGTGCGTTCGAGGAGTTCGAACAGAGCCTTTTCGTACTGGCGACCGTCATGAGCAACGCGCTCGACAACACTGCCGTTGTGGATGCGGGCATGAAGGCGCTGAGCGTCGACAGCGGAATGCCCCTGGTCGCGGGAATTCCGTCAGCACGCTACGTGCGTGCCTCGGACGAGCACGGCACTCTGGAGCTGGCCGGCTCCCTGAGTCTGGGTGACAAAGTCCGTCTCGTGCCCGGCCACTGCGATCCGACCGTCAATCTGCACGACTGGTACGTCGGCATGCGCGCCGACCGGGTCGAGGCCGTGTGGCCGGTCGCCGCTCGCGGGCCGGGATTCTAGCTGCGAGCTCACTGTCATCGAACACTGTGCATCCACCTTCGAATCTGTGGAGCGAGCGTCCAGACGATGCCTCCCAGGGCCCCGGACAGCAGCGCGAGGACTCCAAAGAACTCGCGATAACGAGCGAACACCACCGCCGCGGCCGAGTGGACGGCTACTGCGGAGCGGCCCGCGATTCCCGCCGAGAGGAAGTTTCCAATCGCTACGGAGAGCATCCACAGCCCCATCATGAAGCCGACCAGCCTTGCCGTGGTGAGCTTCGTCGTCGCTGACAGTCCTACCGGCACGATGAGCAGGTCCCCGATCGCAAACAGCCCGTAGAGTACCAACAACCACACGAGCGGCACGCTCACACTACCGTCGGCGGGCAACATCCCGATGAACACGGCGGCGTAGCCGGCGCCCAGGAACAACAGTGACAGCGCGAATTTCACGGGGGTCGACGGATTGAGATGGCGCCGCTCGAGATAGCCCCACAGCCACGCGAACAGCGGTGAGAGGAGGATTACCAGAAAAGGCAGCAGACCCTGCAGTTGCGCCGAGCGCATCTCGTACGCGCCGGACGCTCCGGCAATCTTCAGGCTGCGGTCGACCACACGCTCGGTGAACAGGTTGATCGAACTGCCCGTCTGCTCGATGAGCGCGGCAAAGCACACCCACACACCCATCAAAGCGAGGGCGGCAAACAGTTGCTGGCGTCGCACGAGCTCCAGATGCCGGTAGGCGTAGGCAATCGACCCTGCCGTTGCGATGACGAAGCTCGCCCCCACCACGTACCCGAGCACGGGCATCTGCACCAGGCGCCAGACTCCGAAGATCGCAAGCAGTGTGGCCAGGTAGATCGCCGACTCGAGGCGCACTCCTCCCCTGAGGCGCCGTCCCAGCGCCGCCGGATCCGGGGGGGCGCCAATCCCTTTTAGGTGCCGCTGACCACCGACAAAGATCCCGAGCCCCAGCAGGATCCCGAGCCCGGCAGTCCCGAATCCGTATCCCCAACCGTATTTCTGGCCGACGTAACCGCACACGACGGCCGAGATCGCCGCACCGAAGTTGATCCCCCAGACGAACACGGTGAAGCCCGAATCGCGCAGATGGCCGTTGTCCGGGTACAGCCCTCCGACCATGGTGGAGATGTTCGGCTTGAACAACCCGACTCCGGCGATCAGGAATGCGAGGGAGAGATAGAAGACCTGCGCCTGGGCGCTGCCGTGGGGTGCGAGCAGCAGGTCCTCGGCCGCGAGTCCGAAATGGCCGCACACCATCAACAGTCCGCCGAAGACCACCGCGCGGCTGAAGCCCAGATAGCGATCGGCCAGCAGTCCGCCCAGCACCGGGGAGATGTACACGAGCGCCGCGTAGCTGCCGTATACCGCGAATGCGGCCTGGTCCGAGAACTGGAAGCGTTGCGTCAGGAAGAACACCAGCAGCGCACGCATGCCATAGAAGCTGAAGCGCTCCCACATTTCGGTAAGCGCCAGAACGTACAGGCCCTTCGGGTGGCCGAAGAGCTGCGACCCCGCCTCAGTGGAGCTCGGACTTGTCGAGCGTGGCAAGGCCGATCCCCGTGGAACCGAACTCATCCCCGACATAGAACATCCACAGCTGCGATCCCATGTCGATGACCGCCGGGTAGGACTGATTGCGTGAATCGAATCCGCCGGGCGTGAGGCTCATGACCGGCTGGTCGGCCTGCCGCTGCCAGTTCACTCCATCGACGCTGCGGGCGTACTCGATGTGATAGCCGCGCTCCGCCTGGGTGATGCGCTCCCACTTCGATCGATCCTGATCCTGCTCGCCGCGATACTCCGGACCGGCTGCGGAAGGCTTGGCTCCCGGCGCCATGGCGTAGACGCAGAACCACATGTGGTACACGCCGTTGATCTTGAGAACATAGGGCTTCGAAACGACGGCTTCGTACGGATCCACGCTTTCCAGGCGCGCCGCGATGGCTGGACTCAGGGCCTTCGTCCAGTTGATGCCATCACTCGACTGCGCCGCTCCTACATGAACGATTCCGCGGTTGCGCGCACCGAATCTGACGTAGCGCTCGCCGGCGGTGTACCACATCAAATATCGGCCCGCTGATTCTCTCAACACATCCACGGAGCCGGTGAGCCCGGCGTCATAGCTGCCCGGAGCTCCGAGAGGCAGGACTGTCTCCCGAACCACTCTCCAGGTGAGTCCTCCGTCATCGCTGGCAGCAAGCCCGGTGCGGTTGGATAGCGCTTCGGTTTGCGCCCAGGTTCCCCAGGTGCCGTAGTACATCAGCCACGGGCCGTCCTTGCGTGGCAGCACGAACGGAAATCCCACGCCTCGATTGCGCACGTTGCCGCTGGGGTCAGGTCCCAACATCGGCTGGTCCGAAACCAGATGCCAGACGAAGGGATTGGCCGGATCGGCCTCGGCGGCGAGAATGACGTGAGTGCCGTGCCAGGGAGGTACACCGTCGGCCGCCCAGAAGTACATGCGCAGCCGGCCGTTGCTGAGCCGGATAACACTGGGGGAAGACACCAGCTTCGACGACTGCGGACCCGCGAATCCGGGGCTGAGAATGACGCCTCGCTTGATCCAATGTTGCGGGCTCTGGTGCTCCGCTTGCGCGGCCGGGCGTGCCACTTCCCACGCAATGCAAACCAGCAATGCAAGCAACGCCGTCGCACAACGGCGCTCGGATCGGGTCGGGCTCATCGCGTATTCCTCTGGGCGACCGCGGCCCTGATGAGGTTGCTCAGGCTTTCACCCCGCGCCAGGCTGTTGAGATTGGCGGCCATCTCGGACCAGCGCCGCCGCAGCATGCCGTCGGTCCAACCGGACACATGGGGCGTCATGATCACATTGTCCAATTCGCTGAAGGGGAATCTCGAGGGCGGGGGATGAGGGTCGCTCTGATCCGGATATCGATACCAGACGTCCAGCACCGCTCCGGCGACACGCCTGGACTTCAAGGCGACATACAAGTCCTCTTCGACCACGAGGGCGCCACGGCCGACGTTGATGATGAAGGAGGTAGGTTGCATTGCTGCGAGCACCTGCTGATTGACGATGCCACGGGTCTCCTCGGTCAGCGCACACGCAAGTACCAGAAAGTCGGCACGGGCGGCCAGATCCACGATTTGCGTCAGGGGCCGCACCTCATCGATGCACGGGCTCGACCGCTCCACGGTGCGATTGCAGCCGATGACGCGCATGCCCAGCGCCTTGGCGCGGACAGCGATCTCCGTTCCGATCCTTCCCAGGCCGACGATGCACAGCGTCTTGCCGTGAACCTCCCCGAACGTAGGCGGACTGTTGTCGATTGCGCCCTCGCCGGTATGCCACTTCCCGAGCACGAATCGCCGCCGGACCGCGAGCAGATCGCGGGTGCAAGCCAACATTCCGAGGATGACGTACTCGGCGACGGCGATCTGGTGTCCAAAGGCGTTGCAGACGGCGGCCGCCGCCGGGACCGCCGTCAGCGAGATCGAGTTGACGCCCGTTGCGGGTACCTGCAACAGCCGCAACGCCGGCAGCGGTGGAAAGCTGTGGTTGTAGCGACAGGAAATCAGCACCTCGGCGTCGGCGAACTCATCTACCAGATCCGTAGTGGGTTCCATCGGTGCGAAAGCGAGTAGCTCCCATTCCCCTCTCAGTCCGGAGCGCAGCAGATTCGCAAACGGCGCGCTCTCGGGCCCGAGGAGTACGGCCTTCACCAGTCCCCCACCCCGCCGTCGCGGTAGAACACGCGTTGCGGCAACTCCTGCTCGAAAGGATGTTTGGCGATCTCGCGCTCGTTCAGCTCGATTCCCAATCCAGGCCGGTCGCCGGGCCGCACCGTGCGGGAGGCAAGATCGATCTGAAAACCTTCCTCCACTACGTCCGTGCGCCACGGCACGTCCTCGTGGACACTTTCGCAGATGACATAACTGGGCTCTGCAAAACCAAGCTGCACAGAGGCGGCCGTACTGACGGGTCCCTGTGGGTTGTGCGGAGCGAGCGCAATGCGACTCGCCTCGGCCAGTGCCGCAATCCGACGCGCAACCGAGAGCCCGCCGCAGTGGGTGATGTCGGGCTGCGCGACGCTGCAGCCCCGCACAGCGAACATCCGTTGAAACTGCTCGAGGCTGGTCAACCTCTCGCCGGTGGCGATCGGGGTCGCGACCGAGGCCGCGATGTGCGCCAGCGCCTCGGGTTGCTCGGGCCAGCAGGGTTCTTCCAGAAAATACAGGCCGTACGGCTCGAGGGCCTGAGCGAATTTCAGGCCCATGGCCGGCGAAGGTCGCGCATGGCAGTCGACCATGATGTCGATCGAATCGCCGACCCTTTCCCGCATGGCCTGCACGCACGCGGCCGCCGCCTTGACCGGAGCCAGACCCTCGATGGGCATCGTCGGCGGCACGGCCATGCATTTGAAAGCCGTGAAGCCGGCGGCAACCGCTTCCTCCGCCAGATCCGCGAAGCGCTCAGCTTCCGCGACTGCTGTGTCGTAGAAGCTTTCCATGCGGCCGCCGCCCAGATGACAGTACAACCGCACGTAATCGCGCACCGGTCCGCCCCACAGGCGGTGGCACGGCAATCCGGCGACTTTGCCAAGAATATCCCACAGGGCGATGTCCACACCCGCCACGGCGGTCGCGCGGACGATGCCGTTCGAATGCCAGAAGTGCTGCCGATGCATGCTCTGCCACAGGTACTCGATCCGTGTCGGGTCGGCGCCGATCAGCAACGGCTTCAGGTCCTCGAGCGCGCCACAGACGGCACGCGTATGCCATTCCAGCGTCGCCTCGCCCCACCCGTACAGCCCCGGCTGATCGGTGATCACCTTGACGAAGATCCAGTTGCGCATGCGCGCGTGACAGCACAGGACCTGGATATCGGTGATTTTCATTGCGCGAAAGCTCGCATCGGGTTGCGCGGGGGTTGCCGGCGAAGCGCTCTGAGCATATTTAGTGTAACGTTACATAGTCAAATAGCAAGCCGCCGTCGGCGGCGGGAGGCGCCCGCGATGCCAAAGCAACTGACCGTCCAACAGCTCGCGCACTTCGAGGAGTTCGGCTTCGTTGCCCCGCTGCAGGTGCTCTCGGCGCAAGACGCAGCGCAGCTGCGGGGGTGCCTGGAGGAGTTCGAGCGCAGTCATGGCGGCCCCTTGCAAGGCTCGCTGCGCCACAAGACGCACCTGTTGTTTCCGTGGTTGAGCGATCTGGTTCGCCGGGACGCGATCCTCGACGCCATCGAGGATCTGTACGGGGCCGATCTGCTGTGCTGGACGAGCAACTTCTTCATCAAGGAAGCCCGCGACCCCGCCTTTGTGTCGTGGCACCAGGACTCGACCTACTGGGGCCTCTCCGCTCCCGATGTCGTGACCGCGTGGGTTGCCCTGAGCCCGAGCAACGAATCCAACGGCGCGATGCAGGTGATCCCCGGAACCCACAAGCTGGACCAGATACCCCATCGGGACACGTTCGCGCCGGACAACCTGCTCACGCGTGGCCAGGAGATCGCAGTCACGGTGGACGAAGGTCGGGCCCATACGATCGAGCTGAAACCGGGTGAAATGTCGCTGCACCACGTGCGGCTGGTGCATGGCTCGCCCGCCAACACGTCCGCGGACCGTCGTATCGGCTTTGCCATACGATACATCCCGACACGGGTGCGGCAGCTGCAGGGTGCCGATTCTGCAACCCTGGTGCGCGGCGTGGACCGCTTCAGGAGCTTCGAGCACGAGCCCCGGCCCGCTCGCGACCTGGACCCCGGGCTCGTGGAAGTGCATCGCAGGGTCACCGCCCGCAACGCGCAGATTCTGTATTCGGGGACCGGCAAATTCCTGCCATAATAACGTTGCATAGCGCCTGCACGGAACGGCGCATCGACCCCGAGTCCAGGGATAATGAAGCGCTCAAGTACCGTAACCCTCGCCGATGTCTCGCGCGATGCCGGCGTGTCCGTCATGACCGTATCGAACGTCGTCCGGGGCAAGATCGACCTGGTCAAACTCGAGACGCGCCGGCGGGTGGAGGAGTCCATCGCGCGGCTCAATTATCGGCCCAACCTGAGCGCGCGCAGCCTGCGCCTCTCGGAGAACCGCTCCGTCGGCATCGTCATCGCCGACAGCGATCCGGCGTTCCTCACCGATCCGTTCATTTCACGTCTGGTGAGCGGCCTCAGTAACTATCTGAGCGGGTTGGATTACACGCTGGATATCCAGGGCGTTGCGCCGGAGCGCTTCGAGAGCGCCACGATCCTGAAGAAGGCGGGCAACGACGCCCTGTGCGCGATCCTGTGCGGCCCCCGCAGCCTGCGCAAGACGCATTTCGACTACCTGCAGAGGCTTGGACCGCCGCTGATCGTGTTCCAGGAGGTCTTCCAGACGAAATCGGACAACGTGGCGCTGATCCATCAGGACGACCTCGCCGGCGGCTCGATGCTCGCAAAGTTGCTGCTCAGAAAGCGCGTGCGAAGCGTGCTGTTCGTGCGGCCGCTGCTGGACTGGTGCGCCGTCGAGCAGCGTGAGAAGGGTGTGCGCGCCGTTTTTTCGAAGCAAGCCAGGGCCCCGGACGTCAAAACCCTGTTGACTCCCTCCGAGGGATTCGATGACGTCGAGGGTGCGGTCAGGGAGTATCTGAGCCAACGGATACCCGACGCGATCGTGGCTGCGACAGACTCCGTCGCCGGAGCGGTGCTCAGCGCCTGCGAGGCCCATGGGCTGACCGTGCCGAAGGATATCGCCGTGACCGGCTTCAACGGCTTTGATGTATGGCGCTACACGCGCCCGGCACTCACCACCATCCGGTCGCCTGCTTACGAAATGGGCCGGTATGCCGGGGAACTGCTGATGGAGCGTCTGCAGGGCAGCGCCTTCTCCAAACGCAACTCGGTGTTCCCGGTATCGCTGCACGAGGGCGGCTCCGCCTGAGCAGGCGCGGCCGCCTCAGCGGTCGCGTGCTGCCTCCGCCAGCAGTCCTACTACGTAGTCCAGGAAGGAGCGCCAGATCTCCACGTGGAACTGCTCGGGCGCCACTCTCCACAGGACGATCTCCGCCTTCGCAAACACCGTGCGGGCGCAAGCCCCCACCGGAAACGCGGCAATGTCGAGATCGCGTGGACAACCACTGTTGAGAAGTGTGATGGCGCGATTGCCTCGCACTTCCAACCCGCACTGCCGGTGGCTGACACAGACCAGGGAATGAGGCGTATCCGCCAGGGCCGCCGCGAGCGCGGTGGCGATGTCGCTTTCCTGAGCTTCGGGCCCCAGCAGCAGCCGCTCATCCGGTCCGATCCATAATCCGGCCCTCGCGTTCGCGGCAGCAGCTCGCAGGGGCGGGCCACCGAGGTCCACCGCGAATGCAGCGGAGCCACGCTGTAGGGCTGCCTCCTTACCGCGCAGAATGAATCTGCACAGCGGGGACTGCAGAGCGAGGCCATCGATGGCCGGGATGGTGGGCGCGAGCCGCACGGCGGAATCAGGCATGCACCCGCGCTCCTTCGGTATCGTAAAAGACAGGACTGGTTACTCGCACCGGGACCGTCTTCTCCCCCGTCAGCACATACAGTGTCTCGCCCATCCGCGAGCGGCCCTCCTTGATCATCGCCAGCGCGATTCCGTGGCCGAGGACGCTGCTGTGATATGCGGAGGTCACGTGACCCAGGGGGCGCAGAGGTGGCCGATCGTTTGCCGAGAGTGTCAATTGCGCCCCCTCCTCCAGCACCCGATTCGGATCGTCGGCCCGCAGTCCGACGAGTTGCTTGCGGCCCGGCGCTGTCAGGGCCGGCCTGCGCAAGGAGCGCTTGCCGATGAAATCCGCCTTGTTCCTGCCGATTGTCCAACTCAGTCCGGCGTCCTCGGGCGTCACCGTCCCGTCAGTGTCCTGCCCAACGATGAGATAGCCCTTTTCCGCGCGCAGGACATGCATCGTTTCGGTTCCGTAGCACGTGATGCCGTACGACTTGCCCGCGGCGAACACCTGCTCCCACACGCGTTGGCCATAGTCGGCGGGAACGTTGATCTCGAAACCGATCTCGCCGGTGAAACTCACTCGAAACAGACGCATCGGGATTCCGCAGATCCGTCCTCCCACGACGCTCATGTGGGGTAGAGACTCGCTGGATGTATCGCATTCCGTGACGAGGCCTCGCAGCACCTCGCGCGCTGCCGGCCCTTGAAGCGCGATGACCGCCCACTGCTCCGTCGTGGACGTCAGCCAGACATTCAGCTCCGGCCACTCCGTCTGCAGATAGTCCTCCATCAACGCCAGGACCCGTGCGGCGCCGCCCGTAGTCGTCGTCACGTGGAAGCGCTGCTCGTCGATGCGCGCGATCACGCCATCGTCGAAGATGAAGCCATCGTCGCGCAGCAACAGTGCGTAGCGGCACCGACCCACGCCGAGTCGCGTCAGGTCGTTTACATAGATCCGGCTCAGGAATGTCGCCGCATCGGGGCCCACCACCTCGATCTTGCCAAGGGTCGAAGCATCGAACAGCCCACAGCCCGAGCGCACAGCCTGGCATTCTCTGCCGACGGCATCGTGCAGACTCTCGCCCGCTCTGCCAAAGAACAGAGCGCGCTTCCACTGGCCTACGTTCTCAAAAATCGCACCGTGTTGCGCGGCCCACGAGTGCATCGGCGTGGTGCGGACAGGATCGAACAGGTCCCGCCGCGAGAGTCCGGCGAGACTACCGAATGTCACCGGAGTGAATGGCATGCGGAACGTGGTCAATCCCACCGCCGGAATGGGTTGTCGCAGGGCTTTCGCGAGAATTCCCAGAGCGTTCAGATTCGAAGTCTTGCCCTGGTCAGTCGCCATGCCCGTGGTCGTGTAGCGCTTCACGTGCTCCACCGAGCGAAAACCTTCTCTCACCGCCAGATCGAGATCCTTGACGGTTACATCGTTCTGCCAATCGACGAACGCCGGAGCGGCGCGGACACCCTCGGGTTGCGGCAGAGCTCCGGCGAAACCTGCCGAGTGACGCGAGATCGGCACGCCGGCGCCGGAAGAATGGGGATGCGCGGAAGCCGAATCGCCCGCGGCGGCGGCCGCTCCTTCTCGCGATCCCTCCGCAACCGCATCCTCCAGTGAAAAGGTTCCGCGGCAGGCGCCGGCCGATCTGACACGCTCGGCAGCGGTACCCGGTACAAACGCGCCGACCGGTTCGCTCCACTCCAGAGTGCCGCGCGATTGTGAGAAAAGATGCACGCTTGGGGTGAATCCACCCGACATCAACACCGTGTCGCACGCGATGCGTACATCCGGATCGACGTTTCCGGTGTCGCTGACACGGCCGAGCTGGATCGCGTTCACTCGCAGCCTGCCACGGGTGCCCAGCACCGTGCTCGCCGGAAAGATCGGAATCCCCGCCTCGCGGGCGGCCTGGACCGGGGAACCGTCCGCTACGGCGCGGGTATCGGCAATCGCTGCTACGTCGACTCCGGCGCACAGCAGCTCGAGCGCCGCCTCGTACGCAGCGTCGCAACTGGCCACCACGACGGCCCGCCGGCCAACGAGCACGCCGAAACGATTCAGATAGGTGCGAGCGGCTCCCGCCAACATGACGCCCGGCCGATCATTGCCGGGAAATACCAGGGGACGTTCCAGCGCCCCCGTCGCCAACAGGACTTCCCGTGCCCTGACCTCCCACAGGCGCTCGCG
>FTJO01000375.1_pt4 | contig 18408 bp, 15 predicted proteins | sample 1658761 | NCBI WGS metagenome assembly FTJO01 (sample SAMEA3914852, study PRJEB12502) | metagenome | biome: forest; material: soil | place: USA | collected 2011-06-22 | depth 0.3 m | reverse complement strand
TTGGTCAGTTTACGCAGCGTCCTTCTCGCTTCTTCCACATCTTCGAGGGTAAGTTGCCCCTCATCGATCAGGTGCGATATCAGCGGTTGAATGCGTCCGCCGAATAGATCGAGCAGCTCGTCGATAAGCCGGCGTTGCGCAGCATTTCTGGAAATCACCGCCTCAAAAATCAGTGCGTTGCCGATCTTCTTTGTGCGTCGCACCGCATTCTTGATCTCCAGCCGGTAAACCATGGTCTGGACGGTTGTATAGGCGGGGCGATCCTTTTCTGGAAAGCTCTCATGGACCTCTCGCACGGAGGAGGGGCCCTTGCCCCATAGGGCTGCCATGATTTGCAGCTCGAACTTGCTCAACTTTGGCAGCAGCATATATTCACGGGACTACACTAGTAGGTGAAGCTACTACAGGTCATGAATTGCTGCAAGCCGCGACGCTGCACGGGGAATCGTTGGCGGCTCCCTCAGTGCGATGTAACGGTTTGATCGGCACACGCGACCGACGATCGATTGGCACTTCCAAGCGGTTGAGCTAAGCTCGCGCGGCGCATGGGGCGCATCCGGTCCGCGGGAAGGGTAGAAGCCCACTCAGCCGAATTGCACCGTTGCGAACCTTCTTTCAGCCCGTCATGCGGACAATCGGGCACTCGTTGAAAGGAGTTCGCCATGTCTAGCTCATTTCCCGACCGTCCTCGCCCGCTGCCAGCGTCACCTGACCTCCGTCACCTGAAGGATCAGGCCAAAGATCTGCTCAGGGCTGGTGGCGCCAAATCTCTTGCTGATGCGCAGTTTACGGTTGCCAGAAGCTATGGCTTTGCGAGCTGGCCGAAGCTCAAGGCTCATGTCGACTGGCTTACCGAAGGGGGTCGGCTGAAGGAGGCCATCAACAACGACGATGTTGACCGCGTCAAGCAGCTGATGAGTCACAACCCGTTGCTGCACCAAGCGCCGCTGGGCTACGGCAAGAGTGGACCACTGACTTGGGTCGCGGAATGCCGGACGGGGGCTCCGTCGGCCGCGCGGCTCGCGATCGCGGAGTGGATGATTCAAAGCGGATCTGACGTCCACCAAGAAGGCGACGCGCCTCTGATGCGCGCGGCACTCCACGGCGAACGCGTGCCGATGATGGAACTCCTGACAAAGCACGGTGCAGACGTGAACGCCAAGTGGAAGGGGTCGTTTCCCATCTTGTTTGCGCCGTGCGAGACCATCGATCCGATGGCCATTGCGTGGCTTCTAGAGCACGGTGCTGACCCGAACAGGCCGGGGCCACAGGGCCAGTCGGCGCTCGACTACCTGCTCGAAACCTACGTGCGCTCGGGTGACCTACCCACCTGTATCGACAGTCTCATACTGGCCGGCGCAAAGACTCGTCACGAGATGCCGGGCGCCCTCGAGATCCTCGCAAACCGGCTGGACCGACTCAGAGCGCGACTAGATCACATGCCGGATCTCATTCAGCGACGCATGCCAGAGCTCGGTTTCGGCGCGACCGGCGGGCGGCGGATGACGCTTAGAGGGGCGACGCTGCTTCACGTTGCGGCCGAATTCGGAAATGCCGAGGCGGCGAGACTGCTGATCGCCGCAGGCGCAGATGTGAATGCGCGCGCCACGGTGGATGAGCACGGAGTAGGCGGTCAGACCCCCATTTACCACGCCGTCACACAGTTCAATGACTGGGGGTTGGCTGTCGCCAAGGATCTCCTCCAGGCGGGTGCCGACCTGTCACTTCGCGCAAGACTGCCCGGAACCTATGAGATCGCTAACGAGGTGGTCGAGAGCACTCCGCTTGAATACGCTAAGCGGTTTCCGGGTTCCGCATTCTCTGGCTCGAATGCCAAGACATTGCTTCTGATTGCCGAACACTCGGGATAGATGCTGGCCGGAGCCTCGGGATACCCGCTATCGAGACTTCACGCCATCAAGTCAGGTACACCTGCGCAGAAAATGCCCCGGCGCGCCTGTGAAACCGCCGGGAAAAGACGCATCATTTTTGCGCCGGAAAGTAGCTAGCCTGGATTTCCACGGGCCGCAGTTTCGCTAAGGCGGTCGCGAAGGGCCGACGAATTTCGGCGGACCTATGGGCGCAGCGCCCAGACCAAGAACCCACCTCCGATCAGCAGAAGTCCGTGTACCCGACGCGGATAAATCGTTCGTTGCACTCGAATCGATTTCTGTGGAAAGCACAGTCTCCAGATACCGGACACTGCCAATGCTAAAAACAGCGCCCAGAAATACCAGCCGCGCCAGAGGAGGCATGGAATAGCCAACACCAGCAGCACGGCACCCACCGATCGAACGGTGCGGGTGTGTGTCATCCAATGGTCCGTCGAGCTCGGCGCGGCAACGTGGCAAAGTCCGGATACGAGCAGAAAACTCGCCAGTACGGCAATGTAGATCGTTTTCGACACGCGGTTGCCAAGGGCCCGGCCTAAGAGCGAGGCGGTTCATCAGACTGTTAGACGCAGGCGGACCCCATTCCACCAGGGTACGTCGACGGTGGTATCGAGGAGCCCTGAGGCTAGCACGATCGGCAGATGCGCGCGACGATCGAACCGCACCTGGACCCCCTTGTCGGTGACGTTCACAGTGGCGGGCATGTCGATGAGGTCGCGAAAGATGACCCGGGCCTGTGCATCGGCGTAGCCGCGCATCTTGCGTGCGAGCAGTCGGTACAGGCCACTGGCAATGACCAGGAGAGCCATGTCGAAATTGACCTTCAGACCGACGGCGGAGGACAGCGCATCGACGTGGAAGAAGCGCACGGCATCGGAGAGCGCGTTCTCGATCAGCATGCGCTGGGCGTAGCGGGTGATGAGCTTCGGGGCGGAGCTGTGTCGGTCGTTGGTGAGCAGGATGGTGGGCTCCTCGTGCCCGAGGTCGAGGATGAAGAGTTGGCGGAACTTCTTGCCCTCGAGTGGAACGGTCTGTTCGTACACCCGCGGAGTACGGTACTTGCGCGTCGGCACATCCAGCTCCACGGTGCGCCAAGCCGAACGCGGTAGTAAGGCGATCTCCTCGAGTCGCGCCAGATTGCCGTAGGTGGTCAGTCGCGAGTCGAACACCAGGTGGCGCGGGAGCGCGCCGCGCAGCTTCTTCCAGAACTCGATGAAGCGGAAGATCTCCTCGGCCTCCTCACCCTTGCGCAGGTCGGCGTTGGCATAACAGAACGCCCGCCCATCGGCATCCTGCGCGAGGAAAGCGAGAATGCTCGGCTGGCGGCGCGAGCGCATCGAGACGTAATGCCGCTCGATCAGGATGCTCGCCATAGTACGGGACCGAGTGGAAATCGAGGTTGAAAGAGTGACCGGCAAGGAAGTCCGCACCGCCGAGTTGCTTGTGGCGGACCTCGCGTTGTAGCTCTGTGGGATTCGCCGGCGCATCAGCGCCCCGAGAGGGATCCGTCCGGCGAGGTGACGCCGGACGCCTTAGGATCTGCTCTCCTACGCTATCGGGTACTTGAGGGTCAGCACGCGCGAGCAGAGCCGCAGCGGATGCGCTGCTGCTGCGACGCGGGCTTGCGAGGGCGCTGAAAGTCGGCAGGGCCGCGCACTGCGCACTGATCGTCTCGAGGCTCGACCGCCTGTCGCGCAACGTGCACTTCATCGCAACGCTCCTGGAGCAGAAGGTGCATTTCATCGTGGCGGCCTTCGCAGATATATGTCAGGGCCTGTGATGTGCCAAACTGACTCATGCCACCACGCTCTGGATCAAAGCACGGTCGGATAAAGCTGGCCGCCTTTGATGTCGACGGTACGCTTCTGAGAGGCCCGACCATCTGTGAACGCATTGCCGCCAGTATCGGCCGGTCCGAAGAAATGCGTGGTATCGAACGGCTCACCTCTGCCAGAGACATCGCGGCAGCTCGGGCCGAGATGATTTCTTGGTATCAGTCTTACGACAGGGGCATGCTGCTCCGCTTCGTGAGGTCGGTGAGCTTTGCTCCTGGTGCACGAGAGGGAGTGGCTGCTCTGAAGAGGGCAGGTGTGCAAGTTGCACTGGTGTCTATCACATGGCAGTTTGCCGTTGAATGGGTGGCATCGGAGCTGCGCGCGAACTTCGCCGTCGGCACCCACTGGCACGAGGACAATACGATCGCGCATTTCTGGCCTGAGGATAAGGCGCCGTGGCTGGCCCAGTGCGCTGCGAAACTCGGTCTGGTCTCTGCGCAAGTAGCTGCGGTTGGTGATTCTGAGGGTGACATGCAGATGCTGACGTCTGCCGGCGTCGGCTACTTCGTCGGCCGCAATCGCCGGGAGCTACCCGGGCACGTCAAGCATTGGCCAGCGGGTGACATCCTGGAGATCGCCCAGGACATTCTCTCGGTTCACTCCTGTCCCCCTGCCTGATCCGCCAGTCTCGGGTCCAGCGCAGTTCATCCGCGCTAAGGAACTGCGGCGCATGCTCGGCATTTCCAACACCACGTCGTGGCGAATGCCGAAAGATCTGGTTGCTCTTCCGTGCGTACTTAATGCGGGATGTCTCGCAACCGGTGGATCGCTCCGGCGCTGACCGGATGGACTTCCAGGGTACGGTTACCGGCAGTTGTACGGCAGCCGCGCGACCGCGCAGATGTCAGGCCATCGACCGCTCGATCTCCAGTACGCGCTCAGTCCGGAACGATCGGTCAGCGACAGGAAGCGTGGATCCGCGCGCAGGGACGCCGTCGCCGGAGCGAAGAGGAACGTCGTTTCGGCGCGCTCGTCCGCGAGATACTGCTCGGCGAGCGAGAACGCGGCGTCGACCTCACCGAGCGATGCGAGAGCCGCGATGACGAGGCGCAAATCAAGCTCGCGCCTCGTCGCGGCGCCGATGAGTCGCCTTGAAGCCTGAGGGCCGACGTCGGGCTGGAGTTCGGAACGGGCGGACACGAACGACCGGAGCGCCTCCCTCGCCGAGTCTTCTAAGGCGAAGGGCGCCGCGCGCGAGTCGATCACGGCCCTCGCTTCGTCAGGTGCGCCGTAGAGGATTCGGAAGTACCGCTCGTACAGTCGCACCGCGCCGTCGTGTGGCCACGTGCGCACGCAATCGTCCAGCAGGGACCGGGCCTCCGAGAGCCGGCCGGATGTTTCGAAGCCGGCGACAGCGATGATTGCCTTGGTCGCGGACAGAGGATCGAGTGTCGTCGCGCGCTGAACGTAGGGCACCGCCTCGCGCGGCCGTCCGGCATCGATCAGGAACCGCCCAAACGCCGCGCTGGCATTGGCTTCAAAGAGCGCCCCGGGGCGCCCTGGCGGCGTCAAAGCGCGGCGGATCAGCGCCTCTCGATCCGCCCAACGGCGCTTGGGAAGGGTTTGAGCGAGAATGCGGTATGCATCCGTCAAGCGAGCATCGAGCGCGAGCGCACGCTTGGCGGCGGTCTCAGCTTGCGCGAGCCGTGTTGCTCTGTCGGTCGTGCCGGGAAGCAGCGTTTCGCCGGCCGCGGCGCTTGCAAGCCACAGTTGAGCGAGGGCGAACTCGGGCCTCTCAGCCACGAGCTGCTCAGCGCGCACACGAGCACGCGCGAAATCATTGTCTCGGATCATAAGGCCGGTCTGTACGCAGGATGCAATGACGGAGTCAGGTCCATGGGAGCAGATTTGTCCGAGTGTCACAGCGTCCGCGGCCTTCATGGCTGCTTCGGTGCGTACGCCCGTGGTCTCGTCCGAACTGCCGCCAAAATCTTGCGACCAGAGAGTGATGTGAGTTGCGACATCATCGACCCGCGCGTGGATGGAGATCGAAGGCGCGCGGAGCTCGACGCCGCCGGCAACCACAAGACGCAAGCCGCGGCGCTTCGCATCGTCGCCCCCAGTCAGGGCAACGGGCGATGAACCCGCCAGGGTGAGCGCGTTCAGGAGCGAGTCAGAGAGGCTCGAGGCCACGGCGGACTCTTCCGCGCTAGACCCTTCGAAACGGATTACGCCAACCGATCTGGTAATGGGGGAGGATTCATCCTCCAGCACAAGGAACCCAATTGCTCCGACTGCCACAAGGATCGTGACGGTCAGAGCGGCCAAGACTTTCCACCCGAGAGCTGAAGCGCGCCAGAACCGTACAGCTCTTGGTCCTAACAGCGTCTTCGGCGCATCGGGGACCGGTGCAGCGAGGCTCGGCACGCTCAGCCGATAGCCGACGCGTGCGATCGTCTCGATCGAAAAGGAGTGATTCGGATCCTGTTCCGACAAGCGTCGGAGCTGAGCGATGCAACGATTGATCGCGTCGTCGCTAACGCTGCGACTCTCCCAACAAGTAGCGATGAGCGCGTCACGCGAGACGACCTCGCCCGTGTGGCGCGCCAGCGCTATGAGCACCTGCATGACGCGCAGCTGCAGCGTTTGCCGTAGCCCGGTTGCCGAAACCTCGAGAATCGATGGCCGGACTGTCAGACGACCGAGGGTGAACTCCGGCTCTCGGGAGACTTCGATCGGCTCTAGTGTCCCGGCGGATCGCTGCGACTCATTCATGTGCGATCGGTGGTCCTTTTCCCCTTGCACGGCCCGAGCCGACCGGTCCGGGTCCAGGCACAGCCCCCTTCTCGTTCGGAAATCGGCGGCAGATCGGCAAGAAATCAGCGCCGCCCCATGTCGGATTACGCATCGCGGTGGCAGGTTTGTCCAGATGTCGCAGGTGGCTGGAGATACACGTGATGAGAAGGGTGCAGATGTCGGTCTGGGTCGTGATCCGCGCGATTGCGAGTGGGCTGGTCATTTCGATCATGGGGGGCTCCACTGTGTTCGGAGAGCTGGCCAAACTCAACGCGACGTATCGTCCCCAGCTGCCGTGGGCGGCCTGCGCCAGTCTTCTGTGGCTGGGGCTTGCGGTTCCCTGGCTCAATGGCTGGGGCTGGCCGCGCTCCACGTCCGCGTTTCGTCACCACAGCTTGCGCCTCTGGCGGCCGCCCCAGCCCTGGGGAAGCGACAGAACCCTGAGGATCCTCATCCTAATGGCGCTGATCACCGCGATCTATGCCTATTTCATTGTCGCCGTCACTCTCACGCCCGGGCGTCCGGCGCCTGATCTCAGTGCCTATCCCACGACCGCGATGCGATTTTCAGCTCTCATTATGGGCGCGCTCCTGAGCGGCGTCGGCGAGGAGATGGCGTTCCGCGGCTATATGCAAAGCCAGCTCGAGCGTTTCGGTCCAACGGTCGCAATCGGGGTCACCAGTCTCGTATTCACGCTCGCGCACGCACCGCAGGATCTTCAGCAGTTTGTCCGCCTAGGCGTCGGTTATTTCGTACTCGCGCTCTTGTGGGGAACGCTCGCGTATCGCGCCGGAACAATCTTGCCGGGGATGCTCCTCCATGTCGCGGGTGATCTCGCCGCGGGTTACTTCGTGTACCTGGGTGGACGCGGCGATCTTCTGTTTGCCCATTAGAGTACGCTCATCATCACGAATGGCTGAAGCAGGTGAGCGCGGGAGGCTTGCCAAGCTAATATCAGCGGAGCTAATATTAGCTCATGGGACGAACGCTACGAACGCAGGTGGCTCTGTACCTCGATGACGAGCAGATCGATCTATTGGACCGGCTCGCGAGGAAGACTCGCCGCACGAAGCAGGAGCTGTTGCGGGAGGCGATCAACACGTTGCTCGTCGAGTATCAGATGTTCAAGCTGCCGAAGCGCGAGCCCTGAAGTTATTCGCGCGAAAGGACTTCCGTTGCTCTATGTGGGGGACCGACACGAAGGAGTCTTGCGTCGCCATACCTGCCACCCGGGAGACTGGCCGACGTGATCGCATCTCTTCAAGTAATGGGCGCTGGGCAACGTCCTGAGGGGGAGATTGAGGGTTGGGCCACGGATAAGTCGCCCGATGAACGATGTGGGAACTAGGAGGACCTTGTGCGTCACACGACCATCGGCCTCTGTCTGTCGCTGCTGGCTTGCGTTTGTTACGGTCAAGCCTCCGACGAGCCCATCAACGAGGAAACGGCGAAAACCATTGCGCTCGCGACAGCCGGCTGCGCAGAATCCGATCACTGCGTGGCAAACGGCAGTTTCCGGAACGGCAAGTGGACCGTGGTCGTCCTGCGGCCGCATCCGGGCGACAGGGCGAATCCGGCAGAATTGGTCGCGGTCATCTTGGACGCTCGAGGCCACGTGTTGAAACGCCTCCCGAACAAGAAGTAGTCGCGCCCGAGTTCGCAAGGCACCGACCCAGAGCCGATTCGGCTTGAATGGCCGTGAGGGGTGATCGTATGCACAGCCTGTTGTTCGCACCGCTCATGACGCTGGTGCTGTGGACGTTCGTGATGTGCGCCTGGCTCTACGCCACGCGCATTCCAGCGATGGTGAGGCAGAAGATCACCTACGACCCGCGCCGGCCGGTCGAGGATTTCCAGGCTCAGCTGCCGGCCGAAGTGCGGTGGAAGGCGGACAACTACAATCACCTCTTAGAGCAGCCGACGCTCTTCTATGCCGTGTCGCTGACGCTCGTCGTCCTGGGCGCGGACGGCGCTTGGAACCTGGCCCTTGCCTGGGGGTATGTCGCCTTACGTATCGTACATAGTCTGGTGCAAGCGACCGTCAATGTGATCCTGGTGCGCTTTGGGATCTTCATCGCCGCGACCGTGGTGTTGCTGGTGCTGTCTCTTCGCGCGGCGTGGATCGTGCTCTGACCGAGGAGAGATTCCGGCCGATGCGGCGGGTGGAGGTCGCGGTCCGACTTCGGATGGCGGCGCTTCCTCTCGAGCGGGCGGGACTGCCGCCGCTGCGCTTTATATTGGCTCCCAGGGCAGGAATCGAAGTCGCGTGCAAGTGCTTGACTCCACACGTCGTTTCTTGGGCCGCCCTTCGAGTTACCCCAAAACGTATCCTCGAAAGCGTGGGCTGCGGTGAGAGCGATTGATACACCGTGAGCCGCATGGGTGATGACGCCAACCATTTATTCGGTGGGCTACGGCCCGAGGACACGGACTGCGCTCAGCGTAAAACACGCTGACGAGACTTGGGTCGATTCGCTGCGGTAAGCCCCTCGCCACCGATGGCATGTCAGATGAATCCGGCAAAGCACGATCCGGGTCGCGTCCCGATGTTCCCGAAAGTGGTCAGGGATTTCGCGAATGTATTCCGGGGTCACACACCAACACCACCCATTTCTCTAGGCGTCCCGAGATTTCCCGCCGGCTTCGAGTGCTGGCAGGGCATAGCGGCGCCGCGCCACTGAGTCCTCCCAGGGAGACACGGCGAGCCGGCCCGACGATTCAAAGCGGTGCGCTGCACTGCTACTTTGGTGCACGAGTGTTCGCGCCCAGCCGCTGTTGGTCCGGGCCGCCGACTGACGAGAACGCCGGTGCCGCACGGCTCAGACACATGATCAATCCTTACTCCAGCGCACAGAAAACCACTATGTTTCTCGGTCTTTGCCCAATGGTGCGCCCGGCGCCGCGGGCGTCTCCGGCGTGCCGGAGCGAAACGCCGCGCCGCGCGCTTTCCCGGCGGACTGTCTCGATTCACAGACGTGTCGGACATGGCATGCGTTTTGCTTCCCTTACCGCAGGATTGCCGCTCTGACGGGAGATAGACAAATGAAGCCATTGAGGATCGTGCTCGCGCTGTCACTGCTGATCGGCTCGAGCGCCGGCGTCGAGGCGAAGGTGACTCATCTGGGCAAGCTCACGGATGGCGCGGCCAGGGCCACGACCGGGCGCGTACACGGCGGGGCATTCTCGGATACTGTCACCTTCCGGCTCGCCAGTGAGAGCTATGTCGCCGATATCTTTACGGCCCTGAAGGGCGTCTCGTCCTTCACGATCGATCTGTTCTCGGGCGGGAGCCTGCTCGACTCGTTCAGTGGGGGAGCGGCGGGCTTCCCGTCGACGTCCTTCCCGACACACTTGTTTGGAGCGCTCGCGCCGTCCGCGGTCGGCCAGCACTACACGCTGGAGATCATGGGCACCGGCGCCAGACACGCGCGCTACTTCAACTCCGTTGCGGTCTCCGCCGTGCCGGAGGCAGACACCTGGCTCATGTTGATGGCGGGTGTAGGGCTCGTTGCGCTGCAACTGCGCCGCAAGCAGCACTCGCTGCCACAACGCCCGATAGACTGACGCACGCTCGCCGCGCGCGATCATCGCCGCCCGTACACGCGATAAGGGAGGGTCGGCGTCGCCCTGGGCGACCGGTCCATCGAGGATTGAATGTTGGGTCTGTGGACGCAATCCAGGCGGTCGCGGGGGGCGAGCGCAGCCGAGCCCGCGAGCGTCTTCATCGTCAAGACGCTCCTGAGTCCCGTCGTTTCCGTGGCCACGCTGGTGTTGACGCTGGGCGCGTGGGACGAGACCCTTGCCGGTCCCTACGTGATCGTGGCGGTCCTCACGTTCATCGCCACCGCGGACGTCATCGAGGTCCCACGCGTCGAGGACCGGCTCGACAGGTTCGTAGCGTTGCGCTCGTTTATCGACACTGCGCTGCGTTGGTCCGCTGTCAGCCTGTTCGTTTGGCTGCTGCTGTACGTTTCCGGGCTGACGGGTAACTTGAACGCCGATGTCCTCGTCACGTGGATGGTGGCGACGCCGGTAGCTCTGTGGCTTGCGCAGATTGGTGCGCTCCACTTCGGGCTGCGGCGCGTCCCAACGCGGCGCGCAGTCGTGGTGGGCATGACCGACCTGGGTCTGCGCCTCGAAGCGCGTCTTCGGCAGGATCCGCTGCTGCGTACGGACGTCTTGGGCTTCTTCGAGGATCGCGATGCCGAGCGATTGCCGTCCGAGTGCGCCGCGCGCGTGCTGGGGACGCTAGCGGACCTTCCGGCGTTCGTTCACGGGAACGCCGTGAACATCGTGTACATCACTCTGCCGATGAGTCGCGATCCGCGAGTATTGCAGCTGTTGGATGCGTTGCGCGACTGCACCGCGTCGATTTACTTCGCTCCGGATCTGCACATGTTCAACCTGATTCAGCCGCGCATGGACCTCGTCAACGGCATTCCTGTGGTTGCGGTGCGCGAGTCCCCGTTCTACGGCGTACACGCCGCTGCCAAACGCCTATGCGACATGATCGTCGCGGGCGGATTTCTGCTCATTCTGTGTCCCGTGGTGATCGCCGTTGCCCTTGGGGTCCGGCTCAGCTCGCCGGGGCCTATCCTGTTCAAACAGAAGCGCTATGGTCTCGATGGCAAACCGATCGTCGTCTACAAGTTCCGCTCCATGACGGTGACGGAGGACGGGGAGAGCACCTATACGCAGGTGAGCCGTCAAGACGCTCGCGTGACGCCTTTCGGCGCATTGATCCGCCGTACCTCTCTGGACGAGCTGCCGCAGCTGCTGAACGTTCTGGAGGGCAGCATGAGCATGGTGGGTCCGCGGCCGCACGCGGTCGCGGTCAACGAGCAGTACCGTCGCCTGATTCCCAGCTACATGGTGCGACACAAGGTCAAGCCTGGCATCACCGGCTGGGCACAGATCAACGGCTACCGGGGCGGCGACGATCTCGAGAGCATGACCAAGCGGATCGAGTTCGACCTCGACTACTTGTGTCACTGGTCGCTGGGTCTCGATCTTCTGATCCTGTTCAAGACCGCCGCGATCGTCTGGAACGACCGGCGAGCTTACTGAGGAAATATGCGAGGTTCGATGCTCCCGCTTGCAGCGCTGCCCCCATGGCCGCACCGGCATTGCGTCCGGCCGAGCCTGCTGCTGGCCGTGCTAAGTGTCATCGGTTGCGTACGCCATGCGCCGGGCCACTCCCAGGTCGTCGCCAGGGTCAACGATCGGGAGATCACGCTGTCGCAGCTGAATCAGGCTCTCGACACCGTCGACCCCGAAGCGCTGACTCCGGAAGTCACCCGCCATGCGATCGATTCGCTGGTAGACGAGGAGCTGTTGGTGCAGGAGGCCCTCAAGAACAAGCTGGACCGTGATCCCGCCACGGTCGCGGCCCTGGAGCGGGCACGGCGCCAGATTCTTGCCGAGGCTTATGCGGAGAGGATGGTCTATCCGCACGCTTCCATGCTGCTCTCGGAAGAGGAGCGGTACTACAAGGACCATCCGGGCCTGTTCGAGAACCGCAGGGTGTACCGCTTGACGATGTACACAGTCCCGCAGGCCCAGATGAACGACATTCTCAGATCCGATCTCGATGCGACCCATTCGGCGGACCAGGTGCGCCAGGTGCTGGAGAAGCACGGTATTCGCTACGAGACCCAGCAGATGAATGCACCGGCGGAGGATCTCCCGCTTGGCAAGGTGGCAGAGTTTGCCGCAGCCGGTGTCGGCGATCTGATGATTGCCGAGCAGGACGACGGGAAGGTGCTGTTGATCTCCATCCTGGATGTGGAGCCGAAACCTCTGGCTTTCGAGGCGGCCAAGGCTTCAATCGACCAGTACCTCACCAAGCAACGCAACAACGAGGCGATAAGGGAGCATCTGAAGATGGACAAGGCGGCGGCGGACATCTCTTACGTCGGTGAGTTCGCGCAATATGGCGCCACCGCGCGCAGGTAGCGACAAGGCCGGCAGCGTGCGAGCGCTGTTGCCCGTGGTGCTCGTCGCAGCCGCCATCGCGTATATGTCGCTCGAGCCGGCCGCCGCGGTCACCGGAGGGGACGACTACAAGGTCGGCTCGGATGATCTCGTTAAGATCAACGTGTTCGATCACCCCGAGCTGTCCGTGGATGCGCGCATCAGCCGCTCGGGCAACATCACTTTCCCGCTGCTCGGCGAGGTGCGCGCGCTCGGGCTCTCACCTCGGCAGCTGGAGGAACTGCTAACGGGCCGCCTGGAGGAGGGCGGGTATCTGCATTCGGCCCAGGTCTCGGTGCTGGTGACCGATTATCAAAGTCAGAAGATCTCAGTCATGGGGCAGGTCGCCAAACCCGGGCAGTATGCCCTGACCACCCCCAGCACCGTGCTGGACCTTCTGGCGCAGGCAGGGGGACCTGTCAACGCTGTTGCCGCCGATCAGGCCGTATTGACACGGCGCGGCGGGGAACGGCTCACGATCGATCTCGACGCGCTGTTCAAGGGAGACGCCGCACGGAATCCGACCGTGCTCGCGGGCGACACCATCTATGTGCCGCGCGCACCTCTGTTCTACATCTACGGCGAAGTGCAACGGCCGGGATCCTACCGCCTGGAGCGCAATATGACCGTCGCCCAAGCTATTTCCGCCGGTGGCGGCCTCTCGCCGAAGGGCTCGGAGCACTGGATGAAGGTAAAGCGGCACGACCCCGGCGGAGCGTTGCGCGAGGTGCCGGTCAAGGATCGGGACACGTTGCACGAGGATGACGTGCTGTTGATCAAAGAGAGTTGGTTCTAGAGCGGCTTGCCTGCAGGAAAACACTACGTGACACCCTCGCAATTGCTGACACTGCTGTGGGCGCGGCGCAGGCTGCTGACATGGACGGTCGTCGGGATCGTGGCAACGGTGGCGGCGGCGAGCCTGCTGCTCCCGAAGACCTATGTTGCGGAAGTTTCGGTCGTGGTCGATTCGAAGTCGACCGATCCGGTCTCCGGGATGGAACAAGCCTCCGAGCTCCTGCCTAGCAACATCGCCACCCAGGCGGACGTGATCGCCAGCCGCAATGTGGCTCTGAAGGTGATCGACCGGTTGCGCCTGGTATCCAGTCCGGAGCTGCAGGAAGGGTTTCGTGAGAGCGGCGGCATCGGCTCAATCAGGGAATGGATCGCCGATGGGCTGCTGAAGAACATCGAGGTCAAGCCGTCACGCGAGAGCCACGTGATTGACGTCGACATCGCCTTCGGCGATCCCGCGGTAGCTGCGCAGATTGCCAATGCCTTTGCGGATGCCTATATCCAGACCAGCCTCGAGCTGAAGATGGAGCCCGCGCGGCGACAGACCGCGTGGTTTCAGGATCAGCTGCAGACTCTGCGCAGATCTGTCGAGTCCGCGCAAGGGCGTCTGTCAGACTACCAGCGCACGCACGCCGTCGTCGGCACCAATGATCAGATCGACATCGAGAACGGGCGCCTGGCCGAGATCTCCAATCAGCTGCTGACAGCGCAGGCGGCGCAGTATGAAGGGGAGGCGCGGCTCAGCCAGTTGCGTCAGGCGTTGCAGCGTGACCAGCTGTACGCGCTTCCGGATCTGGTTGCCAATCCGCTGCTGCAGGCAATGAAGGCAGACCTGGCGCGTGCCGAAGGCAAGCTGGCGGACACCGCGCAGCATTTCGGCAGGAACCATCCTGCCTACCTGAGCTCGACGGCGGAGGTCAGAGTGCTGCACGACAAGCTCGCCGCGGAGGCGCAGACGGCGGCAGGGGCAATCGAGCAGTCTGCCCAGCAGAGCACCCGTCAGGTCGCCGAGCTGCGTCGTGCGCTCGATCAACAGCGTGACCGGATTCTGCAGTTGAAGAGACAGCACGACGATCTGGATGTACTGAAACGGGAGGTTGACAACGCGCAACGCATGTACGACGCGGGTCTGCAGCGTGCGACTCAGGTCCGCCTTGAGAGCCAGCTGGATCAAAGCAACATCGCCATCCTCAATCCGGCCGTGCCGCCGATGCGGGCCGCACGTCCGCGAGTCTTGCTCAACATACTCGTCGCAATGATCGCGGGCATGATGATCGCGGTGGCTCTAGTGTTGGTACTCGAAGCCTGCGACGCTCGAGTCCGTGGCGCCGTCGATCTGCAACGCATGGGCGGTCTGACGGTGCTCGCAGAGATTCCGCACATTCCACGCGGGCGTCGCAGCCGCGGCGCGCTTGCGCGGGCGCCCGGCGCTCTTGCCGTTGGTTTGCACTGAGAGGGCGCATGAATACCGTTTCCAGGCGACGCACCCAGGCGCGCTCACTCGACGATGGCGTTCGCAGGCCGCTCGGGCTGCAGCTGCGCGAGGCGGGCAAGCTGTCGGAACAGGACGTAGCGCGGATCCTCGAGATTCAGACCGAGCGCCAGCTGCGGTTTGGTGAGGCGGCGGTCGAGCTCGGCCTGCTCACCGAGAAGGAGTTGCAAGCGGCGCTCGCCCACCAGTTCCACTATCCGTGCTCTGTGGCGGACGACACGCAGCACCACCCGGACCTCTTCACCGCCTACGCTCCTTTCGGAGCGCAGAGCGAAGCGTTACGCACCCTGCGCAGCCAGTTGCTGTTGCGCTGGTTCACGGAAAGGCGCAAGTCGCTCGTGGTCACCGCGGCGCGGACGGACGACTGCAACGGCGCGTTGGCGGCTAATCTCGCGATCGCATTCGCTCAGCTAGGGGAACGGACGCTGCTGATCGACGCCAACCTGCGCTCGCCCGCGCAGCATTCGCTGTTCCGTCTGCCGCCGGCGTCGCCGGGACTGTCGTGCCTATTGAGCGGTCGCTGTGATGCAGAAGCCGTCATGTCGCCGCTGCCTTGTTTCGAAAACCTCACTGTCGTGTGCGCGGGGGCGCCGCCACCCAACCCTCAGGAGCTGCTTAGCCGAGTCCCCTTTTCCTACCTGGTCGAGACCGCACCGGCACTGTTCGAGATCGTCATCATCGACACGCCCGCGATTCTCGACTTTGCCGATGCGCAGCTGGTCACGGGCCTGGTCGGAGGCTGCCTGCTGGGGACTCGCCGGCACCGGACGCGCTTGAATGATATCGACGCCGTGCAGCGCAGGCTCGGCGATGGCTCCGAGATCGTCGGGGCGGTGATCAGCGGTTGATGGGCATGCGCGCCGCGGCATCCGAGCAGGCATTTTCGGGACAGACTCCGCGGGCGTGGGTCCCACTGGCCATCGGTCTGTTGGCGCTTTATGTCCCGACCTATCTGGATCTCGAGGCCACCTTCTGGAGGACGCGCGATGGGTCGTACGGCGCGGTGATGTTCCTGCTGATCGTGTGGCTGATCTGGCGCGAGCGCGATGTGTTGCGTGCCGCAGAACCCCCTGCCGGCCGCGCAGTGGGCGCGATCCTGCTGGGGATCGGGCTATTGGCTTACGTCCTCGGCAGATCGCAATACTTCTACCAGCTCGAGGTTGGGTCGCAGCTGGCGGTGCTGTTCGGCCTCGCACTGATGACGCTCGGGAAGACTGCCGTGCAGCGTTTGTCGCTGCCGCTGTGCATGCTCGTCTTCATCATTCCGGTTCCCGGCAGCCTGGTCGATCAGCTGCTGCTGCCGCTGAAGGTGGCGGTGTCGGGCCTCGTCGACGACATCCTGCACTTCTTCGGGTACCCCATCGCCCGCAGCGGCGTCGCGCTGCTGATTGGACCCTATGCGCTGCTCGTGGCCGATGCCTGTTCCGGCCTGAATTCGATGGTCGCCTTGTCAGGAATCGGGCTCGCGTATGTACATCTGGCTTCGCACACGCGCCGCGCGCTCAACATCGTACTGCTGCTGAGTGTGCTTCCGATTGCGTTCCTGGCGAACATCCTGCGCGTTCTGGCTCTCGTGCTCGTGACTTACTACGGCGGAGACGCCGCGGGGGCGGCTTTGCACGATGTCGCTGCCTATCTCGAGATCCTCGTCGCGTTCGGTGCTTTCTTCCTCCTGGACCTCGGCCTCACGCGGGCCTACGGCGGCCAACCGCAACCACGTGCACCGAGGTCGGTGCCGGAGAATGCCCACGCTTGGTCAGCACCGTCCGGATCCGTCGCCGGCGCAAGTGCGATGTTGCTCGCGGTGTTGCTCGCTTGGTGGCTTGCGCCGACAGCGGCTGCAGCTCCCGCTCCGAGACTGGCGCAGATCGTGCCGACGGCGTTTCAGGACTGGAGAGAAATCAAGACCGAGGCTGCGCTCGTCGATCCCACGGTTGGCACCGGCGCCACACGTGATCCGAGCAATCCCTATGACGATGTATTAATGCGTGCCTATGCGAATTCTCGCGGCGAGGTGGTGTTGCTGGCGCTCGCCTATGGGCGTAATCAGCGCCAGGAGCTGAAGATTCATCGTCCGGAGCTCTGTTACCTCGCGCAAGGGTTCAGTTTGCTCAGTCGCAACGCGGTGACATTTCCGAGCGCCGTGAGCGATTTGCCAGTTGACGGAGAGCGCATGCTCGTGCAATCGGCCGGTCGCGTCGAGGCAGTGAGCTACTGGATCCGTATCGGGGGCATGTACAGCCGCAGCGCATGGGCTACCCGCTATTACATCTTCGCGCAAGGCCTGCGGCGCAGGAACCTCGACGGGATTCTCGTGCGCGTGTCGCAGATTCTCGACACTCCGGCGAGCGTGTCGGTCCGTCGCTACGAGCTGCAGGAGCGGTTCGCCACCGACTTGGTGCGCGCTCTGCCGTTGGAAGCGCGACGCATGCTGGTGGTGGAGGCGGGCTCGTCATGACGGATGACAATCTTGTCCGGACTGTCGCATGAGAATCGTCTTTCTCAGCCATACGGCGATGGGCGGCGCATTCGTCGTCGGTTCGCACCATCTGGCGAAGGCCTTCAGTAGACAGGGGCACGAGGTCACGCACGTGAGCGCTCCGGTCTCACTGCCGCATTTCGCGCTCGCGTTGAGAGACGAATTCGTGCGCACGCGCATCCGTCGTTGGTTCCACGGTGGAGAGGAGATCGACGGGGTCGAGGATGTCGTACCCCTCACGCCGCTACCGTGGAATATAGCGCGACGGTCACGTGCGCTGATGCGCGGGTACTCCCGAGTCATGCTGCCCGCTCCGCTGCGCAGCCTCGCCTCGCTGCGACTGGACAGCGCCGACTTCCTGATCATCGATGAGCCGCGTTTTGCCGGGTTGGCGACGCAGGGTTGCGCCGCCGGAATCATCTACAGAGCAACGGATCTGTATTCACTGATGCGCGGGGATCCGAGCATCGTCGATGCCGAAAGATGGCTGTGCGAGGCTTCGAGTGCACTGGTGGCCACGTCCCAACCGGTAGCGCGACACCTCGAGCAGATCTCTGGCCGAGCGGTTTCTGTCATGGCGAACGGTGTCGATTTCGATCACTTCGCCGGGCGGTCGTTGCTCGCTGCCGTGGGCTGCCCGGAGCTTCCGGGAAGGCCCGAGGATCGGGCCGTCTATGTCGGTGCTTTTGACAACCGGTTCGGCCGCGATGCGTTCAGCTGCGCTGTGGGCGGGTTGCCGGACAAGTGCTTCGTGCTGGTGGGACCGGGGTCGGAGCAGGTTGCAGCCGATTTCCCCCGCTCGCGGGTCCTGGGCCTGGGAGCGGTGAAGTACGCGAGCCTGCCCGGCATTCTGCGACAGTGCGCCGTCGGTTTGTTGCCTTTGTCGACGCAGGCCTCCAACAGCGGACGCAGTCCGATGAAGCTTTACGAATATCTCGCGGCGGGGCTGTGCGTCGCGGCTACATCGACGGCCGAGCTCGCCCGACGCGGCACTCCCGCGGTGATTCTTGCGGAAAGTCCGCCCGGGTTCTCCTCGGCGGTGAGGCGGGCATTCGAGCTTGCCGGTGACGATGATCTGCGCGCGCGGGCTCTGCAGTCAGCACGCGCGGAAAGCTGGGAGTCGAAGGCGCTGCAGCTTGTGGAGATGATGAGGGCCTGCGCTCCTCGTGGAGAGTCGGGCGCGGCCCGCTCGCTTGGCCGGCGGGGCGG